>TARA_B110000503_G_scaffold27216_1_pt1 | contig 57121 bp, 59 predicted proteins | sample TARA_B110000503 | Tara Oceans TARA_B110000503 (sample SAMEA4397472) | marine metagenome | biome: Polar Biome; feature: [SRF] surface water layer (ENVO:00010504); material: water (ENVO:00002006), including particulate matter (ENVO:01000060) such as... | depth 5 m | reverse complement strand
TTTCTTATTCACTCAGTAAAACGCCTGTTTGCAGGTAATATTATCTTAATAGTGCAGAGTTTTGCGCAATAAAAAACCTATTGACACGATCCGGCGTCGCTTTGTCGACAATGATGAGGTATTTTAGCGTCGTGACAGGCTCGTGTTGGTTCGATTCACCTTATCATTTTGGAACCCACCGACCAAAGCAGCGCAGCGGGACCCGACTCGCATTACAAACGTCGCGATTTTATGAGGCGCTTGTCGTTATCGCGATTCCCAGGAGGACCAAGACCAAAGAGCCGCGAGCAATCATCGGGACAATCTTTATGATCTTTGGATCAGGCACTTCACCTTTTTTGAATTTCGACGGTGGATAAACATTTGCGAAGATTACTGCGCCCAAAAGAACGGTGGCACCAAGCAGTTTCATGTTGAAGGCCCAACCCAGATTCATGCCGCCATAAATTTGATAGGCGAGACCAAAACCAGTGATCCATAACAACACTAAAGCAATCAACCCAATTTTCGCCAGTTTGGCCATGGTTTTTTGAACAGCGGCGCTTGGGGCCTCTTTGACCAATAGGTGCTCTTTTGCGAGCAAGCTGTTTGCTACCCCCAGGCCACCAGCCAAAAACAGCCCAAGAAAATGGAAGAATTTTAGAATGACGATAAGTGACATAGTGGTACCCTCTAAATGACAATTAATTACCTTCGTAAGCGAATCATACTTATTAGGGCGCGTCAAACGGTGTCCTGCGCAAAAGTGTAGTTGGCCTACCCCAACATGAAGACATCGTATCGTGTGGATTTGCCCAAGATCTGATGCGAGCAGCCCCTTATGCCCGCAATCGGCGCCGCCTTGGCGGGCCACTTCAAAACGACTCTATGACGTGCTTGTTGAAGCGCCACACTGACCAGCTCTGCCGCATCTTCATCCGCCCCCACTATCTCCCGCACTTGTCGGAGATCACGCTTCACCAGTGCGGAGTTTGTCCGGGGCGGATGCATGGGATCAATTAGAATAGCCTCGGCGAATAATCCGGGCAAAAGATCCTTTGCATCACCTTGTAAGAGAGTCATCCGGTCCATAATCTCGCTAAATTCGCCCCCCTCCTGTCGGGCCCGCTCCATCCCCTGCACTAATAGAGTGTGCATTTGCTCTGAACGTTCAATCAAAGTGACCTGAGCGCCGAGAGAGGCCAAAAGGAAGGAGTCGCGGCCCAGGCCAGCGGTGGCATCTATAACAGACGGTGTTTTGCCTGCACGCAGTCCCATCGCTTTGGCCAGAGCTTGTCCCCGCCCTCCACCAAAGCGAAGCCGATGCGCAACAGCACCACAGACGAAATCAACTCGCAATTTTCCGAGCGACTGCTTCATAGTTTTGTCATTCTCATATCCGGTGCTTGGCGAATGGTCTGACCCACTCTAGGCCCGGATCTCTGGCGTCAGATAAATCACCGTAGGGCCATCTGCGGCGAAGGCCTCTGTCACAGCTTGGCGCAGCTCGGCAAAAGTCGCTGGCGCCACGGCATTGGCCCCATAGGCTTTCGCTAAACTCATAAAATCAGGATTTTTCGCAATCACAGCGTTAGGGGCTATCTGAGCGCTGCGCATACTGTCCTCTATCTCTTTGAGCTTACCATTGTCCCATAAGATGATCGGCAAGGCTTGCCCCAGCTCGACTGCCGCGCCCAACTCTTGCACAGAATATTGAAACCCGTAGTCGCCTGCGATGGCCATGGTGGGGTGCGAAGGTCGTGCAGTGGCGCCGCCAATCGCGGCCGGCAAAGCATAGCCTAAGGTCCCAAAGCCTGACGGATGATGCCAATGCTTCGGCCGAGTCATAGGCCAAACCTCATTAGCCACATAAGCAAACTGGGTCATATCAGAGTAAATCATCGCGTTTTCCGGCACTACGGCGCGCAGAGCCTCCACAATCGCAATAATCCCGGGACGCTCTACTTCGGTTTCCGCACGCCAAACATCGCGTTGATGGGCAACATCAGACGCCTGCCAGAGCGAAGAGGACGGCGTCAACGTTTCAAGCAAGCGGGCCATGGCATCCTCAGCCCGTGCATTGATGGCCACATCAGCGCGGTGTTCATCGGCCAGACACTCCGGATCAATATCAATCCGATAAAGTGGGCATTCATGGCCCATATGGTTGCGCCATAGATCAACCTCAGCCAATTCAGTGCCAATGGCAACAATGCAATCCGCCTGCGCCATAACCTGCGCCGAACTTGGGCGCGCCAAAGCCGAACCAAAATTAAGCGGATCATCCCAAGCTATAACACCGCGCCCAGCATAGGTCTCAAAGCACGCCGCACCGCAGGCACGTACGACCTTGCGCAAAGCCTCCAACGAGGCCGCCGCGCCGCCACCAATCACAAATAATGGATAAGAAGCCACTGTGAGCGCCGCCCCCAAGCCTGATATATCGGCATTCAACATGCCTATTGGTTTAGCCAGAATTCTTGATTGACGCGGGGCAGCTGAGGCTTGGCTTTCCAGCAATGTAATTGGCACTTGAATGTGTTTACTGCGCGCGCGTTGTGTTTTGAACTCCACCAAAGCACGATCCACGAGATCATAAGCCGCCTTGGCGCTGTTGGCTTGATAGGACCAATCGCAAACCGTCCGGGCCGCTGCCTCTTGATCCAACATCTGGTGCAGCTGGCCGCGACGGGCTGCGGTCTCATCCAGACAGCTTGAGAGCACCAAAACAGGTATCGAGTCTGAATAGGCTTGGCCCATGGCCGTCATAATATTGCACAATCCCGGCCCGGTGATCACATAAGCCACCCCCGGCTTGCCAGTAGCTCGGGCATAGCCATCGGCCATAAAGCCAGCGCCCTGTTCGTGGCGAGCCAAAATATGACGAATGCCAGCCTCTTCAATGCCGCGATACATCTCTTGGTTATGCACCCCAGGGATTCCAAAAATAACGTCAACGCCGCGATCTTTCAGCATATGCGAAATTTGCACGCCTAAGGGTTTGGTCTCTTGCATCAGTTCCTCCAAAATCTAAGCGTAAATAAAGTATAAACAGCCAACAATTCCAACCTGCCCAACAGCATTGTCATGGCCAAGATCCATTTTGCGGTGTCATTTAAACTGCCGTAATTTCCTGAAGGTCCAATCACCTCGCCCAAGCCCGGCCCAATATTGGCTAACGCCGCAGCTGCACCAGAAAAAGCCGTGAGCATATCAAGGCCCGTAAAGGCCAAGGCCATGGCCGAGATCCCTAAAGACACAAAGAAAATCACGAAGAATGAAATCACTGAGTTGATCACATCTGTGCCCACAATCCGGCCCTGATAGCGCAAATTGAAAACCCCATGTGGGCTGTTGATCTTACGCAACTGCATGTGAATGGCAGAAACCAAAAGCTGATAGCGAAACACCTTCACTGAGCAAGAGGTGGATCCCGCACAACCGCCCACCAGCCCCACATAGAAAAACAGCACAATGGCCACAGGGCCCCAGCCGCTGTAATCCGCACTGACATAGCCTGTCCCGGTTACAATCGACACCACATTAAACAGCACCTTACGAAAGCCCAACTCGCCTTGCAATTCATTGCCCTGCCACAGCACCGCCGTCAAAAACCCAACGGCGACCATCAAAATGATGAAAAACATCCGCACTTGGGTATCTTTGAACAATGAGCTCGGTTGCCCATTGATCAGCTGAACATAGCGCACAAACGGCAGCGCGGCCAAACACATAAATAGAACGCAAGCATATTCGGTGGCGGCGCCAAATCTGACGAAGGAAGCATCATAAGACGAAAACCCTCCGGTCGCGATAGTCGTCATCGCATGTAAAACTGCATCAAAACTGCGCATTCCTGACGCAATATAAACAACTGCGCAGGCCGCCGTAAGCGCCACATAGAGCCATGCAATTTGCGCAGCAATCTCCGTAGCCCGCGGCAAAATCTTACCAAACGTATCAAACCCCTCGGATCGGAATATCTGCATGCCGCCCACGCGCAGCTCAGGCAGAAACACCATGGCCACAACAATAATCCCAATTCCACCAAGCCATTGTAGGATCGAGCGCCACAACAGCAGGCCATCGGGCAAATAATCAAGTCCCGAAAACACAGTCGCCCCGGTGGTGGTCAGCCCAGACATGGCCTCAAAGAATGCATCTGTATAGCTAGCATCTGTTGCGCCGAGAACAAATGGCAAAGCTCCAAAAAGCGGAAGTGCTACCCAAACACCGGTAGTCAACAAAAACGTTTGTTGTAGTGTCAGCCCCCGCGCCTCTTCACGCCGTGTGGCCAGATAAATCATGCCGCCAGTCAGCACCGTAATAAGAGCACATTCCAGGAACACACCCGAATGGCCATTACCACGGGACAAATCCAAGGCAAAGGGAAACAGCATGGTGAGGCCAAGGCAACTGACCAACAAACCGACCACATTGAAAACTGGGCGTACATCAAACATAGATTTAGCGTTGGCGTTGAATGCTCGGCAAGTCAAGCAATCAGCCGATGTGAAACAGGCTTTCGAAGGTGCGTGGATCAAGGCTGGTTTGAGCGAAGGTTGGCCCTTCGGTCAGAACCGAGATTGCATCATGACTGTGCAGGCTTTCTTGGTGGCTTGCAATAACCCTAAAATCACCAATCCGCGGGTCGAGTTGCAATTGCTCACAAAACAGTCGCGCGGCATCTTCCACGAAAATTGGATTGGCCGCGTTCAACTCAGCAAAAGCTTGCTCATCTTCGCGTTTGACCATGACTTGGGTCTCGGTCGGCACCGCTAGGCGGCACAGATCTACCAGATCCTCAAACCATAAGCAGCTTTCGTATGGAGCCACCATCACAGATATCCTAGCAACAGATCGTTGGGAATGTGGCGTTGCCAGCTGACCACGCCTCGCGCGTGCATGCTCGGCCAATTCCAGTGAACAAGGGCAGGTGGAGGAATAAACATAGTCGAGATGGATCACCTTGTGGCGTTGAGCATCAATCTCAACCAGCTCAAGCGCAATGTCGTAATATTGGTAGCCGCTCAATCCACTGCGCAGGCTCTCGACCTTCATCGGGAAAGACAGGCGCATTTGGATGCGCGCATCAAAGCTTTCTAGATCAGCCTTATAATCGTCCAAGGCCCGATCGATCACATCAAAACTAAAGGTTTCCTCAGAATGACGGTAGAATGTGCGCATGATGCGGGACATGTTAATGCCCTTTTTATCCGCATCCAGCGAGACGGAACCTGTCACCGAGGTTTCCAATTGCAAAGGGCCATTGTCGCGAGTTTTAAATCGGATCGGCAGGCGAAAATTGGAAATGCCCACGTGCTGAATATGGCGCTGAGCGCCCCGGATGAGCGAAGACGGCCCATTCTGAAGATCAGGCAAGCCCCGAATATATTTGGCATCCACCTCAAAAGCCTTAGGGTAGACCCGGCTGAGCTCTAAGCCTGCGTCACTTGGCAAAATGGGGCCAAATGCCTCCACCTCATCAGGGCTGGCAGCACATGCCCAACGACGCAACAAGGCTGCAGCCGCCTCAACGTCAGCGCGAGTCGGTGCTTCGTCCATGTCTGGAAAATGAATGTTCATGGCAATTTCCCCTTTTCTCAGGTGCGGGCCTTCCCCTTACATATTGGGGATCAACAGGTTAGTTTTCAACTTCTTTGTTGAGACGTAGCCTGTTTCATGCAATTTCAAGCCACGTAAGCGAATTAATCCGATAGGAACGCAACGTCCAATGCCGCCTGTAGATCAGAATTGAGGTCTTTCGCACTCTCCAAACCAATAGACAGGCGCAACAATCCTGGCATTATGCCCAGCAAATCCTTTTGATCCTGCGGCAGGCGTTGATGAGTTGTGGTCGCAGGATGGGTGATAATCGATTTAGAATCCCCTAAATTGTTTGAAATCAACATTATTTCCAAGGCGTTTATCATTGAAAATGCCCGCACCTTGCTGCCAACATCAATTGCCAGGACCGTGCCACCGGCGCCCATTTGCGCTTGTGTAAGCGCAAACTGTGGATGGCTTGGCAAACCCGGATATATAACGCGTGCCAAATCCCCTCGTTGCTCCAACAGTCCGGCAAGCTCAGTCGCTGTCGCCACTTGCGCGCGCACGCGCAGGTCCAAAGTCTCGAGGCTTTTGACCATCATCCAGGCGTTAAATGGGCTCATCGCCCCACCGGTGTGCTTCATGAAAGGTTCAACAATCGACCGAATGATCTCTTTCGAGCCCAGAATCACCCCGCCCAATCCACGGCCTTGACCATCGATATGTTTGGTAGCGGAATAGATCACCACATCGGCACCAAGAGGTATCGCATTGGAATAAACCGGCGTAGAAAACACATTGTCCACCACCACCAAAGCGCCGGCCGCATGGGCCAGTTTGGCTACGGCTGCGATATCAATCACTTCGAGCGTCGGATTCGAGATGCTTTCAAAAAATACCAATTTGGTGTTGGGGGTGATCGCTTGGGCCCAAGCGTCTAAATCCAACCCATCCACCAAAGTTACTTGTACGCCAAAGCGGGCCAAGACCTCTTCAAGAACATAAAGACAAGATCCAAACAAAGCCCGCGCCGCCACCACATGATCGCCCGCCTGCGTCATCGCGGCCAGTGCCCCATGCACCGCAGCCATGCCACTAGCCGTGGCAAATCCATCCTCGGCTCCCTCCAGAGCCGCAATCCGTTCCTCGAACATGCGAACGGTCGGGTTGCCGTAGCGCGCATAGATGAACTCATCTTCGCCCGCCTGCTCAAACCGAGCCTCGGCTGCCTCAGCACTTTCATAAACAAAGCCCTGAGTCATGAAAATAGCTTCTGACATTTCAGAGTATTGCGAGCGACGGGTGCCAGCATGCACCGCGAGTGTGCGTTTATCGCGTGTCATTTGACCCTCCTTAATAGCACAAAAAACCCCACCGGTGAAAGGCGGGGTGTTTAAAACTACCCAAACCTTTTTAGCAGCTTATTTAACGTGGCCCGCAATCCGGTAACAAATCGCCACATAGCTTGCCTAAGCCCCAGGCCCGGGCTGGTCAACATGGAAAGTTGAGGTCGTAACCGCTTGTGTGGGCGCGCGAGCCAAACTTAGTGGAGCGCATTCGTGTAAAGGAAACCAGGCAAAAGGAAACAATTCAAACAAATCGAAACAAAGGAAGTCCGCTGCAGACGACCAACTGCCTGTAGAGCGCCGAAGGCGACCTCCAGGAGAAAAGGGGGCGCAGCGCGGCCGCTCCGCTGCATCAATCACCCTTCTGAAGTGCGTATTTGGTAAGCAGTCTCCCCTGCATCATAAAGAAGGCAAACAAAGCTGCGGTAAGACCAAAAGTTTTGAAATAGACCCAAATTTCCGTAGAAAAACCGCGCCAGATCACCTCATTTAACACAGCAAGCCCAAAGAAAAATGCAGTCACCCGCCGCGTGAGGATCATCCAACCCGCATCTTGCATCGGCAAGGCCTCTTGCATCACCACACGCAGATAGGACTGCCCACGCAGCAGACCAATGCTCAAAAGACCTCCAAAGATCAGATATATCAGCGTCGGTTTCATCTTGATAAAGCGATCATCGTTCAGCCAGACCGTCATCCCGCCAAAGGCTGTCACCAAAATCACAGTCATAATCTGCATAGGTGAGATCTTTCCGGTCAGCTTCCAGAGAATCCCCGTGCAGACCAGCAGCAAGGGCACGAATAACGCTGTCACTACGATAAATCCTTGGTAATCGTTGCTGCCAATTGTGTAGACGGTCTCTTTCATGCGCATATAGGCGAAGAAAAAAGCCGCCATCGGCCCAAATTCCAGCAGCGGTTTTACCCATTTTGGCAATGTATCATCAGACATAATCAATCGTCCCTATTATCCTGAAAATTCAACTATCACGGCACCCAGCGCAATCAAAGCCATCAATGCCACCCTGCGCGGTCCCACCGTCTCTTTGAGAAACAACCAACCGATCAAAGCGGCAAAAACCGTAGATGTTTCGCGCAATATCGCGGCCTCGCCGACTTTATCCAACCGTGTGGCCATTAAAATTGAGCCAAAGGAGGTAATCGCCACAAGCCCGCCCACGGGTCCCCGCCACCAAAGGCCCTGCCCTTTCAGAGAGATTCCTTTGCGCTTGGCATAAAGCCCCGAGATGATTGGCATGGTCCAACTGTCGACCACAAAAAACCATGCAAGAAAGGTAAAAGGATCGGCAGAAGCCCGAATGCCATAGGCGTCATAGGTGGTGTAAAGTGCCACACATAGACCGGTGCACAGCGCCAAACCCAGCGCCATATTAAGCGTTTCACGCTCCAAGGTCACCGTGCGTAAATTGTAGACTGCAAGTCCGAAGATGCCGCATAATAATACCCCCATGCCCGCCCATTGTCCGCGTGTGAACACCTCACCAAACAGCAAATAGGCGCCAACCACAGTAAACAACGGACCAGAGCCGCGCACCACCGGATAAACAACCGTATAAGCGCCGCGGGTATAGGCCATCGCTTGGAGTGTCTTATAAAGCGTATGAATAGCCCAAGCACCCGCCAGTATCGGCCAAAGGTGCGCGGCAGGCCAAGGCACAACAAACAAGGCAACAGGCAAAGCCATCAGACCATAGCTCACATCCATCGCCCCGCGCATGACCCAAGGATCAACACGTCCTTTTTGCATTGCTGCGAAGGCAGCGTGAAGCACAGCTGCCATCAGCGCCAATATCATCGCAAAATGTCGGCCCGTCTCCGTGCCTTCAATCGCCAGGATCCATTCAGTCAAGCCGTTAAGCCCCTGTCAATGCATTGGCAAAATCTTTCGGATCGAACGCGTCGAGATCATCAATCTGCTCCCCCACTCCAATCGCGTGGATTGGCAGAGCAAACTTATCTGCTAATGAAACCAATACACCACCCTTCGCGGTGCCGTCCAACTTGGTCATGATCAGTCCCGTTACATCCGCCAATTTCTGGAATACTTCCACCTGATTTAGAGCATTTTGCCCCGTCGTTGCATCCAGAACCAAAATTGTATTATGTGGCGCGCTGGGATCTTTTTTGCGGATCACCCGTATAATCTTCGACAGCTCTTCCATCAAATCAATCCGGTTTTGGAGGCGCCCTGCGGTGTCGATCATCAGCAAATCTGCACCATCCGCTTCGGCCTGCGTCATAGCATCAAACGCTAAACTGGCCGGATCCGAGCCTTCAGGCGCGGTCATAACCGGCACACCTGCGCGCTCGCCCCAGACTTTGAGCTGGCCCACCGCTGCAGCCCGAAACGTATCGCCTGCTGCAATCACAACGGACTTGCCCGCCTGTTTAAACTGGCTGGCCAATTTGCCGATTGTGGTTGTCTTGCCAGATCCGTTCACCCCAACCACCAAAATCACCTGCGGTTTTTTGTTATAAATCGGCAAAGGCCGCGCCACTGGCTCCATGACCCGGGCAATTTCTTCAGCCAAAGCAGTCTTAATTTCAGCGGTCGACAGTTTCTTGCCAAACCGCCCCTCCGCCAAATTAGCTGTGATCCGTACCGCAGTGTCTACGCCCATATCAGAGGAGATCAACAGCTCTTCCAGCTGCTCCAACATATCATCGTCCAACACCCGACGCGGCGTGCGTCCAAATACGCCTGACTTTCCAGGTAGGGGATTAAGTGGTGTCATATCAATTTCCAAAGGTTCAAACGCCACTTTTGGCGCCGCCTCCGGTACGGCCAACGGCTCAGGCTCAGGCTCAGGCTCAGGTATAATCACAGCATCAGTGGCTACAACAACCGATGGCTCATCTTCCAAGATATCTTCGGGAACAACGTCCTCCTGCACAATTGCATCCAAACCCTCTTCCAGCTTCGCAGAAGATTTAAAAAGCTTAGATTTTAATTTACCGAAAAAGGACATCAAAGTATTCCAGAGTTCTTGCCGTTACATCACATACAATAGCGGCATGCCCGTTGCGGTTGCGGTTGCGGTGAATGTACTCAGAGCGTGCAGCAATGCCAATGGCATGCAGCCACTGTCGCACTTTTTATATAGAGCTTGGCCGCTTCCGCCTCCAACCCCGGATCAAATTTCTTCGGGGAAGTGTTTCATCACGGATTTGATTGGATTTGGTGCTGCTTGGCCCAGGCCACAAATTGAAGTGTCAGTCATGGCCGTCGTCAGCTCAGTCAAAAGAGATTGATCCCAAGTTTTGGCCCCCATCAATTTCACCGCTTTTTCACAGCCAACTCGACAAGGCGTGCATTGCCCGCAGCTTTCATCCTCAAAGAAGCGCAGCATGTTCAACGCTGCACCACGAGCACTGTCTTGCTCAGACAACACAACAACCGCCGCAGAACCAATAAAGCTACCAAGAGGCTGCAGAGTATCAAAGTCTAACGGCACATCATGAATAGAGGCTGGCAACAAACCAGAGGAGGGCCCACCGGGTTGATAAGCTTTGAAAACATGCCCCTCCAACATACCACCACAAGCAGCAATGATATCGGTGATCGTTGATCCGGCGGGTAGAAGATAAACACCGGGCTTTTGTACGCGGCCAGACACGGAGTAGCTGCGCAAACCGCGGCGACCATTGTGTTCGATCGCATTAAGGCATTCCGGCCCTTCACGCACAATCCGCGCCACCCAAAGCAGGGTTTCGACATTGTGCACCAAAGTCGGACGATTGTGCACACCTACCGCTGCCACGAAAGGCGGACGATGCCGGGGCAAACCGCGCTTGCCCTCGATGCTCTCGATCATCGCGCTTTCTTCGCCACAAATATAAGCCCCTGCCCCACGACGCAGATCAATATAGCCCGCAGGCACCAGACCCGAGGCCTCCAAAGCTGCAATCTCATTGGCCAAAATATGTAACACAGCAGGATATTCATCGCGCATGTAGATAAAGCAGGTGTCCGCCTCAACCGCCCAAGCGGCAATCAACATGCCTTCTAAAAACAGATGCGGGGTCCGCTCGAGGTAATAGCGATCTTTGAATGTTCCCGGCTCACCCTCATCTCCATTTACGGCCAAGTAGCGCGGACCTGCGTTGCCACGGACAAAACCCCATTTCGTGCCAGATGGAAATCCTGCACCGCCAAGACCGCGTAGGCCACTGGCTTTGATCTGAGATTGAACCTCTTGCCAATCCCCTTGGGCGCGCAGCTCCAACAGCCGAGAATAACCGCCCATAGCTTGATAGGTCGCAAGCTCTTCATACTCGGGAATATTCGCATGGGTATGGCCCGCGGCAATAGCCACCAAAACCTTTTCAGGTGTGGCATGATCTATGTGATGATGCCCGAACTCCAGCACGGGTGCCGTGTCACAACGGCCCATACAGGGTGCACGAACAACACGCACTTGTGCCGGATCCAAACCTTGTTCCAGCGCTTCCTGCAATGCCGCCGCACCAGCCATTTCACATGACAAGCTATCGCAAACCCGAACCGTCAGTGCGGGCGGCGGCGTTTCATCTTCTTTGACCACGTCAAAATGCGCGTAGAAAGTTGCAACTTCATAAATCTCTGCTTGGCTCAGACGCATTTCCTCGGCCAAGGCCCGCATGTGGACTGCCGAGATATGACCATAAGCATCTTGGATCAGGTGCAAAAATTCAATCAACAAATCGTGTCGGCGTGGTTGATCACCCAGCAGCTCTTGCACTTGTGTCCAGGCCGTGTCTTCGACTTGACGACCCTTTGGCCGCACCCGACCACGCCCAGAACCAGATTTCCAAACACCTTTTGTCGATTCTTTAGCCATGATCAGTTCCTCAACTCGTTGCAGGGGGTTTAACCTGCATCAACATCTCTAAATAGGTCGAAATGCGACACCACTTGTTTCAGATGCGTTTCTCTAAAGTCTGAATGCCGCTATTCAGGCAGGATTAAAACAATTGGCCCTGTTCAGGCAGTTTTGACTTTGGTGTTTTAACACCGCTCGCAGTGCCGCCCTGCGCCACGGAAAAGAGGCCATCGGCAAACTCTATCTCAAGAGATTTCGCCTTTTTTGCCCCAGCCACCCCAGTGATCAAAACCTCACCCGCGCGCACAACCGCATAGCCACGGCGCAGGGTCTCGCGATATCCCAAGGTTTCGCGCAGCCGGTCAGTGGCGTGCAATCTCAGTTGGCGTTCAGAAATTTGACGGGCAAAATTTTGATCCAAACGCAGGTTAAAATCATCCAAATCTCTACGCAGCCTCACGATCCACTCAGCCAATGGCGCCGGCCGAAGTCGTGAAACCGAAGCACTCAACATCTGCCGGGCCGATAGCGCGCGGCGGCCCAAGGCCGGAGGCAAGCGATTGCCAAGCATCTGCAGCTGACGCGCCTCATGCGTCAACACCCGACGCAAGGCCGAAGGTTTGACCAGTGCAGCGGCGGCACCGAGCCGCAATTGCTGGCGTTGCACCAAGCTTCGCAGAGCTAAGGGCAACCGACCTTCCCAAAGATCCAACCTTTGCTGGGCATGTATGGTCAAGCTGTCAGGACGGGGCAAAGCCCGCGACAAATCAGCCAAACGTTGTTTGCGCCGCGTCATGATATTGGCCAAAGCCTGCGCGGACCGGGCCCCCAAAGAATTGGTTTCAGCCAAAAGGTCCAACCGCACCGGAACCGCAAGCTCAGCCGCCGCACTCGGGGTTGGCGCGCGCTGATCCGATACGAAATCAATCAAGGTGGTATCCGTTTCATGACCCACCGCAGAAATGAGCGGAATTTCCGAGGCTGCGGCTGCCCTGGCCACAATTTCCTCGTTGAACCCCCAAAGATCTTCAATGGAGCCACCACCGCGCGCCACTATGATCAAATCAGGTCGCGGCAAAGCCCCACCCGGTGTGAGCGCGTTAAAGCCTGCAATGGCCTGCGCCACCTCCGACGCACAATTACTGCCCTGCACCGCCACCGGCCAGACCAAAACCTTACGCGGAAACCTATCGCGCAATCGATGCAAAATATCACGGATCACCGCGCCGGCAGGCGATGTCACCACCCCAATCACCTCAGGCAAAAACGGCAAGGCTTGCTTCCGGGCTGGGTCAAACAAACCCTCAGCCGCTAAGGCCGCCTTTCGCTTTTCCAGCATGGCCATCAAAGCACCTACACCCGCAACAGCGACATCATCTACGTTGAGATTATATTTTGACTGCCCACCAAAGGCCGTCATCTTGCCGGTCACCACAACCTCCATACCCTCTTCAGGCATGACGGAGAGATTTGACACTTGGCCTTTCCAAGTCGTGCAGGCCAGCGAATTGCGGTCATCTTTCACGTCGAAATACATATGTCCAGAGCGCGCTAAAATGACCCGCCCGACTTCGCCTTTGACCCGAATTCGGCCAAATTCAGATTCCAGCGAGCGTTTCACCGCGCCAGAAATTTCCGAAACTGTAAATTCAGGGGCGTTTTCGCCTGCGCGAGGATCGTCAATCAGATCGGACATTGTTCACCTTGTGACCAGAGTTGATGCAGCTTAGAACGCCCGTGAGCAAAGGCCAAGGGGAGCGCGTGTCATGAATATCTTAATCTTAGGCGGTGGTGGACGTGAGCATTCATTGGCTTGGGCCGTCGCCCAAAATCCAAAATGCGATCGTTTAATCGTGGCCCCTGGAAATGCGGGCATTGCCAAGATCGCAGACTGCGTATCTCTGGATATTGTCGACGGCGGGGCGGTTCTTAAATTTGTGCAAAGCAATGCCGTTGATTTTGTGATCATTGGACCTGAGGCCCCCCTTGCCGCCGGAGTTGCCGATGTCTTGCGCGCCACGGGCGTGTTGTGCTTCGGCCCAAGCCAAGCGGCTGCACAGCTGGAAGCTTCAAAGTTCTTCACCAAAACCATTTGCGATGCCGCAGGCGCTCCCACTGCGGGCTATGGGCATTTCACCGATATTCAAAGCGCAAGAGATTATGTGCATAAAATGGGTGCGCCTATTGTAGTCAAGGCCGATGGCTTGGCCGCTGGCAAAGGTGTAATCGTCGCTATGAGCCTGCAAGACGCGCTCGACGCGCTTGATGACATGTTCGGCGGCGAATTTGGTACAGCCGGAGCTGAAGTCGTGATTGAAGAATTTATGGAGGGTGAAGAGGCCTCCTATTTCATCCTTTGTGACGGCAACGACGTCCTGGCTATTGGCACCGCACAAGACCACAAACGCGTGGGCGATGGCGATACAGGACCCAATACCGGTGGCATGGGCGCTTATAGCCCAGCAGCGGTATTGTCGGATACGATTGCTGAAAAAGCGATGACTGAGATCATCAAACCTACCATGGCCGAAATGGCGCGACGCGGCACACCTTATCAAGGCGTACTCTATGCGGGATTGATGATCAAAGATGGCGTGCCACGTTTGATGGAATACAATGCCCGCTTTGGGGATCCAGAGTGTCAGGTTTTGATGATGCGACTCGGCGCACAAGCGCTGGATCTGCTTTTGGCCTGCGCCGAAGAGCGGCTTGCCGAAGTGCAGTGCAATTGGGCCGAAGATCATGCTTTGACAGTTGTCATAGCCGCAGATGGCTACCCGGGAGCCTATGCAAAGGGCAGTGTGATCGGAGGCCTAAACGCCCTTCCCTCCACATCATCCGCGATGTGTTTTCATGCGGGTACCGCGCAATCAAATGCAGGTGTTACAGCACAGGGCGGGCGGGTCTTAAATGTCACAGCCCGGGCCAGCACTCTGGCCGAAGCCCGCGCTCAAGCCTATGCTATGGTCGATCAAATTGACTGGCCAGAAGGGTTTTGCCGCCGCGATATCGGCTGGCGCGCACTTTAAGTTATCTAGACTTAAACGACACGCGCTGGCCCGCTGCTGCAGTGTAACAGAGGGCCACCGCAGTATTTTTAAATTTGACGCTCAGGCATCTGAACGATCAAACCGTCCAAAGCATCAGACACCCGCAGCTGGCAGGTGAGACGCGATTGGCCTGGTTTTGGCTCAAAAGCAAAATCGAGCATGTCTTCTTCCATACCGTCCATCGCCGGCAATTTATCTGTCCAAGCTCTGTCCACATAGACATGGCAAGTGGAGCAGGCACAAGCACCGCCACAATCAGCCTCAATGCCGGGAATGTTGTTGTCACGTGCGCCTTCCATGACGGTGAGCCCATTGGACACCTCCACCACATGCTCCGTGCCGCTGTGTTCAATATATGTAATTTTGGCCATGTTATGTGTCTCGCTAGAATGTTTCTCCCCTGAGGTATCATTTAATTCAAAAATTTCCAGCCCCATTCATACCGTTGTGAATTTGCTTGCTACATTATGTAAATGTTCTATTTTTGTTCTATGAATGTTAATTCACTTCAAACTTGGCCAATACCACCCGCAGCTCTGCCACATACGATGCTGGACCTGCTACCCAACGGTGCACGGGTCACTGTGGCCGGTTTGGTATTGGTGCGTCAAAGACCCGGAACCGCCAATGGAGTGATCTTCATCACGCTTGAGGATGAAACAGGGGTTTGCAATGTGATTGTCTGGCGTAAGCTTTATGAAACATACCGCCGGGCCGTGATCTCTGGGCGCATGCTGCGCGTCACAGGACGCATCCAGCGCGAGGGTGCGGTGTGCCATGTGATCGCTGAAAATGTGGAAGATATCTCCTTCATGTTGGATGAGCTGCTATTGTCCCAAACCAGCCGCGCCACAGAACAGCCTTGAGCTGACGCAGCCTCCAAACAAAAAGGGCGACCCAAGGGCCGCCCTCTATTAGTGAGGTGCGTGCAAATTAGTCTTGCACGGTCAAAGCCAAGAAGCGCGGATCACCAGCACGGCGGACCAGCAAGAGCATCGTCTTACGGCCCCCTTCTATTGTGGCTTCGACCTGTGCTTCGAAATCTGAAAGCGATGCGATTTTTTCCTGCCCCGCTTCGGTAATCACATCCCCAGATTTCATACCTTTTTTGAAGGCCTCAGACGTCTCTAGCACATCGACCACGACCACACCTACGGTGTCATCCAGCAGCTCAAGACCCTCCCGAATTTCATCAGTTATGTTCGACAGGGTAATCCCAAGATTTTCAAACTCCTTGGGCGTGTCTTCCGATATAGGCGCATCATCTGAGCGCGCCAAAGTCGCGTCATCTCGCAGACCAAGGGTCACGCTGAGCGTCTCGCGCTTGCCATCACGCACCACGATCACATCCACCGCTTTACCCACTTCGGTATTGCCGACGGTTTGCACCAAGTCGCGCACATCTTCGACTTCGTAGCCATCAAAGATCACGATCACATCGCCTTGCAACATGCCCGCATCATTGGCAGGGCCGTCTGGCACACCTGTGACCACAGCTCCGGCGGCGCGATCCAAGCCTTCAATACTCTCGGCAATATCTGCATCCACATCTTGTATTCGCACGCCCAACCAACCGCGACGAATTTCACCAAATTTTGTTAATTGATCCACAACCCGGCTCACAACATTTGAAGCCATTGAAAACCCGATTCCGATGGAACCGCCATTCGGCGACAAAATCGCAGTATTCACACCGACAACTTCGCCGTCCAAATTGAACAAGGGGCCGCCCGAGTTGCCGCGGTTAATCGCAGCATCGGTTTGGATGTAATCATCATAGATCCCAGCCAAGGCCCGATTGCGTGCTGATACGATCCCAGCTGAGACTGAAAACCCCTGCCCCAGTGGATTGCCCATCGCAACCACCCAATCGCCAACCCTTGCGGTGTCGCTATCGCCAAAGTTCACGAAGGGCAGCGGCGTGTCAGATTCGACCTTCAACACAGCGATATCTGTATTCTTGTCAGTGCCTATTACTTTGGCCGCCAATGTTTTGCCTGAGAAAAACTCAATCTCGATTTCATCAGCGCCTTCAATCACGTGATTGTTGGTCACAATGAAGCCATCTGCAGAGATCACAAAACCCGATCCCAATGCAGATGAGCGGCTTGGCCCACCATTGCCACCACCACGGCGGCGATCTTCAAACTCTTTAAAGAAATCTTCAAACGGAGATCCCTTGGGCACAATCCCACGGGGCGCTTGATCCGCACGGCCAGCGATGACCGTTGTTGTGGTGATATTGACCACCGAGGGGCTAATATCTTCGGCCAGATCGGCAAAAGTATTCGGCATCATTTGGGCCGAGACTTGGATCGCTTGCAGCATCAATAAAACCGTAACGGCAGTCAAAACTCCGACCACACGCAGATGCGTAAGTGATTTGGATACAGATATGGCAACAGATTTCATCATCATCTCCTTGTGAACCCGTCTACATAATGCAGATCGAGCTTTTTTCTTGGGTTAAGATGAATTTAGTGCGAAAGATTTCCAGCGCAATGGCACATTACAGTCGCTCAACAAGACGTGACTGTAAGAGCGGCGGAAATCCTCTTACGAAGCCACCAAAACAGCCAAAATGCAACCACCAACCAGCAGTCATCCACCCAACTGTCGACGCGCGGGAATGGCCAAGGACTTCAGCGCCTTGAGCAGCCCCTCAATGGCATGAGGGGCCAGTAAATATACCAGCCCCTCCGCAATCATAACGGCCGCTAGGCCGAATAGTAACTTTGCGATCAATTGGCCACGCGTGGCGCAGCAGACTGCAAGTAAGTCAAGAATTCGTGATCTGGTGGGATCACCAAAGTTGAATTCTCCGCTTTTATAGAGGCTTCATAGGCTGCCAATGATCGGTAGAAATCAAAGAACTCTGGATCAGCGCCAAACGACTCGGCCAAAATCCGGGTCCGTTGTGCATCTGCTTCACCTTCGATGATCAATGCATCACGTTTCGCCGCAGACAGCGTCTCTTCATGCGTACGATCTGCAACCGCGGTCACACGCTGTGCCGCTTCACGGCCCCGCGCACGTTCGTCTGTTGCTTCGCGCTCGCGCTCTGCGATCATCCGCTGCAAGGTTGCATCAAAGTTTTGCTCTGGCAGGTTTGTTTGACGCAAACGCACGTCCACAACATCCAGACCCAAATCCTTAGCTCGCACCTGCGCCGCCTCACGAATGCTTTTCATCAGTCTGGACCGCTCTGGCGAGAGAATGGCGTTGGACGTAACACCATCTGCACCCAAAACCGCCCGGATTTGACCGTCCAAGATATCATTCAACTGAATGCTAGCTTCACGTTCACCGCCGGCACCCAAAGCTTGCCGGAACTGTACGATATCGGCGATGCGATACATAACAAAGGCATCCACTTCGAGACGACGATCATCGGCTGGCGTGACTTCAATCACGGGTGTTTCCAGCGACAAAATCCGATCATCAAACCGAACAACTTGATCCAACCATGGAAACTTAAAGCCCAAACCAGGATCCGTTTTCACCTGTTTGATCTGACCAAACCGCAGCACAAGCACTTTTTCACGCTCATCCACGATAAACAAAGACATCATCCCAACCACCGTGATTAACACGGCAATGATCACTGCAATACGAGATCTCATCGACATTAGTTTGACCCTCCTTGTGGTGTTTTGCGCAACTCATTGAGCGGCAGGTAAGGCACGACACCTTGGCCGCCCTCGCCATTGTCCATGATGATCTTGTCCACGTTGCCCAAAACCTTTTCCAAGGTCTCAATATACAACCGACGACGAGTTACCTCTGGTGCGACTTGATACTCTTTTAAGACGGCTGTGAAACGGCTGGCTTCGCCAAGGGCGGCGTTCACTACTGTTGCACGGTAGCCTTCTGCAGCCTCCACGATCTGTGCGGCAGCACCACGGGCTTCAGCCAAACGTTGGTTGGCATAGGCATCCGCTTGACGTTCACGTTGGTCACGCTCTTGCTCAGCGGCTTGCACGTCGCGGAAAGCATCAATAACGGAGACCCTTTTTTGTGCCCCATCAGCAGCCGTTACAATCACCTGACGGCTTGGCGGATCCACTTTGTTAAAGTTGACCCGAATGACCGAGATCCCTGTTTTGCGCTCATCCAGTGTTATTTGGATCAACTGGCGCACATTTGCCTCAATCGCAGCACGATCCCTATTCAAGATCGGAGCAAGTTCAGATTGCGCAATGACTTCACGCATCGCGGCTTCGGAAATCGCACGCACAGAGGCTTCTGGTTCCTTCAAGCTGAACAAAAAGTCTGCTGCGTTTTTGATGTTCCAAACCACTTGGAAATCAATATCCACGATGTTTTCATCGGTGGTCAGCATCAAACCCAAACCGCTTTCACGGCTGTCATTAAGGCCTAAAGATTCTGATCTGTTAGTTGTGACATTGAATTTCTCATAGGTCACAAGCGGCCAAGGAGCGAAGTTCAGACCGTTGGTACCGATCTGGCTAAACTCACCCAAAAACAGCTCAACAGATTGTTCTTCCGGTTTGACCGTATAGAATGACGAAAAAAGCCACATCACCACGGCTGCAAGCCCTGCGAATAGGAATGTACTGCGCGGGATGCCCGCGCCGCCGCCATCACCAGAGGCACCGCCTCCTCCGCCGCCTTTGCCGCCCATCAAAACGCGTAGTTGCTCTTGACCCCTGCGCATAAGCTCATCAATTTCTGGGATCTGTGGCCCGTCTGGTTTACGGTCATTGCCGCCATTTCCATTGTTATTGCCCTTATTGCCGCCGCTTCCGCCGCCGCCCCAAGGACCACCATTATTATCCGCCATTAATCATTTTCCCTTCACAGTCATTCTGCGCATCTATCATACCTGTGGTCCGAATCAAGATTTTCAAGCGGTACGCACAGGAGATTTCATTGTTACCAGTTCCTCTGACATGGTTGGATGTACAGCACACACCCTGTCAAAATCCTCCTTTGTAGCCCCCATCTTCACTGCGATGCCGGCCATTTGTATCATTTCCCCAGCCCCATCCGCGACGATATGACAACCCAATACCTTGCGGCTTGCCTGACTTACCACCAATTTCATCAACACCTCGTGGGGATCATTGATGAAAGATGTATTCATCGGACGGAAGGTTGTTGCATAAACCTCAATCACCTCCTGCGCCCGAGCCTCTTCTTCACTCAGGCCGATGGTACCATATTCTGGTTGGGTGAAAACCGCTGAAGGGATCAAGGCGTGATCCACTGGAGTTGGATTACCCTTCATTGCCGTTTCAACGAAGGCCATGCCTTCACGAATGGCAACCGGTGTGAGATTTACCCGGTTCGTCACATCGCCAATTGCGTAAATTGATGGGACCGCCGTTTGCGAATAGCTGTCCACCTCAACAGCTCCCGCGCGATCTAAGCCCACGCCCAGCGCCTCAAGGCCAAGGCCCGAGCTATTTGGCGCGCGGCCCGTCGCATACATCACCAAATCAAAGTCATGCAAAGCCCCTTGGGTATCCGTAACTTGAACACCATCCGCAACCTTATCGATCTGTGCAATATTGGTTTCAGTCACAATCGTGACCCCACGCTCTTGCATGCCTTTAGAAATCACATCACGCGCTTCTCCATCAAAGCCACGCAAAACCTGCGTGCCGCGATACCAAAGATAGGTGTCGACGCCGAGACCGTTTAGAATGCCAGCAAATTCACAGGCGATGTATCCACCACCCAGGATCAACATCCGCTTAGGCAGCGACTCAAGATGAAAAATCTCGTTTGAAGTAATCGCGTGCTCAGCGCCCGGAACTTTTGGCACAGTGGGCCAACCACCGGTGGCCACCAAAATTGTTTTAGCAGTGAGCTCACGACCATCGGCCAAACGAACCGTATTTGGCCCTGCCACTGTGGCGCGCATATCGTAGGTCTCAACGCCTGAGTTTTTCAGCAACCTGCGATAAACAGCCTCGAGACGGTCCAACTCGCCTTCCAGCTTCACGCGAAAAGCGCTCCAGTCAAAGCCAACAGCCTGAACATCCCAGCCATAGGCAGCCGCTTGTTTCATTGCAGGGGCATAGGTGGAGGCGAAAACCATCAGCTTTTTAGGCACGCAACCCCGTATCACACAGGTACCGCCGTAGCGGCTTTCCTCAGCCATACCCACTTTGGAGACAGTATCGACTGCCGCCACACGTGCTGCGCGCACGCCACCTGAGCCGCCGCCAATGACAAAAAGGTCATAATCAAAAGACATCTACGTCCACCTAAAATTGTTCAGAGGTCTCGAACCTCTTATTCCCTACCCGGCAGAAATCTGGGCTTTAACTTTTCGTTTGTTCTTCTACTGTGCCATCGCTCGCGCCAAGCACTACCAGATCACAGATATTAATAAACAATCCATTTTCAACCACACCGGGCACTTGATTGAGTGCAATGGCCAATTTTTTAGGGTCCACGATCTTGCCCAGATGCAAATCAAGGATGTAATTGCCCTCATCGGTCACAAAAGGCACATCACCCGCCATACGCGTGGTGATCTCACGACCGGCCACGTCCTGAGCGGTCAAAAGACCTGCGATCTGGCTTTGCGACGACTTGAGGCCAAACCCTAAAACTTCAATTGGCAAGGGGAACTGACCCAAATGCGTGACGCGCTTGTCGAAATCAGCGATCACAATCATCTTGTCACTGGCAGAAGCCACGATTTTTTCTTGCAGCAAAGCTCCACCACCACCTTTGATCAAGCTTAAGTTGGCGTCGAACTCATCTGTGCCATCAATCGTGATGTCCAAGCGACCCGCTTCGTCCAGAGTGATCACCTCAAGACCCAATTCACGCGCCAAATCCGCAGTGCGGGTAGAGGTTGGCACCCCTTGGATGCGCAGGCCTTCTTTATGCACCCGCTCGGCCAAGCAGCGCACCATCCAAGCAGAAGTTGATCCCGTGCCCAAACCCAACTTCATGCCGTCTTCAACAAATTCAACAGCTCGTTTGGCCGCCACATATTTGGCCTTATCGGCGAACAGTAACTCTGCAAACATTGAATGCGACTCCATAGGGTTTTTTCCTGTATAAACCGAAGCAGACATCGGGCGCGAGAGCCGATTTGTCTCGTTTTGGGTAAGTTGGGCGCGGATCCGAGTGAATGAGTCGCATTTTCACTGGCGCCCTGGTCGCTAGCGTGGTCAACGCAATATATTCAAACCTGCGAGGCGCTCATGTTTTTGTCTGTATTCGATATGTTCAAAGTGGGCATCGGGCCAAGTTCTTCGCATACTATGGGCCCAATGGTTGCGGCGGGGATGTTTTTGGACCTCTTGCGAGCCAGCCCCTTTGAGCCCGCAGGCGTGCAAGCCCGGCTCCATGGGTCTTTGGCCTTTACCGGCGTTGGCCATGCCACCGACCGCGCCACCCTGTTGGGTCTTGCAGGTTTTTTGCCTGCCACATTTGATGCACCCAAAGGCGAAGCGGCTCTGGAGGCCATGAAGATTGAGAAGGCCGTGCGCCCCAAAGGCCTGCCCAGCCTGCGGTTGGATCCAGCCAGTGATATCATGTTCGACTACGGCCCAGCGCTTCCAGGTCATGCCAACGGAATGGTGCTCATGGCAACCGATGCGCAGGGCGATGTAATCTTGCAGCAAACCTATTACTCTATCGGTGGTGGCTTCGTAGTGACCGCTGAAAACATGGCCAACGGCACGGCGACCGGTGACATGGCACCTTACCCGAACGAATTTAATTCCGCCGCTGAACTGCTGGCCCTCTGCGCGGCGCAGGACAAATCCATTGCAGAGATCAAACGTGAAAATGAATTGAGTCGCCGCAGTGCCGCCGAACTGGACAAGGGCATGGTGCAGCTTTGGGAGGTCATGACCACCTGTATTGATCGTGGGTTAGAACGTGATGGGATCTTGCCTGGCGGGCTCAACGTAAAGCGCCGGGCCAAAGGTATCTATGACGCACTGCTTGCAGAACGAGGCTTGAACATGTCAGCGCCCCACACCATCAATGACTGGATGAGCGTATACGCCATGGCCGTAAATGAGGAAAACGCGGCAGGTGGTCAAGTGGTCACAGCCCCCACCAATGGCGCTGCCGGGGTTGTACCGGCCACGATTCGCTATTGGTTGGACCACGTGCCCGACGCGACCACACGAAAAATTCCCGAATTTCTCTTAACCGCCGCCGCCATCGGCGGGCTGATCAAATTCAACGCAAGCATCTCGGGTGCAGAATGTGGTTGCCAAGCAGAAGTGGGCAGTGCGGCAGCAATGGCAGCCGCCGGTCTCTGTGCTGTTTTGGGCGGCACGCCATTACAAGTGGAAAACGCTGCTGAAATTGCGTTGGAGCATCATCTGGGCATGACCTGCGACCCGGTTAAAGGTCTTGTGCAAGTGCCCTGTATTGAGCGCAACGGCCTAGGGTGCATCAAAGCCGTATCTGCCGCCAGCTTGGCCATGCGTGGTGATGGCACACATCTGGTATCTCTGGACGCTTGCGTTGAGACCATGCGCCAAACCGGCGTAGACATGCATGAGAAATACAAAGAGACTTCGCTCGGTGGGCTTGCAGTGAATGTGCCCAACTGCTGAAGTGACCTAAGCCCATATTTGAAAGTGCTTACATGCCCAAGGATAACACCCGCTTAGGACTATTGATGATGATCGGGTTTTGCGTTCTGGCTCCGGCCAGTGACGCTTTGGTCAAGATTTTGGGTGATGGCATCCCATTACTGCAAGTCCTCATCGCGCGGTTCATGGCACAGTTGTTATTGTTGCGGCGCAACCTATGGATCAGCCGTCACTACACTTGGATGCGCGCGGACCGGATTGGCTTGGTAATTTTACGCTCGGTCTTGCACTTGGTGGCCATTGCCTTTTTCTTTTTGTCCCTGCGCTACCTGCCCTTGGCCGATGCCATCGCCATCGCTTACGTGTTACCATTTTTGATTTTGGCTGTTGGCTGGTTTACCGGCGATCGCGCCAGCCCGTTGACTTTGGGACTTTGTCTGCTTGGCTTTGTCGGCACTTTGATGGTGGTACAGCCAAGCTTCGCAGACGTAGGCTGGCCCGCGCTTTTGCCAATTGTCGTAGCTGTTTTATTCACGGGCTTCATGTTCATCACCCGCAAAATATCCAAGCATATTGAACCCATCGATCTGCAAGCTGCCAATGGCGTTTGCGCGATGGTGATCCTGTTGCCCATCGCCTTGGTCGGTAAGTCATTGGAAATCCCGATGTTGATGATGGTCCCGGTCAGCAATGTTGAGCTGTTGTATCTGATTGGATTGGGTGTGCTTGGCACCTTGGCACATCTTATGATGACATGGGCCCTGCGATTCGCCTCTGCCCCTACAGTGGCCCCAGTGCAATACCTAGAGATCCCGTTCGCAGCTCTTTATGGGTGGTTGATTTTCAAAGACTTGCCCAATGGGCTATCTGCTATTGGGATCGTGGTTACGATCACCGCAGGTCTGTTGGTCCTGCGCTATTCCAAAGCCTCAGCCCCTTAGTACGCTCAATACCACTCCCAAACAACGTGCCGGTAATATAGCCAACAAGCCAGGGCCATCGGTTTGGACGCGAAGTGGTTCACCACTGGATATATTGGAAGTTGCGATTTGGCCGGCCGGGTGCATATCAGTATCACGCAGCGGCCATTGGACCCCCTGCAAGGTAACTTGAACCTGCAGCATCGGGTAAAACCCTACGGGCAGCCCCTCCTCCAGATCTATTTCGAACTGTGCGGGGACCATAAAGACCAGTTGATCTTCATCGACTAACACAACCGGCCTTTGGTCTTTTAACAATGCGGAAAAAGCCGCAAGCTGATGGTCCAACCTCCCACCTAAAAACCCAACACCTAAGAACACATCCGCAGCACAGACTGCGAGGCATTTTTCGAAATCTGTGGTCTCTTGATCAGTGATTGTCGCTGCGGCTTGGGAGCCCGGTAGATCCGCCTGCGAATCCATATCACCCACAACCAACGCAATGTCCAAGCCTGCCGCCTGAGCCGATTTAAACCCGCCATCCGCGGCCACCACACTGTCCGCATGGGCCGCCGTACTTTGGATCATCGCCGAGGAAGTAGGCCCAGCGCCCACAAGCAAAATTGTGGCAGATTTATGTAAAATCGGGCAGGACATTGTTGATTTAACCTCACTTCACTCAGCTGCCTCCATTAGGCCACAGAAAAACCAAAATTCAACCGCGTGGTATTAATAATTTTGCAGGCGGCTCCGCGATATAGTGCAGTCAGTTTGGCAGAAATCAGTGGATATATGTCATGACCAGCGCGCGTCAGCCCCCTTTTCACTCACTCCAAGGTACCGAGTGAACGCTAAATGATTGTCCGGTGGCGCTAGAGCTGAGGCAGCGCTATGGCCTTACATCGAGTTACACGGTTGGACACTCTCCTGCACAAGCCCTATCCCAAAGTGCAACTGTCTATGCCTGAAGATGCGGTCTTGATCTAAAAACTAGACAAAATAAGAGGGCAAACACCCGAGCATGCGCCAGCCTAACCAAATGACACGCCCCAAAAAGCGGCAGCTGACACGATGGCACCGGATGCAAGGATGGATCTCAGTCCAGTGCGACGGCGACAAAGAGCACCAACTGCCTAGCTTTGCTCATCCTCAGCATCTGGATCGGCTTGACCGATTCCTTGAAAGACAAACTTCAAAGGAAATGCCCATGCAGTGCCCAAAATGACATACATGATAAATTCCAAAAATTTCGGCAGTGCCGGTAAAATCGCAACCAGATTAACCGCCAAAACGGCATAGACCGGCAGGCCGATCACCAAAATAATGAGCGACCACCGGCGGCGGGCTTTATAACTTAGCGGCATCAGTCAGCGAATGGATCAGTGACGAGAATCGTGTCTTCACGCTCGGGTGAGGTTGACACAAGTGCCACGGGACAATCGATCAGCTCTTCGATGCGGCGTACATATTTGATGGCCTGCGCCGGCAATTCCGCCCAAGAGCGCGCACCGGCTGTACTGTCGGACCAGCCCTCGATTGTTTCATAGATCGGCGTAACACGCGCTTGTTGATCGGCGGCTGTAGGCAAGTAATCCAACTGTTTGCCGTCCAAATCATAACCCACACAGATTTTCAGTTCTTTAAAGCCATCCAAAACGTCCAGCTTGGTCAAGGAAATCCCGTTCACCCCTGAGGTAGCACAGGTTTGGCGCACCAAACAGGCATCGAACCAACCGCACCGGCGCTTGCGCCCGGTTGTTGTGCCAAATTCATGACCCCGTTCACCAAGTTGCTGACCATCGGCATCATCAAGCTCTGTTGGGAAGGGTCCCTCACCCACACGGGTTGTGTAGGCTTTGGTGATTCCCAAGACGTAATCAATCGCACCCGGTCCAATGCCGGTGCCGGTTGCGGCTTGGCCAGCGATTACATTTGACGATGTCACAAAAGGGTATGTGCCAAAATCGATATCCAGCAATGCTCCCTGCGCACCTTCAAACAGAATTCGTTTTCCAGCCCGGCGTTTTTCGTTCAAAACTTTCCACACTGGTGCCGCATAGGGCAGAATTTCGGCTGCAATGGCGCTCAATGCTTCGAGCAGGGCGATGCGATCTACGGGCTCAAGGCCAAGACCTTTGCGCAGCGGATCATGGTGCAACAATGCCCGATCAATGCGCAATTCAAGCGTGGCGGCATCGGCCAAATCTGCAACACGAATAACCCGGCGGCCGACTTTATCTTCATAACATGGGCCAATACCACGGCCGGTTGTCCCAATCTTAGCAACGGACACTTGACCCTCACGAGCCCGGTCCAATTCACCATGATAAGGCATAATAAGCGGAGTATTCTCAGCAATCATCAGGTTTTCGGGATTAATATCCACGCCTTGTTTGCGAATGCCTTCAATCTCTTTGATCAGATGCCAAGGGTCCAGAACGACGCCATTGCCAATCACCGATAGCTTGCCGCCGCGTACCACGCCTGAGGGCAATGCGTGAAGTTTGTAAACCTCTTCACCAATCACCAAGGTATGGCCCGCATTATGACCGCCTTGGAAACGTGCGATCACATCAGCTCGTTCGGAAAGCCAGTCGACAATCTTGCCTTTGCCTTCGTCACCCCATTGGGTGCCCACTACAACAACATTGGCCATAACTTATCCTCTTTCGATCGGATCAAAACGTGGGAGGTATAGCCGGGATATTAACCAAGGGAAACTGCTAACTTGACGTGGGGCGCATATGCAGCGAATTAGCTAAGAATTCCATTTTAGAGATATCAAAAATTTGGCTTGGAATCCGCAAATTTCAGGCGCCGCGCCTCTATTTTAGGGACCACTTTGGCAGCATTTCGGACCCTACTTGATATCAACAGCTGCAATACTTAGGTTTTCACTTGGCAAATAGGTTATCCTTCCTTAGATAGCCCATGACCTGAACCAGGAAATTATAATGCAAAACGTCGTCTTGATCATCCACCTTCTTTTGGCCGTCACTTTGATTGGCCTCGTTCTGTTGCAACGTTCTGAAGGCGGTGGCCTGGGCATGGGTGGCGGCGGTGGCGGCGGTGGCGCGATGTCCGGCCGTGCAGCGGCTTCTGCGATTACCAAGTTGACGTGGATCCTCTCTATTGCATTTATTTGCACATCACTTGGCTTAACGATTCTTCAAGTTCAGAAGTCCTCCGGCAGCTCAGTTCTGGATCAGTTGATGCCAGTTACAGAGCAATCCAGCACCCAAAGTGCAGACGACCTGTTGCCGCCATCGGCCGCAGACTCTGCACCTCTTTTGCCGATTGCTGAGTAACCAACCCCTAAATATTGCGGCTAGAATAATTTTAGCCGCTTTATATTGATCTAAAGATTGCAGAATCACCGTGGAGCTGTTAAAGCTTTAATCCCGTGGTTAGGTGGAATTTTATTACCAAAATTTGAAACACGGGGATCCCTTCTTATGGCGCGTTATGTATTTGTTACCGGTGGTGTCGTTTCATCTCTTGGCAAAGGTTTAGCCTCAGCGGCCTTGGGCGCCTTACTGCAAGCCCGTGGATTTTCAGTCCGGTTGCGCAAGCTTGATCCCTACTTGAACGTCGACCCTGGAACGATGTCCCCATTCGAACATGGCGAAGTATTTGTAACCGATGACGGTGCAGAAACCGATCTGGATTTGGGCCATTATGAACGCTTCACCGGCGTGGCCGCCCGCATGACCGATTCTGTCTCCTCTGGTCGGATCTATTCCACCGTGTTGGAAAAAGAGCGTCGCGGCGATTATCTCGGCAAAACCATCCAAGTTGTCCCCCATGTCACGAATGAAATTAAAGAATTTCTTAAAGTCGGTGACGATGAGGTTGATTTCATGCTCTGCGAGATTGGAGGCACAGTCGGCGACATCGAAGGCCTGCCCTTTTTCGAAGCCATCAGACAGTTTGCCCATGATAAGCCCCGCGGCGAGTGTATTTTCATGCACCTCACATTGCTGCCCTATCTGGCCGCCAGCGGTGAACTGAAAACCAAACCAACGCAACACAGCGTAAAAGAATTGCAATCCATCGGGATCGCACCTGACATTTTGGTCTGCCGCTCGGAGCATCCAATACCAGAGAAAGAGCGTGAGAAAATTGCGCTGTTTTGTAACGTGCGCAAAGAATCCGTGGTCGCCGCCTATGATTTGAAATCGATATATGAGGCACCTTTGGCCTATCACGCGCAGGGCTTGGACCAAGCTGTTCTTGACGCGTTTGGCATATCACCGGCTCCCAAACCTGAGTTGAGCAAATGGGTCGATGTACAAGACCGGGTGAACAATCCCGAAGGCGAGGTCAAAATCGCCATTGTCGGTAAATATACCCAACTCGAAGATGCCTATAAGTCTATCAAAGAAGCGCTCACCCATGGCGGCATGTCCAATCGCGTTAAAGTGAATGTGGAATGGGTCGACGCAGAAGTATTTGATCATGAGGACGCCGCGCCACATCTGGAGGGGTTCCATGCTATTTTGGTTCCTGGCGGTTTTGGCGAGCGTGGCACCGAAGGTAAAATCAAAGCCGCACAATTCGCCCGTGAACGCAAAGTGCCTTATCTCGGCATCTGCCTTGGCATGCAAATGGCCGTCATCGAAGCTGCACGCAACTTGATTGATGTGCCCGATGCTGGCTCTGAAGAGTTTGATCACGAATCCAGCAAAAAGCGGTTCACCCCGGTTGTCTATCACCTGAAAGAATGGGTGCAGGGCAACCACAAGGTGCGTCGCAAAGAATCCGACGACAAAGGCGGCAGCATGCGCTTGGGCGCTTATAACGCAACACTGAACTCTGGGTCATTGGTGGCCAAAATTTATGGCAGCACCCTAATCGAAGAGCGCCACCGCCACCGCTATGAGGTCGACATCAAATTCCGCGAGCAGCTCGAAGAAAAGGGTCTAATTTTTTCCGGCATGTCCCCAGATGGCTGTTTGCCTGAGATCGTGGAAGTCAAAGATCACCCGTGGTTTATTGGGGTTCAGTTTCATCCAGAGCTGAAGTCCAAACCCTTCGCCCCGCACCCCTTGTTCCAGGACTTTGTGCGCGCCGCGAAAGAAATGAGCCGTTTGGTTTAAAAGGCCAGCCCAGAAAAAGGAATAACTCATGGCCAAAGGATATTGGATCGCCCACAATCAAGTCACCGATGTGGAAGCCTATGAAGCCTATAAGGTGGCCGCGGCTCCGGCCTTACGAGCTTATGGTGCAAAATTCTTGGTCCGGGGCGGTGCGGCAGAGTTCCCCGAAGGCTCTCTGCGCCCTCGTACGATTGTGATTGAATTCCCCAGCCTCCAAGCTGCGCAAGACTGTTACGCCAGCGCGACCTATCAGGTTGCCAAGACCATTCGTGAGCCGGTCTCAATCGGTGATATCGTCATTGTTGAAGGTTATGACGGCTAATTTATCCGCGGCACCACGGCGTGCTGCCCAATTTGGAGGCTAAAATGTTTGCAAATCTATTTTTGCGTAAACCCAGCGTAGAGACTGAAGAGATTACCGCACCGTTGGCTCTGGCAGCTTTGATGGTGCGGATCGCCAAATCTGACGATGACTACGCTACCGCCGAATGTGAGCGGATCGATGCGGTTCTGTCTGTGCTCTATAGCCTATCCACAGCTCAAGCCTCAGCACTGCGCCTGCGTGCTGAAGCTTTAGAAGCCGATGCACCAGATACCGTCCGCTTCACCCGCGCCATCAAAGAGGAAGTCCCCTATGAGGAGCGCTTCGACGTTGTGCGTGCCTTATGGCAAGTGGTCTTAGCAGACGGCGCGCGTGACGATGAGGAAGATGCCCTAATGCGTCTATTGGCCAGCCTGTTGGGCGTGAGTGATCGCGACAGCGCAATTGCCCGCCAACAGGCCTAACTGCATTGTTCGCGCATCTGCCCATGTATGATGTGCCATCCAACCGCGCAGCGCATTTGCGGCTGTGGCAGGCGGTTCAGGACGTCATGCCCTCGGCACCAAATTTGGTACCGGCCCCAGGAGATCTTATCACCGATTGGCTTAGCCCCAATCTGTTTTTATCACAAACCTGCGGCCTGCCCTTTCGCGCCAAACTGCACGGGCTAGTGCAGCTGGTCACCACGCCTGACAATAAAATTCCCAACTGCACTGCTGGATATTACCATTCGGTGATCCTTGCGCGCAAAGGTTCAGATCCAGACTTGGCCGCCAATGATTTTGTTTTAGCCTATAATGAGCCATTGTCACAATCTGGATGGGCCGCGCCACAGTCCATCGGCATCACTGGCGTATCGCGGGTGCAAACCGGTGGGCACGCAGCCTCTGCGCAGGCTGTGATGGACGGGACTGCCGATGTGGCCGCCATAGATGCGCTCAGCTGGCATTTTCTGTCACGCGATTGGGACAAAGCCTCCAGTCTGACGGTTTTAATCACGACCCCCACAACCCCAAACCTTCCTTATATTACAGCACTAAACCAGGACGCGAACGCCCTCCGGCACGGATTAAATCGAGCGATTCTCTCGTTGGATCCAAAAGACCGTGAAACGCTGCAAATCTTCGGGTTAGTCGACATAAAAGCAGAAAAGTATCTATATTTCCCCCTTCCCCCGACCCCTTGACCCCGCGGAATGCCGCTTTTAGATTGTATAATCCGCCCTGCGCAGCCTAGTATTGCCTAAGATGAGATGGGGAACTCTGTGCAAGATCAACACGCGCCTATAATCGAGATTAAAGGCCTGCACAAAGCCTATGGCGAGTTGGAGGTGCTGAAAGGCATAGACGTAACTGCCAAGCGCGGTGATGTGGTGGCGCTTATTGGCTCCTCCGGATCTGGTAAGTCCACGCTTCTGCGCTGCTGCAATATGCTTGAAATCAGCCAAGAAGGCGCCATCCTATTTCAAGGTGAAGCTGTCAAATGGAAAGGCACCGGCCACAATCGACGTCCAGCCGATCCCGCACAGGTCACCCGATTGCGCACCAATCTCTCCATGGTCTTCCAACAGTTCAATCTTTGGGCCCATATGACCATTTTACAAAATGTCATGGAAGCCCCAGTCACCGTGCTTAAGCAAGACCGGGCCGAGGTCGAGACCCGCGCCCGCGCCCTGCTGCAAAAAGTCGGCATCGATGAAAAATGCGACATCTACCCCGCCCAGCTGTCTGGCGGGCAACAACAACGCGCCGCTATTGCCCGCGCTTTGGCGATGGAGCCACAGGCGCTCTTGTTTGACGAACCCACATCCGCACTCGATCCAGAGCTCGAACAAGAGGTGATTCGCGTCATCAAAGATCTAGCCTCCGAGGGCCGCACGATGTTGATCGTCACCCATGATATGGCCATGGCCCGTGATGTGGCCGATCATGTAATATTTTTGCACCAAGGGCTGATCGAAGAACAAGGCCCGCCCGATGCGCTATTTAGTGCCCCAAAATCACAACGGCTACAGCAGTTTCTTTCTGCCGTCGCTTAACCAAACTCAGCCACTCATCTTAGGGAGACAACCATGAACAAGCTGATCTTAACCACCGCCGCATTGGCACTCACCGCAGGCATGTCTTTTGCCGACACCGTCCGTATGGGCACCGAAGGCGCATACCCCCCCTATAACTTCATCAATGACGCCGGCGAAGTCGATGGCTTTGAGCGCGAATTGGGCGATGAGCTTTGCGTTCGCGCCGCACTGACCTGTGAATGGGTTGTCAACGACTGGGACAGCATCATTCCAAACTTGGTGTCCGGAAACTACGACACCATTATCGCTGGCATGTCGATCACCGCTGAACGTGATGAAGTCATCGATTTCACACAAAACTACACCCAGCCTGATGCATCTGCCTATATGGCGCTTTCAGCAGACGTGAACCTCTCCGGCGCGGTCATTGCCGCCCAAACCAACACCATCCAAGCCAGCTTTGTCGCAGCTTCAGGCGCTACATTGGTTGAGTTTTCAACCCCTGAAGAAACTGTGGCTGCTGTAAAAAATGGCGAAGCAGATGCAGTTTTGGCAGATAAATCCTATCTCGTACCGGTCGCTGAGGCAGACAACAGCTTGGTCCTTCTGGCCCAGCAAGAACTGATCGGCGGCGGCGTTGGCATGGGTGTTCGTGAATCTGACAATGACCTGAGGGATAAATTCGACGCGGCTATTGCATCGATGAAAGCCGATGGCTCGCTCAACGCTTTGATCGCCAAATGGGAAGTTGGCGAACAGTTCTAAACTGAACCTTAAAATAACTCAGGGGCGGGGCCAAAACCTCGCCCTCCCATTCTTTCCGGGTCCTCCTTCTTCTAGCCAAAAATACTCAAACATCATAGCCCGCCTACAACGAGCCTCAGCCAAGGTCTTAATCCAATTTTCAGCTTTTGTTCAGATCCCAGCCTCCTCGATGGCCTGACTTGGCTCAGCTGCTACCTGACCACGGGCAAACATTTGATGTTTTACCAATCCTTCGGCACGGTTATCATCTTGCTGGCCGTCACAGCTCCCAGCGCTCTTTTATTCGGCTTTGGCGGTGCTACCTTGGCACGGTCGCGGCTGTTTCCACTACGCTGGATCGGTAAGATCTACATCTCAGCCGTACGCGGCGTGCCCGATATCGCATTTTTCTTGTTTTTCGTCATTGCCCTAGATCAAGGCTTTGAATGGCTGCGCCATCAAGCTTTTTGCCCAGATTGGCCCGACGCTATCCGGCAAGGCAATGACTTTGTCGTCTGCACAGCGGCCAAACTGCCACTTGGAAATTCACCGCAATATGTCCACGAAATCTATGGTTTTTTTACCGCTGTGCTCACCTTCGCCATTGTCTTCGGAGCCTTTGCCGCCAATGTGCTTTACGGGGCCATGCGGGCCGTGCCCAAAGCGCAAATCGAAACAGCGCAGGCCTATGGCATGGGGCAAGGCCAAGTGTTTCGGCGCATTTTGATTCCACAAATGTGGGTCTATGCTTTGCCGGGTCTGTCGAATCTCTGGATGGTTTTGATCAAGGCCACGCCATTGTTGTTCCTTTTGGGAGTCGAAGATATCGTCTATTGGGCACGTGAATTGGGAGGCACCAAACAGGCCAAGTTTTCAGCTTACCCCCACGAAGATTGGCGCATGCAGTATTTCCTATTCCTGCTCGTCTTCTATCTGACCTTCACAAAACTCTCTGAAATCGTACTTGAGCGGGTCATGAAGCGCCTCACCCACGGGCAAGGCACATTGGGCGGTGTTACATGAGTTGTGGTCAAACCATTCTAGATTATGGGCTGCGCTCCCTTGGCTATGGCGCCCGGCTTTTGCCAAAGACAGATTTCACCCTCTGTCAACATTTCACCTTGATTGGCTCGGGCTTGATTTGGAACATTTACTTCGGATTCTTGGCGCTGCTTGCCGGGTTTTTCATTGCGAATGCTGTAGCCTTGGCCAAGGCCAGCCCTCGCAAGGCGATAAGAGTTCCTGCGGAATGGTTCATTTTGGTTTTTCGGGGTTCGCCGCTATTTATCCAATTCTTCTTGGCCTATTTCATCTTTTTAAGGCTTAAACAGCAAGGCATACTGCCCTGGCTCACCGCCGCGCAATTCGGAGCCCTGCTGGTTTTAGTCCTCAACACCGCAGCCTATTCCGCTGAGATATTCTACGGCGCGTTGCGTTCGGTGCCAAAAGGTGAGGTTGAGGCCGCCGATGCGTATGGCCTCTATGGCTGGTCACGGTTCCGGCGGGTGATTTGGCCAACGACACTGCGGTTGGCTTGGCCTGCCTACACAAATGAGGCCATATTCCTGTTTCACGCCACAACCTTGGTATTTTTCTCTGGATTCCCGGCTTGGCAACAACGCGGTGATGCGCTTTACTATGCAAGCTACTTTGCTGATAAGACCTTCAACCCCTTTGTGGCCTACCCAATTTTGGCCTTCTATTTTGTGATTTTGACCTTCACTATCATTGGGGTATTCGGGTTTATCAACAAGCGGCTTAACCGACATCTTCCACAAGAAGCGCGTCCAAAACTGCGCTACCGACCACAGGTAATCAGATGAGTAAATCACTTCGCGTCGCAGCCGTTGATCTCAACGGCCAGCTGCGCGGCAAACGCGTCGCGGCTGGGATGGCAGACAAGCAAATGCGGATGCCTTTGTCTGTGCTTAATATTGATGTATTTGGCGCTGACATTGAGGACTCGCCGCTGGTGTTTGAAAGCGGAGACCAAGACGGTATTATGGAGACCACCGACCGTGACCCGATTCCCCTGCCATGGGTGGCCGGCGACGCGCTTTTGGATCTTCGCATGATGCACAACGAGGATGGCTCACCCTTTGAGGGTGACCCTCGCATTGCACTCGCCCAAGTCCTAAAGCGTTTTGCCATTCACGGCTGGCAGGTTATTGCAGCCTGTGAACTGGAATTTTTCCTGCTGGAGGATGGGGGCAATCTAGCGCCACCGATAAACCCAAAGACAGGCCGTCGTCTGTCCGGCACTGAGATCCTATCAATGCGCGAGCTTGATGGATTCGACGTGTTTTTTAACGATGTCGCAGATGGCGCAAAGATGATGGGGCTTGGCGATCTGACCATTACCGGCGAGGCTGGTATCGGGCAGTTCGAGGTCACGATGACCCACGGCCCCGCGCTGCATATTGCCGATAACGTGATATTGCTCAAAGAGCTGATCAAAGGCACCGCACGCAATCACAGCATGGCCGCCACCTTCATGGCCAAGCCTTTTACCACCGAAAGTGGCAATGGGCTGCACACGCATTTCTCCGTTTTGAATGCCACGGGCGAGAATATTTTTTGCAATAAAAATACTTTAGAATCCGCTGTTGCGGGCTGTTTGCAGGCCTTTGAGGCCAGCACATTGTTTTTTGCCCCCTATGCCAACAGCTTTGAGCGGTTTGTCGGCGGCGCCCATGCGCCAACCTCTGCAACTTGGGCCTATGAAAATCGGACCGTTGCAGTGAGAATTCCTAGCGGACCAGAGGCTGCCACCAGAATTGAGCACCGTGTCGCCGGTGGTGATGCAAACCCCTATCTGATGTTCGCAGCCATTTTCGGTGCGGCTTTGAAGGGCATGGAAGGCAACGCCAACGCACCGGCTCCCATAAGCGGAAATGCCTATGGACAACCGGTACTGATGCCGGGCCTTCTCACTGATTTAACCGCTGCCATCGACGGGCTTGGCGCACCGCTTCTAAAAGAATTTATGCCCAGTATGATCTTGGAAAACCTTGCGGCCACCAAGTCGCAGGAACGCGACCTGTTTGAGAAAATGTCAGATCATGAGGCTATTTTGGCTCTGATCGACACCGCGTAAACAGGTCTTTTCAATTGATCTTTTCAGGCCTAGGTTAACGTAAAATCTGAAAGAGGATCCAATGCTTATCGGCATTCTACAGTGCGGCCATGCGCCCGACGACGTACAAAGCCTGCACGGTGATTTCGACACTATGTTCGCAGCTCTGCTTCAGGGCCATGGTTTTACCTTTAAAACTTGGAATGTAGTAGATGATGATTTTCCCGCCTCCCCGCTTGAAGTCGATGGCTGGCTGATCACCGGATCAAAGCATGGTGTCTATGAGGGTCATGATTTTATCACGCCGCTCAGCGCCTTGATCACAAAGATCTATGCTAGCGCCCGCCCGATGGTTGGAGTTTGCTTTGGCCATCAGATGATCGCTCAGGCATTGGGCGGGACCGTCGAGAAGTTTGATGGCGGCTGGGCCATTGGTCGTCAAGATTATGCCTTTGGAGGTCACGGCACTATCGCCCTCAACGCTTGGCACCAAGATCAAGTGATCGCTTTGGCGCCCGAGGCTCAAGTCATAGCTGGCAATGATTTTTGCAAGTTCGCCGCTCTGGTCTACGAAGATAAGGCCTATACCATCCAACCGCATCCTGAATTCAGTAACCCGGTGTTCTCCGATTACGTCAGCGCCCGCCGTGACAGCCCAGCCTATCCTGCAGCCTTGATGGACCGCGCGGATCAAACGACCAATATCCCAATACAAGACGGCCTTATAGCCAATGATATTGCGGCCTTCTTCAAGGGGACGTTCAAACATGAGGTGCTCGAATGAGCTGGAAAAATGAACTGCCTGAAGCTGCTAAAGCCTATATTGGCGACCGCCAGTTGGATGAGGTGGAATGCATCATCTCAGATTTTCCCGGCGTTGCGCGCGGTAAAGCAGTTCCTGCCTCAAAATTTGCCAAGCAAAAACACTTTTACCTACCAAACTCCATCTTTCTGCAAACGCTGACTGGTGAATGGGCAGAAGCGGCTGGCGAAGAAGGCTGGGTGGAACCAGACATGATATTAAGGCCTGATATGGACACGGCCACTGCGGCACCCTGGACAGCAGATGTCACCCTGCAAGTGATCCACGACGCCTATGGTCGCGACAATATGCCAATCCCCACAGCCCCACGAAATGTGCTCAAGCGTGTGGTACAGCTGTTTCGCGACAAAGGATTGGAACCTGTGGTAGCACCTGAGATGGAATTTTTCCTCGTTGCCCGTAATATAGATCCGGCGAAAGCCATCATGCCCATGATGGGCCGTTCTGGCCGCCCCGCCGCAGCCCGTCAGGCCTATTCTATGTCCGCCGTAGACGAATATGGCCCGGTAATTGACGATATCTACGATTTTGCCGAAGCACAGGGTTTTGAGATTGACGGTATCACCCAAGAGGGTGGCGCCGGCCAAGTGGAAATCAATCTATGCCATGGCGATCCTGTTAAGCTAGCCGATGAGGTGTTTTACTTCAAACGCCTCATCCGTGAAGCAGCGCTTAAACATGATTGCTTTGCCACGTTCATGGCCAAGCCGATCGCACAAGAGCCTGGCTCCGCCATGCATATGCACCACTCCTTTTTGGACTCAGACGGTCATAATATTTTTGTGGGGCCACAGGGCGGCGAAACAGATGTATTTTATTATATGATTGCCGGACTACAAAATCATCTGCCCTCAGTGATCGCCATGTTGGCCCCCTATGTGAACAGCTACCGGCGTTACGTCAAAGACCATGCCGCCCCGATCAACCTTGAATGGGCCCGCGACAACCGCACCACCGGCATCCGCATCCCGTTGTCAGACCCACAGGCTCGCCGGATCGAAAACCGCTTGGCTGGCATGGATTGCAACCCTTACCTTGGCATCGCTGCCTCATTGGCCTGTTGCTATCTTGGGCTGCAAGACCAAGCGCGGCCGGATAAGCAATATCAAGGTGATGCCTATGATGGGGAAGAAGCCATTCCCCATGACCTATTTACAGCACTTGATTTGTTCGATGGAGCCAACCGGCTGCATGAGGTACTTGGTCCTGAATTTGCCCGGGTCTATTCCATTGTAAAACGCACAGAGTATAGCGAGTTCCTGCAGGTGATATCGCCTTGGGAGCGCGAGCATCTGTTGCTGAATGTCTAATTTTCTCTACGCCAATGATCAGCGTGCGACTTACCCGTCCAGTTGGTACGCTCAAAGCGTTGACCATGGGCCCAAGCGCGCGGGGCTCGACCAACCGTTGACCTGCGATGTCTGTGTGATCGGGGCTGGCTTTACTGGCCTGTCCACAGCCTTACATCTGGCGCAAAAAGGCTTTCGCGTTGTCGTGTTGGAGGCCCATCGGGTAGGCTTTGGAGCATCTGGCCGCAATGGCGGGCAGATGGGCTCAGGGCTCAACCAAGATCAATGCAAGTTGGAAAAAACTCTAGGCCAGGACGCTGCGCATCGCTTGTGGGAGATGACCCAAGAGGCAAAATTCCTGACCCGCAGCTTGATCGCGCAGCATGCCCCTGAGGCAGGCTATCAGCCGGGCGTGGCAGAGGCTGATTTCACCCAATCCGACAGCGACGCCAGCCACGCCAAAGCCGATTATTTGGCGCGCAACTATGGTTATACGGACATTGAATGCCTCGATAAATCGGCAATATCCGCCCTGATCAAATCCCCGTCTTATGCCGGTGGAATTCTAGACTGGGGCGCCGGACATCTGCACCCACTGCGCTACGCCATGGGACTAGCTCAGGCCGCCGAGACAGCAGGCGCCACCCTCTATGAAGACAGCGCTGTGCTGCAGGTACAAGATGGCACGCCCAATATTGTTGACACCGAGCACGGCCAGGTCAAGGCCGGCTATGTGGTCCATGCCACCAATGGCTATCATAACAGCCTCAACCGAAAACAGGCGAAGCGGGTCCTGCCAATCAACAACTACCTTGTGGCTACCGCCCCGCTTGCAGACCCACAGTCTGTGTTAACCAAAAATATTGCCGTAGCCGACAACCGTTTTGTGCTGAATTACTACCGCCTGAGCCATGACAATCGGCTGATCTTTGGCGGCGGCGAAAGCTATGGCGCAAAATTTCCCAAGGATATCTTCGCAAAAGTACGCCGCCCCCTCACGCAGATATTCCCCCAACTCGCAGATGTCGATCTGACCCATGCATGGGGCGGCACCCTTGGCATCACAACAACGCGGCTGCCCATGTTCGCGCGCGTAGGCCACCAACAGCTCACAGCTTCTGGTTACTCCGGCCATGGGATTGCTCTGGCAGGTTTTGCGGGCTTGGTGCTCGCAGAAGCCATCGCCGGCAATGCCAACCGCTTTGATCTGCTGTCCAAGCTCCCGGGCCCTGCCTTTCCCGGTGGACAGGCGCTCCGCAGCCCCATTATGACTTTAGCAATGACATGGTTCTCTCTGCGCGATAAGCTGGGCCTATGAAACAGATGCGCCCGTGCCACAGATCGCCAAAAAACGTGTCCAACCCCGGTTGGTTTGCAGTGTCCAATGGTACATGGGCCTGGGCCGGTGCGCCGCCACAGTGCAACCAAGGGCAGTTTGCCCCCTGTTAAACCGGCCTTAAATTCTTCTGGGCTAAAATACTCCCACCGGAGGCTACAAGCACCGGCAATATGTTCAAAGGTCCCCTCATGAAAGACCAATCCCCCAACAGCTGGGAAGCGCGGGCAGATGCCCATTCCTTTTACGGCTTTACCGATTTGCCGACGATTGAAACCCGAGGTGCAACCGTTTTGACCCATGGCGAAGGCCCCTATGTCTTTGACGTGCATGGTCGCAAGTTCCTCGATGCCAACTCTGGTCTTTGGAACATGGTCGCAGGCTTCGATCACGCGGGCATCGCTCAAGCTGCCAAAGATCAATATGATCGCTTTCCAGGGTATCACGCCTTTTTCGGGCGTATGTCAGATCAAACTGTGATGCTGTCCGAGAAACTTGTGGAGGTGTCCCCTTTTGACAGTGGCAAAGTTTTTTACACCAACTCAGGCTCTGAAGCAAATGACACCATGGTTAAAATGCTGTGGTTCTTGCATGGCTCCGAAGGCAACACCGAGCGGCGCAAGGTTATCACCCGCAAGAACGCCTATCATGGCGTGACGGCAGTTTCGGCTTCAATGACTGGTAAACCCTATAATTCCGTATTCGGCCTACCGCTGCCGGGCTTTTTGCACCTGACCTGCCCACATTATTGGCGCGAAGGCCGCCCCGGTGAGAGCGAAGCACAGTTTACCGCCAGATTGGCCAAGGAACTCGAAAATATGATCCTGACCGAGGGCGCGGAGACCATTGCCGGCTTTTTCGCCGAACCAGTTCTCGGCGCCGGCGGTGTAATTCCGCCACCGGCTGGGTATTTCCAAGCCCTGCAACCCATCTTACAAAAATATGACATTCCGTTGATTTCAGATGAAGTTATTTGTGGCTTTGGACGCACCGGTCACATGTGGGGCTGTGAAGCCTATAATTTTGTACCAGATGCTATAATCAGTTCAAAAAACCTCACCGCAGGCTACTTCCCAATGGGTGCCGTCATCTTGGGCGCGGAGCTGACCAACAGGTTACAAGCGGCCTCTGAAGCCATCGAAGAATTTCCGCATGGTTTTACGGCCTCAGGCCACCCGGTCGGAGCCGCCATAGCTCTGAAGGCGATTGATGTGATCATGAATGAGGGTCTTGCCGAAAATGTACGCAAGCTCACACCCTATTTTGAGGCGCATATGCTGCGATTGTTGGAGCACCCAAATATCGGGGAAGCCCGCGGCAAAGGTTTGATGGGCGCGTTGGAAGCGGTGCAAGATAAGTCCAACAAAACCCCCTTCGCTTCCAATCTCTCGGTCAGTGAGCGGATTGCCAATACTTGTACAGATCATGGGTTGATTTGTAGGCCCTTGGGGCAATCTATTGTCTTGTGCCCAGCGTTCATCTTCACCAAAAGCCATATTGATGAGATGTTCGAAAAGCTTGAAGCAGCCTTGAAGCAGGTTTTTTCCGAGGTTGCATAGGTTGCCTGTGGCGGGACATGTCCCCGCCAGAGGCTCAACCGCCTTATAGTTTGGAAAGCTTTTCCTGAAGCGCCGCCAATTGTGATTTAATGTAACTCAAATCATCGGATGACCCAGTTTTACTAGATTCTGCATCATTCGGCGCGGGGGAACCAGAAAGCCCCCCGGTCATGGCTTTCATGAAGGCTTCTTGTTGGGCTTTCATGATTTCAAAACCTGGCATGGCCGCCATCGGATTGACGACCGTCAAATTTTCCATCGCTTTTGATTGCCCATCGCGCAGCATTTCAAAGCTTGCCGCCAAAAATTGCGGCACGACAGATGTCGCTTGGGTTGCGTAGGAACGGACAAGGTCTGTCAAAACCTCGACGGGTAAAACGCTCTCGCCCCGGCTCTCATGCTCAGCGATGATTTGTAGCAAATATTGCCGGGTCAGATCGTCCCCCGATTTCAGGTCGATAATTTGGACCTCACGGCCACTGCGAATAAAACCCGCAATGTCTTCCAATGTCACATAATCGCTTGATTCTGTATTGTACAAACGTCGGCTCGCGTAACGTTTGATCAAAAGTGGTTTGGTCTTTTCGGTCATATCCAGCCCTTTACAACAGCGACTCACCGCGATTGCGCGGCACTGCGGCAATGCTATGCAAACGCAGCACAAAAAGAAAGAGCGCAGCAAATGCTACGCCCTTCTTCGGTTGGTTCAACTAAATTTGGGAGGAACGTTGATCCTAATTCTTTATGTTCAGCTTAAGCAGCTTTTGCAGCTTTGCCGGCTTTTTTTATTGCAGCAGTTGCTTCAGCGCTTACGTCTTTGCCAGCAGCCATCATCAATTCGGCAGAGTCGAGCTGAACTTTTTTAGCAACACTTGCGATCGCAGCCATGTTCTCGGCAGCCATTTCAGCGGAAGAAGAAGCGAACTCAGAAAGAGTTTGCGCTGCTGCCGCTGGATCAGTGTTAGCTTTTGAAAGGTCTGCAACTTTTTCCAAGGACGCTTTTGTCCAAGTAGAAGAAATCTCAGCAGATTTCATGGCAGCTTCCAAAGCAACCGCTGACATTTTTTCGCCAAAAGCGGCTTGGGTTTTGAATGCATCTTCAAAAGCAGACATATCTACTGGGAATTTACCCATCATGTCTTTGAACATCGCGGTGATATCTGGTGTCTGTGTCATGTGCTTAATCCTTCAAGTGTGGTTGGCTATTTGAAGGATAGATACATGCTGCGGCGCAGCATTGCAAGAACTTTCTGCACCGCAGCATAAATTATTTTTGGACGTATGTTCCAGGTGCATCTATTAGCTTCAACCCCTTGGCCGCTTTGGGCTTACGGGCCTTCACTGTATTGCCGCAATGCAGCAAAAGCCAATCTTGCCATGCGGGCCACCAACTACCGGCGTGATGCTCGGCATTGGACTGCCAGTCGACTGGGTCAGCTTGCAGATCAGGATTGGTGTAATATCCATATTTATTGCGTTGCGGCGGATTTATGATTCCTGCGACATGGCCCGATTCAGCCAAGATAAAGCGCCTTTCGGTCCCCTGCATTTGCTGAACACCCCGGTAAGATTGGTCCCAAGCGGCAATATGATCAGTTTCACACGCCACAGCTAAAAGCGGTACAGCAACATCACTCAGATACAATTGCTCGCCGCAAACCTCAAACCCACCATCCGCAAATCGATTTTGCTGACATAGCCCACGAAGATATTCTATAGCCATACGCCCTGGCAGGTTCGTGCCATCTCCGTTCCAATACAAAAGATCAAAAGCAGGAGGCGTCTCGCCCATCATGTAATGCCGAATCGCCGGGCCATAGATCAGATCGTTAGAGCGCAGGAACGAAAAGGTGCGTGACATGAACATATTGTCCAACATGCCAAACTCTTCCACCTCGGCAGCGATTCCATCTACAAAATCGTCCCCCAGAAAGACAGACATTTCTCCTTGTTCTGAAAAATCAGTCAGGGTGGTAAATAGCGTCGCCGATTTGACTGACGTGTCACCACGCTTGGCCATCAAAGCCAAAGTCAGCGACAATGTTGTGCCACCAATGCAGTAACCGGCAGCATTCAACTGTGGCACATCACAAATTTCTTTGACCTTCGCAATCGCAGTCAAAAAGCCATCTTCTATATAGGTGTCGACACCCGTCTCGCGCATGCTGGCGTCTGGATTAATCCAGCTCACCACGAACAGCGTAAAGCCTTGATCAACCACCCATTTGACCAAACTGTTTTCAGGCCGCAGATCCATAATGTAGAATTTATTAATCCAAGGCGGGAAGATCACCAAAGGCACATCCTGAACGGTCTCAGTCGTAGGGCTATATTGTATCAGCTCAAACATATGGTTGCTGAACACCACCTTGCCCGGCGTGGTAGCCAAATTCTTGCCCACATCGAACGCCCCTTGATCCGCAAGGGTTACCATCAAGTCACCATCATTGGCCTCAATATCACGCACAAGATTTTCAAGCCCTCGAACCAAGCTTTCACCGTCGGTCTCTACGGCGCGCGCCAGGGCCTGTGGATTGGTGCCCAGAAAATTGCTCGGGCTGAACATATCCATGATCTGACGGCTGAAGAAATCCAGCTTTTGCCGCTCGCGAGTGTCTAGGTTGTCCATCTGCGCCACGGCGGTCTCCATGGCCTGGGTGTTCAGCAAATATTGCTGTTTGATGAAATTGAAATAGGGGTGCTCGCTCCACATTGGATCTGCAAAGCGTCGATCACTGTTATTTTGCTGGCTGGCGACATAATGTTTGAGGGATTGGCCCCAGTAAGCGATTTGCTGTTCCATCATGCGTGAGGGATTGCTCATCATTTCGGTCACATAGGCAGTTGCGGCCTTGGTAAACAATTCTTGGCTTGGCCCCTGAAGCGACGTTCGCACAGGCTTTTTATGGGCCACAGCCGCCAAAAGCCTTTGGGTCAGTGCATCAACACGCTGCAAATTCGAGCTTAATCGCTCTAATGCTGCGCCTGCATCGTTGTTATCAGTTGTCATGTCGACAAAAGCCTCCTAGTTTGCAGTTGCAGCATATGTGTAAATTAACATTATTTCAAAATATAATGATGCATAGCTGCCATGCAAGGAAAGAGATGTCGATGCGCTACATGGCAACCTACGATATGATGGAAACCCTCCGCAACACCAACCAATGGATGGGGGCGACGGCAAAAGCTATGGCCTCCTACCCGATGTTCGCGATGATTCCCAATCCCGCCTTTCAATGGATGTCGGCTTGGGGTGAGGTCACAGAACGCGCTTTTTCACGTATGGTCGTAAAGCCTGGCTGGCGGTTGGACTTTGTTTCGACCGAGGATGGCAAAGATCATTTGGTTGAAGTTGAAACCATTTTGGCCAAACCGTTTGGCGATTTGATTCACTTCTCCGTTCCAGGCCGCAAAGTCCGTGACCGCAAGGTCTTGCTGGTCGCGCCGATGTCCGGGCATTATGCAACCCTTTTGCGCTCGACAGTTCGCAGCCTTTTGCCCGATTGCGAAGTCTATATCACCGATTGGCACAACGCGCGGGATATACCCGTTAGCGAAGGCAAATTCGATGTTGAGGATTACACGCTTTATTTGGCCGAGTTCATGCGCACTTTGGGTTCTGACACACATGTGATTGCAGTCTGCCAACCCGGGCCCATAGCACTTGTGGCCACGGCCTATTTGGCGGCCACAAACCCAGGAATACAGCCTGCCAGCCTAACACTAATTGGCGGTCCCATCGATCCAGATGCAAACCCCAGCGATATTACCGATTTCGGCCATCGGGTTCAAATGGGCCAGCTGGAAGAAACCATGATCCAGCAGGTTGGCTTTCAACATGCGGGCGTTGGGCGCAGGGTCTATCCGGGCTTACTACAATTGATGTCTTTCATGTCAATGAACGGTGAAACTCACAGCAAAGCCTTTAGTGATCAGATCACCAAAACGGCACAGGGCGAAGCCCGCGATAATGACAAACATAATCAATTTTATGATGAATATCTAGCCGTCATGGATATGACTGCTGAGTTTTACCTCTCGACGGTGGATCGCATCTTTAAAAATCGCGAAGTGGCGCGCAATGCGTTTTATGTGAACGGCGTTCATGCTGACATTTCACAGATCAAAAATGTACCGGTGATTGTGGTTGAGGGCGAGAAAGACGATATTTCAGCCCCTGGTCAATGTTTGGCCGCTCTGGATCTGCTGACAGGCCTGCCCAAAAATCTCAAAGCCGCACATCTTGAGCCGGGCGCTGGCCACTACGGCATTTTCGCGGGCAAAAGCTGGCGCAACAACATCCGGCCCTTGGTGCTGAAATTCATCGATACGCATCAAAAGCCCAAAGCAGCTAAAACTTCATAGGATTTAAAACTCGATTTTAGCGCTATTGCCAGACTCTCGCGAAGAGTGCTGGCAATAGCCCTAAAATGTGACACTATGTGGTAAAAGCGCGGCACGCGCTGAGGAAAGAACGAGCAATGCTGCCCGACACGTCACATGATGATGCCCTAGCCCCCCCCAACGCTGAAACCCAGCTTCGGAATTTGGGATGGAGTGGGTACCTTTGGAACCAAGTGAATCCGGCTGAGCTCGAAAACACTCCTCCAGTGCGCATCACTCAAGTGCACAGAAATACCTTGCATATCCAAGGCGCGAACCTCGACATGATGATCCCCTCTCTGCACGGTGTAACAGTCGGGGATTGGTTGCTGTTCAACCGCGAAGACGCCCGCTCTAGCCAATTGTTAGATCGCAAAAGTTTGATCAAGCGCCGCGCACCGGGTCATGACCGCAAAGAGCAGTTGATCGCCGCCAATTTGGACACGGCCTTTATCGTGTCGTCCTGCAATAATGATTTTCGCGTCGCCCGGTTGGAGCGCTATGTCGCCATGGCCCACGAAGCCGATGTGACACCGGTGATCGTTTTGACCAAGATCGACTTGGCCAGAGATGTAGAGTCTTTCGTGTCACAAGCCAAAACCATTTCCGAGCGCGTAGCGGTGGTCAGCTTAAACGCCAGAAGCTCCTCAGTGCTGGAAGATCTGGCCTTATGGTGCGCGCCAGGACAAACTGTGGCCTTTCTAGGGTCTTCCGGCGTTGGCAAATCCACATTGGCAAACACTTTGGCCGGCAATGACGCAATTCAAACCCAAGAGGTACGCAGCAGTGACGATAAGGGCCGTCACACCACCACGGGGCGACAGTTACATATCATGCCGTCGGGTTGTGCCGTGCTCGACACGCCTGGAATGCGAGAACTACAGCTCACTGATGTGTCCATAGGGCTGGAAGAAACCTTCGCAGATCTGCATGCCTTGCGGCAAAACTGCAAATTCAACGATTGTGCCCATGACAAAGAACCGGGATGCGCAGTTCAAGCAGCCATTACCAGTGGTGACGTTGATGTGCCGCGCATGCAGCGCTGGCTTAAGCTGGTGGCTGAGGATGTGGAAAACACGAAAATTCTCGCCAAACGTCGGATGCGAGAGAAATCAAAGAACAAAAACGTGAAATCCGTTCAAAAACACAGCCATAAAAAATAGGGCTCTTGCTCTAATCGAGCCAAGCCCGCAAAGCGGCAATGGTGGCCTCAGGCTGTTCTAAAGTTGGCCGATGACCAGCGTTCCCGATGACCACCAATTCCGCTGGTTCAATAAATTCAGCCATGAATTCATGGCGTTTCGGCTGGGCAATCTGATCCTGCGCCCCACAGAGAATCAAAGTTGGGCACTTGATATTGCGCAGCATGGATTGCTGATCACGGCGTTTTTGCAAAGCGCAAGATTGGCGCACAAACACCTCCGGCCCCAGAGAGAGAGCCATATCCACCATCAATTCTAAAATATGTGCCTTAAATGGGGTTTTAGCGAGATAATGTGGCACAAGATCCTCTCGCATGATTTCCTCCAACCTTCCAGTACGCGCCACGATGATTTGTGGCTCACGTTCTGCCGCGCGTACGGAGGTTTCCGACACGGGATTGGTGTCCATCAGGCAAAGCTGGCTCACCCGATCTGGGGCACGACGGATAATCTCCATCGACACCATCCCACCCAAAGACAGCCCGCATCAAGCAAAGCGACGCGGAGTCATGTCCAAAATGGTGCTTACAATCTCTTCAATCCGCTCGCCCAAATGCACTGGCGCGACCATCACGGCACGCTCATGCGATAACCCATCAATTTGAGGGACGAAAAGCCGCGCGTCGCACATCATGCCCGGCAAGAATACAATAGGTTCTGGGCTCATGAGAGTGTTGTGACAAGTTTTCTAACCCCTGCCAAGATCAAGACACCGCCTCTACCGATAATTAACCATTATTTTACGCGGTTAGCCAATCGTCCAGCCACCATCGATCAAAAGGGTTCTGTCAGATAAAACTTGTTTGAAGCGAGTAGGGCTACTTTGAAGCGGGTGCTATCAGACAAATGAGTGTGTGCATCAAGTCACATAGATTGGAGAGCCTACTATGGGTGGTCAGAGGCGTTTGATTAAAGTTTTATCTGACAGAATCCATCCAGTTTATCCACTTTCTCATCTGAACTTTACCCTCATCCGGGCTGCTGAACTGTGGTTGTCCTAAATATGTTAGCAAAAATTAAGCCATATCCGTCCCCCTAAAAATGTTATGTCTAGTTTTCTATGGTTTCAATTACATCGGCAATAGCAGCCTCGATCAATGCCAATGCATTTGGCGTTGAAAACCGGTGATCGGCACCTTTGAGCAAGCGCAATTGCACATCTAGGCCCTTGATATGGGCAAAAAGTCTATTGGCCAGTTGAACCGAAACATCCTCATCTTCATCCCCTTGCAACAAGCGAACCGGGAATGGCAATTCGAGCGGCGTACGCAACACCAAATGCGCCCGGCCATCTTCAATCAACCGCTTGGTGATTGGATAAGGGTCACCATAATCTGAGGGGATATTCACCACCCCTTCTTGCAGAAGGTACTTACGGGTATCCTCGTTGAAACCTGCCCAAAATCCATCTTCGGTAAAATCAGGCGCAGCAGCGATTGTGACCAATCCGGCCACTCGCTCGGAAATCCGTTGCGACATCAGCAACGATATCCAGCCACCCATAGAGGACCCCACCAAGATTTGTGACCCCTCTGTGAGGGTTTCAATAACCGCCTGCGCGTCCTCGGCCCAATCGCCGATACAGCCATCGGCAAAAGCCTCCGATGAGGCGCCATGCCCAGAATAGTCAAACCGCAAAAACGACCGGCCCTGCGCTTGGCACCAGCTTTCAAGATGCAGAGCTTTGGTGCCTGACATGTCCGACATAAAACCGCCAAGAAACACTACGCCTGGGCCCTTGCCAGCCACTTGCACATAGGCAAGCCTACGGGCTGAGCCTGTTGTCAAAAAATTCATTTGTTCATCACCCCAAGTCATCGATCATAGGCTAATCAAGACAGCGGTCATTCTAAAGTCGTTTCAGATAGTCATCCCTTCAGGCTCAGCGCATGTGTCATAATGGTCTCAATCATAATGCTTCGGCGGTTGACAGCGAAAATCAAAAGCGCCAAATAGCCTCTGAACCTTATACCCGCAACCGGGCGTTCCGTGGGCGCCAAACTGACGAGGAGTGCCCTTGATGGTCCAGATCTCACTTACCCTCCCTGATAATTCCATTCGCAACTATGAAGCCGGTGTCACCGCAGCTGATGTTGCGGCTGATATCGCATCTTCACTGGCCAAAAAGGCCATTTCTGCCACTGTTGATGACAAGCATTTCGATCTAGCTTGGCCGATTGAAGCTGATGCGACCATCGCCATTCACACCATGAAAGACGAGCTGCAAGCCGATGAACTAATACGCCACGATCTGGCCCATGTCATGGCGCGTGCGGTCCAAGAGATTTGGCCTGATGTGCAAGTGACCATCGGTCCGGTGATCAAAGATGGCTGGTATTATGATTTTGACCGCAACGAGCCTTTCACACCTGAAGACCTTGCCGTCATCGAAAAGAAGATGAAAGACATCATCAACCAACGCGATCCTGTCCGCACCGAGGTTTGGGACCGCACCCGCGCCGTGCAGCATTACACCGATGCAGGTGAGCCCTATAAGGTGGAGCTTATTTCTTCGATCCCGGGCAATGAGCCATTGCGGATGTATTGGCATGGCGAGTGGCAAGATCTCTGCCGTGGTCCACATTTGCAACATACTGGCCAATTACCCGCCGATGCCTTCAAACTGATGAGTGTGGCAGGAGCCTATTGGCGCGGTGACAGCAAACGCGCCATGCTGCAACGCATCTACGGCGTTGCCTTCACCAATAAAGAAAAGCTCAAAGCGCATTTGCATATGCTGGAAGAAGCCGCAAAACGCGACCATCGTAAGCTGGGCCGCGAAATGGATCTATACCACATGCAAGAAGAGGCCCCCGGCCAAGTCTTCTGGCATCCAAATGGCTGGACCATCTACACTGAGTTGCAAGATTATATGCGCCGCAAACAACGCGCCGGCGGCTATGTCGAGGTGAACACCCCGCAAGTGGTGGACCGCAAGCTTTGGGTGGCATCTGGACATTGGGACAAATATCAAGAAAATATGTTCATCGTTGAAGTGGATGAAGAGCATGCGCGTGAAAAAGCCGTGAATGCCCTAAAGCCGATGAACTGCCCCTGCCACGTGCAGATTTTCAACCAAGGCCTCAAATCCTACCGGGATTTGCCACTGCGCATGGCCGAATTCGGCAGCTGCGCCCGTTACGAGCCCTCAGGCGCATTGCACGGTATCATGCGGGTCCGAGGCTTTACCCAAGATGATGGGCATATCTTCTGCCGCGAAGACCAGATCGAAGAGGAAACAGCGCTTTATATCGAATACCTGACCTCTGTTTACAAAGACCTTGGCTTCGAAAAATTTCGGGTAAAATTCTCCGACCGTCCAGAAAACCGCTCCGGATCAGATGAGGTTTGGGATCGCGCCGAGACTGCGCTTTTGGCAGCCACTCGAAAGGCCGGTATTGAGCCAGAAATGAACCCCGGCGAAGGTGCATTTTACGGACCAAAGCTCGAGTTCGTGCTGACGGACGCCATTGGCCGTGATTGGCAATGCGGCACCCATCAGGTGGATTTTGTTCTGCCTGAGCGTCTGGGTGCCAGCTATATCGGTGAAGATGGCAACAAGCACCGTCCGGTTATGTTGCACCGCGCCTGCCTTGGCTCGTTCGAACGCTTCATCGGTATTTTGATTGAAGAGCATGCTGGCAAACTGCCGATTTGGTTGGCACCACGTCAGGTGGTTGTGGTCTCTATCGTGTCTGATGCAGATGATTTTGTGCGTGAAGCTGTAGCCGCTCTGCGCGCTGTGGGCGTCCGTGCTGAAGCCGATATTCGCAATGAGAAGATCAACTACAAAGTCCGGGAACATTCCGTGGCAAAAGTACCAGTTATTTTGGCAATAGGAATGAAAGAGGTGGAAGACCGTACTGTTTCAGTCCGCCGCCTTGGCAGCAAACAAAGCGAAGTTATGAATTTGGAACAGTTGGTTGCCGATCTCAAAGTTGAATCAACTCCCCCTGATCTATTGTGATTTGAAAAATAATATCAAAAAAACTCACTCAGATTGAGCGGCCTTTTTTTATGATCGATAAGAAGCCGATTAAGATCCTTGTATATCTGCATAAAACGCGGCGACATCAGGCTTCCACCCGAGGGTCATCTCAGACCCATTCACGATTAAGGGCCGCTTCATCAAAGTGGGATGCGCTTTCAACAATTCCAACGAATCCATGGCGCGCGCTTGCTCGTCCAAACCACGCCATGTAGTGGAAGATTTGTTGATCAAAGCCGCTCCGAATATCTCCAAGGCCATTTTCAGAACATTTCTAGGGACACCAGACTCCCGCACGTCAACATATTCAATCGTTATGTTTTTAAAGGCTTTTCGAGCGGCGCGGCAACTGTCACATGAATTTAAACCGTAGAGTTTCATCAATTTTTCCTTGATTTTATTTCCATTCACATAATTGTAGAGTTGTGACACCTAAAAACGAATATTTATTCGCAGTATTTTGGTTTTCAGGGCCCTGTCATGCCACCGGCGAAGTGTCCGGCGAGCAACTACGAACTAGGAGAATAAGATATGCCTCTGGGCACAGTAAAATGGTTTAACACCACAAAAGGCTTTGGCTTCATCGAACCCGAAGGTGGTGGCAATGATGTTTTTGTTCATATCTCAGCTGTAGAACGTGCTGGAATGACAAGCTTGGCCGACAACCAAAAAATTAATTACGAGTTAATTGAAGGGCGTGATGGCCGTGAGATGGCTGGTGAATTGAGCCGCACCGACTAATCTGAGTTCGGTCATTGCAAACGGAGACGCATCCGCAAAAAGCTAGGCTCGCCTAGGAAGTATGGTTTTGCGACTCAAAAAGCTGCATTGGGGCAATCTATGCCCCAATAACACCTTCAAATTCGCGCCATTCACCTTTGCTCATACCTGAGGTTTCATGCGTCACCTTTTCGCCCGCTAACATTCGGCGCACGCAATCCAGTGATTTGGCTGACAAGACAGCACCACCCAAGCGATAATCCTCAAAAGCACCATAAGCAGCTGGAACCCAATCGCGCACCATGTCGCAAATCGCATCCGCATAGACCCTAATTTCATACTGCGCATGGGCATCTGCCCGCAAACGCAAGAAGTGAAACAGGTTGTGCAGATCGACCTTCCAATACCATTGCGTATAGATATTGGCCGGTAAGTTCATCCGCGCCAATTCCCGCGCCAGACCGTCTTGGCCCTCGTCAGAGATCATCGCTTCATAATTATCATAGGCGCGGTTGCTGTCAGTTTTCAAAATCTCAAGAACCCGAGCCGCCTCAGCACCTTGCAGCACCCGACCACGACCTTGATTGTTGACCACAGATTGCGCCGCCAAAGAATCCGCCTCGGGGATATAAAACTCCCGATCGAGGATGGAATAGCGCGCTGAGTATTCATTTACATTCGCCGTCCGGTGCCGGATCCACTGTCGCGCCACAAAGACTGGCAGCTTCACATGCAATTTAATTTCGCACATCTCAAACGGAGTCGAATGCCAATGACGCATCAAATAGCGGATCAATCCAACGTCGTTTTGTACAGATTTTGTGCCTTTGCCATAGCTCACTCGGGCAGCCTGACAGATGGCGGCATCATCGCCCATATAGTCGATAACCCGAACAAAACCATGATCCAACACGGGCTGCGCTTTATAGAGATGGTTTTCCATCCCAGGCGCCACGGCCCTCAAGGTTGGCTGAGGATTTGATCGCAGCTGATCAATTTCTTCTTGTTGTTCTGGTGTCAGCAGCATCAATATCCCCTAAGTTAACTCCATCTGGAGCGATTCCCTGAACACTATATATGGAGCAATCCAAAGGATGAACCTACTATATAAAGGTAAATGAAAATGAAATATCTACACACAATGGTCCGAGTTGCGGATTTAGAAGCTTCAATCGCGTTTTTCGCCCTTTTGGGGCTCGAAGAAACCCGCCGTTGGGATAATGACGGTGGCCGATTCACCCTGGTTTTCATGGCCCCCTCAGGCCAACATGAATGCCCCGTTGAGCTGACTTACAATTGGGACGGCGACGAAGGCCTGCCCTCTGACAGTCGTCACTTCGGGCATCTCGCTTATGAAGTGAAAGACATCTACGCAACCTGTCAGCATCTTATGGACAATGGAATCACCATCAATCGTCCGCCGCGTGAGGGTCGGATGGCGTTTGTACGCAGCCCAGACAATATTTCCATTGAGCTTCTGCAAGAGGGTGACAACCTCCCCCTTGCCGAGCCTTGGATAAGCATGAAAAACACTGGCAGTTGGTAACCTTTTCGGCTCTTAGATCGCTTGCGGCGGCAGCTCTGGTTGTTGCCGCAAGCCTTTCCTCAGCGCAAGCGGCTTGCCGGCAGGCTTTAGCTTTAGGCTTGGATGTCTCCGGCTCAGTGGATGCCGAGGAATATCAGTTACAATTGCAAGGCTTAGCCGCAGCGTTGAGCAGCCCCGATGTGACCTCAAGCATTTTATCCATGCCCAAAGCTCCAGTTAAGCTGTTGGTGTTTGAATGGAGCGGACAGAACTATCAACGAATTCTCGTCCCCTGGACCGAGATTTTAAATGATCAGACCCTGCAAAATCTCTCAGCTGAATTGCGCCAAGCAATGCGACGCGACGCGCCACCCACCACCGCATTGGGCAAGGCCATTCAGTCTGGTATCAGGTTTTTGAACCAACAATCAGACTGTTGGAAGCGCACCCTTGATATATCGGGCGACGGAAAGAACAACACCGGTCCAGAGCCACATCGGGTCAACCTACCTGAACAGATCGGAGATATTGTAATCAATGCATTAATCATTGGTGTCGACGCAGCCTCCCGCATGTCGCATGCGGAATTGTCCACCGACGAATTGACGGCCTATTTTTCCAATCGGGTTTTGTCAGGTCCCGGGGCATTCTCAGAGGTGGCCATCGGCTTTGACGATTATGAACGTGCCATGAGTCGCAAATTATTGCGCGAATTGGAGTTCATCAGCATGAGTCAGTTGGATCAGTAAATAAATCGGATTTGATTGCTTCAGTAGCACTCAACCTGACGCAATGATCTGTTGATCTCCTCCACGCCAATCTCATTTAACAAAAGCCGGCGCAATCATTGCACAAGAGCCAAGCTCTCGAGGTAATAGGCCATGAAGTCTTTGCCATCCTGCGGCTTGTTTGTATTTTGCCCACTCATTGCAAACCCCCTCAATCTGCTGCTTTGAGCAGTATTGGGAATATTCGCGAATATTATCTAAACAAGGTGCATTTAATTCGACTGAATTTGCAAACCGGCCACGATATCTCCAATTAAGACAGAAAATTCTGGTGGCGTTGGTGCGGTCCCCGTGACCCAAGAATACAAGTCATGATCATTTTCTTCGAGCAACAGGTCATAGGCCACAAGCTCATCCTTGCTCATGTCTCGCAGGGTTTTATCAGCAAAATGACTTAAAATAAGATCCATTTCCTTGATCCCGCGCCGCATAGACCGCATTTTCAGGCGCTTGATTTTATGCTCGTGTAGCTCAGTCATTTTAGGGCCAACCTCAGGTGTTTCTCCAACCGGCTCAAGCGGTCAGCAGTCCGTGTCATATCCGTCTTAATTGCGCGCATTTCAATTAAAATTGTTTGTATATCTTCAGATAATGGCGTCGCGGTGGGTTCTTCGGGTCCAATTCCTTCTCCACTCAGCAGCCAAGGCAGAGACACATTGAGCATGCCAGTCAACATTTGCAATTTATTGGCCCGTGGCTCGGACCGGTCTTCCTCCCAAGCTTGTAAGGTGGACAGTTTAATCCCAAGCCTGCGTGACAGCTGTGCTTGTGTCATGCCAGATTTTTCGCGCGCTCCCAAAACACGGTCGCCAAAAGTGGCCGCATCGGGGCCAAACCAATCAAATGGTGCATCTAAATTATTTTCCGTCATATCGTACCTCTTTCCAATCGGTTCTGCTTGCAACTTTGTAAACGGAGATCTAAGACTTGAGCAGATAAAATCTCAGATTGAGGTCGGCATGTCGTTTTTGTCAACAACACTTGACCGTGTAAAACCATCCCCCACCATAACTGTAACAACGAAAGCGGCGGAATTAAAGGCGGCGGGACGTGATGTTATCGGATTGAGTGCAGGTGAGCCGGACTTTGACACTCCAGATAACATCAAAGCCGCAGCCGTGCGGGCCATCACCGAAGGCAAAACAAAATACACCGCACCTGACGGTATGCCCGAGCTAAAACAAGCCATTTGCGACAAATTTTTGCGTGAGAATTCATTAAGCTATACCCCGGCTCAGGTCAGTGTTGGCACCGGAGGCAAACAGACACTTTACAACGCGTTCATGGCCAGTTTGAACTCAGGCGACGAGGTGGTGATACCCTCCCCCTACTGGGTATCATACCCCGATATGGTGTTACTTGCAGGTGGAACACCCGTTATTGCCGAGACCTCATTTGCAACCAACTACAAGCTCACCGCGGATAAACTGGAAGAAGCTATCACGCCAAAAACCAAATGGTTTATCTTCAACTCTCCCTCCAACCCAACCGGGGCTGGTTATAATTGGGATGAGTTGAAAGCTCTCACCGACGTATTGCTGCGTCATCCGCATGTCTGGGTGATGTCAGATGATATGTATGAGCATCTCGCCTATGGGGATTTCAAGTTTTGCACACCAGCCGAGGTTGAACCCGCCCTTTATGACCGCACTCTGACCTGCAACGGCGTGTCTAAGGCCTATGCTATGACCGGTTGGCGGATTGGCTACGCCGCCGGGCCACAGCCCTTGATCGCCGCCATGTGTAAGGTGCAATCACAGTCCACTTCGAACCCCTGTACAATAAGCCAATGGGCCGCTGTAGAAGCTCTTAACGGCACACAAGATTTCTTGGTCTCCAATAATGAATCGTTCATTCGCCGCCGCAATTTGGTGGTGGAGATGCTGAACAAGGCTAAAGATATTACCTGCCCAACACCAGAAGGTGCATTTTATGTGTACCCCTCTATTTCTGGGTTGATCGGGAAAACCACGCCCAAAGGTATCAAAATCACCACTGACGAGGTTTTTGCAACCAGCCTTTTGGAGGATGCCGGGGTAGCAGTTGTGTTTGGCGCCGCCTTTGGCTTTTCGCCAAACTTTCGGGTGAGTTATGCAACTTCTGACGAAAATTTGCGCGAGGCCTGCCAACGAATTCAACGCTTTTGTGAAAGCTTGATTTAATCTAGCTATATTAGACCTTTACCACCTAAATACTTTTCCGCACCCGTGAACATGGGGCATGCAGTTTAAGGTCGAAACCGAGAACCGCCAAAGCAGGCTAGACTCAGAACAGATTGCTGTGATCAACATTCGCAATGGCGATGTGAAGCCACATGGCACCTACAGCCGGACGCAAGGCGAAGAACAGTTGATCCAAGACTGGGTTACGCAGCGCAAAGACCTGCTCGCCCGGTGCGAGATTTATGATATGCTGCGTACGGTGGGCCATCTCAATCTCACGGCGCAATAGGCGAAGTCCAAAGCCAGTTATGATGATTTAGAATTGGTAACAGATCAGCTTTTACTCTCCATGCATGATCTGCGTGCTGTTTTGATGCAGAATAAAACTGACCACATGCTAAAAGAAAAGATCTAAGCCCGCGTAACACCCGCACGAGTTAAGACCGCGAACCGCGCCCAAAGTAATAAAGCCGCAACCCCCAGGCCGAAGACCAAGCCCAGCCAGATCCCCGTCTCTTTGAAGTCCAAAACAAAACCTAAGACATAGCTGATTGGCATGCCTATTATCCAATAAGACACCGTCGCGATCAGCATCGGCACTTTGGTATCTTGAAGCCCGCGCAAAAGGCTCAAGGCCACCACCTGCGCCGCATCCACAAATTGAAACATCGCCGCGACAATCAACAACAGGGTGCCAATGCGCAGGATCTCAGGGGTCAGTGTATCTTCTGCATCTAAAAATGCACTGATCAGCATATTGGGTGTGGCCAAAAAGAAGAGAATTGCGACCAAAGCCGCCAAAGTTGAAAGCACCATCGTGATCGCGGCAATGCGTTGTACGGCCGCCCAATCGCGACGTGCGAAGGCCTTGCCGACCAACACCGTACCCGCCTGAGACAAGCCCAGATGTACCATGAAACTCAGCGCCGCCAATTGCAGCACAATCCCGTGTGCCGCCAATTCCAAATGCCCCAGCCAACCCATCATAAATGCAGAGGCCGCGAACAAACCACTTTCCGCCAAAGCCGTGGCTGAAATTGGTAGTGCGAGGCGCATCACGGCCGCTGTGGCCAACCGATCAAACCGCCAGAAGCGCGCAAACATTTCTTGCTCGGGGAAATAACGCTGAATGTAAACAACAAAACCTAGCAAAGAAAGACCCGCCGCAATAACCGAGGCAATCGCTGCTCCCTGCAATCCCAGCTCTGGCATACCCCAATACCCAAAGATCAAAGCATAGTTGATCAGAGCATTGGCAACCAAAACGCCCAAGGAAATCCACAGCACAACGCCCGTATGCTCCAACGCAGAAAGATAGCTGCGCAACACAAGCCCCCAAAGCGCCGGCCACAGCCCAAAGCCCGCTATGCGCAAGTAATCCTGCGCCCCCTCCGCCACAATCGCATCTTGTCCCATGGACTCAAGAATCGGGGCTGCAAACCACATCGGCAAAAATAACAACCCGGCCGCAATGGTCGACAACCACAGCCCCATCCTCGTGGCGCGTCTGGCCGATAGCGGGTCATCTTCTGCCATGGACTTGGCCACCATCGGCAAAATAGCAAAGGCGAAACCAGAGGTGGCGATAAAAGCTATGAACAAGATCTGTGCGCCCAATGTCACCTGCGCCAAGGCCAAAACTGAATACCAACCGAGCATCAGCGTGTCAGTGGTATGCACCGCAAATTGCGCCACCTGACTGCCAGCCAAAGGCAAGCCCAGCACCAGCAAGGATCGCGCTTCACGTTTGATTGTTTGAGACTTGTTCATGAGCCTTTTTAGGCAGCGATGACACAGCTGACCAGTGGAAAAAGCGTTCACATATTATTCATATATTTCAGGTCTCACTCTCCCCGCAGCGTCGGCAAAGTAGG
>TARA_B110000503_G_scaffold34418_1_pt1 | contig 57473 bp, 46 predicted proteins | sample TARA_B110000503 | Tara Oceans TARA_B110000503 (sample SAMEA4397472) | marine metagenome | biome: Polar Biome; feature: [SRF] surface water layer (ENVO:00010504); material: water (ENVO:00002006), including particulate matter (ENVO:01000060) such as... | depth 5 m | reverse complement strand
CCTATTATCAAACGGGACCACAAGACCCTTGCAACCTTGTTTTTTGGCTTGTAATGCCATAGAAAGGACCCCATTTATGGGGCGTAATGAGCCATCGAGGGATAATTCACCCATAATGATATGGTCTTCCAAAAACGGTATTGGTTTGATCTGCTGACTCGCCACCAACACACCTATAGCTAATGGCAGGTCATAGGCAGCTCCTTCCTTAGGCAGGTCTGCAGGGGCCATATTGATGGTCAATCGCTTGCCTGGAATACGGTATCCGTAGTGCGCTAAAGCCGCAGCGATCCGGTAACTACTCTCACGTATGGCATGATTGGCCATACCAACAAGATGATATCCCACGCCAAGGGCACAATGCACCTCGATCACCACCTTGGTGGCTTCTATACCCTGAACGGCACTCCCATAAATTTTTATCAGCATAACAGCATTCAAAAAAGGGGACGTCCCAAAGGTAAATGGCCCCACTATATGATCCTAAGGACTATGGGTCCTACACATAAAAACACCGGATCATTTATAAATGATCCGGTGTCATGAAGCACTGTATGATGTGTGAATTTAGGACTTAATATGGGTCAACAAAGCCGCTGTAGATGGGTTGTTAATACTTGAAGTATCACTTGACTCAATTACCTTTAATACATTTACTGCTAAGTTTTTACCTAACTCTACACCCCACTGATCATAGCTGAATATATTCCACACAACACCCTGTACAAATAACTTATGCTCGTACAAAGCAATCAAGCCCCCAAGGCTGCGCGGGGTCAACTTATCGATGAGCAATGTGTTGGTCGGTTTATTGCCCGTAAACACGCGGTAAGGACTGTCCATGGTTTGCCCTTGCGTCCCTTGCATGAGCGCCTCGGTTTGGGCAATACAATTGGCCATTAATTTGTTTTGATGGTCCTGTTGTCCGTACAAAGACGTTTTGAAGGCGATAAAATCGGCAGGAATCAACTTAGTCCCCTGGTGAATGAGTTGAAAAAATGCATGCTGTGCATTCGTTCCGGTGCTGCCCCAGACCACTGTACCCGTTTGGTATGTGACTGGATCCCCGTTGCGGTCTACAGACTTGCCATTACTTTCCATAATCCCCTGTTGGAGGTATGCCACAAACTTATTAAGATATTGGCTGTAAGGCACCACGCATTCGGTCTGCGCGCCATAAAAATTATTGTACCAGACCGAAATCAGCGCCATAAGCACAGGTAAATTATGCTCGAATGGCGTACTTGCAAAGTGCTCGTCCATCTCATGAGCGCCTTGGAGAAGGTCTTCAAAATGATCATAGCCTACTGCCAAGGCAATTGAAAGTCCAACAGCACTCCACAATGAAAAACGGCCACCTACCCAATCCCACATGGGGAATACCACAGCCGGGTCAATGCCAAAATCACGAACTGCATCTCCATTGGTAGATACGGCTGCAAAATGCTGACCGATAGCCGCCTCTGGCGCTTCTTGCAAAAACCATTCTCTTATGGTTTGGGCATTGGTAAGGGTTTCTTGAGTTGTAAAAGTTTTAGAAACGATCACAAAAAGCGTTTGGTCCCTAGGCAAATCCTTGAGCTGGTGCATCACATGATCTCCATCGACATTACTCACAAAACGCAAGCTTAAGTGATTGTGGTAATAACCAAGTGCCTCACAGACCATATCTGGCCCAAGATCACTTCCGCCGATACCGACATTGACCACATGGGTGATCGCCTTTCCACTGTAGCCTTTCCACTGTCCCGAAATGACCTGGTCCGTAAAGGCCTTGATGCGCTCCAAAGTTTGGGCGACCTCTTCAGGCATAGCGGCAAAATTTCTGAGTGTGGTATGCCCGACAGCCCGTTGTTCTGTTTCGTTTATAATAGCGCCACCAAACTGCGCCTGAATAGCCTCTTTTAATAGAACCTCTTCAGCCAAGGCCAATAACGCTTTTTTGGTTTGGGCCGAAACAAGGTTCTTGCTGTAATCCAAATAGAATGCCCCCGCTTGTGCACTAAACTCCTGGATCCGACCAGGCTCTTGCAAAAAAAGATCCTGCAAAGCGAGATCTTTTTGTTGTTGGTATTGCTGGCTCAAAGTACTCCAAGCTGCTGTATGTGTGGGATTTATCTTAGGTAAACTCATGATGAGGTGTTTTGATTGAGTCGATGCGCTCTGTAATAGTCAACAAGACCATCAATTGGTCGGCGTATGATTTTACCCAGGGTTAGCTGATATGGCATCATGGCATTACGGATCATTTCCTCAGAAAAATGAGCAATTGAGCCGATAAAATGAATCGGGACATTCTGCGCTTCCTTATAACACAATACGCGATACTCGATAAAACGCTTCATGCCATCCGAAATTAATTGATAAAAATAGCCATTGACTTCTTGGGCCGTAAAAATAAATTCAGCAAAAGAGGCCAAATAGGTATTCGGATTGGCGCGTTGATACAAATTGAGTTTGATCTCATCAGCATCCAAATTGAAACGCTTTTCAAAGGACCGCATAATAGGCTCTGGCATCTTTTGATAATAATAATCGCGGATCAGACGCTTGCCGAAATAATTACCACTGGCCTCGTCCATTAATATGTACCCCAAAGAGGGTACTATATTATGGATTTTTTCGCCATCAAAATAACAGCTATTTGATCCGGTACCAAGAATACAAACGATCCCCGGCTCGTTGGTTGCGGCATAGACTGCAGCCAATAGATCTTCGTTGACGGTTACCTGTGCTTCGACAAACAATCCCTTTAACACCTTTGTCAGAATCTCATTGGGTGTTTTGGTTCCGGCTCCAGCACCGTAAAAATCCAAATGTTCCACCGTATCGAAAATACCGGTCAATTCTGGATTCTCATTTATTCGGGCGATAAGCTCATCAAAAGGAATTACGGCAGGATTGAGCCCTCGGGTACGGGTGCGTACCAGAACTTCTCCCTTGTGGTCTAATAGGATCCAATCACATTTGGTCGATCCTCCGTCAGCAATTAAGGTCATGTCTTATATCTTGGCGATATGCGCCGCTAATTCAACTAACTTGGCCGAATAACCATATTCGTTATCGTACCAAGCGATGAGTTTAAAAAAATTGTCGTTTAAAGCTATCCCTGCTTCAGCATCGAAGTTACAAGTATGCGGGTTACCCACATAATCCTGAGACACCACCATATCTTCGGTATAGCTGATCACTCCTTTATAAGCCCCTTCAGAAGCCTTTTTGAAGGCGTCTTTGATGGCTTGATAACTGACTGATTTTTCTGTGCGCACGGTTAAGTCTACCACAGAAACATCTGCTGTAGGCACACGAAAAGCCATGCCCGTTAGTTTACCTGCCAACGACGGAATCACTTTGGTCACTGCTTTTGCAGCACCTGTAGAGGCAGGAATAATGTTAATCAATGAACTACGCCCCCCACGGAAATCCTTGCGAGAAGGTCCATCTACTGTAAATTGTGTTGCCGTTGCTGCATGTACTGTGGTCATCAATCCTTCGACCAAGCCAAATTCATCATCAATCACTTTGGCCAGTGGTGCCAAACAGTTGGTCGTACAGGATGCATTAGAAACCACTAAGTCGGTCGCTTTGACGTCTTTGTGATTCACGCCCATGACAAACATTGGGGCATCTGCAGACGGTGCAGAAACCACTACTTTACGTGCGCCCGCTTGAATGTGTCGGCTGGCCCCTTCAATACTGGTGAAGATACCGGTACAATCCATAATGATTTCAGCGCCGATATCGCCCCACTTAAGGTCTTCTGGATTGCGCTCTGCGGTAATTCGAATGGTTTTGCCATTGACCACCAAGTGCCCCCCGACAACTTCTACTGTTCCGTCGAAGTTTCCATGTACCGAGTCATATTTTAGTAAGTAGGCCAAGTGATCTACATCCAAAAGATCGTTGATGCCCACCACTGATACGTGATCTTGTGCTGCAGCTATTCTAAAAGCAATTCTTCCAATTCGGCCAAAGCCATTAATTCCAATTTTTGTCATAATTTTTTTTAAGGTTTAGACAGAGGTTATGTCTGCCACGCGTATTAAATCTAAATCTATTTTAGCCTCCCCTTTGATCGCAATGTCAAAAGGCACATGTACTATTTTGTTATTGGCAATACCGATCATGATGCCTTTTAGTCCTGCTTTCAGGGCGTCTACAGCACCGACCCCTAAACGACTGGCCAACACGCGGTCAAAACAACTCGGAGAACCACCTCTTTGGATGTGCCCCAAGACCGTTACTTTCACTTCGTAGTCGTCCAAATTTTCACGGACATAATCGGCTAATTCAAATATGTTTTTACCACTCTGATCACCCTCGGCCACCACAACGATACTGCTGGATTTCCCAGATTTCTTACTTCGCTTTAATGAGGTAATGAGTCGTTCACGGCCTAAGTCTTGCTCTGGTATAAGAATTTCTTCTGCGCCTGCACCGATACCAGCATTGAGCGCAATGTCTCCTGCATCGCGGCCCATTACTTCGATCAAAAACAATCGGTTGTGTGAGTTGGCGGTGTCTCTAATTTTGTCAATGGCTTCAACTACGGTGTTCAACGCCGTATCATATCCCACTGTATAATCTGTGCCATTGATGTCATTGTCAATAGTGCCCGGAATTCCGACAATTGGAAAATTGTATTCTTCCATAAAAACTTTGGCTCCGGTAAAGGTACCGTCGCCACCAATAACCACTAAGGCATCGATACCTGCATGAATCAAATGAGCATGGGCCTTTTGACGGCCCTCTGGTGTATGAAAATCTTTGGACCGGGCAGATTTGAGCAGGGTACCGCCACGGTTAATGATGTTTTTCACAGAGCGTGGACCCATATCCTTAAAATCGCCTTCGATAAGGCCTTGCAATCCGCGGAAAACACCGACACAGCGCAATTCATGATAAGCACAGGAGCGCACAACGGCACGAATGGCTGCATTCATACCAGGGGCATCACCCCCAGAAGTTAAAACAGCAATTTTTTTGATTTTTTCATCCATGACTTCCAAAATTAGATTTTAAATTTTACATAACAAACAGGAAAACAATCGATAACGTTTTCGATTTCTCATTTACAAAGTAATTCTTTACAAAAGGGCCGTTTTCTTAACAAATCTGTATTTCTTTTCCTAAAACATTGATTTTAGGCGGTCCTATAACCCCTCAAGCAGCACCACTCTACCGGGCTTAGAAATCATCACGGTGCTGGTCGGGCTTACCACGACCTCTTGCCGGGTATAAAACTCAAAAAGCACGGTTCCTGGTGCAAAGGTCGTCCCTACAAAGACTTCCAAATCCTGATCTTGGTCTGCATCGTTGGTCGCAATAGAGACCACCACCGCGTCCTGATAGGTACCATCGGTCAAATCGCGCGAAAACGTGTAAGGAATTTCGGCCCAAGCCTTATGTAATCCTGCGCCAATAGCGAAATGGCGGGCTCTGAATTGCCCCAATTTTTGCCAATGTGCCTGAATTAATTTAGTCTCAGGATCATTTGCTAAGTCGTCCCAATTCATGAATGAACGCAGTGTGGCATCGCCTTGAGTTCCATCAATCATCAATGAGCGGGCACTTTCGTCACCATAATATATCTGGGCCGCGCCTGGGGCCATCAATAAACGCGTTGCTGTTTCGTAAGGGTTGGTTCGGGGCGCATCGTAAGGCGAACCATCATCATGTGAGGTCATGAAATTGAGCGTGCTATAACCCTCCATCGGGCCATTGAGCAGTGTAGCATAATCCTGATAAACCGAGTCCAGAGGTTGTTCTGCGGTCGTTTTGAGGTGGAAATTAATCAGTGCATCAAAACTGTTGTCAAAAAAAGTCTCCTTTTTGTCACCAAAATCGTGCTCCTTGAGGTGATGAAGGTCATAAGAATACACCTCTCCCACCATATAAAAAGGGGTTTCGTCCAGACGCGATTCAGGGTGCGCGGCCTTCCACTGTTCGAATGCTCCAGCACAGACCGCCTTAAATTCTTGCCACACCGAAGCCTCGGTATGTTTGGCTGTATCAACTCTAAAGCCGTCAATACCATAATCGGTGACAAAGTCCGACAACCATTTCATGATGTAAAACCGTGGTGCTCTGGGATGACCCGTCCGCGCAAAAAATGCATCGAGCTCTTCCAGCTCTTGCGCATAACGGCCTTCGGCTTTCCATTTCTCCACCAATTGTGGTGGCAGGTCTACGGATTGGTTGCTTTCGGTCAGCACATCGGGCAGGTTTTCGACCAAGTTACAAGCCGTGGTGCCGGCATAAGAATCAAATGTACAGGTAGGACCGCGGCGCACCCAGTCCTCTGGCCATATACCATCCAAAGGCGTTTCTGGGCCGTGGTGATTGATCACCGCATCAAACAAAATCCTAATGCCCCTTGCGTGCGCTGCTGTGACCATGGCCTCGAGTTCTTGTTCGGTGCCAAAGTTAGGGTCTAAGGCCGTCCAATCTTTGGCCCAGTATCCATGATAGCCATAGGTGAATCCAGTGCCTTCGTCTGTGCCCTCATGTATTTGCTCCACTAGAGGCGTTAACCAAATGGCATGTACCCCAAGATCATCAAAATAACCTTCGTTTATTTTTTGGGTCACCCCTGCGATATCCCCGCCCTCAAAACCACGTAAAACCCCAGTCTCTTGGGTCCGATCAAATGAGACATCATTGTCTGAGTTGCCATTGTTGAACCGATCGGTCAGCATGAAATAAACCGTTGCCCCCTCCCAATTGAAATATGAGGTTTGGTCAGTCGCTATGTCGGTGGTTGGCTTTTGTTGGCAGGCTGCCGCAAAAATCAAGAGCCATAAATATTTGAAGTAAGTCATGATTTGTTTTGTTTTTAGGCCGAAACGGGAACAAGCTCCTGGTCTACCATAATGGTGCAGTCGGGTCCTTCTTCTAGGGTAACTCTTGTACCGCTTTGTTGCACCACAACCGACAAGACAGAGCCTCTGAAATTAATTTTAAAGCGGTAACGCGTCCACTGACTTGGGATTTTTGGATTGAACTGCAATTGATCGCCAACAACCCGCATGCCACCAAATCCTTCGACAATACTCATCCAGGTACCGGCCATGCTAGTGATGTGACAACCCTCGTGCACTTCTTTGTTATAATCGTCTAGGTCCAGGCGCGCCGTGCGGAGGTAAAAATCATAAGCCTGGTCCATCAAGCCTAAGCGGGCAGCCTGAATACTATGCACGCAAGACGAAAGCGAGGATTCATGTACCGTGAATGGTTCGTAATACGCAAAATGCTTGGCCAACTCCTCTTGTGTAAATTGATCTTCAAAGAAATAAAACCCTTGTAAAACATCGGCCTGTTTGATATAAACTGAGCGCAGAATGCGGTCCCACGACCAATTTTGGTTGATCGGTCGCTGGGCAGGATCCAACGCCCTTACAGGAATTAATTCTTTGTCCAGAAAACCATCTTGCTGCAGGTATAACCCGAGATCTTGGTCATAAGGCAGATACATGCCTTGAGCCACCGCGCTCCATTTCTGAATTTCTTCTGCACTTAATTGGATCTTTTCAACAATGCGCTTGTGTTCTCTTGGTGTTTGCACAGCGGTGCGCTGCACCATTTCTTTGGCGTAAGTCAAGCACCACCGAGCGCTGTAATTGGTATAAAAATTATTGTTGACATTGTTTTCGTACTCATTAGGCCCGGTAACCCCTAAAATAACGTATTGCTCTTTGGACTTGGCATAGGTCGCACGTTGCGCCCAAAAACGAGCGATTCCAATGAGTACCTCTAGACCCATTTCGGGCATATAAGTTTGGTCGCCGGTGTAACGCTCGTAATTATAAATAGCAAAGGCTATGGCCCCATTGCGGTGAATTTCTTCGAAGGTGATCTCCCACTCGTTATGGCATTCTTCTCCATTCATGGTTACCATAGGATATAAGGCGGCACCACTATGGAAACCCAACTTTGCAGCATTTTCAATGGCGCGATCCAAATGCCTGTAACGATAAGTCAATAAATTCCTGGCGACTGCCTGATTTTTGGTGGCCATGTAAAATGGCAGGCAATAGGCTTCGGTATCCCAATAAGTGCTCCCACCGTATTTTTCACCGGTAAAACCTTTGGGACCAATATTAAGGCGTGGGTCTTTACCCAAATAAGTTTGATTGAGCTGAAAAATGTTGAAACGGATGGCCTGTTGCGCCGACACATCCCCTTCGATGCCGATGTCTGCACGTTCCCAAATCTTTGCCCATGCATTTTCTTGATGCTGCAACAATCCCTCAAACCCAAGAGCGCTGGCCCAATCCATGAGTTCTTGCGCTTTGGGCATCAGTTCATCCGCAGGCTGATACAGCCCTACGGTATAGCCCCCAAGTTTTTCCAAACGTAAGATTTGGCCTTGTCCGACAGTACAATTGTGGCTGAACCCTATTTTATGGGCGCTGCTCTGATCGGCTTCTTGAAGGCTCTGTTCTTGGTTATCGAGCCACAGTTGCGCCTGCATATAGGTGCACACATCAAAACCTGTCTTAAGGGTCTTAGAGCGAATAAATGCCCTGCTCCCATTGGCTTGAATACCTAAAGTCTCCCAAAAAGGGTCATCCCAATTACTGTCTTGATTTTTGATGCCGGCATCAATATACGGGCGGATTTGAATCTGTGCCGCGCGATTTATGGGCGTCACCTCATAACGTATCGCGCCCAATTGATCTGGATCCAACATAAGCAAGCGCGTCGCGCTGATCTTGAGCTCTAGCCCATCGGCCAATACCATATTGCAGGATCGGTTGTAAACCCCAGTTTTCATGTGGAGATCACGTCGAAACGACAAGACTTTTGCGGTCGCCAAATCGACTGTTTGATCATTGACTACCAAGTCAATACCAATCCAATTTGGTGCATTAATGACTTTAGCGAAATACTCCGGATAACCATTTTTCCACCAGCCCACTTTGGTTTTGTCTGGATAGTAGACCCCTGCCACATAGCTCCCCTGAAAAGTGGGGCCACTATAATGCTCTTCAAAATTAGCGCGCTGGCCCATAGCGCCATTGCCCAGACTAAATAAACTTTCTGAGGACATGACACGTTCTGCAGCAAAACCATCTTCGATGATGTGCCAAGGATCTGGTATGATATAAGCTGAGTTCATTAAGCGCTCATGATTTGGTGTAAAAAATTATGGTCTATTGCGGTAAAATCAGCAAACACATGGTCGGCCCCTTGCAACACTTCTGGCTGACCGATGCCAATGGCCAACATCCCAGCCGCTTTGGCTGCCTGAATGCCCGCTAGGGAGTCTTCGAAGACGATGCAGTGCTCTGCTGCGATATTGATCTGCAAGGCTGCTTGTAAAAATACTTCTGGGTCTGGTTTGGCCTTGGTGACATTGGTACCATCGACAACGGCATGGAAGCAGTCCAAAAGATCGATCTTTTTGAGGATCGGTCGTGCATTTTTGCTGGCAGAACCCACAGCGAGCTTTTGCCCCTCATGTTTTAGGAAAGTTAAGACCCGAGCAACATCAGGTAATTGCTCCCCAGGATTCATGTCCGCAATAAGATTCAAGTAATCTTCATTCTTCTGCAACAACAGCTGCTCAAATTCCTCGGGTGGTATGGTCAGATCATGCCAACCCAAAATCAATTCCAAACTCCGTACCCGACTCACGCCTTTGAGCTGCTCATTGTCCTTATGATCAAAGTCTGCACCCAAAGATCGCGCGATACGTTGCCAGGCTTCGAAATGATATTTTGCCGTATCGACGATGACGCCATCGAGGTCAAAAATAAATCCCTTGATCTGTCCCATGGAGTTGGATTATGGATGTAACGCTTTGTAGCGCATTAGGCCATTGTCAAGCCATTGGGCGTAAGCTTCTGCATCCGGTGTGTAACCCACTGGTTTTTCTAGAAGGTTCAGCTCTGTATCTAACAAGACATAGTAAGGCTGTGAATTATTTTGAAAATTGATGGTTTGAAAAGTCGCCCATTTATCGCCAACGGTCTTGATTGCCTTTACTGTCCCATTGGGTTTGGCATAATTGAACTGTGCCGCAGCATCGAGGGGTTTGCGATCATCCACATAAAGCGAAATCAGAATATAATCTTCGGACAGCAAAGAGAATACCTCGGGCTCGCTCCATACTTGTTCCTCCATCTTACGGCAATTTACACAGGCCCACCCAGTAAAATCTACCATGACTGGTTTGCCTGCCAAACGAGCGGCGGCCATGCCCTGGTCAAAGTCTTTGTAGGCCTCAAGGCCCAGGGGAGCACTCGTCCCTTTATCATAAAGGCTATAAAATAATGGTGGCGGAAAGCCGCTCAATAATTTAAGATTAGCCGCAGGTGTATTGGTCAATCCTGGGGTCAAATAAACAAATAATGCAACACTCACAAGTCCGACAAGCCAATTCCCTTTTGGAATTTTTTGCCCCTTAGGCCCATCGTGTGGAAAACGAATCACCCCAAAAAGATACAAGGCAATACCCAGGGCACAAACCATCCATATAGCAATGAATATTTCGCGCTTGAGCAGCCCCCAATGCTCGACCAAATCGGCGTTGGAAAGGAATTTAAAGGCCAAGGCGACTTCGATAAACCCAAGTACCACCTTAACGGTATTGAGCCAACCACCACTCTTAGGTAGTGAATTGAGCCAGTTAGGGAATAGGGCAAATAATGCAAACGGAAGGGCCAAAGCCAGGCCGAATCCACTCATGCCTATGGTCAGTTGCATCGCGCCACCATCACTGGTGAGGGATCCTCCCAATAAGGTGCCTAAGATCGGACCGGTACACGAAAACGAGACAATAGCCAAGGTCAGGGCCATAAAGAAGATGCCGATATAGCCGCCTATTTTGTTGGCTTTATCATCCATCTTGGCACTCCATGATTGGGGTAAGGTCAGTTCGAAATAACCAAAAAACGAAATGGCAAACGCAATAAAAATGACGAAAAAGATCACATTCAGGGTGACATTGGTCGAAATGTTATTGAGAATCTCTGGATTGACCGAGTCCAACAAGTGGAACGGCAAACTCAGTAAAAAATAGATCAAAAAGATGAAGGCTCCATAGAGCAGTGCGTTAATGGTCCCTTTGGCTTTGTTTTGGGCCCCTTTGGTAAAGAAAGAAACTGTAAGGGGAATCATCGGAAACACACATGGGGTTAATAAAGCCAGTAATCCCCCAATAAATCCGAGAAAAAACAAACGCAACAACCCCGTCTCTTCTTGCTCATCGGCTTCGAAAAGGTCGCGTCCTTGGAGCGCGAGTGATAAGGCTTGGGACTGTATCAAGTCATACTCAGTGAGGTCTTCTTGCACCACCAAAGCCTGGCCTGAAGTTAAGTCTAATGAAAACGACTTAGTATCGGGCGGTAAGCATTTTTCTGCATCACAGACCGAATAATAGACCTCAGCGGTGATTTGCAATCCTTCGGGATTAATGACTTGTATGGTCTGCTCAAAACGAACATGATCTTCAAAATAAATCACATCCAGCTCAAAAACTGGATCAAAAACAGCGGCTACTGCCGGTTCTAAAGTAGTTCCTGAAAGACGAAAGGTACTATCGGAATCATTGTACAAGAATTCTGTCCGAATAGGGCCCTCGTATTGGTCACCAAACTGAGTCTGACTGTATAAATGCCATCCACTGTCTATGGTGGCCTCCATCACAATGGTATATTGGTCGTTTTTGACGGGCTCAACGCTGACCTGCCAGGTTACGGGATCTAAAAACTCTTGTGCCTGGGCGTTAAAAATTCCCAGTAAAGTGAATAGGCAAACTAATTTAAATGCTTTCATTGATCGGTTGTAGTTGTCAATTAATTATGGGTCATAAGGTTGCAAAATGCATGATATCAGTGGTTTGACCGGTTATTTTAAATCGGTCATCAAGCCGATAACCCACAACCCATATAATGGCACCATTACTTTCTAATACCCAGATTTTATTTTTGCTCGCTAAAGATAACTTTTCGTCTTTAAAATACTTGCCTAATTGTTTTTTTCCTTCAAGGCCAAAAGGGTGAAATATGTCATCACTTTTCCAAGGACGCAAACACAAGGGAAACGATACTAACGACGCATCCACATAGATTTCATTTGATAACGGCTTTTCCCATTGAGACACCAAATTAATGCGCAGGGTAACAGGGCCATCAACACTATTTTGTCCCTTTTGAATCAAAATGGATTCTTTAGTTGACTCTTGAACCTTGTGGGGTATCATAATAAGCGTCTTGCGGTCCTTTTGAATGCGATGCGTCGGTGTGTCAATGTACTTGCCGCTTTCTGCTTCAATCAAGTCCGGGATGTCTTTCCATGCCGTGAATCCGTAAGGCTTTAAAACCGCGGTCAAAAGGCTTTTGGCATGAGGATGTTCGTTAAGTCGCTCTAGGTCAATCACCGCGCCTTGATCGCTTTTAGTGAGGACATCACCAGTGACTAGATTTAAGTAATCGCGCAATAAGGTCTCTGCCTGCTGTAGGTTCTGTGTGGTGGTCCTGAAGGCTTTGAGCCAGGGACGTTTCATTTGCTTTAAACCATTGGCCACATGATGTCTTATAAAATTTCGCTCATAGTAGTCCGAATCGTTCGATCGGTCTTGACGCCAAACGATATCATGATCTTGCGCCCAGCCTTCGATAGTTTCTCGTGAAAAAGGCAATAAAGGACGACAGATAAAACCATTTTGATTGGCCATACCACTGAGTCCAGAAAGACCTGTGCCCCTACTCAAATTAAGTAAAAATGTCTCGTGATCATCATCGGCGTGATGCGCCACAACGATCGCCTGAAGATTCAATTCGACCCTGATGGCCTCAAAATAGGTATAACGCAATTCTCGAGCAGCCATTTGTACCGAACACCCATGATCTTCTATATACTTCGGCACATCGACCCGCTTAACATAATAAGGAGCCGACCACTGCTGAGCCAAAGACGCCACAAAAAGTGCGTCTTGGTCACTATCTTGGCCCCGCAACTGAAAATTCATATGAACCACGACAAATCGAAAACCAGACTGATGCAACAAGTGGCCTAGAACCACACTGTCACAACCCCCGCTGCAGGCTAAGAGCAGCGGTGACTCTGGGTCAAAGTCAAAGGTTTTTGCGATATGTTCTTTAAAATCGTTGTGCATTGTGCCATTATCTCATCACAAAAATAGACTTTTTTACCTGAACCCCTTAACCATCAGAACCATCAAGCCTTAAGGCCCTTAACGGCCCAATACCTGCCTTAAGGAGGCGCCCTTGAGCAAACATTCCTCATATTCCATTTGGGGATCCGACGCGCTGGTAATGGCCCCACCCACACTGAGGCTAAGGTATCGCCTGTCCGCCGCATATAACAAGGTCCGGATCACCACATTGAAATCAAAATCGCCATCAGGGGTCATATACCCAATTGCTCCGCTGTAAAGACCTCTTTTATGGCTTTCAAATTGTTCCATAAGGGTGCAGGCACGGATTTTAGGCACACCGGTCATACTGCCCATAGGAAAGGTCGCTCTAAGGGCTTGCGCCGGGGTAACCGTTTTGTCGATCTGACAACAAACACTTGAGACCAATTGATGCACATGGGCATACGATCGGCATGCGCATAGCGCTGCCACAGACACACTTCCCTTTGCCGCAACTTTTGACAAATCGTTGCGCACCAGGTCCGTGATCATAATGTTCTCGCGGCGTTCCTTGGGATCGTTGACAAATCGCTCACGTTGTTGGCCATCGGCTATGGGATCCGCTAAGCGTTTTGCGGTACCCTTGATGGGCTCTGACAAGAGCTCATTACCCTGTTTTTGCAAGTAACGCTCGGGTGATGCACAAAGCGCATATTTATGGCCGTGTCGGTAATAAGCGGAAAATGGCGCTTTGGAGAATTGATTGAGTTCTAAAAATGTAGCCAGCGGATCCAGAGTGATTTCGTCACAAAAGAACTCTTGACAAAAATTGGTTTCGTAAATGTCTCCTGCAGCAATATGTTGCTGAATATTTTCTATGGCCTGAATATAGGCTGGTTTAGATATTCTTGGATACAGCTCAATGGGATCAGCTATCGCCTTATCAGGCAATGCCATTTGTAGTATTGCAGACAAATCTGTGGGCCATTGCCCATAGCACTCAGGCGTATAATGGGCTTCAAGACGATCGCTATAAACAATCATCACTTTTTGAGGCACAAAAAAGTAACCATCTTCGAATCCTAATCCATCTGGATTTTGGCTGTGCAAATCTTCATCGGCATTTTTGAGGTCATAGCCCAAGTGACCAAACAACCAATCTTTATGGGTTTGCTGAAAGGCATCAAGATCATCAAAAGCCGTTTTGCCCTCTAGAATGATTTCTTGTTGGACGCCAACGGCAATCAAAGCCTCATATGGGGTGTCACCAATTGTGGAAAGCGCTTGCTTGTTGGCTGATTTATGCCCATCCAAATACAAACAGGTTTGGTGCTGTGCCCCCCAGTGGATCAAGTGCTGCTTGAACGCTTCAGTGTTTTGGATATGATGTGTCGCTGTCCTTCTCATGGTCAACCCAAAGGTCTAAATAGATAAAGGATAAAAAGCCGCATTAATTTATAAGTGCAAAGGTCTGTTTTCTGTTGCCGCCAGAGCGGCTTCCTTAATGGCTTCGGCATAGGTCGGGTGTGCATGACTCATACGGGCCAAATCTTCGGCACTGGCTCTAAACTCCATTGCTGTGACCGCTTCGGCGATCAAATCAGCAACCCGTGCACCAACCATATGGACTCCTAAAATCTCGTCCGTTTCCGCATGACTCAAAATTTTGACAAAACCATCTAAGTCTCCACTAGCGCGGCTACGTCCTAAAGCACGCATTGGAAATTGACCGCTTTTATAGGCGACACCGGACGCTTTGAGTTGCTCCTCGGTTTGACCTACAGAGGCCACCTCAGGCCAAGTATAGACCACTCCAGGAATTAAATTATAATTGATGTGTGGTTTTTGGCCCGCAATAACTTCCGCAGCCATAACACCTTCTTCTTCGGCTTTATGCGCTAACATCGCTCCACGGACCACATCGCCAATGGCATAAATGTGTCCGATATTGGTCTGCAAATGATCATTGACCATTACCTGTCCCCGCTCACTGACTTGAATTCCGGCATTTTCCAGCCCCAATCCTTCAGTAAAAGGGCGTCTTCCGACACTGACCAAGCAGTAATCCCCTTCGAAAGTCACTTCGGCCCCTTTTTTGTCCAGGGCCTTTACGGTTACACCCTCTTTGGTGCGGTTAACCGCATTGACTTGGTGTGACAAATAAAACTTAACGCCTTGCTTCTTAAGGACTTTGGTCAGTTCTTTACTTTGGGCTCCATCCATCGTAGGGATGATGCGGTCAAGATATTCCACGACAGACACCTCAGCGCCTAATCTTCTGTAGACCTGTCCCAGTTCAAGCCCAATGACCCCGCCCCCAATCACAACAAGGTGCTTGGGTACTTCTTTGAGGCCTAAGGCTTCCGTTGAGGTAATGATGCGTTCTTTATCTATGGTGATAAAAGGCAGGCTCGACGGCTTACTTCCTGTAGCGATAATACTGTGTTTGGCTTCTAAGGTTTCTGTCGTATCGGAACCAGTCACCAAAATATGATGGGCATCTTGAAAAGACCCAACACCCTGAATCACGTCAATTTTATTTTTGTCCATCAAGTAGTCAATCCCCTTAATGGTTTGTTCTACTACACCCCGTTTGCGGGCCATCATTTGCGCTAAATCCAATTTGATCTCGCCGGTAATGGTCACCCCATGTTCCTGCATGTGTTTCTGGGCATCTTCGAAATGATGAGAGGAATCCAGAAGTGCCTTGCTGGGGATACAGCCCACATTAAGGCAGGTGCCTCCAAGGGTACTGTATTTCTCAATAAGTGCCGTCTTCATACCCAATTGGGCACATCTAATGGCGGCAACATAACCTCCGGGGCCTGATCCTATAACAACCACATCATAACTACGCATATTTGTGTTTTTAAAATGACCCTGCAAAGTTACGATACTACAACACAAAACGCAATGGACCTCAGCTAAATTTTAAAGCCGATACAACTGGTTAAACTAACCCTGTCCCGGGGTCAATTTAGTCGTATTCAATATCTGTTCAATAACAAAGGAACTTTCGGTGCTGGCGATATAATTTAGTGTGGTTAGTTTGGTTAATAAAAAGTTTCTAAAATGCGCCATATCCTTGACCAATACCTTGAGTAAATAATCGTACGAGCCACTCACATGAAAACACTCGGCCACCTCAGTGAAGGCCAATACATCCTGTTCAAAATCCGTGAGGGATTCTCGCGCATGTTGCACCAGCTTAACATGGCAAAAAACCATAAAACCTAAATTAATTTTTTCCCGATCCAGCAAAGCGACATAATACTTGATGACACCGGATCTTTCAAGCTTCTTGATGCGTTCATAAACCGCTGTAACAGATAGATTCAACTGATGCGCCAACTGTTTATTGGTTTGCTTACAATCCGTTTGAAGTGCTTGAAGCAAAATAAGGTCATTGTTATCTAATAGCATGATGAAAGATTTTCTACAAAACTAGAGATTTTAGTGAAATTGTAGTCAATAAATCTATATAACACTAACTATGACTAAATATAAACTGAATTATGCCTGTATGATTGACTTTTTATAGTCGTTTGTGTATTTTAGATTAAAATATATCATTATGGCATTCGATCCTGCAAACAATATTCAAGACCTTCAGTATTTTGGCGAATTTGGTGGTGTCAACCCCAGTATTTCGGATTCATCAACCTATACCTTCCTTTCGGCCAAAACGATGTTCGACACCTTCGAAGGAAATGCCGAAGGTTGCTACCTCTATTCACGGCACAGCACCCCTTCTAATTTATATTTAGGGCAAGCATTGGCTGCCATGGAAGGCACCGAAACAGCGACCGTTTCCGCTACCGGTATGGGTGCGATTACCCCTGCCCTGATGCAAGTCTGCCAGGCTGGGGACCATATTGTCTCGAGCAGAACAATTTATGGGGGCACTTATGCCTTTTTGAAAAACTTCACCCCAAAATATGGCCTAGAGACCAGTTTTGTCGACATCACAGATTTGGAACAGGTGGCCAATGCCATTAAGCCCAATACCAAAATACTTTATTGCGAAACAGTCAGTAACCCTTTACTTGAAGTCGCTGACCTGAGTGCTCTATCGGCTTTGGCAAAGAAACATGGTTTATGGCTCATGGTAGACAACACCTTTTCTCCATTGAGCATTTCCCCAGCGCAACTCGGTGCCGATGTGGTCTTACACAGTCTTACGAAATTCATTAATGGCAGCAGCGACACCATGGGCGGAGTGATCTGCGGAACCCAAGCCTTTATAGATGACCTGCGCAATGTGAATGATGGCGCCTGCATGCTCTTCGGTGCTAGCATGGACAGCTTACGTGCGGCGTCTATATTAAAAAACATGCGGACCCTACACATCCGTATCAAGCAACACAGCACCAATGCCCTTTATCTAGCCGAAAGATTTGAAGCCGATGGCCTAAAGACCGTCTATCCAGGACTAAAATCTCATAAGAGTCATGCGCTATTTACCCAAATGATGCTTCCAGAATATGGTTACGGGGGTATGCTAACTATCGATGCAGGAAGCCTCGAAAAAGCCAACACCCTAATGGAACTTATGCAAGCACGCAATTTGGGGTATCTTGCGGTGAGTCTCGGATTTTACAAGACCTTATTCAGCGCTCCAGGTTCCTCAACTTCTTCCGAAATCCCTCTGGAAGAGCAAGCCGAAATGGGCCTTACTGAAGGGTTGATTCGCTTTTCTATTGGACTAGACAACGACATTGAGCGCACTTATCAGATGATGAAGCAGTGCATGATTGAGGTGGGCGTCCTTTAATCTTTCTAATACAGGGCGATTATTTTGAGCTGAAGCGAAAAAGCCACCGAAACCGTCGCATTGAGCTGCAGGATACAATGGTAACCCTCTTGGTCCATCCATTGCTGGGTCAGCGCAACCTGTGCCCCTGCTTGTCCAAGGACCATACTGTTCACGTAGGCCGACAATGGAATCCCCTGCGCTGCTAAGACGGCAGTATTAATGGTTGTCTGAATTATGGTGCCTTGAGACCCTGCAGGAACCTCGATAGGCCATTCCAATAAATGCATCCCAGAAAGCACGGTCCCTGTAACACCCAATTTGACACTGCCATGCACATCCAAATCCGCAAGAGGATCAGGAGTTTTGAGTCCCAAAGCACCCTGATCATTGATGCGCAACACTTCGATGCCATCGGCCACATAACTGAGCTGGTGATCCTCAGGACTATAAAACCCGGTTTGATCCTGTCCCCAATAAAGGCTTAGATCTGACCGTGATCCAGAATCAAGTGATAGCTCATTAATGTGAGAAACCGCGCCTGGATCGATATAGTAAGCACTGTTGTCCCAATCGATGATCCGACGACTGAGCCAAAGATCATGGTTACTAGAGGACGAGGTGCCAATATAAACAGGCCCCTGGCCATAGCCAATCCCCTGACCCAAATACGACCACCTGGGATGCTGCCCTTCGCGCGTCAAACGCTGCCATAGGGATCCATCGTAATAATAAACGCCCACGCCATGATCCAGGCTTGCATTCTGGTTATAGACCATTAACCCATTTGTCGGGACAAATCGATGAGACAATCCCTGAGCCGCGCGTGAGATTAATTGGACGCGAGGCAAAAGCAGCCCGCGGTCCTCGGCTTCAAGATCCAATAGGGCTGATGGATCTGGAGACGCAGTTCCAATACCGACTTGCGCCTGACCAAACCCAGAGTAAAAGAACACACAAAGCAATAAAAAATGCCACATATAAGCATTGTTAATTCGAGGAAGTCTTGGTAAAACTAATCACTGCATGAATCAAATGATATCAATCCCATTGACCATTTATGAATTCAATGAGTCATTTGCACATTCATCCGCAAAATCGTAACATTACATAGTTAAGAAAACGATATGAACAACGCACCACAGCCCAACAAGACTACACCACCCAACCTGCCGATTTACCAAGCACTGATTCCTATTGTCGTACTGGTCTTTTTGTTGTTTCTCAATGTCTTTTATGCCTTTGGAGACGATGCGTTGAGTGGAAGCAATCAATTCTTGTTACTTGTTGGCGCTGCCGTAGCGACCCTCGTGGGAATGGCCAATAAAGTTACTTTTAGCGCCATGATGGACGAAGTTGCCGAAAACGTCAAAAGTACCACAGGCGCAATTTTGATCCTACTCATGGTGGGGGCTTTGGCGGGAACATGGCTCATAAGCGGCATTATTCCAAGCATGATTTATTTTGGCATGAAACTATTAACCCCGAGTATTTTCTTGGCCTCTGCCGTTGTTATTTGTGCTATCATATCCATTGCTACGGGCAGTAGTTGGACGACCTCTGCGACCATAGGTATCGCCCTGATTGGTATTGCAGAGGCTTTAGGCATTCCGCTGGGCATGGCGGCAGGAGCCATTGTTTCAGGAGCCTATTTTGGCGATAAATTATCCCCAATGAGCGACACCACAAATCTAGCCCCGGCTATGGCGGGTACCGACCTATTTACGCACATCCGCTATATGACCTACACTACAGTTCCAAGTTTTGTTATCACCATGATTGTATTCATCATCCTGGGATTTACCTTAGAACCTCAAGGTCAAGTCCAGACCGATGACCTACTCATGGCGATAGCCGATACATTTTATATCAGCCCATGGCTTTTTATCGTCCCTGCTTTGGTCATTTTTTTGGTGGTCAAAAAAACACCACCACTAATTGCTTTATTTATAGGGACTATGGGAGGGGGATTAACCGCATTAGTGGCACAACCTGATATCGTCGCCTATTTGGGCGGCGGCACGGAGTTGAATTTACTTACCGGCTACAAAGGGCTTATCAACGCCATAACGGTAGACACAGCAATCCCCACGGCCTTCGAACCACTCAATGATTTGTTCACCTCTGGTGGTATGGCAGGTATGCTGGGTACTATTTGGTTGATCATCTGTGCTATGGTCTTTGGTGGGGTGATGGATGCTATTGGTGCTTTAAGTGCCATTAGTGTGGCCCTGCTCAAATTATTCCATACCACATTTGGTTTATTCGCCAGTACCGTAGCCAGTTGTTTGGCCATTAATATAGCCGCCAGCGATCAATATTTGGCCATCGTCATCCCAGGGAAAATGTATGCCCAAGCATTTAAAGACAAAGACTTAGCGCCAGAGAATTTATCCAGAACTTTAGAAGATAGCGGTACGGTCACCTCCCCGCTCATACCATGGAATACCTGCGGCGCATACCAAAGCGGGGTCCTTGGTGTCGATACGATGTCCTATGCAGGATATGCCGTGTTTAATTGGATCAGCCCATTTATGACCTTGCTTTTTGCCGCTTTTCGAATCAAAATCAGAACATTATCTGAAGCAAAATCAGCCTAATCAATCACAAACAAATACTTAATTTTTAATTGCACTATATGGCCAACATCACCCTTGGGGGCACCCCCACAACGACTTGCGGAACACTGCCCGACAACGGGACAAAAGCTTCTGATTTTTTATTAACGGGCAAAGACATGAACGAACTTTCCTTAAAAGATTTCAGTGGTAAAAAACTGATTTTAAATATTTTCCCCAGTGTCGACACTGGAGTGTGCAGTGCTTCGGTCCGTGCTTTTAATATCCGTGCAGCAGCACTAAGCGATACCCATGTTTTGTGTATATCGCGTGACCTGCCTTTTGCTCAAACCCGTTTTTGTGGAGCGGAAGGCCTAGATCACGTCGTTATGTTGAGTGATTTTAAAACGGGAAACTTTGGTCAGGATCATGGCCTTACCATAACCGGCGGAGCATTTGATGGTCTATTTGCACGTTGCGTCATTGTCTTAGACAGCCATCACCATGTTGTCTATAGCGAACTGGTTTCTGAAATCGGTCACGAACCCAATTATGAGGCGGCTATTGCTGCAGCGAGCGCATAATGATGCCCAAACAAACCACGATACAGGCGATGCGGGTCGCAATCAAAGGAGGTCGCATACTCCTGGGTGAGCGGAGCATTCAATTGCAATGTGCCGCTGGCTTACTCATGAGTATTGTGGGGTATACAGTAGGTCTTAGCCCGTTAGAGTGGGCTATTCAAACACTAGCCATTGGCCTAGTAATCAGTATCGAAGGCCTCAACACCGCGATAGAACACCTCGCTGACTTTGTCGAGCCTGAGTTCAATCCAGCGATTGGCAGGCTCAAAGATATTGCTGCTGGCGCCGTGTTTCTTGCTGCTGTGTCGGCATTTATCGTCGCGCTTTTGATCTATGTGCCAAAAATGATGTAATCAATAATTTTAAACTTTTATACTCAAGCCTATCCGCGTATATTTGTAAGGCCTCTAATCCATTACGATGATTTTTAAAAGCAAAAAACCGAAAACCAAGAGTACACGAGCGACAAAGCCAAAGACCTCTTCGTGGCAGATGACCAAGCAGCAAACAGTATTGCTTGGTAGCTTTTTGACGCTGTTTGGTATCGGCCTGCTCATTTCGTTTACATCCTATTTAATGCATTGGCAAAGCGACCAAAGTGAGCTCGGGCTTTGGGCCCGAAATTCATCTGTCGATAATTGGCTGAGCCACTTAGGCAGCAATCTCGGACACCTTTTCATTTACAATGGTTTCGGCCTAGCGGCCTATATTCTTGCCTTACTGATGAGCGTCAGCGGAATCTATTTATTTCTCAGCATGAACCGTAAGCCGTTGCAAAAGCTATGGTTCTGGGGCTTATATCTGTTGCTTTGGATTTCGATAACCGCTGGTTTCTTTTCGGCGCAACACCCGCTTATTGGCGGTATCGTAGGCTACGAAATTAATGATGTGCTTCAAGATTATATGGGTTTTGCAGGCACCCTCTTACTGATGACTTTTTTGGGTATGATTTATTTGGTCATTCGCCTAAAATGGACCCCAGACGCCCTTGTTCATGGTATTAAATCTTTATTTCGAGCAAAAACAAAAGCCCATGATCCCTCTGATCAAGAGTCCTCAATAAACGAAGGATTTCATGACCAGATCAACAGGCCACATGAGGATCTACCCAGTGGCTTAGAACAGCGCTACGATGAGGCTTTAGATCATGAAGACCCAATCGTTCCCGATGACATCGCCCAAGAAGACGTATCAAGTCAATCTCCTGTTGCCGTTCAAGACAAAACAACTCCAGCCATAAAAGAGGAGCATGACGCCTCTTTATTGGAACAAAACACATCCACTAATGATCATGACGGGGTCAAAATGGAAATTGAAACCGTAAAAGAAGAAGAAGCGGTTCCGCTTACAGCCAGTGAAAAATTAGTGGCTGATTTTGGCGTTTTTGACCCAACCCTAGAGCTCAAAAATTATAAATTCCCTACCATTGATCTACTCAAAGACTACTCGGGAGGCAAAGGTATTACCATCAACGAGCAAGAACTAGAAGAATACAAGAACAAAATTATCAGTACGCTCAATAATTATAACATCGGTATTGCCAGTATCAAAGCGACTATAGGACCTACCGTAACACTATATGAAATTGTTCCAGATGCAGGTATCCGCATTTCTAAAATCAAAAACCTGGAAGACGATATTGCCCTTTCCCTTGCTGCACTGGGCATCCGTATTATAGCGCCAATTCCTGGCAAGGGGACCATCGGAATTGAAGTGCCGAACAAATCGCCGCAAATGGTATCCATGCGCAGTGTGATCAGTTCTCCAAAATTCCAACAGGCCGAAATGGAACTGCCCCTAGCTTTGGGTAAGACCATCAATAACGAAACTTTCGTCGTCGATTTGGCCAAAATGCCTCACCTATTAATGGCGGGAGCCACAGGTCAAGGAAAATCCGTAGGCCTCAACGCCATATTGGCCTCCTTGTTATACAAAAAACACCCGGCAGAAGTCAAATTCGTATTGGTCGATCCGAAAAAAGTTGAATTAACGCTATTCAATAAAATTGAACGGCATTACTTAGCCAAACTGCCCGATACCGATGAGGCCATCATTACCGACACCACCAAGGTGATCCATACGCTCAATTCCTTATGTATTGAGATGGACCAGCGCTATGACCTGCTCAAAGACGCTATGGTCCGTAATATCAAAGAGTATAATGACAAGTTCAAAGCCAGAAAATTGAATCCTAATGAGGGCCACCGTTACCTGCCCTATATTGTGCTGGTAATCGATGAGTTTGCCGACTTGATCATGACTGCCGGCAAGGAAGTAGAAACACCGATAGCGCGGCTCGCACAGCTCGCAAGAGCCATTGGCATACATTTGATCATAGCCACACAGCGACCATCGGTTAACGTGATAACCGGGATTATTAAAGCGAATTTTCCCGCACGTATTGCTTTTAGGGTAACCAGCAAAATTGACTCGCGCACTATCTTGGATAGCTCAGGAGCAGATCAATTAATTGGTCGTGGTGATTTACTCTTTACCCAAGGCAACGAATTAGTCCGCCTGCAATGTGCCTTTTTGGATACACCAGAAGTCGCCGACATCACCGAATACATTGGCGCGCAAAAGGCCTATGCCAGTGCCTTCATTTTGCCTGAATATATCAGCGAAGACAGTGGCACGAGTCTTGATATTAACATAGACGAACGGGATGCATTATTTCGCCAAGCTGCTGAGGTCCTTGTGATCGCACAACAGGGTTCAGCGTCATTACTGCAACGCAAGTTAAAATTGGGCTACAACCGCGCAGGACGAATTATTGATCAATTGGAAGCTGCCGGAATTGTTGGTCCATTTGAAGGCAGTAAAGCCAGACAAATATTGGTGCCGAGTATTGATGCTTTAAACAATCTATTAGACAATGGTGCGTAATCAATTAAAATCGATCGTTTTGGGGTCATTGATGGCAGTGTTCGCCTTGATGCCGACAAAAATAATGGCTCAAGATGCCAAAGCTTTACTCAATGAAGTCGCGGCTCAAGTCAAGTCATACAAGAGCATCACTATTCGTTTCAAATGGAAATTAGTTAATCAGAAAGAACAAGTCACTCAAGAAACCAAAGGTAATGTTTCCCTTATGGGCGAAAAGTACAAGCTCCAAATGATGGACATCACACGCCTATTTGATGGCACAAAACTCTATACAATTTCGCCAGAGGATTACGAAATCAGTATCGCTCCTTACGACCCCAAGGAGGATCGCGACATAACCCCGTCAAAGCTCTTGACTTTTTACCAAGAAGGCTATACCTACAAATGGGACATCACACAGCGTGTGGGCAACCGCAAGATCCAATACATCAAATTGATCCCGATAGACACTAACGCAGAAATCAAAGACCTACTGCTGGGCATTGATTTGGACTCAAAACAGATCTACAAGCTCATTCAAACCGATGGCCAAGGCACCCAATATACCTTGACGGTGCAATCCTTCGATACCAATATTGCTCTGAGTGATCAGGATTTCGTAGTAGATGTCAACGCTTATGAGCAGGAAGGTTACTACATCAATTATTTAAACTAAGCCATTGAAGATATTAGACCGCTATATCTTGATGAGTTTTTTAAAGACCTTTTTGACTGTCTTTATTATTCTGATGTTCATCTTTGTATTGCAAACCATATGGTTGTATATCGCAGAGCTCGCCGGTAAAGACCTAGGATTTAGTATTATAATGAAATTTCTTTGGTTTTTTACCCCAAAACTCATCCCTCTAGTACTTCCCTTAACCATATTGGTCACCTCGCTTATGGTGTTTGGGAGTTTTGCTGAACAGTATGAATTTGCCGCCATGAAATCGACTGGGATTTCTTTGCAGCGCGCTATGAGAAGTTTAACCTACTTTATTCTGGGTTTATCATTAGTGGCTTTCATTTTTGCCAACAATGTCATCCCCTATTCCGAATATAAATGGCAAAATTTGAGACGCAACATCGCTCAAGTCAGCCCCTCTATGGCCATTATTGAAGGTCAATTCAGTTCTATTGGTGACGATTTTAATATCAAAGTCAATGAAAAAAGTGGGGATCGCGATCAATACCTCAAGGAGGTCATCATTCATAAAAAGAATCCACAAAGCCCGAGTGAGAACACCACAGTAATCATTGCCGAAACTGGAGAATTGGCCAGTTCGCTGGATTCCAATACCCTTTCCCTTATTTTAAATAAGGGGCACTACTACGAGGATGTCCAACTCAAAGATGGTGTCCAGGAGCGCATCAACCGTCCCTTTGCCAAAAGTGCTTTTGAGACCTACACCATCAATATGGACCTGACCGAACTCAACGATACCGATATTGACAAGGAGAATAACCTAAACAACCACAATATGTACAACGTCTCTGAACTGATTCCGGAGATCAAGCGCCTTGGGGATGTTTACAGTGATGATATCGAACAACTCACCGGAAATATTTATTTCCGTACCGGGTTCACACAGTTTGCGGATTCGACTTACAAAAAGGGGGGCAAACAACCAGACTTTGCATCAGTTTTGGCGCTTTATGACCTGCACCAACAAGTGCGTATTGCCGGAACCGCAATTGATAATGTACGCAGTACCATGGCCGCTTTGGGGTCCAAAAAACAAAATCATCGTCAATTGATCAAAACCCTCAACAAGCATGAGATCGCGCTACACGAAAAATTTGTATTGGCCTTTTCGTGCATTATTCTATTCTTTGTTGGTGCACCACTAGGGGCCATCATACGTAAGGGCGGAATGGGTATGCCTATGGTGGTGGCCGTTGTTCTGTTTCTGACCTATCATTTTATCGGTATTTTTTCTAAAAACAGCGCGGAGGATGGTACCATGCACCCATTTATGGCCACCTGGATCAGCACTTTTATCATGCTGCCCTTGGGGGTTTGGCTCACTTATAGAGCCACTACAGATCAAGGTATATTTGATTTTGAAACATTTTTCAATCGATTTAGATTTTTCAAAAAGAAATAATCCTCTGCCATTACTTATATTTGCACGCACCAATAGGATATCATTTTTATGGCACCACAAGCATCCATTACCCTAAATACTATAGAAGAAGCAATAGACGATATCCGCCAGGGTAAAGTGATTATTGTGGTGGATGATCAGGACCGAGAAAACGAAGGTGATTTTTTGGCCGCTGCAGCATGTGTGACGCCAGAGATGATCAATTTTATGGCCAAACACGGCCGTGGGCTCATTTGTGCCCCTTTGACAGAATCGCGCTGTAAGGCTTTACAACTCGACATGATGGTGGGCAACAACACAGACCCCATGGAAACCGCATTCACCATTTCAGTTGACCTTAAAGGATCTGGAGTCACCACGGGTATTTCCGCGTCGGATCGAGCCAAAACCATCAAAGCACTGACCAATAGCGCAACCAAACCGCATGACCTGAGTCGCCCAGGGCATATTTTCCCGCTTGTGGCTAAAGAAGGTGGTGTCTTGAGACGTACTGGGCATACAGAAGCTGCCATTGATTTTGCCCGCTTAGGAGGCTGGTCACCTGCTGGAGTGATCGTAGAGATCATGAATGAAGACGGGACTATGGCACGTTTACCAGAGCTCATGACTGTCGCCAAAAATTTTGAGCTAAAGATCGTATCGATTGAAGATTTAGTGGCCTACCGAATGGAGCACGATTCCTTGATCGAAAAGAAAGAAGATTTTGATATCGCGACAAAGTACGGGCAATTTCGCCTACGCGCTTATCTTCAGACCACCAACCAAAAGGTTCATATTGCCTTGACAAAAGGGTCGTGGAATGATAATGAAGCGGTTCCGGTTCGGATTAACGCTTCTTTAGTGAATAATGATTTACTGGCAACCTTAACCCAAGACGCACATATACAGCTCGAAGCGATGTTTGAGGTCCTACACCAACAAGAAAAGGGTGCTATGGTCTTTATCAATCAAGACTCATCCGCATCTAACTTATTACGTCGTTTGTCTGAACTCAAGGCAAGTCAAAAGCACAATGAGGTGACTAAAGCACCACTGGTGCGCATGGATGTGAAAGACTTTGGTATTGGCGCACAAATTTTGCACGATCTGGGTATTCATAAAATAAAGCTGATTTCTAACCACGAACAATCTAAACGAGTGGGTATGATCGGATATGGTTTAGAAATTACGGAGTACCTTAATTATTAAGCACCTTATTGATGACTTGGGCCATCTTCTCTGCCCTGTTATTGAGTGTCGCTTCATCCCATCCCAATTTGACTAAAAAGCTAACATTACGCCCCATGTGATGATTGCTTTGGGAAAAGTCACGGGTCGTTAACTCATTTAAGCGCTCTCTAACCACTGGCATGATCGGATAAAGGCTTTTGGCTTGCGTCAAATGAGGCCAACCCGAAATATAATGCCAGTTATTTTTGAACCAATAAAAACACGCATCAATACCCCCTTGACCCATAGCTGCATGAACCTTTTCAGCCAGGTCAGCTGTGGGTAGAAATATATTGAGAAAGGAGTAGTTTTCCACCCCACCCTCAGGTACTTCACGAAAAGAGACGCCTTCAATGCCGGATATAGCCGATCGCAACACATGGTAATGTTTGTTTTGCTGGGCTATGATGTTATCCATTCGACCGAGCTGTGCTAAACCCACAGCGGCATTGAGTTCTGAGATTCGGAAATTATACCCCAAATAAGGGTGCGTCTCAGCGCCGCGATCTTGACCCATATGGTCATGACCATGATCTTGAAACTGGTCGGCATATTGGGCATAGGTGTCATTATTGGTGATCACCGCTCCTCCTTCACCACAGGTAATGGTTTTGACAAAATCAAAAGAGAAGCAGCCTAAATCTCCATAACTCCCTAAGGCTATGCCTTTGTAACTTCCGCCAATCGCCTGACAGGCATCTTCAAGCAACAAAAGCTTATGCTCTTGACAAATGGCCTTTAAAGCGTCTAAATCGGCCATAGAACCGCACATATGGACCGGCATGATGCATTTGGTTTTTGGGGTAATAGCGGCACGTACCGCCTCGGGGTCCAGAGTTAATGTTGCATCGATGTCGACCAGTACCGGGATCGCCCCCAACATCAAAATTGATTCAAAACTGGCCACAAATGTAAACGTGGGTACAATCACTTCATCTCCCGCCCCAACACCTGCAACAGCCAACGCAACGGTAAGGGCAGAAGTACCACTGGAAACGAGCTGGCAATGAGCCACTCCCATACGCTGGGCAAAAGCTTTTTCAAACTCTAAGGCTTTGAACTGTCCTTGGCGCATGCCTTCAAAACCATAGCGCATCAATACACCGGTCTCTAAAACCGCGTTAACTTGTGCGCGTTCAGCGTCTCCAAAAACTTCAAATCCAGGCATATAATCAGGGTTTAGTAACGTTCATTAGATGAGTACCAAAGATAAGGGTTGCGCTGCTCTTGTGCAATACAGCCATCAAACTCTGCTATCTGATTATTTTCAATTAAATTGCACTCATGAAGTGTGCTATCGTCCTTTTGAATTATAATGGCCTGGACCTATTGAAGCGGTTTTTACCTGATGTGGTAAATCATTCAAAAGAGGCCCAAATTTATCTTGCCGATAATGGATCTTCTGACCAAAGCATGGACTGGGTCTCCAAAAACTACGCGCACGTCAAGATCATTGCTTTGGATCGTAATTATGGCTATGCCGAAGGCCACAACCGCGCTTTACAGCAAATCGAGGAAGCGCTCGTTATTCTGCTCAATAACGATGTGCAAGTACCCCCTAATTGGACTGAACCCATACAACTGGCCTTTCGTAATGATCCATTATTGGTGGCGGCGCAGCCAAAAATCATGGATTTGTATCGGCCAACCCACTTTGAATATGCTGGAGCTGCCGGTGGATTTTTGGACCAATTGGGATACCCCTTTTGCCAAGGCCGTATTTTCGATTCGCTCGAAGAAGACCTCGGTCAGTACGATCAAAATACAGCGTTATTTTGGGCCAGTGGTGCCTGTCTCTGTCTGAGACGATCTGCATTTCTAAAAGCAGGTGGCTTTGATGCCGATTTGTTTGCCCATCAAGAAGAAATTGACTTGTGTTGGCGCTTGCAATCTCAAGGAGGACACATTCGACTTATTGCCGATGTATGTGTTTTTCATCAAGGCGGTGGCACCTTAAGTAAACACTCCACGCAAAAGACATTTTTGAATTTTAGAAATTCCCTTCTGGTGTTGACCAAAATGGTTGGCGGGCCAAAAATAGTACTCATTGTGATGGCACGTCTGCTCTTGGATGGTCTGGCAGGCCTCAGGTTTCTCATCAGTGGTAAACCGCGCCACACTTGGGCCATAATCAAGGCACACTTAGATTATTACCGCAAACTACCTCTATATTTAACCAAACGAAAAAAATATAAATCTGCCGTTACATACGCCAGAACCCATTCGATCGTTTTTGATTATTATATGGCAAATCGGCGCTCATTTAAAGACTTATAAATCGGTGCATAAATAATTGTTAAGAGCCGATAATAGTGAACAATTATTAGCTAATTTTGCATAACTTAAACCTACCTAAATCATGAAGAAGTACTTTTTTTTATTGCTCTCTATTGGATTGATCACGACCTCATGTGTGTCCAAGAAACAGTTTTCTGAGCTCACCGCCAAACAGAAAAAAACCCAAGATTTACTCAATACCGCCACGGTCAAACTCAACTCATGCGAAGCGGAACAGTCTGCAGCTAAGATACGAATAGCCTCATTTGAGGAGCGCATCGCCGAGTTAAAGAAGGACAAGCAAGATTTATTTGAAAGTTCGAAAGATCTGACCATGTTGACTCAAAAAGGAGCGACGAACCTTGAAAAGTCATTGGAAAGCCTCAAAGAACGGGACTTAAAGATCAACCGTCTTCAGGACGCAATCAGCAAAAAGGACAGTGTTTCTTTCGCCCTGGTCTCTAGCCTAAAGAAAGAAGTTGGTCTGGATGACAAAGACATTGAAATCAATGTAGAGAAAGGGGTGGTTTTCATCTCGCTATCGGACAAGATGTTATTTAAGAGCGGGAGCTATACCGTAACCTCACGAGCGCGTGAGATCCTCTCTAAAGTCGCCGTGGTGATCAATGGCAAACCAGATTTCGAAGCGTTGATTGAAGGACACACAGATAATGTCCCATATGCCAATGGAGCGCTTGTCGACAACTGGGATTTGAGCGTTAAGCGTTCTACCGCTATTGTCCGCGAACTTCAATCATTGGGGGTCAAACCGGGTCAATTGATTGCTGCTGGACGTGCTGAATATGCGCCACTAGTAGACAACACCACCGCAGAGAACAGATCCATTAACCGCCGCACGAAGATTTACGTTTTGCCAAAAATCGATCAGTTTTATAAAATGGTCGAAGACGAATTAGAAAGTCTTTCTGGACAAGGTAATTAATCCAAACCGCATCATTGAGTGCAAACAAAAACAACCGGCAAATGCCGGTTGTTTTTGTTTGCAGTGTGCCGGGTATCGTGTTGATTAAAGAACGTCTAGGGACCCGAGACCTTCACGCAGGACTACTGGTGGATTTTGTGTGACATCAATAATAGTAGACGGCTGGTTTCCACCAATACCACCATCAATGATCAAATCCACATGTTTGTCCCAATACTCCCTAATGAGCTCTGGATCTGTGGTGTACTCAATAACTTGATCTGGATCCTTTATAGAGGCGGTCACAATCGGATGGCCTAAAGCGGTCACAATACTAATTGGGATATGATGATCAGGGATCCTAATACCTACCTCCTTTCGTTTTTTAAATACAGGAGGCAAATCATTATTACCCGACAAAATAAAGGTATAAGGACCCGGTAGCGCGCGCTTTAATAATTTAAATGTCGCGTTGTCCAGCGGTGTTACATAACTGCTGAGATCACTCAAATTAGCACACACAAACGATAAAGTAGATTTATCTTTATGCCAACCTTTGAGACGCAAAAGACGCTCGATAGCCTTTTTATTGTTGATGGAACAACCCATGGCATATACCGTATCACTAGGGTAAATGATGATCCCACCCGATTCTAATTGGGTGACCACTTGCGCTATGGCCTTAGGATCCGGGTTGTCGGCATATATGCGAATACTTTTGGCCACTATTTATCTTTTAGGTCATTAGCCTTACTGCTGATATAAGAAACAGCCGCTCCAAAAGACGCCACTCCCGAAACAATAATAATTGAGGCGATTAAACGTCCCAAATTGGTGACGGGGTAATGATCGCCGTAACCCACCGTAGTAATGGTGATGAAGCTCCACCAAATGGCATCTTCGGCCGTTTTGATATTGCCGACGTCTTTTTCTAATACCAATACGGCCGATGTCCCAAGGACCAAAACAGTAAACGAGCAAAATACAATGAACCCATATAGGGATGTCGCTCTATTTTTTTTGATAAAATTTATCAAAAGCCGTATCGATTTAATGATGCGAAACATGCGAAAAATACGAAAAACACGAATATAACGCAGCTCGCTCACTACGGGAATTGAGGATAAAAAGTCTAGCCATCCAATGGTTAATAAATACTTTGTTCGGTTCTCACTATAGTAAATTTGCAACACAAAGTCATATAAAAACAGCACACACAAGAGCACATCAAAATAATTAATCAGCCGTAATAATTCAGATCCTGGATCCAAAAAAAACGTAATACTGAGCAGCACAATGCTCAAGATCGACAATAAGGTCATGACGAGATTGGTGACGGATATCATAGGCTTTATGTTTTGATGATACTAAGTTTGGCAAAGCGCAGCAATAATTTTTTCACCCCACCTTTATCGAAATCAATTTCGGCCTTCATGTCTGCCCCAGAACCTTCTAAAGAAACAATTGTCCCTGGGCCAAAACGCATATGCCCCACCCGCAAACCAATATCTAGATCCTTGTGCGCTGCTGGGTCAACTGGCGCAGAAGACTTAGCCATGAGTGGTTTAAGATTTTTTAAACGCTCGAGCTGTTCTGGTGCTGGGCCTTTTTTAACTTGAGATGGCTGAGATTTGCGCAATCGTATCTTGGTCTGATCCACATTGTCAAAAATGGAAGCATCGACAAGTGGCCGGTAGCGGTGTTCTATGGTCGGGGTCATTTGATCCAAATAGCGTTCATCAATTTCTTCTATAAAGCGACTCGGTTCGGCATCGATAAGCTTGCCCCAACGATAACGGCTCTGGGCGTAAGTCAGATAAGCCTTCTCTTTCGCCCTGGTTAAGGCCACATAAAATAAGCGGCGCTCTTCTTCGATTTCGGAGCGGCTATTGAGACTCAACATACTGGGAAACAAATCCTCCTCCATACCAACAACACATACCACAGGAAATTCTAATCCTTTAGCCAAGTGGATGGTCATTAAGGCCACTTTATTGCCCGTATCCTTCTCTTGGTCCAAATCGGTAACTAAAGCGACATCTTCTAAGAACTCTGAAAGACTTGCTGTGCTATCGGCCATTTGGCGTTGTTCCTCGACAAAATCCTTGATCCCGTTGAGTAACTCTTCCATATTCTCCAAACGCGCCAGACCCTCAGGAGTGGCATCTTTTTTAAATTCTATGAATAAACCCGCATGTTTGATAACGTGCTCTGCCATCTCATAGGCATTGTATTCCTTGTTTTGCACTTGAAAACTTTGGATCATCGTGGCAAAATTTTCGAGCTTAGTCTTGATACCACTATTGACTTTTACGGCCAATTCATCCAGCCGCAATAAAACATCAAAAACATGGGTGTTGGCCTCATTGGCTGCGACTATCACGCGATCTATAGTGGTATCGCCAATGCCACGACCTGGAAAATTAATGACCCTTTTCAGGGCCTCTTCATCTTTTGGATTCAAAATAAGACGCAAATAGGCGATGACGTCTTTGATTTCTTTGCGCTGATAAAAACTCAAACCTCCGTAGATGCGGTAAGGGATGTCTTTCTTTCTCAAAGCATCCTCTATAGAACGAGATTGGGCATTGGTGCGGTAAAGCACTGCAAAATCATCATAAGGTCTTTGGTGTTGCATCACCTGATCATAAACCATGTTGGCCACAAAACGACCTTCGTCTCCGTCGGTCATACTGCGGTGTACCCCAATCTTCTCGCCCTGAGTATTGGCGGTCCACACGACTTTTTCCAAACGATTTTGATTGTGCTCGATAATGTTGTTTGCCGCCTCCACAATGTTCTTGGTTGATCGGTAGTTCTGCTCAAGACGAAACATCTTGACTTGATCATAATCCTTTTGAAAATTCAGAATATTATTAATGTTGGCTCCTCGAAAGGCGTAAATACTCTGAGCGTCATCACCAACCACGCAAATATTCTGATAGCGATCACTGAGCGCCCGAACAATCAAATACTGACTGTGGTTGGTATCTTGATACTCATCTACCAATATATATTTGAAGCGGTGCTGGTATTTGGCCAAGACTTCAGGGAAACGCGTGAGTAATTCATTAGTTTTTAACAACAGATCATCAAAATCCATGGCGCCTGCCTTAAAGCAGCGGTCAACATAGTGCTGATACACATCACCTAGTCGAGACATTCTGGCCATTGCATCAGCCTCCTTTAACTCTGGATTGTTCCGATAAGCCTTGACGGTGATCAAGTTATTTTTGTAGGACGAAATACGGCTATAGACCTGTTTGTATTTGTAAATGTCTTTGTCTAGTTGCAAGTCTTTAATGACTGCTCTGATCACACTCTGGCTGTCTTGTGTATCGTATATCGTAAAGTTTGATGGATATCCCAGTCGCTCTGCTTCTACTCTTAATATTTTGGCGAAAACACTGTGAAAGGTCCCCATCCATAGGTTCTTGGCTTCACTGGTCCCCACAATATCGGCAATTCGATTTTTCATTTCGCGGGCGGCCTTGTTGGTAAAGGTCAGGGCTAAAATCTCAAAAGGATCGACACCATGATGCATCAAGTGAGCAATACGATAGGTCAATACACGGGTCTTACCCGAACCTGCACCTGCTATGACAATCATGGCGCCTTCGCGCTGAAGTACTGGTGCCAATTGGGCCTCATTGAGTTTTTTTAAATAGTTCTGCACGCAGGGAATTTTAAAATTATTTGGATTTTGAAATTTACTGAATTTGAATCGGGACCTATAAAAAGAAATTGAATTTTTATAAACATTATCGGGTCTTGCCGTGTCTTTAAATTATTTTATATTTAACAATTAACAAAGACCCGATGAATCGCATTATACTCTTGACAGTTGTCTTATTCTCCAATGGATTTTTACAGGCACAAATGGATCCGAATATCCAGAAGACTATTGACCAAATAGAAGATAAGGTAATCGCGTGGCGCCATGACTTTCATCAGAACCCTGAATTATCCAATAATGAATTCCGTACGGCAGCAAAAATTGCGGAACATTTGACTTCGCTTGGCCTTGAAGTTCAGACCGGAGTCGCTAAGACAGGGGTCGTGGCCTTGCTTCGTGGCGATCATCCCGGCAAGGTAGTTGCGCTTCGCGCCGACATTGATGCCCTACCGGTTACTGAGCGTAATGATTTACCCTACAAAAGCGCAGTGCGTGCGCGATTTCTTGATACCGAGATCGGTGTGATGCACGCCTGTGGTCATGACACCCATACCGCGATGCTCATGGGTGTGGCTGAGGTATTATCGGCCCACAAAGACAAAATAAATGGCACCGTTAAGTTTATATTTCAACCTGCCGAAGAGGGCCCACCACCCGGTGAAGAAGGAGGTGCCAAACTCATGATCAAGGAAGGTGTCTTGACCAATCCCGCAGTCGATGCCATTTTTGGTTTGCACATCAATTCAGCAACTCCTGTTGGGACCATTAGATACAAAAGTGGCGGCACTATGGCCGCTGTAGAGCGTTTTGTGGTTGCCGTCAAAGGTAAGGGCACACATGGCTCTGCCCCTTGGACTGGCGTTGACCCGATCCTCATTGCGGCAAAAATCATTGATGGATTCCAGACCATCATTAGCCGTGAGGCACCACTAGTCAACGAAGCCGCAGTCATTACTATCGGTAAAATAACCGCTGGAGTGCGCTTTAATATTATCCCAGAGTCCGCCGAATTGATCGGTACCGTCCGCACCTTAGATCCTGACATGCGTACCTTGATCATGACAAGAATGGATGCCATGGCTGCAGACATAGCACGTGCCTACGGGGGAAGTGCGACAATTCAATGGCAAAACAACACCGTGGTCACCTATAACGATCCAGAATTGACAAGCCAAATGGCACCCAGCTTAACCACCGTAGCCGGAGCCGAAAATGTTCAGACAACCAAAGCCACCACCGGTGGTGAAGATTTTTCATATTACCAAGAAGTGGTTCCTGGTTTCTTTTTCTTTCTTGGTGGTATGGCGCCCGGCAATACAGAGCCATTTCCACATCATACACCTGACTTTAAGGTGGAAGACAGTGGTATGAAATTAGGGGTCAAGGTCATGAGTCAAATTGCCATCGATTACTTAAACCAATAATAGACTAATCATCCCTTAAAATACAAAATATGGAAGATTTGATGCCCGTATTCCAGCTTTTACTATTGACTCTGCCAGCACTATTTACGGGTGTGTTAGCGATTTATCTCTTTAAGGGGTATCTCGCTCAAGAAAACAAAAGACGTCAATTTGCTTTAGAAAAACAACGCGCTGCACAAGCGCTACCCACACGCTTGCAAGCATACGAGCGACTTACTTTGCTCTTGGAGCGCACCACTCTCAAAAGGCTTTTGTTACGTGTTGCGCCATTGAGTCAAGATCTAGAGGCCTACATTCAATTATTACTCCAAACTATAGAGCAAGAGTTTGATCATAATTTAAGTCAACAGATTTATGTCTCTGCCCCCTGTTGGCAATCGATCATCCAGGCCAAGTTGCTGACCATGCAGCACATACGCAAAGCGGGGACGGCCGACCAGGTGACTTCGCCCGATCAACTGCGGGAAATTATTTTAAAGTATTTTGCAGAACATCCCAGTCCTATGCAGGCGCCACTTACCCTTTTGCAGGCCGAAGCCAAAACCCTATTTTAGAACAACTAAGGGGTCTTAATCCAATCGGGATAGGTCCGATTTACAAAATCCATAACCGCTTGGGGCCACCGGCCCTCATGTTGTCTGAATAAATCCGTCAAATCTTCTTGACTCGCCCAACGAACCAAGTTCGCGCGACACTGCTCTCGGAATCGCCAATAATGATGGGTGCTCCCATCAAGTAAATAAGCCAAAGTGGCGCTGGATTTTTTAAACCCTATTAAATCGAAATACGAGAAGGCCTCTGACCTGATGCGGTACCCATATTCTGGGGCCATAAAGCCGTGCAGCGCCACTTCAATGGTTTTATGGACCTCTTCAGGCTGCTGGCCATTGGCACTCAAGTAAAGCCAAAGTAACCGGAACTCAGGTTGCTGTTGCACTCGCGTTTGGCGATCCGTTTGCCGCAACCAAATCGCCTTGTCCTGGCTAAAGTGGTTGCATAGGCGCCACATCGCCCACATCGCCACGATCATATTGCTCGATTGGGTTTGCCGCACTAATCCGTCTAGGTCCTGCGGGCCCCATTGGTCATAATGATTGAGCAAGACAATCAAAAGCCGGTGATCTTCAGAAGCCAACAAAGCGCTGAGTCGCTTCTGATCAATCCCTTCTATAGCCTGAGTCCATTGGTAAACGATTTCCTCTTGCCATAGCACTACCCCTTCATTATAACGCTCATTGAATCGCGCGGCCTTTTGGGCTAAAGGAAGACCCCTCTGTTCCTGAAGCGCCATATATTCAGCCAAAATAGGAAAGCCCCCTAAAGTGCGCTGTATTTGGTCAACGGGCAGCGCGGAAGACCTTAGCCAGTCATTTTCCCATGCGCTAAGATCTACTGGACTCTGGCGGGCCACCACATTGATGAAATCCGATGTGGTCACCGACCCATAAGCATATTGGTGCACAAAAGATTTAATACTCTCTACAAAGGCCTCCACCCCGATGAGTTGTTGCAATTGTACTAAGGCCCACGCCCCTTTTGTGTAATAATCCAGTGAGGTGCCTTGATCGCTTATCAGCGGCTGAAGTGCTTGCCTACTTTGACCAGATATCAATTCTTGAGCTGCCGTATACAACTCTTTTTGGTACTGTTCTGGGCCTAAAATATGCCGTATGGCTTGCCAACTATAGAAGGTCGCAAACCCTTCATGGAGCCATTGGTCTTGATCATGGGCTTTGGTCACCAAATTACCGAACCATTGATGGGCCATCTCATGAGCATTGATCTCAAAATAGCCCAAAGCATCCTCATAATACGCCGCCCGCATAAAGTGTTGATCAAAAAGGGTACAGGCCGTATTTTCCATGCCGGCATACAAAAAATCAACAATGGGAACTTGCTTATAATTGGACCAAGGATAGCCGTATCCGATTTCTTTTTCCAAAAAACCCAATATCTCGGAGCTATAACGATAGGTTACTGCTGCGTATAGGCTGTCTTGGGGTCTGTGGTAATTTTCAATAACCACTCCAGAAGTGGTCGTTTGTGTTTGTCGTTCAAAAGGGCCAATAACTAAGGCTAATAAATAACTCGACATGGGGTGCTCCATTACAAAACAGGAGTCCTGGCGGCCCATGCCCTGAGTCACCTCTAACACCCCATTGCTGATTACCCTAAGGGGCGTTTGCCCCTTAACGCATAAGTTGAAAATGATTTTATCACGGGTATCATTGCGGCTTGGAAGCCAGTGGGCTGACTCCATACCTTGCCCTTGGGTCCATATGATACCACGATCAAAATACATGGCCTTTTTTGGCGCCATGCTGTAGGTAAATCCCCGTTCATAAATGGTTCCAGGCTGAAAGGGACCAAATAGCCAAACTTTTCCTTCTTGGTGCTTTACTTGGGCGCCCTGGGTCTGAGACGAAAGCGACAGCACATTGTAGGCGTCGAGCCCTACAGAATCAACTGGTGTTGTTACCTCAAAAGAAACCACCACTTTGCCTTTTATCATTTTTGCGGCATAAGTAGGCTCTAATTGTGCCGTTATAGAAAGAACATCCAAAGGGTCTTCAAGGGCCTGTGAACTGGCGCTAAAGGATATGAGCAGTAAGATCAGGAGCCCGCGCATAGTGAAGTAAATTTTAATTTAAAAGACCGTTTAAATTACCATTAATCTCACAAATGACCTTTAGAAACAATGCTTTTTTGGTATTTTAGTTCCGATGAAATCACAAGCGCTGCAAACCCCTATAGAATACCTCAAAGGTGTTGGACCACAAAGGGCTACTTTATTGCGTCAAGAGCTTGGCATCGAAACCTTTCAAGATTTATTGCACCTTTTCCCTAACCGTTATATTGACCGGACACAATACCACAAGATAAGCGAGCTTCAAGGTACCGCAACGGATGTACAACTCGTGGGAAAGATCGTTTCGGTCAAAATGATCGACCAAAAAAGAGGCAAACGTTTGGTCGCGACCTTTCAGGATGAGACTGGTGTCATGGAACTTGTTTGGTTCCGCGGCCATAAGTGGATCAAGCAATCTCTAGAGCTCAATACGCCTTATGTCGCGTTTGGTCGTATCAACCACTTTAATGGCAATAATTCTATTGCCCATCCCGAATTAGAACTGCTGAAGACCCATGAAGGCCAGCTCAGATCATTACTACAGCCTTTATACCCATCCACCGAGAAGCTCAGCAAGAGCGGATTAAGCAATAAAGTTATGGGGCAACTGGTGGCCCATCTCATCAACGAGCATCAAGCTGCCTTTTCGGAAACACTCCCCAAGGCCCTTTTAGAACGCCTGAAACTTGTCGATAAATCAGAGGCCTTGGTCTCCATACATTTTCCAAAGACCCAAACCAGCTTAGCTCAAGCCTTATTTCGGTTAAAATTCGAAGAATTGTTCTATATCCAACTTCAGTTGGTGCGTAAAAACTTGATCCACAAACACAAGATTAAGGGCTATTCATTTCCTCAAGTCGGGTCCATATTTCATGAATTTTATCACAAGATTTTGCCTTTCGAGCTGACCGACGCGCAAAAGAAAGTACTGCGCGAAATTCGGCATGACTTGGGAAGTCCCGCGCAAATGAATCGGCTCCTTCAGGGCGATGTAGGATCAGGCAAAACCATTGTGGCATTTATGTCGCTACTCATCGCTATTGACAATGGTTTTCAAGGTTGTCTTATGGCACCGACTGAAATTTTGTCAGTCCAACACTATAATGAACTAAGTAAATGGGGTAATTTACTGAATATCAATATACAAATACTCACAGGGTCAACTAAAACTTCAAGTAGAAAAGCCCTTTTAGAAGGTCTAAAAGAGGGCAACATACATTGTTTGGTGGGCACTCATGCCCTTTTGGAAAACCGGGTAGAATTCAAGAATCTAGGGCTCGCCATTATCGACGAACAGCACCGATTTGGGGTGGCACAACGCAGCAAGCTTTGGCACAAAAATGAGCACCCGCCCAACATATTAATCATGACCGCGACGCCCATTCCAAGAACCCTGGCGATGAGTATGTATGGTGATTTAGACATCAGCGTTATTGACGCCCTACCTCCGGGACGAAAACCCATCAAAACGGTTCACCGACGCGACAGCAATCGCCTGAGTGTTTTTCGATTCGTTCGGGATGAAATTACCAAAGGGCGCCAAGTCTATATGGTCTACCCCTTGATTCAAGAAAGCCAAGCCCTTGACTATAAAGACCTGATGGATGGATATGAGAGCATCGCTAGAGAATTTCCGGCGCCACAATACCAAGTCTCTATCGTCCATGGCCAAATGAAGTCTGCCGACAAAGACCATGAAATGGAACGGTTTATTCAGGGCAAGACTCAGATTATGGTGGCTACTACCGTTATCGAAGTCGGTGTCAACGTGCCAAACGCAACGGTTATGGTCATCGAAAGTGCCGAGCGATTTGGTTTATCACAACTCCACCAACTGCGCGGCCGTGTGGGCCGTGGAGCAGATCAGAGTTTCTGCATCCTCATGTCTGGCAACAAACTCTCGGATGATGCTAAAAAGCGCCTAGAGACCATGGTCGCTACTAATGACGGATTCGAAATCTCTGAAGTTGACTTGAAGCTGCGCGGACCTGGAGATCTGATGGGGACACAACAAAGTGGCGTTTTACAGCTCAAGATTGCCGACCTCATCAAGGATGGAGAAACCTTAAAATTGGCCCGAAGCTATGCCATCGAGTTGTTAACTGCAGATCCGCAACTCAGCGATCCCAACCACAATAATGTCCGTGAAACGCTTCAAGCGATATTACTTTATAAGAATATTTGGAATTATATTTCATAGACAAGGCTTAACGGCCCAATAAAGAGGGTTTTAGTCTTCTTCAAACCACCCCGAAGCCCAACAAAAATAGATAAAGCAGCAACCTTGAAAGCAAACGGCTATTTTATAGATATTGTTTTTGCTAAAAAAAGGATAACACTATCTTTGTCAGACTAACGTAGGCGCCATGAACGTATCATATAATTGGATCAAACAATTTATTCATCTCGACTGGTCTGCAGAACAGGCTGCAGAACTCCTGACCGATCTCGGATTAGAGGTTGAAGGGATTGCCCAACACGAATCCGTACGCGGCAGCCTAAAGGGTATTGTCGTGGGAAAAGTACTGAGTTGTACCCAACACCCCAATGCGGACCGTTTGAAATGCACCACTGTAGACATTGGTCTGGACAGCCCGCTTTCGATTGTCTGTGGGGCACCTAATGTTGCCGAAGGGCTTAATGTTCCCGTAGCGACTATAGGTACTACGTTGTATACCCCAGAGGGCGAGGCTTGGGTGATCAAAAAAGGAAAAATTCGTGGGGAAGAAAGCCATGGTATGATATGCGCCGAAGATGAACTGGGACTAGGGAAAAGCCATGACGGCATCTTGATACTTGATCCAGATCTCGCCGTAGGCACGCCGCTGAGTACCATTTACGATGTGGACACAGATGATGTTTTTGAAATTGGGCTCACGCCCAACAGAGCCGATGCCATGAGTCATTGGGGGGTTGCACGAGACCTTAGGGCAGGACTGATAGCAAAGGGTATTGTCCTGGAGCTCATCACGCCATCAAACAGTAGTTTCCGTACGATAAACCGGTCCTTAAAAATTGACGTCACTGTCGAAGATCCAGAGAGAGCCCCGCGTTATGCTGGAGTCAGTATCAAAGGACTAAGCGTAAGCGATTCACCCAAATGGCTACAAAATAAACTTAAGGCCATTGGCTTGAAACCGATCAACAATGTGGTCGACGTCACCAACTATGTATTACACGACTTGGGTCAGCCATTGCACGCCTTTGATGCCGACAAAATTACGGGTGGTCACGTACGCGTCACCACACTGCCTGCTGGCACTGAATTCGTGACACTCGACGGGGTGACTCGAGAATTAAGCGATGAAGATTTAATGATTTGCGACAGCGAGAAACCCATGTGTATTGCAGGTGTTTTTGGTGGTTTGCATTCTGGCGTAAGCCAAAACACGACCGATATCTTTTTGGAAAGCGCTTATTTTGATCCGGTAAGCATCCGAAAAACAGCCAAACGTCATGGATTAAGCACCGATGCTTCTTTTCGCTTTGAGCGTGGCATTGATCCTAATGCCGTCGAATATGCCTTAATGCGCGCCGCACTGCTCATTACAGAAGTTGCTGGAGGACAAATATCGAGTGATGTCGTTGACCTCTATCCCAAAAAAATTATAGACCACCAGGTCGTTTTAAATTTTGACACAGCCAAACGGGTGATAGGTTGTGAACTGCCCAAAGAGACCATCAAGTCTATTTTAACTTCCTTAGATATCAAAATCAATAATGTCACAGAAACCAGCTTAGGCATGACCATTCCTGCTTTTCGTAATGATGTGACTCGAGAGGCCGATGTGATTGAAGAAATACTGCGCGTCTATGGCTATAACAATATTCCAACCACGACCAAGCTCAATGCTTCTATAGCGAATTACCAAAAGATTGAAGACTTTCAAATTCAGAATCGTCTGGGTCAGCAATTGGCCAATCATGGTTTTTTTGAAATGCTCAACAATTCACTCACCCACGCTAAATACAGTGATCTGATCGATGAAATCGACACTGAGCAAGGTGTGAAATTGCTCAATCCATTGAGTCAAGACCTTGGCGTGATGCGCCAATCCATGCTTTTTGGAGCCCTCGAAACCATCGCATTCAATCTCAACCGCAGAGCGAGCGCACTCAAATTATTCGAATTCGGGTACACATACACCCATGATGGTTCTTACAAACAGGCACAGCATCTCACAATTGCGCTGGCTGGAAAACAACATGACGACTCATGGCATAACCCGACATCAGCGACCAGTTTCTTTTACTTAAAAAGCATGGTCCATCAATTACTTGACTCTATTGGCATCAAGGATGTCTCAGAAACAGAATTACCACAAGGCCTATGGAGTGAAGGACTCTGTATTACTTACAAAAACCGCACCTTGGTGCGTTACGGCATGGTCTCCAAAAAGACAACCAAGGCTTTTTCTATTGATATACCCGTTCTTTATGCCGATTTTGATTGGGACGCATTATTGGCGGTTATCGACACCACGCCTCATTTGACTAAGCCAATAGCTAAATTTCCGCAGGTTAAGAGAGATTTTGCCCTATTACTCAATCAAGATATACGCTTTGATGACCTCAAAAATGCGGCTTTCAAAACCGAAAAGCAGTTATTACAAGACGTATCCCTCTTCGATGTATATATGGGAAAAAATTTACCAGAAGGCAAAAAAAGTTACGCCTTGAGCTTCACCCTGCAGGACAAGAACAAAACACTTACCGATAAGCAGATTGATAAATTGATGGGGACACTCAAAAACATCTTTGAGACTGAATTTGGTGCTGAATTGCGCTAAGTATAATAAGGCACTTACATTTTAACCGACAGCAATTATGATACGTATATATACTGGACCATCACTCATCGCTAAAGCAATTGTTGCAGAACTAAATGATTTGGGTATATCTCCAATCGAAAGAAACGACATGCAAAGTAGTATTGTCGCCGGCTTTGGCAGCGCTATTCCCGATCAATTACAGTTATTTGTGCGCCCTGACCAGCAGGAACAAGCAAGCGCAGTAGTGCATAAATTTGAAGCACTTTAAACGGCATACATACTCTGGCGCAATTCCTTTATTTTCTTATCGCTCATATAGTCGTCGAAGGTGGTATACCGATCAATCACACCCTTTGGCGTTAACTCAATAACTCTGTTGCCAACAGTTTGGGCGAACTCATGATCATGGGTGGTCAGCAAAACAGTTCCCTTGAAGTTCTTTAATGAATTATTGAATGCGGTAATAGATTCCAAATCCAAGTGATTCGTCGGTTCATCAAGCATGACCACATTGGCTCTGATCATCATCATCCTACTGAGCATACAGCGTACCTTTTCCCCTCCTGAAAGGACTTTACAAGTCTTGAGCGCTTCATCTCCGCTAAATAGCATTTTTCCCAAAAATCCGCGTAAAAACACTTCCTCTTTTTCCTCTTCGGTCTTGGCCCATTGGCGCAGCCAGTCTACAAGACTATAATCCTTGTCAAAAAACGGCGTATTGTCGAGGGGCAAATAGCTTTGTGCCGTGGTTACACCCCATGAGAAGGCACCTGATTTGGCTTTTAGGTTGTTGTTGATGATTTCATAAAAGGCTGAGGAGGCACGAGAATCTTTAGAGTAAATGACCACCTTATCCCCTTTTGATAGATTTAAATCTATACCACTAAAAAGCACCTCGCCATCTTGTTCCGCCGATAAGCCTTCAATATTTAATATCTGGTCACCTGCTTCCCGCTCGCGATCAAAAATAATCGCAGGATAACGCCGACTTGACGGTTTGATTTCATCGATATTGAGTTTTTCCAACATCTTTTTACGCGATGTCGCCTGCTTACTTTTTGCAACATTTGCACTAAAGCGCAGGATGAACTCCTGGAGTTCTTTCTTCTTTTCTTCGGATTTCTTATTTTGCTGTGACCGCTGACGCGCCGCTAATTGACTGCTTTCATACCAAAAAGTATAATTGCCGCTAAAATGGTTGATTTTTCCAAAATCAATATCACTGATGTGGGTACATACAGCGTCCAAAAAGTGACGGTCGTGAGATACCACGATGACACATTTATCATAATTGGCTAACAAGTGTTCGAGCCAAGAAATGGTTTCATAATCCAAGTCATTGGTCGGCTCATCCATGATCAAAACATCTGGAGATCCGAATAGCGCTTGTGCCAAGAGCACACGCACCTTCTGCTTTCCATCTACATCAGCCATCAAGGTATAATGCAAATCTTCTTTAATACCCAAACTAGACAATAAGGCTGCTGCATCACTATCGGCATTCCATCCATTGAGCTCTTCGAAGGCCACTTGAAGCTCACCTATTTTCTCTGCATTTTCGTCGGTGTAATCTGCATAAAGCAAATCGATCTGCGCTTTAAGGGCAAAGAGGTCTTTATTTCCGCGTACTACCGTTTCTAAGACGGTAAATGCATCACAAGCATTGTGGTCTTGCTCTAAAACACTCATGCGCTTTCCGGATTCTAAATGCACATGACCCGAAGTTGGATCTTGTTTGCCGGAAATGATTTTGAGAAAAGTAGATTTTCCGGCGCCATTGGCACCGATAATGCCATAACAATTCCCTTGAACAAATTGCGTGTTGACTTCATCAAATAAAATACGCTTGCCAAATTGAACGGATAAATTGGATACTGAAAGCATGAATTTCTAATTTAATTTTTTGCAAAAATAGCCATTTCTTAAGAGATTTAAGAGGTTGCTTCTTAAATACTTTAACGCCCTATTAACAGATTGCGTCGTCAAGACTTCTATTTTTGTAGGGTAGTTATTTAATAAGGACTCTTGCGCCATATTTTCATTTTATTAACGGGTATCATCATGTTGTCGTGTCAATCGAAACAACATCAGGACCCGTGTGGCAGTGCGTGGATCGGCGGGCAGATCGTTAACCCCAAGCATGACTACGTTATTATCTCTCACAACCGCAACACCATAGATACGGTCTATCTGGATGAGCGCAATTCATTTACCTACAAGATTGCCCCAGTAGATCCGGGCCTCTACTTTTTCAGACATTTCGAATATCAAGCCCTTTTTATAGAACCGGGCGATAGTGTCATGCTTCGGGTCAACACCATTGAATTTGACGAATCCCTAACCTATACCGGTAAGGGCTCGGCCAAAAATAACTTCTTAACCGAGTTGTTCTTGCTCAATGAGACTGTAGACCAGTCTTTGGTCAATTACTATGCATTAACCCCAGAAGTTTTTCAGGCGACCATTGATTCGATCAAAAGAGAACGCTTGATGTTTTTGGATCAGTTTGTCGCTACCCAAGACGTCTCTGAGTCCTTTTTATCTATGGCCAACGCCGCGATAGACTATGCCATTTTTTCCAAAAACGAACTTTACCTTTCGGCCAATTACCGCAAGCAACAATATGATGAAAGTGTGGTCATCCCCGAAACTTTTTACAACTATCGTGCACAAATTGATTTGGGCCACGATCATCTCTGGACATACTATCCCTACTTCCGTTGCATCGGATATTACTTAGACAATCTGGCCTACCTTAATTACCGCACCACCGAAGACTTTGACCGACGTTCCTTCACCCATACATGGCACAAGATCGACTTGATTGATCAAATGACTACCAACGACTCCCTCAAGCACAGTCTATTGAAAAACACAGTAGCCTCATATTTTATGTACGCCAATAAAGTCGATGAAGAAGAACGAATGCTTATCAAATTCAAGGCCTTAAATCACAATAAAGATGACCACAAATTGATGGAAGAATTAGCCGAGTCCATCATGAAACTTGCCCCAGGAAAGATCATTCCAGATGTTGTGCTGGTCAATACAGATAATGAAATTGTCTCATTGAAGCATGTCATTAAGCGCCCTAGCGTATTCTACTTTTGGTCTCTTAATTCTTCGCTACATTATAAAAAAATACACAACCGTGTCAATGAGCTTGCCATCAAGTATCCTGAATATGATTTTATTGGCATCAATGTTGACGATCAATTCAAAAAATGGCAACGCCTGGTGAAGCATCTCAAATACAATGCTGCTTCAGAATATCAGTTTGACAATTTCGGTCAAGCAGAAATGACCTGGCTGGTTAATTCAGTGAATAGATCGATGATCATATCTCAAGAGCGCATCATCGTTAATGCCAATATCAATATTTTTGGCATTAAAGTAGAGCAAGAATTATTGAATTACTTGAATCAATAAAATGTCGCTTCTTCTTCCAATAATAAAAGACTAATTTCCTTTTTTGTAATCAGCTAAGAACTGAGCCAAACCCATATCAGTTAATGGATGATTGAGCAATCCTTCTATAGAAGATAATGGCCCTGTCATGACATCAGCACCAATCTTCGCACATTCAATCACGTGCATGGTATGGCGCACTGAAGCCGCCAATATTTGCGTACTAAAGCCATAGTTGTCATAAATAAGTCGAATTTCTTCGATCAGGTGAAGCCCATCTGTAGAGATGTCGTCTAATCTTCCAATAAATGGAGAGACATATGTCGCACCAGCCTTAGCCGCCAACAAGGCCTGACCAGATGAAAAAACCAAAGTACAATTAGTTCGGATCCCACGATCAGAAAAATATTTAATAGCCTTGATCCCCTCCTTAATCATCGGTACTTTGACCACAATTTGTTCATGCAGCGCTGCTAACTCTTCGCCTTCTTTGACCATGCCTTCAAAATCAGTTGCAATGACTTCTGCAGACACATCTCCAGTGACAATGTTGCATATGGCGACATAATGATTCAAGATCGCTTCGCGACCTGTGATGCCCTCCTTAGCCATGAGCGATGGGTTTGTAGTGACCCCATCTAAAACACCTAGGTCCTGTGCTTCCTTAATTTGATTCAAATTTGCAGTGTCAATAAAAAATTTCATAGTAGCAGTTGGTTTTAGCCTGTAAAAATAAATCAAGTTTTTTCGTTTCCATCGTCGCCCGATCAAAAGTTTCTCAACGACTTGTCCACAAAATTTATTATAGTTTATAATGGTTCATGATTAGCCGCTCATAAATCCGCTGAGGCAATACTTTTTTGAGAACAATAGAGAATTTCTGCAACCCAGTGCCAACCCTGTAATGTGGCTTTGGTTTATTGGTCTGTATGATGCGTAAAATTTTATCGGCCATAGGCTGTGGGTCCTTAGCTTTATGGACATGATCATCCATAAGACGCAGCGTTGCCTGATAATTCTTGTGATAGGGCGAATCTTCTGATACCTGGGCATGAAAGCGACCCGCGGCAATGTTGGTTGCAAAATCACCGGGCGCTACTGCAGTAAAGCAGACATTGTAAGGCGCCAATTCCATTCTGTAAGCTTCAGTAACGATTTCTAAGGCTGATTTAGTGGCCGAATATATACCCCGAAATGGGAGCCCCATATAACCTGCAATCGAAGTAATATTGATGACTAAACCAGAACGCTGCGTCCTCATTTGGGGTAATACGGCATTGATCAGTGCCAAGGGACCAAAAAAGTTTGTTTCAAAAGCCTGTTTACTGGTTGCTACTGGAGTATCCTCTAAAGGTCCAGTGATCCCGGCACCTGCATTGTTGACCAATACATCGAGGCGCTGATGGGTGTCAATGATCTGGTTTAATGCTGGAGCGAAACTGCCCGGGTCATGCAGGTCCAGTGCCAGCAATGTAAAAGGTAAATCAGAATATTTCTTTGGACTACGGCTTGTACCATATACCACATAACCATTATGATGCAAACACAAGGCAATTGAACGGCCAATTCCAGAGGAGGCACCAGTGACTAAAACAACTTTTGACATGACTAAGGCTTAAGAAACAAAGATGAGCCTTTGTAGGGAAGAAAACAAAAAAAATGGCAAGTACACTACATCACACCGCTACGACCATATACCCTTGCTGCGTTCCCACCCTGGGGGATTAAACAGGAGCTGGTTGTGTAGGACTTGCCGGGACAAATATACACTGCTTTTTGAGGTCATACAAACATTTTTAGCATCAATTAATATTGGTTATCTTGCCGTAAATTTATAGATCCATGCGCCCATTTTTATATGCTTTATTTCTGTCTTTTTTGGCGCAGGCACTTGTCCAATGTGGCCACACAGTCGAGGACCCAAATCAATTATTTTCCATAAAGGTCGTGCCAAAGAAAACAACTTATGTATTAGGTGATACTTTAACCTATGAACTGATCACCAAAACCCAGAGAAAGGCCACCGCAGTTTCATGGGTATTTGATGGCGTGTCTGTCGATGAGCAACCGCAGGCTTTGGCTGATACCAAACTCGGCAAACATACGGTTACAGCAATAATAACTACCCCAGATGGCAGCGTAAAGGTTTCTGACCAAGTATTGATCGTGGCTGCAGCGCCCCCAAAACTTTACACCTACAAAATCCTTGAACGTTATACCCACGACATCAAGGCATACACCCAAGGCTTAGAATTCTATCAAGACACCCTCTACGAGGGCACTGGGCAGTACGGCTCTTCTTCACTAAGACAGCTGGACCTCAAACGCGGTAAGGTATTACAACAAAATACGCTCGACAATCAATATTTTGGCGAAGGCATTACCATCCTGAACAACAAGATTTATCAATTGACCTGGCGTTCAAATACGGGATTGGTTTACGACCTTGCGTCATTTGAGCTCATTGACCAGTTTCAATACGATCAAAGCCGACAAGGTTGGGGCCTATGCAACGACGGCGACTACCTCTATAAGAGTGATGGTACCGAAAAGATTTGGCGCCTGGACCCCGTAACCTATAAAGAACTGGACTATATCGAGGTTTACACCGACAAACTCGTGATTGACCAAATCAATGAATTGGAATGGGTTAACGGTAAAATTTATGCCAATATTTACCAAAAAGATGCCGTGGCGATTGTCGATCCCAAAACCGGCGCTGTCGAAGGCGTGATCAATCTTAAAGGGCTTCAAAAAGAAGTCACCCAGCATGCTGCGCTAGATGTCTTAAATGGGATCGCCTATGACGGCTCCTTTGAAATATTGTATATTACAGGAAAGAACTGGGATGTCCTTTTCAAAGTTCAAGTCATTGAAAAACAGTAATTTAAAAACAAATAAAGATCCTTAAAACAAAATTAATTAATGAAATTTAACGCTGCACTTCTTATTTTATCTGTGATCCTCTGGAGTTCCTGCCGTACGGATTTCGATGCTGTGGACAGCACAGGTAATCTCACCTTTTCCCAAGACACCATTTTCTTAGATACTGTTTTTTCTCAAATTGGTTCTAGCACCTACACCCTCAAGGTTTACAATTCAAGCAACAACACCATCAACATACCAACAGTTGGCTTATCACAAGGAGATGCTTCTCATTACCGACTTAATGTCGATGGGCTACCTGGTAAGGTTTTTACCGATATTCAGATCCTACCCAAGGACAGTATTTTTGTCTTTATAGAGACCACTGTAGACGGTATCGACCCTGCAAATGGAACCCAACTCCTTTATGAAGACCAGCTGGTCTTTGATCAAGGAAATAACACACAGACTGTTTCACTTATCACCTTGATACAAGACGCTCATTTTCTTTTTCCCGAGCCACTCGGTGACGGTATTTATGAGACACTTGATCTGGGCGATGAAGTGGTCATCGATGGGTTTTTCTTGGACGAAAATGAATTGACCTTTACCAATGACAAGCCCTGGGTGATTTATGGTTATGCCGCGGTGCCTGCGGACAAAACCTTGATCATAGAGCCTGGAGCGCGAATTCACTTTCATGAAAACAGTGGGATTATTGTGACCAATGGAGCTTCACTGAAAGCGCTTGGCCAACCAAGCCAGGATCCTGAACTTATGGAGAATGAAATCATTTTCGAAGGAGACCGAATGGAGCCTGCTTTTTCTGATATTCCAGGACAGTGGGGCACAATATGGCTCACAGCGGGTAGTACCAATCATGAACTGAGTCACACCACCATCAAAAATAATTTAGTCGGTATTCTAATGGACAGCAACGATGGAGACCGAACACTCACCCTTAAGAACGTCCAAATTTACAATACCGTTACCGCAGGTCTTATGGCCCGAACAGGAAATATTTATGGTGAAAATATGGTCGTAAGCAATGCTGGTCAATCGGCCTTATCGCTTTCCTTAGGCGGGACTTATGAGTTTAATCAAAGTACCTTTGCCAATTATTGGGCCAATAGTTTTCGGTCCTTTCCTGCAGTTCAGATCTCTAATGCACTGCCTATAAGTGATACCGAAGTATTGGTCAGTGACTTGGTTTTAGCGCAATTTACCAATTGCATCATTTATGGTGGTGAACAAAGGGAGCTTGGTTTGTATCGAGAGAATGCCGCAGGGTTTTCATTTAAACTAGACCACTGCCTTGTCAAGTTTCAAGATCCCTTAGACCTTTTTGTCGATGACCCCCTCTATAACTTTGACGACACCAACTATTATGACCAGGTCTTATTTAATACTGACCCCCTATTTCAAAATATTAACTTGAACAACTATAATATTTCTGACCCCGACTCAGCCGCAAAAGGTATTGGCAGTTCTAGCGGTGCGGCAAGCACCCCGTTGGATTTAAGCGGAACTTCACGCCCGATGAACAATCCCGATGCTGGAGCTTATCAGGCTATTGTTTTCCCTCCTGAAGATTGATTTGATCCAACAAAATTAACTCCTTTTGGTCTGGTGGCTTCAAGCAGAAATGACGCAGATGCCTGTCATTTGCGGCCAATACATCAATCGTTTTTAAACAAAGGCCGATGAGCCATCATCGCGTAAACCTCATCGGCTACTGCTTCCAAGTTGGCTTCATCTTCTGGGTTTTGAACCACGCGATCAATCAGATCAACAACCTGTTGCATATCATGCTCTACAAGTCCCCGAGTGGTAATTGCGGCCGTACCAATACGGATGCCACTGGTCACAAACGGCGATTGATCATCAAAAGGAACCATGTTTTTATTGAGCGTGATTTCAGCTTTGCCCAATGCCTGCTCAGCGGCTTTACCGGTGATGCCCTTGTTGCGCAGATCGATCAACATCATATGGTTGTCTGTCCCGCCAGAAATAATATTGTATCCCTTGTTCATGAAGGCCTCCGCCATGACTTTGGCGTTTTTCTTGACCTGGACCATATAGTGCAAAAAATCATCGGTTAGGGCCTCGCCAAATGCAATAGCTTTTGCGGCAATGATGTGCTCAAGTGGGCCACCTTGATTTCCTGGAAAAATACCACTGTCCAATAAGGACGACATCTTGCGCAGCGAACCATTTTTTAAAGTGATGCCAAAAGGATTATCAAAATCCTCACCCATAAGGATCATACCGCCTCGAGGTCCGCGCAGTGTTTTGTGCGTGGTGGTGGTCACCACATGACAATGCGGTATAGGATCCCCAATAATACCTTTGGCGATAAGTCCGGCAGGATGGGCTATATCAGCCAGCAACAGGGCCCCTACTTTATCGGCAATGGCTCTAAATCGTTTGTAGTCTATTTCTCGTGAATATGCCGAAGCGCCAGCAATAATCATCTTTGGTTGATGCTCGATGGCCAAAGCTTCGATCGTATCATAATTCAGCAACCCGGTTTCCCTTTCTACGCCATAAAATACAGGTTTATAAAGGCGGCCCGAAAAATTCACAGGACTACCATGGGTCAAGTGGCCTCCATGAGCCAAGTCAAAGCCCAAAAACGTATCTCCTGGTTTAAGACACGCAGCAAAAACTGCGGTATTGGCTTGTGATCCACTATGAGGCTGCACATTGGCATAAGCCGCACCAAACAATTCTTTGGCACGATCAATAGCCAATTGTTCTACCTGATCCACCACTTCACATCCCCCGTAGTAACGTTTGCCAGGATAGCCTTCTGCATATTTGTTGGTCAATACACTCCCAGCAGCCTCCATGACTTGCGGGCTGACAAAATTTTCAGAAGCGATCAGCTCTAAACCATTTAACTGTCTTTGGTGCTCGTCCTCGATAAGATCGAATATTTGGGTATCTCGTGTGATCATTTTTATAGAATTTTTACCCTCAAAAATACTAAAAGCCGCCGCTTACTGCTCAATAAATTATATATTTGATTAACATTTTACCAACAATTAAACACCCTATAATATGCCCCTAAGTGCCAATAATCCTTCAAAAAGAACCTGGCTAAAGGTCCCTGAAGGCAGTGATTTTCCGATACAAAACATTCCGTTTGGCGTATTTCTGACGCGTGATGACGTGATCACTATTGGCACACGTATTGGAGATACCGCCATTGACCTAGGTGCCTTACATCAGCTCGGGTATTTTGACGGCATTGATTTGACTGACGATTTATTTTTACAAGACAGTCTCAATGATTTTATTGCCGACGGCCGCAAAACTTGGCGTTTGGTGCGCAATCGTATTTCAGATATATTTTTGGACAGCAACCCCGCCCTTAGAGATCATAGCGACCACAGAAGCACCGTATTGTTTGGCCTAAATGAAATTGAAATGCAGTTACCTGTTGATGTGGGTGACTATACGGACTTTTATGCCAGTAAAGAGCATGCCACTAACGTGGGGACGCTCTTTCGTGATCCAGAAAATGCACTCTTGCCCAATTGGCTGCATATCCCCATTGGTTATCACGGGCGCAGTTCCAGTATCGTGCCCAGCGGCACAGCGATACGCCGGCCACATGGCCAAGTGGCACCAAAAGATGGTAATGGACCTGGTTTTGGACCGACAAAATTGTTGGATTTTGAATTAGAAATGGCTTTCATCACCACAGCAGCAAATGATTTGGGCAAACCCATTCCGATAGCTGAAGCAGCAGAATATATTTTTGGTTTGGTATTGTTCAATGATTGGAGCGCGCGCGACATTCAAGGTTGGGAGTATGTGCCTCTTGGTCCATTTTTGGGCAAAAACTTCGCCTCCACCATTTCACCATGGATCGTTACCCTCGATGCATTAGAAAGCTTCAAGGTTTCTGGTCCGTCACAAGACCCCAAACCACTGCCTTATCTGCAGCAAGATGGGGCTCAGAATTATGACATTAATTTACTGGCAAGCATCCAACCCAAGTCTGGCCCAGAAACGATGGTATGCCACTCAAATTTCAAGTATATGTATTGGTCTATGGCCCAGCAATTGGCCCACCATACGATCAATGGATGCAACATTCGCAGCGGTGATATGATGGGTAGCGGCACAATTTCGGGTCCTACGCCAGAGAGTTATGGCTCGATGTTGGAATTGAGTTGGAAAGGCCAACGGCCCCTAACCCTCAAGGATGGCTCTACCAGAACATTTATCAACGATGGAGATACCGTGATCATGCGCGGTTATTGTCAAAATGATGAGGTCCGCATTGGCTTTGGTGATTGCACAGGTGAAGTACTGCCCGCAAGAGCGCTATAGGTTATTGAGCGCTATGCGCTTAACACGTCCCTTATTTGATCGGCATTGATACTTTGATGTGACCCAGCCCAAATGACTTTCTCATTGCGAAGAATGATCAGTTGTGGGCTTTCGTGTCTTACGGATAATATTTGGGCAACATGATCAGATACGCCCCGGAAAGCAAACAGGTCTATAAAAAACCATGTCCCCAGAGCGGTAAGCCGATGGGCATTAGCCTCAAGGTCGCGCAAAACCATTTTGCTGATGATGCAACGCGTCGAATGTTTAAAGAGCAAAACAACAGACTCATCTGAGGCGCTTAAGGCCTGTGTTACCTCCAACTCAGAACGCAGCGTTTGCCAAGACAGACCGTCAGATAATTTCTTGGAGTCCTCCTGTGGCGCATTGTTCCTGCTAAAATTGAATAGTTTCATTGATTTTTATTAGAGCGACAAAAATACACATAAACCACAATGTAAAAGCGGTTAATCCTTATATTTACGTTTATGAAGCGCCATAGAGACTCCAGACCCAATCGGCAGCATGCCTTAGGTAAATCACCTGGGTCAACCCACTATATTGGTTTAAAATCCCAAGGTAAGTTTAGTGGTAACTTTCATCAATACGCTAAGGACAAATACCGTTCGGGTAATTTTCAAGAATTAAATGAGATTGAGAAATTGCCTTTGGACGCATCTGATCAATTTTGGATTGATTTTCGAGGAATCCAATGGTTAGATAACCTTGATGTCCTCACCCAAAAGTTTGGGCTACATCCCTTGATCATTGAAGACATTCTCAATACGGATCACCGGGTCAAAATCGACATGACCGACCATTATGTTTTTGTGATTTTAAAAATGCTCTTTATAAATCCCAAGACCAATGCCATCATTACCGAGCCTTATGCCCTTTATATAGACCGCAATTATTTATTGAGTTTTCACGAGACCAATCAAGAAGAATTTTTAGAATTAGTCAGAAGATTGGAATTGCCAGAAAGTCGTTTGCGTCAAAGTGGCTTGGATTACTTAGTCATTAGAATCATCGACACTATTGTCGATCAATACTATGTGGTGTTGGATCACATTATCCAACAGATTGAGTCATTAGAGGACCTTCTTTTTCAAAATATTGATTCCGAAAGCATCCCAGAGCAGATTCAACATCTCAAACGCGATATTTTATACCTCAGGCGGCATATTGCGCCCTTACGCGACATTATCGCCAAATTAGAAAAGCCCGAAATCTCCTTCGTTAGCGACCAGACCAAACCTTATTATAAAGATGTTTATGACCACGTGGTCCAAATCAATGAAAGTATTGAGATCTATCGTGAGATGATCTGGGGACTCATGGATCTGCATATGACTGGCGTGAGCCATAAAATGAACAACATCATGAAGGTGCTAACGATCATCTCCACGATTTTCATCCCACTGACATTTATCGTCGGGATCTACGGCATGAATTTTAAGTACATCCCTGAATTGTCCTTTAAAAATGGGTACTATGGCGTTCTTGTGGTCATGGGATTATTGGTCATGGGTATGGTCCTTTACTTTAAGAAAAAGAAGTGGCTTTAATCCGCACTATCAGGAGATCCAAGCTTGTCTTGGCTCACCGGATGAGCACCCGCCATACGGCGCACCAATATCCAAGAGCCGCATACAACACCAACTGATGATTCAATAAATAAAAAGCTTCATGTCGTCAGGTCTTTTTTACATCCTTTTATATCGTTACTTTTATCCAAAAGAAACCAAAAATGGCAAATGAAAAAATTTTAGAAAGCCAATCACTTGTGCGCTTTCAGGATTGTGACCCCTTTAACCATCTCAATAACGCGGCTTATTTAAATTACCTGGTCAATGCCCGCGAAGACCAGTTAATAGAGGCCTACGGCATCAATATTTATGATACGGCACAACTTGGGGGTAAAAGCTGGGTGGTCTCCAGCAATCAGATTGCTTATCTACGTCCGGCTTGGCTTATGGAGTCTTTGGTGATGCAATCGCAGCTGCTGCGCTACGACAGCACCGAAACCTTGGTTGAATTGCGCATGTATAATAAGGATAAGACCCAATTAAAAGCACTGATGTGGAGTACTTACGTCCATGTCGCTCTCAGCACACAAAAACGTGCAAGCCATAGTGAGGTCCTAATGGATCTATTTTCGTCCGTTTTGGCTCCAGTAGAAGAATCTCATTTTGAAGCGCGCGCTGCAGCGTTCAAGGTCAGTAAAAAGAACTCATGAAAGCATCAAAAAAATCCATATCCATCGCTTTACTGAGCGCGGTAATCCTCATCCTCATGGCTGGGTTTTTGATAGAAAAAAACGATCAATCAGATGCTCATCAGGCGTTAAACCCGGGGCAAAAGACGATTTATTATGGGATACGACACGCCGAAAAAGACCGCACCGATCCTGGCCAGTCGGACCCAGAGCTTACGGCCATTGGATTACAACGGGCGCGCTATTGGGCTACCTACTTCGACAGCATTCCGTTAACGGGGATTTACAGTACCGCCTATAAACGCACACTGCAGACTATATTGCCGACGGCGGCAACTCAAGAATTAAACCCAAAAATATATACACCAAGTAATTTAATCACAGAGGATTTCTTGTCGCAAACCAAAGGCGGTGTCTGGCTGATCAGTGGGCACAGCAACACCATTCCAAATACCATCAATGCCCTCATGAAACACGATTCGCTTACGGATATTCCGGATCATGAAAATAGCCGGCTTTATCGGGTGGTCTTGAGCAACCAGAAAATCTCTTTGGATATCATCACCCTACCCCTATCTCAAAAAATAGAGTGACCCTACCCAGCCATGAGCGGCAGAAGAGGACAATTTAATCCTCCGAGCTTACCCTCTAATTATTGATCGGGAGACCCCTCCAACAAAGTGCTTGGTAAATGCACCATTGATAATCGGTTATCGCGTCAGTATCTTAAATAGAATCTTCTTACTTTTGTCCCCATGGGACTGGCCAAAAACATAACGATCAAAAACCGTAAAGCGCGCTTTAATTACGAAGTGTTGGATCGCTATACGGCGGGTATTGTCTTACGCGGAACAGAGATCAAGTCCTTGCGTGAAGGCCAAGCATCGATTGCCGAAGGCTTTTGTGAGTTTACCCGCGGGGAACTTTTCGTGATCAACATGACTATTCAAGAATATTCGCACGCGACCCATTTTAATCACCAGCCCAAAAGCGCACGAAAGCTCTTGCTGAAATCTCGAGAACTCAAGAAACTCGAAAAAGAAGTTAAGAATACTGGACTGACCATCATTCCTATGCTCCTCTTTGTTAATGACCGGGGTTTTGCAAAATTGGAAATCGGATTGTGCCGCGGAAAAAAGAACTACGATAAGCGCGAAACAATGAAAGATCGTGACACCAAACGTGATTTGAGTCGGGTTAAAAAATCGTTTGCCGACAAATAATTCCTATTGCAGAACGGATCTGGTTTCTTACCTTTAAGATATAAAAGTGCAAGCATCTGTAGAGAGCGAATCTATGGCGGTCTCATGACTTAGGCTTGATTCATCATTTATTCTAGATTTAGCAGGAAACAATATTTAATTTAATTATTTAGCGCAAAAGTCATCTTATGAAACATCTTTTTATGTTTTTGTTGGTCAGTATTTTATGGACCACAAGCCATCAGGCACAAGACACGTTTTCCATCATAGCCCTAGATCCCGCAACTGGCGAAATTGGCTCAGCAGGGGCTTCTTGCATCAATGTTGTCAATGCCAATTGGGACACTTGGATTACCGATATCATACCTGGTCGCGGCGGAGTAAATTCTCAAGCTTATGTCTGCATCCCAAACGTCAATTTGGCAGGGGCGATGGATCGTATGGCCGAAAATTATAGTCCACAAGAAATCATCGATTGGCTTTTGCTCAATGACGCTTGTGGCTCTCAAAACTTTAATCCAGACTATCGCCAATATGGCATTGTTGATTTTGAT
>TARA_B110000503_G_scaffold37745_3_pt1 | contig 57686 bp, 48 predicted proteins | sample TARA_B110000503 | Tara Oceans TARA_B110000503 (sample SAMEA4397472) | marine metagenome | biome: Polar Biome; feature: [SRF] surface water layer (ENVO:00010504); material: water (ENVO:00002006), including particulate matter (ENVO:01000060) such as... | depth 5 m | reverse complement strand
TATTGAAAATTCATAGGCTCAGGTTCTTCCAGAGCAGGTTGGCGACGTAACTGCCCCAGGGTCGAGGTAGGATTCACCATCAGGCTCGTTTGATGTGGGGTAGTCAGCGCTTTTCATGGAGGCAATATAGACCCACCTGTGCACCGGTACTAGTTAAAATGGGTCCTGCGCTGCCGGGTGGGTAGACTGGATTTCTAGCCTGGTGCGACTACAATAGGGGGCCAAATAAACACCGCCGATGTGACTTCTGAGTAAATAGCTGTGAGCGCAAGGGGCCTTGTCTGGATCAATTGTTATGGATCTTGTCGTTTACGCTGTTCCGTTTTTCGTTCTCGCCATACTGGTAGAGCTGGCCTATGGCTGGGTAAAGCAGAACAATACCTACCGCCTCAACGACAGCGTCAGCAGCCTGTCGCTCGGTGTGCTCAGTCAGGCACAGCGTTTTGTCACGCTGGGGGTTGGAGGCTACATCTACTACTTGTTGACGGAGTATTTCTCTCTACCGCTGATGGATGCCAGTCACTGGTTTACCTGGGTGCTGGCGGTAGTACTGTACGACTTCTGCTACTACTGGTTGCACAGGATGGGGCACGAGCGCACTATTTTATGGGCCGCGCATGTGGCCCACCACCAGAGTGAGGACTATAACCTCACCACAGCGCTGCGCCAGACCAGTACCAGCTTTCTGTTGGGCTGGCTGTTTTACATTCCCATGTACTTGCTCGGCATTCCCGCTGAAGTGGTGATAGCGGTGGGTGCTATTAACCTGATCTACCAGTTCTGGGTGCACACCCAGCATGTGCCAAAACTGGGGTGGTACGAATGGATCTTCGTTACACCGTCCAACCACCGGGTACACCACGCGCAGAATGATCACTATATGGATCGCAATTACGGTGGATTGTTCATTCTCTGGGATCGCCTGTTTGGTACTTTTCAGGAAGAGCTGGATGACGAACCGGTGGTGTTCGGTATCCGCGGTCCACTCAAGAGCTGGAGCCCGGTTAAGGCACTGACGCATATCTATGTGGATATGGCACGGGACAGTTGGCATACCAAAAACTGGCGCGACAAGCTGAGAGTCTGGGTGTCGCGCACGGGGTGGCGACCGGCAGACGTGGCGAAGCAATATCCACGTGAGAAAACGGACCTGAGCCAATTTGAGCGCTACGATCCCAGGGTACCAGGTCTGGTTGCCGGCTACGCATTTTTCCAGTTGGTGTCCGTGGTGCTGTTGTTGAATTTTATGGAAAGCGCGGACCTTCCTTACTGGCAGGGTGTTGCCGGGTGGGGGATATTACTGGTGACTACTTTGGTAACGGCCCTATGGCTGGAGGGTAGGCATGCTGGCAGTGTGTTGAAGTGGGAAATGGCGCGTATGGGTAGCATCGCCCTGTTGCTGTGGTTATCCCATGCAGCTCTGGGCGCGGGCGTACTGTTTTGGGCGATAGTTTACGGCGTGCTGAACGTAGGGTTCCTGTTAATGATAGTGCGCACGCCACATACGAGTAATGTCGCGCCAGCTATTTAGGTAAAACGCGTTTGGAGGGAATGGGGTGCACAGCCCCTGACGCCACGCTATTTTACAGGTTCTTCCCGATATGCCCCATCAGCCCCGCAATTTCCTGGCCGTTTGTATCGTAGAAGTTGGCTCCGGTGAGTTTGTTTTCCCAATAGCTGGGGTTTTTGGAAATAGCCTCCATATCGCTGGTCATCACGAAATTAAAAGCCGACAAACTGCCTTGATCGAGGCCCTCAGTTGATGTCAGTACTACCAGAACTTTCGTTCCGACCGGAGCTTGTCGTTCAGTCCTCTTGAACTCGAAATAAATTTGCTGGTTAGTGGTTAGCTTGGCGGGTGCCACAGATTCAACACGGTATCCGAGTAAATTAGTGCTGTGTACAGCCGGAAGATCAAATCGGTACTCAGCACCTGCGAGTTTAACGTCCTGAGGAAGTATTCCACTCACGCTGACGAGTGCCTGCGTGGCAGGTTTTACATATTCCAGTTTATCAAGGCCGATATTAACGGGCTCATTTTTCGATATAAATGGGTGGGGAGCGCCAGTGCCCGCGATGATAGTGGTACTAACCGTTTGACTCTCACTAAACTTGTCTGACTCGAGACGAATAATGCCATTCCCCAACGCTAAAGAAGGTGCATACCCGCTCAGGGGGTTAACCAAATCAATTACGGCCATCCACTGTGCCTGCCCACGCACTCGGCCATAGACGGCAGTGGGGTCGCCATAGACGCGAAAAATATGACGAACTCTCACAGTATGAGTTATGTAGTTATTGTCGATCATTTTCGCGATAACATCGACTTCGCGAAGGAGTGTGCTGTTAACGTTGGCGTCTTCCCCGTATGGATTCGCGTCGCCAAGTGATACGACAAGGGTGTCTCCCGTTCTTACTGCTCTCGACAATGATATGTCGCTTTGACAGCCTCCGAGTACCAGCAAACAAAACAGCAGGCCGCCTAAAAATTCCATTCCATGGTTTTTCATATCTCTGTTCTCCCTAACAGCAAGACTTTGAGCCGATTTCGATTTAGCGCGAAAGGGCATCAACTGCAACGTGGTAGATCCAGCTTTGCATAAACTTACCTTTCTCAGTCGCATCCAAGTGATCGCTGGTTGTATTCGCCAATCTCCAGCAATTCACTAGGAGTCTAGTGTGTGTTTTCTAATTTGTGTAGCGCGCAAATCGAGCAATTTCGGCCAGCAGTGAATCAGCTGGTCGCGGCTGCCCTTACTGCTGAAATATTTAAGTTTCTGTCGTCTTGGCATCGAGGCTCGGACCTAACCTCGCGAAATTATTTGTGATGATGCACTAAAGGAAAAATGTCAATTGAGCTAATCCACCAATTCCAACCGATTGCTTGCCTAATAGCGAATCAGGGGCTAATTTTTTTGTCACAGCATCAAGTGGCGGTGGGTCAAAAAAAATTATGGACTACGTGTGAGCCATTTTTTACAGGGCAGAAAAGCTGTTTGTTTGCTTTTTTCAGAAAGAATGATGTTCGCCCATGAGAGTAGAAGCCATCCACTTTTTCGAGAAGAATCTCACTGGAGTTTGAAATGAAAGTTCCGTATTCGAAAATTTTTCGATATCACGTTCTTTGCCAGCTTATTGGCGCGTTTCTGCAGCGTACGACCAGTCCACTGGCACAGTCAGCTCGCTGTGTTCTGCGATGCTCACCCGTCTCAAATTTTTGTGTGATGGCTATCTCCCTTGATGTGCTTTCTTCGCGTCAATCTCAATTGAATACCCCGCGAGCAATGTGCATGGCTTTGTTGGCCATTACCTTACTCGCCTCGCCCGGCCATGGCGTAGCGGCCGTGACGATTGATTACCACTACGACGATTTGAATCGGCTCACAAGCGTTGCGCATAATGACGACGCATTGAGTGCTGTCTATCAGTACGATGAAGCTTCGAATATTGAATGGATTGCGACGGGTGATAGCCCCGATACGGATGGCGATGGTATTCCGAATTTTGTCGATACCGATGATGATAATGACGGCATATCTGATCCCACTGAAATTGGTGCTGGCTTGAATCCCCTGTTACCCAGTGATGCCGCGGGCGACCTCGACGGGGATGGAATCAGCAATATTAACGAATACTTGCAGGACTCAGACATCAATCACTTTCACGGTGATCTAGATAGTGACGATGATCTCGACCTCGGAGACATCGTGGTCTTGGAGCGCATCATTTTTGAACAGGTAGATGCTACGCAAGAACAGAGGTCGTCCGGACACGGCGATGTCAATATGGATGGCCGCCTTGATGTCGGTGACCTGGTGATCCTGAGGCGCTTGCACTTTGGGTACTAGCCCGCCCCGGTTTGATAGATAGCAATAGGAAAAGGATTATGTTCCGAATTTACGAAAAGGATATTCGCAGGGGTGTACTTGTTGGATTGAGCAGTGTGCTGTTGGCGATAGTAGCTTTACAGACACAGGGAAATACCGTTTCGCCCACTGCTCCCGAGTTGCGGCAAAGCACCTCCTCAATACCAGCCATTGTCGCTCCTGGCTGGGTGTCTGCAGTTGCTGAAAGGGTATCTCCAGAGGAAGCGCTGCAGTTACTCGGCGCAACATCGAATGAGTTGGAAGGCGACGCGCCGTTACCCAGCGCAAGAGCGGCATATGCTACCCCTGGTGATTACGCAGAACTGGCGGAAGCGCTGGAGAACGATCCGCTGCGCATATACCAGTATGTGCGCAATCACTTCGAGTATGTGCCTTACTTTGGTTTTCTCAAGGGGCCGTACCTAACTCTTCATGAGCGCAGCGGCAATGATTTCGACCAGTCCGCGCTGCTTATTGAACTGCTACAAGCAGCGAACATTTCGGCAAGATTTCAGTTTGGAACGGTTACGGTATCCAGTGTCGTCGATGTGCAGGCAGTTGCTAATTGGTTGGGGACAGATGCAGATCTAGAACTGATTGCGCAAACGTTTGCTCAGGGCGGTGTACCTGTGGCGCTGACGGACTCATCGGTTAGCTTCAATCATGTCTGGGTTGAAGCCACTATCAACCAACAAGCGGTCCTATTGGACCCTGCCTTTAAACCGTCAACTCGCTACAGCAGCATAGATCTGACAGCCGCTATGAAATATACCGAAGCGGGGGTGTTGGCTGCGGCAGACGGTGTTCAAACAGGCATATCAATCAGCGGCATGAAACTCGATGCGCTCGGCGACTATCTTGAGCAGAGAGCCACAAACCTGCAGAACTATTTGAAATCACATCATCCCAACGATCGCGTGGAGGACGTGTTGGGAGGATTCAAAATTGTTCAAGACAACAGTGAAAATTTGCCCGCAAGCCTTCCGCTGGCTGTGATTGGTACGCCCCTAGTCTGGGATACGGTGCCCGCAAACTATATGCACACATTGCGGCTTAGGCATGGTGGCATTGATATTACCAGAAACATATCGGATATAGCGGGACGCAAGGTGAGTTTGCTCTACCGCGCAGGCAGTACTGATTTCCCGTCACCACTCAATGGTGCTACTGATTATGGTTCTCTACCGATAGATGTTGCAGGGGGAACTCAGGTCTGGGACGGGACCAACGGGACGGGGCTTACCTTTCAAGTGGTGCCCTCGATTTCTGGTCCAAATGCGAGTGCATTCGAGATCACCATTGGCAAGGGGCCCCACACGATAGCGGCGGGTGCACCCTACTCTGTCGGTGTGAGATTCGCGGGAATTGGCCAATCACCAGGACGTAAGAATGTAAAGTTGTCGATCAAGTACTACTACAGGGGTAAACCTGTAGATGAGGAGATCTACGACTTAACAGGGGTGGTAGCGTCCGAGCGCATTGCGAAACTCTTTATCGATGACCGTCTGGAGGCTTACGAAGATATTGCGAGCGGCGACCAGAACAATCTCCAGTTAATCATCAACCACCCTTATGCCGCCTTTGGAGGAACCTTCGCAGATCAATCACGTGACTTTCCCGTGAAACGTACTGGCGCCTATGTAATCGTGTCCGCTTTCGGTGGTGATAAGAGCTCTACGTTGTTGAGTGAGCGTCAGCGCATACTCAACCGCATGAGTGTCGATGGGACAGCTGCCAACGCGCCACGGCGACTTACTGAGACTCTCAATGTGATTGGCCAGACCTGGATGCAGCAGACTCAACTCAATTCCGATCTGCTCTACGCTCTATCGGGTAAGCGCAATATTCGGCATCACCGTTTTGGTATAGTAGGCCAGGAAGCAGGCTACTTCGTCGACATGGCTGCTCAGTTGTCATCTACTTCCGACCGCGTGGCAACCGCCGAGCAGGGGGCGTTTAAAACCCAATCCTTTATAGCGAGCGCGATGGAGCACAGTGTTCTGGATCAACTTCAGGGTATTAATGGCGCTCAAGGCCTCACTAATCCTGCGGTGTCTACTATTCGACTTCTGGCACTCACGAACTGGAAGGGAGAGCGCCTGTTTGTCGCGAACAAGAACAACTATGACAATATTGCGCCGCAATTGCGCAACTACTCTAGTGATACGTTGGCTGAGTTCCGCCTACAGACAAACGCATCTCATACATTGATGATACCGGAGGAGGGCGCGATTCCGCTAATGGGGTGGACGGGTCATGGCTATGTAGATTCGTGGGACTCGAGTGAAGGCAGATCCATAGGTATGATTATTGGCGGTGGCCTGAATGGTGGAAAGAGCACAAAGTCGGGCACTGCCTCTACGGGAATCGTACGCAGGGACTATCTTCCCGAGATAAGTCTTAGAAAGAATGTCCCGATTACACCCGCGGGTGACCCAGTGGACTTGGGCACAGGCGCTTTCATTTCCAGTGTCACTGACTTTGGCGTCGCAGGTAGTGGGACGCGAGGCTTTGCGCTTACACGTAGCTATAACAGTCAGATGGCATCACAAGACACAGCGGGTTTGGGGCGTGGCTGGACGCACAACTACAACATTTACCTGTCCAAACACAGCGATGTTGAGGCTGCCCTGGGCGAGCGGACAGTATTTGATGCCATTCCAATGGTGGTTGTGAACGAAATTTCTCGCCGGCTGCTACAGGCCAATGTCCCAACTGCAATGCAGTGGGGCGTTGCCGCGATGGTCGCGAACTGGGGCATGGACCAACTGCTGAACAAGTCCGTTACTGTGCAAATGGGTTCGCAAGCACTGACGTATCAGGAGATGCCCAATGGGGAGTTTATGCCGCCGGCTGGCGTCACCACCAAACTGATGCGAACAGGCAATTTATTCAAACTTCACGAGCGCTCTGGTACGACCTGGATGTTCGATTCCGATGACCGAATCGCTTCCATCAAAGATGTGGACGGTAACGTGATGACATTCTCCTACAATGGTGATGGAAAGTTAACTCGGGTAGAGGACGCGCATTCACGCAAACTTTTTTTCCAGTATACCAATGATAAGCTTGTGCGATCGTATGATTCTACCTTTCACCAGGTCACCTATAACCAAACAGATGGGGATCTGACCAATGTTAGTGGGCTGCAAGCGGTTAACTGGACGTATGGATACGACAATCTTCATCGTCTGAAAACAGTCAAGAATCCCGTTGATGTACAGATTGTAGACAACACCTACAACGATTTCGATCGGGTAGTAGAACAGCGTGCTCCGCGCGACACGGGGATAGAAATATACAAGTTGCACTACAGTGGCTTTATGTCGGCCGAGGAAGATCCAGAGGGGAACCGCACCACCTATCACTTTGACCTCGATGGCCGTCGCGTTGCTATAAAAGATGCCCTGGGAAATACAGCTCGCATCGAGTATGACGGTCAGGGCCATGCGATCAAGCAAACGGATCCTCGCGGTTTTTCATCCATCTCCGTTTACGACGGCGACAATAATCTCAAGGAACAGATAAACGATAACGGCAACAAGATTACATTTTCCTATGATGCACAGCATCGACTAAAAGAAACCAGAGATCCGCTGAATCACAAAGCTAACTTTGACTATGACGCGAAGCATCATCTCATTGAGCAGAGAGATCACTACGGAAGAAAAGTGAAGACAACATATCTCCCTACGGGACTTGTCGATACGGTCACAGATCCTCGGGGGACCGAGACGGAACTAAGTTACGATGCCAATGGCTATATCAGCACCGCACAGACGGGTAGTCATCCCAAGGTAATCTGGAACTATAGCACTCGGGGCGAATTGCAGCGACTGGTTGATCAAAAGGGGGCGATGACCTGGTTTACCTATGATAATCGTGGTCTGGTGAAAAAGAGAATTGATGCTCAAGGCAAGACTACAGGCAATAATTATACTAAAGCTGGCAAGCTGGCGACGTCGACTGACCGAAACGATAATCTTACGTTCTTCACCTACACGGATTCTGGCAAGTTGAATCTGATTCTATCTTCGGCATTGGCTGTCGATTTCAATTACGACAGTAGAGATAATTTGGTAGAAATGATTGATTCAAGCGGTACTACTCGTGGTACTCACGATGTCGCCGGCCGTCTAACGAGCCATACTGATAGCAATGGCCACACCGTGGGCTATGAATACGATGCTGCCGGGAATGTGACCGCACTAACCTATCCGCCAGGATTCAGGAAAGTAAAATATACTTACGACAACCTAAATCGCCTCAGTACGGTAACCATCGATTGGCTAGCGGGCAAGCCGACAATGCGCTATGTGTATGACGATGCCAGTCGTCTGGACCGAATTGAACATTTTAATGCTATGAAAACGGACTACAGCTGGGATGATACGGACCGGTTAACGGGGATTGCCCACGCTGGCAGTTCGACTCTGGTGGATTACAGTTTTTTGCTGGACGACAATGGTAATCGCAAACGGGAAACGATCTCTCCTGCGCCAATCACGCTTGGGAGTCTGGTAACCGACGACACAAGTTTCTCGTACAACATCCAGCGCAACCGCTTAAAATCAACATCAAAACATGCCTACGCCTATGGTACTGAAGGAGAGCTTGTCGGAACTCTGGATGCGGTGGCTAGTCGTTACTCTTACGACAACGAAGGGCAGCTTGTCGGCAAAGATGCCGTGGACTACACTTTTGACAGCGTCCATCGATTGGTACAACGAGGCAGTGACAGCTTTGTATACGACGGTGTAGGCAATCGCCTGAAGGCCACTCGCGATGGTCTGGAGACGCAGTATGTCTATGACGCTGCGGGTAATTTACTGGCAGAGACTAATAGCGCTGGCCAGCCCACGCGCTACTACATCTACGGAGTGGGGCTCGCAGCGATGGTAAAAAGTAGCACCTACTACGTCTACCACTTCGACGGTACCGGTCACACCGTTGCGCTTACAGATGCCAATAATACAGTGGTAAACAAGTATACCTATTCGCCCTATGGAAAAGTGCTGGGGCAAGTGCAGGCTTTTAATCAGCCCTTCAAATATGCCGGCCAAGTGGGTATTTTTACAGAGAGTGATAATATCTATTATATGCGCGCCCGTTACTACGACGCCGAGACGGGTCGATTCATTTCTGAGGATCCAGCGGGGTTTATTGGCGGTCTAAATCTCTACTCATATGTTGGTGGAGACCCTGTAAACGCTGTGGATCCTACAGGGCTGATTAAGTGGACTGGGACTGCGACGACTCTATCAGCCACAGCTCCTGTTGGGGCTACTCTTACGAGGTACACTCTGATCTCGGAAGTGGTAGAAGGGGCTTCTGCGACGGTTAATGTTACGGCTGTGGGACCTAGTCTCGGTTATGGCGTCACTCTGAGTGGCTCAAAAAGTCGAGTGGCTGTTCAGGACTCCCTTAATTTTATAAATCCAAATGTTTTCAATGGTAGCTATGAAGCTATTCAAGCTGGAGTTACGGTACCGTTTGGGCCTGGTTACGGTTTTTTCGCAGTAAATATGGGTGCTGCAGGTTCTGCGGGACATGGGTTTATCGATATTGGCTACGATGCAGGTATTACTGGAACGAAGGGGGCGGCCGCAGTGACCAGTATAACTTGGAACGCGATTAATCGATCCAATAATAGTAAACCTCTTACTGGTAGATCTGGCAAAGGGAAATAGAGAATCTGATGAGTATTCGTCTAAGAATTCTAGTTTTGATACTGATGATTGCATTCATAATCATGGAGGTTGTAGTTAGCCCAGATTTGAATGGGGGGAGGTTAGTCGTCAGTGGTCTATTTTGTGCTGCGATGGTTGGAATTGTCTGTTGGCACGCCACAAAGCAGAAGGACGAGGCGATTAGTGGTGGGGTTTTATTTCTTCACTCTGCAGTGGCCTCAATCGCATGCTCAGTGGCACTTATCATTACTGTGCAAATCCCTATGATTTTTTTCGGACTTGATTTTTTTGATGTGGTCAGTGCCAAGATGATACCTATTACAATTTTACTGCCGGCAGTTTTGTGCTTTCCTATATGTTGGAGTAGGTTGAAAAAATAGTGGGGGGTCTATGGTAAAAATTTGAATTTTTGTTGTTCCAATATTCATGAATGCCGCGAAAATTAAAAATGAGTTATGCCGCAACTCAAGAAAAATTTTGGACTACTAGGATATTCATGGTCCGCCTGTACTTAGGTTGGCTGAAAACGTGTAGGTTCAGGGCATATTGCGAGAACTCGATTTAATGCTCAAGCGGGAGTTGGTATAGGTCCTGTGATAACAGGTATTCAAGCTACAGCAACCTCTGGGAACGCGGTAACCACACCAGTTGGAGGCGACTTTCTGGGGTCTGGCAATGGTGATGGTGCATTTGCACAAAATAATACTTTAGAGCAGCCGAGAGGGTTCGGATTTAGATTCGGCGCATCAGTTGCTGCGGAAATCGGTAGCTATACCAATTGGGGAAAGGGCAAATAGGTGGAATAGGGATGCGTGTATTAGTAAAGTGGCTATACGTAGTTGCAATATCCGCCGGGGCGGCTTCCGTCCTTTGTCTGGTGTTTTTCTTTGGATCGAACTTCCTGATTGCACCGCAAGATATTGATCGGTGGATGAATTTCTATTTTGAACAGCAGGACGGCATCTATTTCTTGCTCAGCGTGCTTTTAGTCACTGTGATCGTTATTCCTTTTATAAGGAAAATGGATTTAGTTTGAGATTTTCGTCAAGAATTAGGCGAAAGAGAGCGATCCGATTGGTTAGCTATAAGCTTGTCGAACTAAATCATCTAGATTAGGTGAAAATACATTGAGCGAGTCAATCAATCTAGTGAAGCAGTTTAGGATTTATTCTGCTGGATGTAATTTTTTTGTCTAGATTGATGACCCCGCTAGGATACTTGGTTTTGTTCGTACTTAACGAATAAATACCGCGGGGTAGCCTGTAGTGCGGGCTTGATACTCGCGTCTTCATGCAGCAATCAAAAGCTCACTGCTGGTAAGCGTGTATAGTCCTCGTAAGGGCAGTGATCGTAGTCGCGTTCGAATCCCGTGTCGCGAAAAGCACTAGCGACTCACGCCGGCTACCTTAACGACCGCCAAAAATCGGTTCAAATTCTCGGAGCAAGCGTGCGTCATCATCCATACGCAATCGCTGGGAGTATGGTCCTGGCTGTTAATCGCTCTCGCTTAGGAGTTTTGGTTCCAAGCTGGTAGAAGCACTGCCGTTATGCAGGTAAACGATGCCCCCGACGATGCTGACATTCAGTTGCATTGTGCGATCAAGTAGGTCGGCAGCGGCCTGTATTTCAGCCCAGTCGATATGCCAGACCTGCAAATGTGGCAAAGCGCTGATCTCCTCGCCATTTAATTTCCACCAGGTTGGCGCACTTTTGGCGAACGCATACACGCTGACCAGACGTGCTCTTCCACACGCCTTGCGCAGCCGGGGCTGCTCTGGTTGACCCACTTCAATCCAGTGCTCGATGTCACCATGGTCGCTGTGGACCCACAAATCCGGTTCGTCGGCGGTGGAGATACCTTTGGTGAATTCAAGGCCGCGGGTGCTGTTCAGCCAGTAGGCAAGGAGGCGTGCCGCCATCCGTTCCAGTGTTTCAGAGGGATGTTTGGCCAGTGTCAAAGAGAGTGATTCAAAGCAATTGCGATCGCTGTCTGCCAGCTCGATCTGGGCTTTGTATATAGTAGGTTTTAGCGCCATGGTGTCGATGCGTCCTTACCGTTATTGAAGGAGGTGTGCTTGTTATACTGAGTGCGTCCTTTCGGCTGCGCCGTTGGGGTCATACTTTGGGATTGTGGCGTGATTCCCACAATACGACTGCGCACAGCAATACGATTACGACGTCGACTGCAATACGCAGAGTATAGGCCTGTTCGGGGTGGGGCAGGGTATACATCACTGTGCCGGCCGCCGCGCTGGGAATGACTATGCCCATGAATATAGAAAATCGCGAGTGTCCGTAGAGGCCGATGCCAATGATGAGGTATACCGTTCCCCATAATCCATCGAGCAGTGCTGTCCCGGTCAATTCGCGCAGCCACAGCGCTGCAATCTGGGCAATGCCTGAAAGGCACGTTAGTGTGGCGGCGGTATTGCGCAGCAATGAGCCTGGACCATGTGCCATGTGAATCTCAGCTTAAGGGTATTCGAGGCGTACGCGTGCTGGCACGAACGAAATTTTCCTGCCAAGAGTAGCAGAAATTGGTCTCGCGGCGACATCCAATTGTCTTGCTTGCGGCCTAGGTGGTTTTGCTGTGCTTCCCAAGAGCCTTTTCACATAGCGCTTGCACTTCATTCAGGCCAGCCAACATATCGTCGATATCTTTGCGTTGTTGCAGCAGGGTAGCTCGCCGTAAAACGACTGTGTTGATAAGGGCATTTAGCTGCTGCGCATTGTTGCGGGATGGATCATACAGATCGATCAGGTCCACGCTGTCCTGCAGTGTCATGCCGATACGTTTGCCACGCAAAATAAGTTTGATACGAACCCGATCGGCGGCCGTATACAGCCGTTTTTGACCATCCCGCAGAGGTTGAATTAAACCCTTCTCCTCGTAAAAGCGAATGGTGCGGGTGGTGACGCCAAATTCCTGGGCGAGCTCCGAGATCGTGTAGGTTTTGTCTACCATCTTGTTGGGTCCTGGCAAGCGGGCTTGCGATTCGCAGTGTAGTAGATAATGACGTTGACGCAAACGTAAACTTAAACGCGTTGTCTTGTCTGATTCGGCGACGTTATTTGCTATCATCGCGACTCTATCGACTCACAAGGTGACGCTGTACATGTTCAAATCCACGCTGTTGCCACTGCTGGCAAGTGGCGAGTTCCGCTCAGGCCAGGAACTGGCCGATGTCATGGGGGTGAGCCGCACGGCTGTGTGGAAGCAGGTTAACCGACTCGCCTCGGAATCCGACATTGCGATCGAATCAGTAAAAGGAAAAGGCTATCGGATTCCGGGCGGTATAGACCTGCTTGACGTCGATCAAGTGAGGGACGCTCTGGGCGCGCGAGCCCGCTCCCTGCTATCCCGACTGGATATTCTCGACAGCGTCGATTCCACCAATGCGGAAGTCTTGCGTTGGGCGGGGCAGGGGGGGGCTTCTGGCCTAGTGTGTAGCGCCGAGCAACAGACCGCCGGGCGTGGTCGCCGTGGTCGGCAGTGGGTGAGTCCCTACGCCAGTAACCTGTACCTGTCATTGCTGTGGGAATTCAGCCAGGGTGCTGCGGCGCTGGAGGGCTTAAGCCTGGCGGTCGGCGTCGCAGTGGCCCGTGCACTGCGCGCCTGTGATGTCCCTGCTGTGCAGCTGAAATGGCCCAATGATGTGTTGTACGCCGGGGCTAAACTCGGTGGCATTTTGCTGGAAATGAGTGGCGATGCGGCTGGCAGTTGTCGGGTTGTGATCGGCGTGGGTCTCAACGTCGCTATGCCTAAAGCGGCGGCTGGCGCCATCGATCAGGCCTGGACCGATATTAAATCCATCAGCGCGCTACCACATGCCGGCCGTAACCGCCTGTTGGCGGAATTGCTGAATGAACTTCTGCCGCTGGCGGCTGACTTTGAACAACAGGGTTTTACCCAGTGGCGCGATGAGTGGCAGGCGCTGGATGCGTTTGCCGGTCAGCCGGTAGTGTTGCATACCGGCTCAGGACAGTTGGCGGGCGTCGCTCGGGGCGTGGATGAGCGCGGCGCACTTCAACTGGAAACTACCACCGGTGTACAGTCGGTCTACGGCGGCGAAATCTCCCTGAGGGCTGCGCAGTGAGCGTGTCAGGCCGTTGTTTGCAATTGGATGTAGGTAATAGTAGCGCGAAGTGGCGGCTGGTGAGTGGAGAACACGTTATAGCCAGGGGCAATTACCGGCCCGACGATGCAGGCTCTCAGGACGTGATGCTCGGTTGCGCCGCAACTCTGGACACTATTTGGATCGCCAGTGTGGCCGCCTCCGCAACGGAAGAAAAACTCACAGCGTTGCTGGTGAAGAAATGGGGCATGGCGCCCTGGTTTGCGCGCACAGAGGCTCGTACTGGCAGTCTCCACAATAGCTATGCCGAGCCGGGCCGCATGGGGGTCGATCGCTGGCTGGCCATGCTGGGTGCCCGGGAGCGAGAGCAGGGCAGGCTGTGTGTGGTCGACGCGGGCTCCGCGCTGACTATCGATATCGTAGGTGCGACCGGTCAGCATGAAGGTGGGTATATTATCCCAGGTCCCGCGTTGATGGAGCGTGCGTTGCTGTTGGACACCGATCGAGTGCGGTTTGACGAACAGGTTGACTACGCCCTCGCGCCGGGAAGATCTACGGCTGAGGCGGTGCGCCACGGCATCGCACTGGCGCAGGCCGGGGCGGTAGGGTTGGCGCTGGACCAGGCAGGGGATGAGCCTATGTCCCTGTTTTTCTGCGGAGGCGCAGGGGAGACCTTGATGCGGTTGGTGCCGCACGCGAGGCAGTGGACGCCCGACCTGGTATTTGAGGGGCTTACCGCCATGGCCGCTCTACGTTGAGCCGCTTTTTACTGGCTAGTGACCTGTCATTGGAGCGCGGGATAGTGCCGCACAAAACGGCCGTGGCGATGGCGTGCCAGTCGAACGGGGCTATGTCCCAAAAGTGACTGAAGTTCATGCGGTTACCTGACGTTAGTTCAGCTACGACATATATCTGAGGCTGGCCCCTGCCAAGCTTTAATATCGGCTATATGTACTAATGGTGCGGCCGGCTTGCCTGCCGCATACATTCCAGCTCTGCCTCATTCGTAGGAAAGGAAAACAATAATATTATTGCCGTCGTAAGAGAGATTTTGGATATTGTTCCTGAATGGGAGCATATAGGGGTGTGGTGGTATCCCCGCGCGCAGTGGGTTTGTCACCTGGGCCGACCAGGCCGCGTTGATCTCTTGGAAAAACCCTTGGGTCGCACTGTTCGTTTGGTCGAACTCCAGGTTCTCTATTTTTGGATCGTCCAATAGAATCTGCTGCGTGCCCGGGTCGTATCCCAGTATTCCGGAGACGGTTGCCCGCCCTGTTTCGCTGATGGCGATACCCTGGGCGGGGCGGTGATCGTATGCTTGCACGCGGACCTGTAGGCCGACGCGGCCATTTTCAAGAAAAAGTGCGACCGGATTGGTAAGAAAAAGATTGCCCGCGGTCAGCTTGACCGTTGCGGGAAAGAGATCGGCAGCAATACCTGTGGCCAATCCAGCCGAAATTGTCACGCTTGGCCCCGCTGCTGAATATGCCATTCCGGCGCAAATCGATAACGAGAACGCCACCCATAGGGCCAGGCTTCGTGTTCGCAATACAATTGCCTGAAAAACGTTGGGAGTCATGTTCATACCCCGGTGAGTAAAGACGCCGAGTGTCTTGTAAGTGGGCTTATGGTGCGGGGCATGTCGAAGGGACCTCCGAAATGTTGTTGCCTATCAACTCGCTAGAGTCATTGGGGAGCACCCGTTCATTGAGTATAAGAGGCGTGCTGAGTCGCCCCTGAAACAGCTCCTTACCGCTGGGGTCCATGCCTATATACGTTGGATTAGCATAGCCCGAGGTAATCAACGCAGGATCTTTCTTGTTGAGGTAGCCTGCCCGCACACCGTTGATGTAGAGGTCAATGTAAGACTGATTTAGAGCCGGTTGGACGGGCGAAAAACTAAAATGGGTGCTTACCACTATTTCGCTACATTGTCCGGCAGGTAGCGCCGGGATCTCAATGACCTGTCCAAGCACTTCCAAACGCAGACCTTGTGTGCCGTTCGTTTGTAATCGCCAGCGCCCGGTCTGTTCTGCTATGACCTCAGGTTGTTCATTCTCGCCATCTGACGGGGTTACCCCGATAGCAAGTGTAAAACCGCTGTAGCCTGGACTACGTTGTAGGTCATCGCCGCGCAAGATGGCGCCTCCACGGTTGTTGATTGACTCATAGTCGACAGTAACTTTTCTTACAGCCTTGCGCCATTGCAAATAATGCTCGGTAAGTTCTGCGGCGACTTCGGGGTAGCGAGCGAGGACATCGGTCTTGCCGGTGGGGTCGGCCTCGAGATCGATCAGGTTTGTCCCTCCATAAAAGTAGAATAGCCGCCAGCGACCGTCCGACGAAAGCACTGAATACTGGGGAGTTACCGAGTTTGAGTACTCCCAGTAAAGTTCAGAAAAATCCGCACGTTCGGGATCCAGCAGGCTTCTGCCAATAATATCTGCTGGAGGCGTCGCGGAGCTGGCCTGGGCAATAGTGGGAAGAATGTCGTAGATACTGACAAGCTCATCCGAGACGACTCTGGGCGCAATATGCCCAGGCCAGCGCATAAACAGCGGCGTGCGCAGGCCGCCTTCGGTGAATACGGACTTCATCCCAAAAAAGGGGTAGTTGTTATCCGTCTGCTGGTTGGTGCCACCGTTGTCACTCACCACAATGACCAGTGTGTTGTCAGCTTCACCATTTCTGACCAGCGCAGCCATCACCTGACCGATGTTGAAATCCAACTGATCTATCAGCGCATGGTATTTCCCTTCCTTGGTATCGGGATATTTTTCTGCGTATTCGCGTGCGGGTTGGATCGGCGCATGTGGCGCATAGTACCAAAGGTTCAAAAACCAGGGCTGGGTTTGCTCCTGCTGCTCATTCAGGAAGCTGATAGCGCGCTCGGTCAGTATGTTGGTCAAATGTCCCGACTGCTTTACGGGTGGCGACTGGTTGTCGCGTAACCAAGGATCATGGTAGCTCGGAAACCAGTAGTGGATGCCATCCAAAGCGGAGCCCTTCAGTTCGTTGTTATGCAAAAATCCATACCATTCATCGAAACCGTACTGGTTGGGAGATTGTTCCAGTGTTGCGCTCGCGATATGCCACTTTCCGATGTGCTGTGTCCGGTAGCCCTTGTCGTGCAGCATGCTGGCGATAGTCGGTGTGCCGACGGAAAGGCCGAGATGGTTGGGACGAAGCCCGTGTATCGCTGGAAATGTGCCCGTCATCATCGCTGCTCTAGCGACGGAGCAAGTCGCGTCCGCATAGTGGCGCGTATACAGAATACCCTCTGCAGCCAAGGCGTCCAGGTGGGGCGTGGGTGTGTTTGGATTTCCATTGGCCCCCAGATCGTTATAACCAAAATCGTCCAGAACGATCAGGAGAATATTAGGCGGCGGCGAAGTTTCTTGTGTCAGCAAGGGTAATTGGGGAGCAGCGCAAGAGGACAGTGTAAGCAAAACAGGCAAAATATAAAGTATCCGATTTAGCACGTGGTGCATCCCTGTCGTCATATTTTTATACTATTGTATTAAAGCGTTTTAACGGTTGATGAGTTCAGGAGCCCTCTTCGTCCTCGGTAATACCACGATCAATGTACTCACTCTCGAGCTCTTCGTCATCCCCAGGAGCGCATCCAAATTCTTCAGAAACCTGATCTGGATTCATATCGTTACTGATGCACTCAAAGCTCTGGGCGTCGTCGACGACTTCTTTTTCGTCAGCCACTATGCCGATATTGAAGGCCGCGTACCCAGGCAACATAAATTGGTTCAATGCCATTCCCAGCACCCGGCCCGAATACGGTGAAATAACCTCGAAGGATTCATTGGTTATCGGGTTTACCATAGAGCCCAGCACAGCGCCTGCCCAGATACGCTCGCCCACTTCAACTTCTGAAATCAACAGTCCACCCGTGTTCACTCTAACCCAGCGTGAGCTATAAAACACCGGTTGGGCCCCGCCGACTGTCCACAACCGGCGAGTCATATTCAGCCCACTCATTACCGTTTCGATGATTTCAATGCCTTCCTCGACATGCGCCTGTTGCAGGCTTCCAGGTTCCCCCAGTTCCAGAGCGACCGCGGGTATGCCGTAATTGGTGGCAGCGCTGCGTAGATTTCCACGCAGCTTCCTGCTGTGCAATACCGCTGTTGAACCAAATTTTGTAGTCAGTTCCAGCACCTTGGGTATCTGCAGGTTAGCCCTGACCTGTGGCATATTCGTGCGTGTGAGGGAGCCGGTGTGAAGATCGATTAGCAGATCGCAGTGACGAACAATGTTTTCAAAGAAGGAGAAAGCGATGCGCGAGGCTGAGCTGCCGTTGGGATTACCTGGGAAATAGCGATTGAGGTCACGCCTATCTGGCAAATAGCGGGTGCCCCGTGTGAAGCCCAGTAGGTTCACAATGGGCACACCAATGACCGTGCCATAGAGTTTTTTGGGCGAAAGATCACTCACCAGTTTGCGGATGATCTCCACGCCGTTCAACTCATCCCCATGAATGGCCGCCGTCAAGCAGAGTGTCGGCCCGGGATACTTGCCATGTATCACGTAGACGGGTGCTTCCAGCTTACTACCATATGTTGTCTCACCAGAGACCCACAACAAGCGCTTCGATGCGCCGCGAGCGACATGTGTGCCCAGTATTTCCAGCGCTTGATCTACATCTTTCGATTGGGGTTCGGGTTCGGTCTTATGGACAGGCTTGGCAGGGAGAGTTTCAAGAGTTCGGGCCTGGACGGTAATCGGCTGTAGTTTCCCAATGACTGGTGGCTGCGATGATGCACTCGCTTTATTTTCGGCAGCGTATGTTTTCGCAACCGGCTCCGTCGCCTCACCTGCAGTCTGGGGAGACTCACTTGGGCTCTGGCCTGGCTGAGTTGCTGGAATAGGCTGCGTTAGTGGCTCAATCTGGGCGGCGGTCTTGAGTGTCACCAATAACAGTAAGGTAAATAGCCAAAGCGAATAGGGCCGTGAGCCAGATAATTGGTGTCGCCGCATTAATTGAACCATTGAGTAAGAAGAGAGCCCCCCCCGCGAAGTAGGTTTCGACAGCGGTCTATACGTACCGACTTTTCCCCGATTGTTGCGACAGCCGAGGAGATAATTTCGTAGGATTTTTTGGACGACAACTATGCTTGATTGACCGGGGTGTACGCAAGTAATTTGTCCTGATCAGGTTTGATCCGGGTTAGCAAATCGCTGACGCTGAACAATACTGAATTCCCAGCCTTGGGGATTAAATTGATGTGACCTGCAACATCTGAGTGTCAAAATGAATGTGCGCGTCAGGGCGGGCAGTCTAAGCTGTATTGAGGCCAGCGCGCTGACTGTCCTGTAGGAATGGCTTGTGCGTCAGGCTCAGCTCGACGCCTCCATAGCGCTTTGCAGATAGTTCTGTATGCCGACCTTTTCGATAAGGCTGAGTTGGGTTTCCAGCCAGTCAACATGCTCCTCTTCTGATTCCAGAATTTCCTCAAACAACTCGCGCGATACGTAGTCCTGTACGGACTCACAGTGTGCAATTGCCTCCCGTAGATCCGGTATGGCTTTCAACTCGAGTTTGAGATCACACTTGAGCATCTCCTGTGTATTTTCGCCTATCAGCAATTTGCCCAAATCCTGAAGGTTAGGCAGGCCTTCCAAAAATAAAATACGTCCGGTGAGCTTGTCGGCATGCTTCATCTCATCAATAGACTCGGCATATTCATGTTCTGCCAGCTCTTTGAAGCCCCAGTCTTTGTACATGCGTGAGTGGAGGAAATACTGATTGATTGCGATTAATTCGTTGCCCAGTACCTTGTTCAGATATTGGATGACTTTTGCGTCGCCCTTCATAGCGCACCTGTTGGTTACCAAAAAATGTAGTATGGCGCTGAGCGAAGGTGTGTGTCAACTGTAAGTCATTGATTGTTAAAGCTAATTATTAATAGTAATACGAGAGGTTCGCAATCGTATTGCGACCTGGTTGACTTAGGAAACGCATAGTGAGTTGGGTTGTCTGGAGGCTAGCTGAGAGCGTAGAACAGCGCTTGTTCCTGCGTATTATCAAGTAGCGTCTCACGCACAATGTCACGGGTAAGAATGCCGCACTTGCCGCACTGACTGGCAACTCCGAGCGTCTTCCGCACTTCTTTAAACGAGTTCGCGCCATCCATAATCGCTGCGCGAATCTGGGTGTCGGTGATTCCTTTACAGAGGCAAACGTACATGGTTTTAACCACTCTGATCTACTGAGGCGCTTATCGTAATAATAATGAGAATGATTGTCAACAAGATCGATTTACATCTTTCGTATCTCTTTTGAGCGTCTACAGTTGACCGGGGTAGGGGCCCTCACTATAATGCTCATCCTCGAAATTGAGCTCTAGAGAATAGTAAGGGTTTCAATGTGATGTGCCGAGGGGCACTGCACAATCGAGAAAGTTTTGATGCGGGGTGGAGCAGTCTGGTAGCTCGTCGGGCTCATAACCCGAAGGTCGTCGGTTCAAATCCGGCCCCCGCTACCAATTGGCACTGTCGGCTCCAGAGAGTAGGCAGTGTGAAGACGAAAAAGCCCCTTTTTAGGGGCTTTTTCGTATATGGAGTAAACAAACCGGCCGTGGCGAGTAAAGACCAGCAAATCACTGACATGTTGCAACCCACAGTGACGGCCCTAGGCTATACGTTGTGGGGTGTGGAGTACGCGGCGCAGGGCCGGCACAGTATTGTGCGGGTCTATATAGACAACCTTGCGGGCATCACAGTCGAGGATTGCGCCGTTGTCAGTGCACAGGTAAGCAGTGTTTTCGATGTTGAGGATCCGGTCGCGGGGGAATATACCCTGGAAGTATCCTCCCCGGGAATGGATCGGCTGTTGTTCACATTGGAACAATATGCCGCCTATATAGGGGAAATGCTGGAGCTGCGTTTGCGCAGTGCATTCGAAGGACGGCGCAAGTTCAAGGGTATGTTAAAAGGTATTGAGGGCGAGGACGTAGTGATACAGATCGACGATCACGAGTTTTTGTTGCCCTATGGCTCGATTGAAAAGGCACGTGTACATCCCCGTGTCTGAACGTGAAAAGAGAACTGGTGAGGCTTGAGATGACGAAAGAAATTCTGTTGGTGGCTGAGGCTGTCTCTAATGAGAAGGGCGTGTCTGAGGACATTATCTTTGAAGCAATTGAGCTGGCATTGGCGACGGCGACTAAAAAGCGCTACGACGAAGAAGCCGATATTCACGTCACCATTGACCGAAAAACCGGGGATTACGTCTCCGTGCGTCGTTGGCTGGTAGTGCGTGATGACGAAATGGCACTGTTGGGCACCCAGTTCACCACGGAGGAAGCCATTGAGCAGAATCCGAGTTTGAAGCCCGGTGATATCCACGAAGAGGAAGTCGAAAATATCGGGTTTGGCCGGATCGCGGCACAGACGGCCAAGCAAGTTATTGTCCAGCGAGTTCGCGACGCCGAGCGCGCCCAGGTCGTGGAGCAATACCTGAGCAGGGTTGGCGAACTTGTAGCGGGTACCGTCAAAAAGGTGACGCGCGACAATGTTATCGTAGACCTTGGTAACAACGCCGAGGGCCTGTTGCCGCGAGATCAACTGGTAGGTCGTGAAACGTTCCGTGTGAATGATCGCGTACGTGCCATCCTGAAGGAAATCAGTACAGAAGCACGCGGTCCCCAGCTTATATTGAGCCGCTCATGCACCGAGATGTTGATAGAATTGTTTAAAATTGAAGTTCCTGAGATCGCTGAAGAAGTTATCCAGATTCGCGCCGCTGCGCGTGATCCGGGATCGCGAGCCAAAATTGCGGTAAAAACAAACGATCAGCGTATCGACCCGGTCGGTGCTTGCGTGGGTATGCGCGGTTCGCGTGTACAAGCCGTATCAAACGAATTGGATAATGAGCGAGTTGATATCGTACTTTGGGATGACAATCCTGCACAATTGGTGATCAACGCTATGGCGCCGGCAGAGGTTGAGTCGATTGTTGTGGATGAAGATAGCGGCACAATGGATGTGGCAGTGTCACAGGACAACCTGGCTCAGGCTATTGGGCGCTCAGGCCAGAATGTGCGCCTGGCCGCGCTGCTCACCGGTTGGACCATCAATGTTATGAGTCTGGAGGACGCTGCCGAGAAGCACGAGGCGGAAGCCGGGCAGGTGATTAAGTTGTTCGTCGACTGTCTCGATATCGATGAAGACGTGGCGGGAATTCTGGTGGACGAAGGTTTTACCACCCTGGAAGAAGTGGCCTACGTACCGCTGGAAGAAATGACCGCGATAGAAGGATTCGACGAGGACATCGCTGAGGAGCTGCGCGCCCGAGCCAAGGACGCGCTGCTCACCCTGGCCATTGCGTCCGAAGAGCAACTAGGTGCGCACGAACCTGCCGAAGATCTGTTGACGATGGACGGTATGGATCGACATCTGGCGTATCTTCTGGCCAGCCGTGCCATCGTTACAATGGAAGACCTCGCAGAGCAGGGTGTGGACGACATTATGGATATCCCGGACATGACAGAAGAGCGCGCCGGAGAATTGATTATGACTGCGAGAGCGCCCTGGTTTGCCGAGGCGGAAAAATAACCTGGTACGGCGACTAAAGCATATTATGACAGGGTACCAAGGAGATTATTAAATGGGTCAGGTGACAGTAGAACAGCTCGCGGAAGTAGTAGGTGCGTCCTCGGATCGTCTGCTGACGCAGATGAAGGAAGCGGGATTGCCGCACAAGAAAGCAGAAGAGGCTGTGTCTGATGAGGACAAGCAAACCCTGCTGCAATTTCTGAAGCGAAGTCACGGTGAGTCGACAGACGCCCCCAAGCGTATAACTCTGAAGCGTAAAACGCTCACCACTTTGCGAACCAATGCCTCGCAAGGTAGGAAAACCGTCAATGTGGAGGTGCGCAAGAAGCGCACTTACGTCAAGCGCGATGCTGAGCAATTAGACGACGCAGAGGTATCTCTCGATGAGGAGCTGGTCAAACAGCCAGCAGGTGAGCTCGTGCCAGGGACTGTACCGGAGCCTGAACCGGTGGCCGAGGAAGTAACGGCCGAGATGTCAGAGGCGGAAGAGGCAAAAGCAGCGGCTGCAGCAGAGCGCGAGCAACTCGTTGCGGCGGTGTCGGAGTTAGAGGGTGACGCGGATGAAGATCTGTCCACCGTCGATCCTGAGATTTTACGACAACGAGCAGCCGCGCGCCGCAAATTGATGGAAGCTGACGAATCTGCCGCACGACAGGCAGTAATCGAAGTGCGCAAGGCCGCAGAGAAGCAGGAGACAGCTGACGCTCTGGCCAAAAGCCAGGAGAAGACGAAAGAAGCTAAAGAGACGAAAGAATCGAAAGATACGAGCAAGCGACCGAAGCGTTTGCACGACATACCCTCCGCGCCGCATGCCGGAGAGGAAGATAGTCGCAAGCCACGCAGCAGGCTGATTCGCAACGCCCCCCCGGGTCGTGGCAAACAGCGCAACCACAACTTATCGTTAGCGGATCTGGATTCGGAGACGGGAGTGGGTCGCCGCCGGGGTGGTCGCAAGAAGCTGAAGTCTTCTCATGCGGAACACTCAAAACACGGGTTTGAAATGCCAACTGAAAGAAAGATCCGCGAAATCGGCGTTTTGGATATGATTTCGGTCACTGATCTGGCGCAACAGATGTCAGTCAAGTCTGGCGCGGTTATTAAAGAGCTGATGAAGCTCGGCGTGATGGCCACGATCAATCAGATGATTGACCGTGATACGGCGACATTGGTGGTAGAAGAGTTTGGCCACGAAGTCAAGCAGCTAAGTGCGGATGCGCTGGAGGAAAGGCTCGAAGAAACCCTGTCGCAACACGAGGGAAACCAGGAGGCCAGAGCGCCGGTAGTTACTGTAATGGGGCATGTAGACCACGGTAAAACCTCGCTGTTGGATTATATTCGTAAAAGCAAGGTGGCCTCGGGTGAAGCCGGGGGTATCACGCAGCATATCGGCGCCTATCATGTTGAGACTGATCGCGGCATGATCTCGTTTCTCGACACGCCCGGACACGCGGCATTTACTGCAATGCGTGCTCGCGGGGCGAAGAGTACAGATATCGTGATACTGGTGGTGGCCGCCGATGATGGTGTGATGCCGCAGACCGAAGAGGCCGTCAAGCACGCCAAAGCTGCCAATGTGCCTATCATTGTTGCGGTCAATAAAATGGACAAGCAGGGCGCAGACCCGGAGCGAGTCAAAAGCGAACTCGCTTCCAGAGATGTCATACCTGAGGATTGGGGGGGAGACACGCAGTTTATTCATGTTTCCGCGCTGACCGGCGATGGTATTGACGACCTTTTGGATGCCATATTGTTACAGGCGGAAGTATTAGAATTGACCGCCGCGCGGGATGTTCCTGCGCAGGGTATTGTTGTTGAATCGCGGCTGGACAAGGGCCGCGGCCCGATCGCTTCGCTGCTGATTCAAAGTGGCACACTGCGCAAAGGCGATATCGTGTTGGCCGGACTGCAGTTTGGTCGCGTACGCGCCATGCTGGATGAAAACGGCAAGCCCATCGATGAGGCGGGCCCCAGTATACCGGTAGAAATTCTGGGTCTTGATTCGACACCGGCTGCTGGCGATATTTTTGCGGTTGTTAAAAGCGAGAAGCACGCCCGCGAAGTGGCCGTTTTCCGTCAGGAAAAGACGCGCGAACTCAAAATGCAGCGTCAGCAGGCGGCCAAGCTGGATAATATGTTCGAGAGCATGACGGCGGGTGAAAGAAGGTCGCTCAATGTTGTTGTAAAGGCCGATGTGCGTGGCTCACTCGAGGCTATTCAATCTTCCCTGTTGGAGATTGGCAATGAAGAGGTGCAGGTGAATATCATCACCGGCGGCGTCGGCGGTATCACCGAGACCGATATCAACCTGGCCGTAACCTCAGGCGCTGTCGTATTCGGCTTTAATGTGCGGGCTGACAATGCCGCGCGTAGTCTGGTGGATGCCGAAGGTGTTGACCTGCGCTATTACAATGTTATCTACGACCTGATAGACGATGTCAAAGCGGCTCTTACCGGTATGCTCGCGCCCGAATTGCGGGAAGAAATTATCGGTATTGCCGAAGTTCGCGACGTGTTCAGTTCACCAAAATTTGGCCAGATTGCCGGCTGTATGGTGATCGAGGGTACCGTGCATCGGTCCAAGCCTATCCGGGTACTGCGTGACAGCGTTGTGATCTATCAGGGAGAGCTGGAGTCATTGCGACGATTCAAGGATGACGCCAACGAAGTCCGAAATGGGGTGGAGTGCGGTATTGGTGTGAAGAACTACACTGATGTGAAAGCCGGCGACCTTATTGAGGTATACGAAGTCAAGGAGATTGCCCGCTCACTGTAAGCGGCGTCTCATAGAGCGATACCAATGGCAAAAGAGTACGCCAGATCCCAGCGCGTAGCAGATTATCTGCAGCGTGAGCTGGCCGCCCTGATCCAGCACGAAGTGCGCGATCCGAGGGTAGGTATGGTCAGCATCACCGGGGTTGATGTGAGTCGCGATCTGGGACATGCGCGGGTTTACATTACCGTTATGGGTAGCGACTCAGTCGAAGAGGCTGGTGAATCTGTCGAAGTCTTGAATAAGGCCGCGGGTTTTTTGCGCAGCCAACTGTCCCGCGACAGCAATATGCGTACTGTGCCGCAACTGCGGTTTTACTTCGACTCCAGCGTCGGGCGCGGACGTGATCTGGAGGATCTGATCAAACGTGCCGCCAATGCTGATCGTGAATTGGGATTGCGTGACGACAACGAGTCAGAGTCCTAGCAGTGGCAAGACGTCGCAAGGGACGCGCGGTAGATGGCATTCTGGTGCTGGATAAACCTTTGGGCGTTAGCTCCAATCGGGCCTTGCAGAGCGTAAAACACCTGTTCTGCGCAGCCAAGGCTGGTCACACCGGTAGCCTCGATCCGCTGGCAACAGGTGTGCTGCCGCTGTGCTTCGGTGAAGCAACCAAGTTTTCGCAGTATTTACTGGACGCAGATAAGGCCTACCAGAGTACATTTACTCTGGGTACTGTCACCGATACGAGTGATGCCGAAGGCAAGATACTGGAAGTAAGGGATGCGACCGGGATTACTGAAAGTGATGTGATGACGGCGTTGAAGCAGTTCGAGGGTGAGATTGAGCAGATTCCCTCCATGTTTTCCGCTATTAAGAAGGACGGACAGCCACTCTACAAGCTCGCTCGCCAGGGGCTGGAAGTGGAACGAAAGCCCCGCCGGGTGGTCGTAAAAGAGCTCGAATTACGCGCCTTCCGGGGCGGTGATAGCCCCGAAATCGATATTTACATGGAGTGCAGTAAAGGTACATACGTGAGGTCGCTGGCGGAGGACCTGGGGCGTGTTTTGGGCTGTGGCGCCTTTGTCAGTGCGCTGCGTCGGATCAAAGCGGGCCCTTTCAGTATAGAAAGTAGCGTGACACAGGCTGCACTGGAGGCGATCAAAGTCAGTGGCGAATACCCTGCGATAGATGCGCTGTTAATGCCCGCAGATGCCGCGTTGGGAGAATTGCCATTGGTATGCCTCAGCGAATCTGGTGGTTTCTGCATACGCCAGGGGCAGGCAGTAATAGTGCCAAACGCACCCTGTGGTGGTATTGTGCGCGTCGCGCTGCACAGTGGCGAGTTTTTAGGTATTGGAGAGATGTTGGACGACGGGCGCGTGGCGCCGCGTCGACTGATTGTCACCGGAGGGTGACGCGAACCTGTCTGTAATTCTGCATGGACAGGCTCTTTTATTAATGAAGGGCGGTACGCCGCCTGAGGCAGATTGAGAGAGAGGATTAGAAAATGGCTTTATCAGTAGAAAAGAAAGCAGAGATCGTTAAAGAGTACCAGGTAGGCGCTGGCGATACGGGATCCCCGGAAGTACAGGTAGCACTGCTGACCGCGAATATTGAGCAGTTGCAGGGGCATTTCAAGTCGCACTCGCATGACCACCACTCTCGTCGGGGTCTGATCCGCATGGTAAACCAGCGTCGCAAACTGCTGGACTACCTGAAACGCAAGAACACACAGCGCTACAGTGATCTGATCAAACGACTCGGTCTGCGTAGATAGGCTGTATCCCTTCCGGGGCACTCATGGGAGCGCCCTGGTGTCATATTGAGAATTGGAGAAATATTGTGAATCCAGTAACAAAAACCTTTCAGTACGGCGGCCAGACCGTCAGTCTGGAAACCGGACGTATAGCTCGCCAAGCGAGTGGTGCGGTCCTGGTGACCGTTGAGAACACCTCTGTACTGTGTACCGTCGTGGCAGAGAAAACAGAACGCCCGGGTCGGGATTTTTTCCCGCTGGCAGTCCACTACACCGAAAAAACCTACGCTGTCGGCAAAATACCCGGTGGCTTTTTCAAGCGCGAAGCGCGCCCCAGCGAAAAAGAAACACTCACTTCTCGTCTGATTGATCGGCCCATCCGTCCTTTGTTCCCTAAAGGGTTCATGAATGAGGTACAAGTTATTTGTACTGTGATGTCAGCGGATAAGCACATCGACCCTGATATTGCCGCCATGATCGGTACTTCTGCAGCGCTGGCAATTTCCGGTTGTCCTTTCAATGGCCCGATCGGTGGGGCCCGTGTCGGTTTTAACGAAGCACAAGGTTATTTCCTCAATCCTACCTATGAGCAGTTGAACGACAGCAAGCTGAACATGGTAGTTGCAGGTACCAAAGATGCAGTATTGATGGTGGAGTCCGAAGCTAAGGAATTGAGCGAGGATCAGATGTTGGGTGCTGTGCTTTACGCTCACCAGGAAATGCAGGTCGTCATTCAGGCGATCAATGAACTGGTAGCTGAAGCCGGTAAGCCGCGTTGGGAATGGACTGCAGCAGCAGTGAACGAAGAACTGTTGGTTGCCGTCGAATCTCAGGTTAAAGCCGATCTTGGCGAAGCCTACCGTATCACCGAGAAGGCTGCTCGTTACGAGCGCGTTGGTGTTATTCGTGATGCCGCTGTTGCTGCGCTCGCTGTTGAAGGCGGTCCCTCTTCAGATGATGTGAAAGACCTCTTCAAGAAAATTGAAAAGAACTTGGTACGCAAGCGCATCCTGTCTGGCGAAGCCCGTATTGACGGTCGCGATAACCGTACTGTTCGTCCCATCGCCTGCGAAGTCGACGTACTGGCCAAGGTTCACGGTAGCGCGCTGTTCACTCGCGGAGAGACCCAGGCTATTGGCGCTGTGACGCTCGGTTCGACACGCGATGCACAAATCATCGATGCGCTGGAAGGGGAGCGCCGTGATCCTTTCATGCTGCACTATAATTTTCCTCCCTACTCAGTGGGCGAGGCGGGTCGTGTTGGCTTCACCAACCGTCGTGAAGTCGGCCATGGTCGTCTGGCGCGTCGCGGTCTTGCCGCTGTACTGCCTACCAACGAAGTATTCCCCTACACGATTCGTGTGGTAGCCGAGATTACTGAGTCCAATGGTTCAAGCTCTATGGCTTCCGTTTGCGCTGGCTCACTGGCCATGATGGCGGCTGGCGTACCTCTCAAAGCACCGGTTGCCGGTATCGCTATGGGTTTGGTGAAGGAGGGCAATCAATTTGCCGTGTTGACCGATATCCTCGGTGATGAAGATCACCTGGGTGACATGGACTTCAAAGTAGCCGGTACCGCTGAGGGCATAACCGCACTGCAGATGGACATCAAGATTGAAGGTATCAATGAGCAGATCATGGAAGTTGCGCTGGAGCAGGCGCAAGTGGCTCGCCTGCACATACTAGGACAGATGAATGCGGTGTTGCCTGCGGCTCGCACCGTGACATCGGCTAATGCCCCCAGCATGACGACTCTTAAGGTCGATTCCGACAAAATCCGCGATATTATTGGTAAAGGTGGCGTCACCATTCGCTCCATCACCGAGCAGTCCGGCGCGACTATTGATATCGATGATGACGGTACGGTACGTATTTTCGGCCAGGATCAGGCATCACGTGATGCGGCAGTCGCCATGGTTGAGGAAATTACCGCCGAAGCCGAGATCGGGGCGGTTTACGAAGGTACTGTTGCACGTATCGTGGATTTTGGTGCGTTCATCAATATACTGCCTGGCAAGGATGGTCTTGTTCATATCTCGCAGATCGCCAATGAGCGTGTCGAGAATGTGTCCGATCACCTCAAGGAAGGTGAAGTCGTGCGTGTGAAGGTGTTGGATGTGGATCAACGCGGCCGTATCAAGCTCTCTATCAAGGAGTTGCTGGAAGACGAGGCGTCTGCAAACGACGAAGCGCCCTCTGAGTAAGTTCTAGCTTAACCTGCAGTAATAAAAAAGGGATGCGCCGTCAGGCGCATCCCTTTTTTATGCTTTGGACTGCGGTGTCGACGTGGCGTTGCCACTGTGATCGATGGTGTCACCTTGTCAACGTTACGGATCTTACTCGTCACTGCACTGTAAGTTGCTCCGTTGCATGGCTCATTTTGGCCGATCGTCGATCAGGTTTTGCACAACGGACGGGTCGGCGAGTGTGCTGATATCGCCAAGATTATCCAGTTCGTTTGCGGCAATCTTGCGTAGAATGCGCCGCATAATTTTACCCGAGCGGGTTTTCGGCAGACCGGGCGCCCACTGAATGATGTCGGGCTTGGCAATCGCACCGATTTCCGCCGTGCACAATGCCCGCAATTCGGCACGCAGTTGCTCGGTTGGTTCCACCCCCTGCATTGTTGTGACATAGGCGTAGATGCCCTGGCCTTTGATGTCGTGCGGGTAACCCACCACCGCAGCCTCGGCAATATGCTTATGCAAGACCAGTGCACTCTCGACCTCGGCGGTACCCATGCGATGGCCAGAGACATTGAGAACGTCGTCTACACGGCCAGTGATCCGATAGTAACCGTCGGCATCGCGGCTGGCGCCATCGCCTGTGAAGTAGTAACCCGGGTAGGGTTTGAAGTAGGTATCAATCATGCGCTGGTGATCGCCGTACACCGAGCGAATCTGGCTGGGCCAGGAGGACTTGATTACCAGGTACCCGGCGCCGGGTCCTTCAATTTCTGTTCCGCTTTCATCTAGCAGGGCCAGGTCGACGCCAAAGAATGGGCGTGCGGCTGACCCCGGTTTCAGATCGGTAGCACCTGGTAGTGGCGTGATCATGTGCGCGCCGGTTTCTGTTTGCCACCAGGTATCCACTATAGGACACCGCGCGTCGCCCACCACGTTGTAATACCATTCCCAGGCTTCCGGATTAATAGGCTCGCCAACGGAGCCCAGCAGCCGCAGGCTCGCGCGGGAACTGCGAGTCACCGGTTCGTCGCCCACCGCTTGGAGGGCGCGGATGGCTGTAGGCGCGGTATAGAATGTATTTACCTGGTGTTTGTCGATGACTTCCCAGAAGCGCCCGGCGTCTGGATAGGTGGGTACCCCTTCAAACATCAGAGTTGTCGCGCCATTGGCGAGGGGGCCATAGAGAATATAGGTGTGCCCGGTGACCCAGCCAACGTCTGCAGTACACCAGAAAACCTCTCCTTCACGGTAGTCAAACACATACTTGAAGGTCATGGCGGACTGGAGCAAATAGCCGCCCGTTGTATGCAGGACACCTTTAGGCATGCCGGTGGAGCCGGAGGTATAGAGAATGAACAGCGGATCCTCTGCGTCCATAGACACGGGGGCACATTCGCTGTCTGCGTGATCTACCGTGTCGTGGTACCAAATATCACGCCCTTCCTGCCAGGTGATATCGCCACCTGTTCGGCGCACAACCAAGCAGGTGTGAACATTGGGACAAAACGTCAGGGCCTTGTCTGCGTTGGCTTTTAGTGGAATATTTTTGCCGCCGCGTACGCCCTCGTCGGCGGTGATCAGCGTTTGGCAGTCCGAATCCAGTATGCGGTCTTTGAGTGCCTCCGGAGAGAAGCCCCCGAATACGACCGAATGCACAGCGCCGATGCGGGTGCACGCGAGCATCGCGTAGGCTGCCTCTGGGATCATCGGCATGTAGATACCCACGCGATCGCCCTTGCGCACACCACGAGCCGTCAGTGTGTTGGCGAGGCGGCAGACCTGGTCTTTTAATTCGGCATACGTGATGTGTTTGCTGTCAGCGGGATCGTCGCCTTCCCACAGTAGCGCGGTCTGTGTGGCGCGTTGTGGGAGGTGTCGATCGATACAGTTATAACTTACGTTCAGCTTGCCACCACTAAACCAATCAGCTTCCCCTTTAATGAAATCGTAACTGAAGACGCTATCCCAGGGTCTATCCCAGGACAAAAAAGTATCGGCCATTTCAGCCCAGAAGCCCTCAGGATCGTCCAGCGAGCGTTGATACATCGCCTGATAGCGATCGGCATTGATATGCGAGTCTTTAAAGTTAGCGGGTACAGGTCGGATAGGAAATTCAGACATAGAGACCTTTTCCTTATTAGCTTATAGGGGACTGCAAAATAATACTCGTCCGACTGTGATGTGCAAGTCGGTCTTGGGATTGGACGATAGGATACCGATTAGTGACCGCCGGCCAGCATACCCCAATCTGATACAGGATTGAGAGACAGCTTTACGTTGTCGATGAGGCGAGTGGACCCTAAGCGCGCGGCGGCCAGAATGGCGACCTCCTCGGTGCTCTTAGTGACCGTTTGCAGCGTGCGGGCATCGCGAATGGCAAAGTAGTCGGGCTCAAATCCAGCCTGCAATAGCTTCATACGGGCGTGCGATTCCAGTTGCAGAAAATTGTCAAAACCGCAGGCGATGGCCTCGCGGCAACAGTTGAGTGTCTGATTCAATACGGGTGCTATACGGCGTTGTTCGAACGAGAGAAAACCGTTGCGGGAGCTCTTGGCGAGACCGTCCTCATCACGACTGGTGGTGACGCCGACGATATTGATGGGCAGACACAGGTCGTGCACCATTTTACGAACGATAGACAATTGCTGGAAATCTTTCTCACCGAAAACGGCGACGTCGGGTTGTACGATATTGAACAGTTTGTTGACGACAGTCGTCACGCCGTCGAAATGCCCTGGTCGACTACTACCGCACAGGGTGTCGCCTAATTCTGGGACGTGCACAACCGTCTGGGCCTGCATCCCCTCAGGATAAATGTCCTGAACGTCAGGTGAATACAGTACTTGAACTCCTTCGCTGAACAACTTTTCCTTGTCCGCTGCCAGTGTGCGCGGGTAGGCCGCGAGATCTTCGTTAGGGCCAAATTGCAGGGGGTTGACGAAAATGCTGACAACGACCACGTCGCACAATTGCCGCGCTTTGCGCACCAGATCCAGATGCCCCTCGTGCAGATTTCCCATCGTCGGAACAAAGGCTATGGTTTGCCCATTGCGATGGAATCCACGTAGAACGGATTGTAATTGCGCGCTGCTACTGTAAGTTCGCATATCTACCTGATCCCTATCGCCGCAATGGTGACGCTAAAGCAGTAAAAAACACTCGTTTTCAACCTGTATTCCGAGTGCAATGCACTCTAGATTGCCGTGGAGTATGCCCCAACACCCTTTACCCGGCAACGGCTTTTTAGTGAAAATTCACAACTTTTGTTACTAAAAAAGCGCGATGACTGTGCTGAATGTGCTCGATTTACACATTGACATAACGAAGCACTTGCTCGCAGACGGAGATGGTACTTGAACTTGCGCCATCCAACTCAGTTATAGGTATGTGCTTCCCGAGGATACTCGCCGGACTTGACGGCTTCGACAAAGGCTCTGAGGCCATCGGATATCGACGCTTGCCCTTCCATGAAATTCTGAACAAACCGCACACTGTGCCCCGTAAGGCCGAGTAAATCGTGCATGACCAGCACCTGGCCATCCGTGCCGGGGCCGGCGCCTATACCGATGACCGGTATATCCAGTTTGCGACTGATGTCGGCGGCGAGGTCTGATGGAATACATTCCAGTACCAGCAACCTGGCACCTGCGTCCTGAATTTCGACCGCGTCTGCTAGAATTGATTTCGCTTCTTTCGGCGTGCGCCCCTGTACTTTGAACCCACCGAAGGTATTGACCGATTGTGGGGTAAGGCCCAGATGAGCACAAACCGGGATGCCGCGTTCCACCAGTTTACTTATGGTGTCGCTTAGCCAGGTGCCGCCCTCCATTTTGACCATGTGCGCGCCGGCTTGCATCAGTTGTGTGGCACTCTCCATCGCTTGTTCGGCGGTGGTGTAACTCATGAAGGGTAAATCCGCGATAACCAGAGATTCCGGCTTACCGCGAATTACACAGCGGGTGTGGTAGGCCATATCGCTGATCGTGACGGGAATTGTGCTGTCATGCCCCTGTAGTACCATGCCCAGAGAATCACCGACCAGAATGGTTTCCGCGCCCACTTCACTGATAATCCGCGAAAAAGTCGCATCGTATGCGGTGATACAGACAAATTTTTCGCCGCTGGTTTTCATCTTGTCCAGGGTATTAATCGTGGTCTTGCCCATGGCTAGGTGTCCTGTCCGATGTGTCACATCACTTCTGGTCCTGCAGGGCAGAGACGTTATCTGAAAAATGTCGGGTTGAAATAGTGGCGTCCGCTACGAATATCCAGCAGGTAATCCACCAAGTCTTTGTAATCCTCTGCGCTGTTAGCCAGATCGATTTCGCTGGCGTTTACTATAAGCAGCGGAGCATCATCGTAATATAGAAAGAACGCACTGTACACTTCGTTCAGGCGCTCCAGATAGCCCCTGTCAATATCGCGTTCTATGGCTAATCCGCGCTGCTCGATCCGTGCAAGGAATACATCGGGAGACGCCTGTAGGTGCACCACGAGGTCCGGCTTGGGTTAGGGGCGTCTATGGTCATTTGCCGACGCCTATGGAGCCCTCTATAGCGATAAAGGCGGGGGGTGTACGCCCTTTCATGTCGATGGGAATGGCCGAGTTGTCAGGCATTACGACAGGTTCCTGTGTGGCGCTCCGTGGCGGGTGAAGCTACTGCAAGGCAGTTGGCATTGCGTTTTCACCAGGCCTGTTTCAGGGCAATGTGTCAGGAGTGTAGACAGTGCTGTGCCATCGGGTAGTACCAGTGTATCGCCGCCAATTTCGCGCAGTGGGTACAGCACAAAATGCCGGTGTTGCATCTGTGGGTGAGGTACCGTCAGGCGCGGTGAGGTGATTGTCTGGTCTTCGTATAGCAGGAGGTCGAGATCCAGCGTGCGTGGACCCCATGTTACATCCCGGATGCGGCCCTGTCGCTGTTCTATCTGCTGCAGGGCGTCCAGTAGCGCCTCGGCGCTCAGCGCTGTATGCAGTCGCACCACAGCGTTGAGGTAATCGGGTTGGGTGCCCGGGCCAAGTGCCGCGCTGCAGTAGACGCTCGAGACGCTGTCGAGATGGCACTTTGGTAACGCTGCCAATGCATTAACGGCCGTACAGAGTTGTTTCTCGGGGTCGCCTAGATTGCTACCGAGTGCAACATACGCTGGTCTCATGGCTCAGGATTGGGACGGCGTGTCCTGATTCTTTTCGGCCGCTTGCGGCCGTCGTTCGAGGCCGTTACTTGTTCCAGGCGCTGTTCTGGCGACAGTTCCTGAATATCTGTCCACCACTGGCCCAGATCGCCGATGTCTTCGCCAGCTTGTTCGCGTAGCAACAGAAAATCGTAGGCCGCACGAAAACGGCGATGCTCGACTAACTCTGCAGCTTTGCGCCCGGTGCGCCGTTGCAATCGCAGTTGAAACTCCCAGATCTCGCGCATCGGTTGGCTGAAGCGGCGCGGAATTGAGATGTGGTTGACTGCATCTCCAATGGCAGACTGTGCCGCACTGTGCATGGCGAGCATGGGCGATTCACTCTGGCTTTCCAGGCGTTTGGTTCTGGTGGTGACGACGGGCCACAGCAGGGCGGCGAGAATAAAAGCCGGTGTCACTGGTTTGCCCTGTGCGATGCGCTGGTCGGTGTTCTCCATGGCCGCTTGCACCAGTGTTAATGCTCTTTCGTCTTGTCGTATGCAGACACTGGTATCGGGAAACAGGTAGCGCAGTAAATCGAACTCCAACAGTTTGTCCAGGGTACTGGCGGCGTAGCCGGCCAGAAACAGCTTGAGAAATTCGTCAAACAGGCGCGCGGCAGGAATCTCTCCCAGCAGGTGGGCACAGCGCGGTATCGCCGCGGCGGTTTTCTGATCGATGCTGAAGCCGAGTTTTGCTGCGAAGCGCACGACACGCAACATGCGCACAGGATCTTCGGTGTAGCGCTGTTCGGGATCGCCAATAATAGAAACGCTCTGGTTTTCCAGATCTTGCAGGCCGTTTACGTGATCAAAGACCTCGAACTTGCCAGAGTCATAGTACAGTGCGTTAACCGTGAGGTCGCGTCGCACCGCATCTTCCTCCAGCGTGCCATAGACATTGTCTCGCAGTAGCAAACCACTGGCCGATTGGCGCGAGTGATTGCCACCCGTTTCCGGTTGGTCACTCCCGCTGCCGCCGCTGCCGCCGCTGTCATGATGGCCGCGAAAGGTGGTGACTTCGATAATCTCGCGACCAAAGCGTACGTGAACGATGCGAAACCGACGCCCGATGATGCGCGAGTTGCGAAACAGATCCGTCACCGCCTCCGGTGTCGCGTCAGTCGCAATGTCAAAATCTTTGGGGTGCCCGCCCAGCAAGAGATCGCGAACCGCGCCCCCCACAAGATAAGCCTGATAGCCACTGCTGCGTAAGCGCGACATCACTTTGAGTGCGCCGTCGCTGATGTTTTTGCGGGATATGCAGTGTTGATCCCTGGAGATGATATTCAAACGGATTAGGGCCTGTTGCGGTGTTCCGACAGGCGAGAAGTCTAGCATACAAGTGCGGTTCGTGTCGGATGGTCTCAAATAGTTGAGGGAGGGAATGATGGGGAAAGCTCTGCTTCCCCCATCCGGGTCTCACATCAGGAGTTATTGTTATTTCTGTGCGTTGTTATTTTTATAGTGTCAGTACAAACACACATGTATTTAATGCCTAATATCCCGGGAGTGTTAACACCAACTTTCCCAAGCAATCGCTAGTAACATCGCCCATGTGCCCGGTTTTTACGCAACATGCAACAAATGGAAATTGAGGGAAAGCGTTCTTCCCCCATCCAGGTCCATATCAATCTGTATTATTTTTATTGTCGTAGCTATTATTTTTATTTTTCTGACATTGGTAAGTAAGCATTTCCTGTGCCAACTATACATTATATATATTAAACATAGAGTTAGGGTATTGCGGAGATTTTAAAAGACTAGGGAAAGGCGTAGGTTGTTACCAATCTACTCCCCGTTGAGGTGTGTGTGTCAATTCGGGTAACGCCTATTTTCCATCAACTACGGCCATTTTGCCTCGCGCCGAAAGGCTGCTTTTGTTCCTGGGAATACCAAATCGCTGGCGCCGTTCCCACAGGCACTTGCGGCTGACACCGAGCTTTTGTGCCAGTTCGGTTTCGCTCATGGAATCCTGATGCTCCAGCACAAAGCGCTGAAAGTAATCTTCCAGCGACAAGTCTTCAAGCGGATCATTATTGGTAGGCCCGCTGTTCGCATGGGCCGAGCTCTGTCCCTGCTGGCCGCGTATACGACTGATGTTGACCAGTTCCAGATCGATGCCCAGCGCTTCATTGTCAATTTCTTCACTGCTTGACAGGATTACGGCCCTTTCAATGGCATGCTCCAGTTCCCGGACATTTCCCGGCCACTGGTAAGTCGTGATGGCTTGTATCGCGCGTGGCGATAGGCGCATCAGCGGTTTACCGAGGCGCTCAGTCTGGGTTTGCAGCATGCATTCCGCCAGTTGCAATATGTCCTTGCCCCGCTCGCGTAGTGGGGGGAGCGCCAAGCGCAGCACATTGATGCGATAGAACAGATCCCGCCGGAAGTTTCCCTCCGCGGCCAAACTCTGCAGATTGCGGTGAGTGGCGCAGATCAGTCGGACATTTACCTTGCGCGATTGCACTGAACCGATACGGCGAATTTCTCCCTCCTGAATAAAGCGTAGCAGTCGCGCTTGCGCCTCCAAGGGGAGCTCTCCGATCTCATCGAGAAATAACGTACCGCCGTCGGCGGCCTCGATCAGACCCATACGACTGGCATGGGCGCCGGTAAAGGCGCCTTTCTCGTAGCCAAATAGTTCTGATTCGATCAGGGTGTCAGGGATCGCGGCGCAGTTTACCGAGATCAGGATCTTGTTGGCGCGCAAGCTGTTCTGGTGAACGCTGCGGGCCACTAACTCCTTGCCTGTACCGGTCTCTCCCAGCACCAGCACGGTGGAATCGGTAGGCGCCATTTTCTCGATATGTTCGAACAGTGTTCGGATCGCAGAGCAGTTGCCGATCATACCGGCCGAGGATTTGGCAGGTGTTGGAGGCGGGGTTCTATCTTCAGGGCGGCCGGTTGGGTGGTCGGCAATGATGCGCTGCACGGCGCCGATCATATCGCCGTGATCAAATGGCTTGGCAATATAGTCCACCGCTCCCATACGCATCGAGTCTACTGCAGAGCGCAAACTGGCATAGCTGGTCATGATTAAAACTGGGACATCGCCCGCTTTTCTGATCAGGTCAGTGCCGGGCGCGCCCGGTAGTCGCAAGTCGCTGATGACCAGATCAAAATCGTCGAGAGTGTGGTCCTTTTCTGCTTCCTGCACCGAGCCTGCCTCGCTGACCTGATAACCATTGCGTTCCAGTAGGCGGCGCAGTGCGGCGCGGATGACTGATTCATCTTCCACAACGAGGACTTTATGCATAAATCGTTACCTTGGAGTACATCGGACTCAACATACTACGTCAAAATGGAAACATCCAGCGCAGCAGCGGAAGAGTGGCTATAGTTGGAACATCCCGTTGTAGCTGGTGCGGGGTAATATCAGGGTAATCCGTGTGCCGGGATTGTTACCTTCAAACAACGGGCTGGTAATCTGCACTTTGCTGTTCATGTCTTCCATGATACTGAATACCAGTGCCAGCCCAAGCCCTGTGCCGACTCCGGGATCCTTGGTGGTATAAAACGGTTCAAAGACCTGAGTATGTAACTCCTGGGCGATGCCGCTGCCGTTGTCTTCCACATCGACACGCACCTGGTCGGCGCTGGCGGTCGACCTTATGTGCACCTCGGCATCGCCCTCATTGCAGGCGTCTCTGGCATTGCCCAACAGATTGATAAAGACCTGTAGCAGGCGTTGGCCATCTGCCAGCACTACCACTTCGCGATCACTTTGATTTTGAAATTGTACAGGCATCGCCTCCAAGTCTAATTCCAGCAGGTGGATGGCCTCATCCACACAGTCCGCCAGGTTGGTAGGGACCAGTTTGGTCTCGACGGACGGGGAACCGCTATGTGAAAAGTTCATCAGTGATTCCACGATGCGTGTGACACGGCTCGTCTGCTTGAGGATATCCTGGGCCATCAAGCGAATTTCCTCGGGGTCAGACTCGTACTCGAGGTTTTGTGCCAGGCAGGCGATGCCAGTGACCGGATTACCGATTTCATGCGCAACGCCAGCGGCCAGGCGACCGATGGACGCCAGACGTTCGTTGTGCAGCAGCTCCTCCTCCAGCAGTTCGAGCTCGGTAATGTCTTCTACCAAAATAACGGTACTTCTGTTGGAGCCCTCTTCGATGGGTGTTTTGTGTAAGCCAATCCAGCGCGAGGGGCCCTTGTCGATGACGACCTCTGTTTTCAGAGTGGTATCGGCGTCTCCGCGCAAAAAGTCCTCGAGAATATGCCCCCATGGATGATGTATGGAACCCAGCAGTGAACCCAGTACATCGGTAGGTGCAATCCCAGTGATGTGCTGCATGCTTTGATTCCACATCAGCAGTTCACCATCTGAGCCGATCGAGCAGGCGCCAATAGGCAATTTGTCGAGTGTCTCGCGATGGTGTCGTCGCAAGTTGTCCAAATCGGCGGCTAGCCCGGTAAATTGCGGCTGCGCCTGATCCAGGTTGCGCTCGATCAGGTGAAGGTCGTCGGTATAGGCATGTGCGCCGGGCAGGAACGGAATGCGTCCCTCAATGATGCGGTGGGCGACAGCCGGCCCGAGCAGTCCCGACAGGTTGACTTCTATGCGAGCCCGCAAGCGACGCAGCGCATAAGGTCGGGTTTCATGGGTAGAAAACTGCAGTTCCTCCAGTGCCCGCTCGACTTCAGATTCAGCTGCTCGCTGGCCCAGGGCCGGGGCCAGGCGATGGCTGAAATCAGACGCACTGTAGACCGACAGTACCTGCCGCGTCGGGCGAGCCTGGTCGTCCATTGAGCATATTTCCGCAGCGACTCGCTCCTCTTTACTGGTTTTGGTCAGCAGGGAAACCAGAATGAACAACCCGGTATTCAGTAGCAGCGATACCAGGGCAACGGCTGTCCACAACTTGTCGCTCTCGCCGAGCAGCTGTCTGTAGACGGCCGTGAGCCATTGTGGATGGTCGCCGCCGACTAGAGGCCATAGCATGGAAAAGCCCCAGACACTAAGTCCTCCGCAGATCCCAGACAGCAGGCCGGTGCGGTTTGCTTTACGCCAGTAAGGTGTTGCGATGATACCGGGCAGGAACTGCAGCGTACCGGTGAACGCGACAAGTCCCAGCTGGGTGAGGGACTGTCTGCCCCCGAGCGTCACAAAAAAGATGTACCCGGCAAGAATGAGAATAGCGATCAGCGAGCGACGCAGCCATTTGAGTTGCGCATAGAGGCTTTGTGCCCGGTCGATTTGCAACGGCCTGAAGGGCAGTATCAAATGGTTGAGACACATATTGGCCAGTGCCAGTGTGGTCACAATGATAGTGGCGCTGGCGGCAGACAGGCCTGCCACAAAGGCGGCTGCGCTGAATGGAATGGAGTTCAGCGCCATACCAATCGCCAGACCGCTGTACTCCATGGGCAGATCGTGGCCCAGCTTGATCCCCGCCCAGGCCATCGGAAGAATGGGAAGGCTCAGCAACAGAAGGTACAGCGGCAGGCCCCAAGTGGCACTGCGCAAATCACGGCTGTCATTGTTTTCGGCAAACGCCATATGAAACATATGTGGCATACACACCGCACCGGCGAAAAAAATCACTAGCAGAAGGCGTGCATCATTGCCCTGTATAGTCTGGGTCAGGGAGTGATTTACCGGTGGGTTTTGTACCAGCCACTGCTGCAGCCCGTCGAAACCGCCGAAGATCGAATACACTGATGCCAGCAGCAGGGTCATAAGTGCACAGAGCTTCACCAGCGATTCAAAAGCGATGGCGGTGACGAGGCCTGTGTTGCGGTGCTGCGAGGACACGTGCCGCGTGCCAAACGCGATAGAAAATACGGTGATGATGACACAGAAGAACAAGGCCAGCCTGCTGTGCTGTGGGCCGCCGGAGGTCAGGGCTGCGCCATCGCCCGCCAGAATGTGGATGCTGTCGGCCACCGCTTGTATCTGTAGCGCCAGCAGCGGCAGTAAGGTGGTGCACATGGCAATAGTGACCACTGCGCCGACCCAGGGGCTGCGAAAGCGGAAGGTCAGAACGTCGGCCAGAGAAGCGAGTTGATAGACCCGGCACAGGCGCAGTAACGGAAACAGCAACAGCGCGGCCACCACAAACATCAACACCACGCCGAGGTAATACAGTAAGAAGTTATAGCCATACTGATGGGCGAGGGAGATCACACCATTGCTGGCCATCGCGCCGGCAAACACGCCCAGCGACAGTACATAAACAGCGGGGTGGTGGGTGATGCGCTCTGGAATGATGCCCTTATCGGCAAGGTGGGCAACCGCAAATAAGCCGATCAGGTAGGCGACAATAAACAGTAAAATCTGCGCCAGACTAAAGCTCATCCGGGTACCTGGAGCGCTGGTTCCAGTAAGCCCCAACGACGACCAAAAGCCACAGTAGGTAGGGTCGATACCATGCCGTTTCTGAGTTGAGCATCCAGGTCTCGATTGCGGGAAAGAAAATCAGTACGACGCCGGCAAACAACAATAATAGGCGGTTGATATACATGGCCCTTGTTCCCCCTGTTGGTGGTGCACACTGGCGTGTCGAAATGGTCGCGCTGTTGAATAGTACTGAAGCGCCCGCTGCGGGTAAAGTTCAAGTGTTCAGGCCGATGGCGGCGGCCGGTATGGCTGCAACCGGGGGCACTTTCCGCAGCGCCCAGTGCTCGATGGCGTAAGCCAGTATCTGTTCGGCATCTGTCAGCGCGTTCGGTAGCTGGGTCTGCTGCAGGAAGCGCAGGGCACGGCGCAGGTTTTGTGTAGCCTCGGCATTGATCAGCGCTGGCGCCCTGTTCTGCTTGCTGAACTTTTGTCCCTGCCAGGTGGTGATGACGGGTAGGTGACAATACTGGGGCGTGGTATACGACAGCTGTTGTTGTAGAAAGATCTGCCGCGGGGTCGAGTCCAGCAAATCGGAACCGCGCACCACATGCGTGATGCCCTGCGCGGCATCATCGACAACCACGGCTAATTGGTAGGCGTTCAGACCGTCCTTGCGCCGGACCACGAAATCCGTGAGGGATTCCCCCAGCGGGATGTACTGCGATCCTTGCACAAGATCGGTAAATTGCACCCGACTTTCGGGCGCTACGGCGGTGCGTATCGCGCAGGGCGCGCAGATTTTTGCTTGCCGTGTACGGCACTGGCTCCCGCAAGTCCCCTCCGTGCCCAGCGTTGCGCGGGTGCAATCGCAGAAGAAAAGATGGCCATCCTGCGCCAGTTGGGCAAGCGCTATCTGGTAGGCCGCTGCACGTTTACTTTGGTAGAGCACGTCTTCATCCCAGCGTAGGCCGTGGCATTGCAGGCTGTGCAGAATACTGGCGGCGGCCCCTGGCTGCTCCCGGGGTGGATCCAGATCCTCCATGCGCAGCAACCATTGGCCACCGCTGTGGCGGGCATCCAGGAAGCTGGCGAGGGCAGCGATGAGAGAGCCCAGGTGCAGCGGGCCGGTTGGCGAGGGCGCGAAACGCCCCCGATACAGCCGGTCGGAATTGGGCACGGTAAGCGCCCGGTGGGGGACCTAGCCCATTTCCTGCCGTTCCTTGATTTCGGCCAGCGTCTTGCAATCGATGCATTGCGTCGCTGTTGGTCTCGCTTCCAGCCGCTGGATACCGATCTCCACACCGCAGGCTTCACAGTACCCGTAGTCGTTCGAATCGATCAGTTCCATGGTGGAGTCGATTTTTTTGATCAGCTTGCGCTCCCTGTCCCGGGTGCGCAGTTCCAGGCTGAACTCTTCCTCCTGTGTAGCGCGGTCAGCGGGATCAGGAAAGTTAGCCGCCTCATCTTTCATGTGGTTGACGGTGCGATCCACTTCCTGCATCAGGTCTGACTTCCAGTTGCGCAGAATGCTTTTGAAATGCGCAAGCTGCAGCCCGTTCATGTACTTCTCTCCCCGTTTGGTTTTGTAGGGTTCGAAGTTATTGAACTCAAGGCCGCCGGTCTTTTTGGCGGCTTTCGTTGCTTTGGTATCTTTCACTGCTCGAGGCATGGCTATGTTCCCATACGGCATTAAGTAACTCGATAATACTCACAATACCTCAGAAAGGGCTGCCTGGGGCCCTAAAATCCGAAGGCGCAGAAGCTACCAGATAACCGCTACTGGTGCTACTCTTTCCTTGTAGATTTTCCGCTTAACTTCCGCCCTCCGCCGGCAGTTGCTAGAATGCTGCGCTTGCCGTGACAGGGGGCTTACATGCCGGGTCCACATACTACTATTTATCAGCACCGGGGTTTCGCCCGGCGTATCGACGACATAGAACCTTTCCGGGTGGTTGAAGTGTTGGCGCGGGCAACTGCGATGGCGGCCAGCGGCGCCGATATTGTGCATATGGCGGCGGGAGAGCCGGACTTTTCTACGGCGGCACCCATTGTCGAGGCCGGGCGCAAGGCCCTCGCAAATGGTGCGACACACTATTCCCAGGCTGCCGGGATTCCCCAATTGCGCGAGGCGCTGTCGCAATACTACGCCGACACCTACGGGCTGGATATCGCACCCTCGCGGATTATGATCACACCCGGTGCCTCGGGCGCCCTGTTGCTGGTCGCCGCACTGCTGATGAATCCGGGAGACGGCATGCTGATGACCGACCCCGGATACCCCTGCAATCGTCATTTCATGCGCTTGGTGGAAGGCCGTGGCCAGCTGGTGCGCGTGGATGCGAGCACTAACTACCAGTTGACCGCGGAACTTGTCGCGGCCAATTGGCAGGACAATACCATTGGTGCGATGGTAGCCTCACCGGCCAATCCCACTGGCACAGCACTCTCCAGGGAGCAGTTGGCCGCGCTATCTGTACAGGTGCGTTCTCGCAATGGCCACCTGATCGTGGATGAGATATATCACGGGCTGGTCTACGAGGGCTCGGCGCCCTCAGTGCTGGAGGTCGATCAGGATGCTTTCGTCATTAACAGCTTTTCGAAATACTTCGGCATGACAGGGTGGCGTCTTGGCTGGCTGGTGGCACCTGAGGCGGCAGTGGCCGAGATGGAGAAATTGGCCCAGAACTTTTTTATCTCCATGTCGACGATGGCTCAGTATGCGGCGTTAGTGGCTTTTGAACCGGCGACGCGGGAGATACTGGATGGGCGCCGCGAGATTTTTCGCCAGCGCCGTGATTTCCTGTTACCCGCGGTGCAGGATTTGGGCTTCTCGGTGCCCTGTCACCCCCAGGGTGCTTTCTATATCTACGCCGATGCCAGCCGGTTCACCCATGACAGCCAGCGCTTTTGTCTCGATCTGTTGGAGGATCACGGCGTAGCACTGACACCGGGCGTGGATTTTGGCCATCATCGCGCCAGTGAGCATTTGCGCTTTTCCTATACCACGGGCATGGATCGGCTGGAGCTTGCGGTGGAGCGCCTCGCCCGGGTATTGGGCTAATCGAGGTATTAGTCGAGATAGATATCGCCGCCGCTGAGCGTGAACGGTATCGCATTCAGTGTTTCCCCCTGACAGGGGCCGGCGACACATTCTCCGGTATCGGCGATAAATTCGGCCGCGTGGCGCTGGCACTGGATGAGCAGCCCGTCGCTTTTGGCCAGTGAGCCGCCCTGCGGGTCCAACGTCTCCCGGGTGTGCGGGCAGAGGTTTTCGTAGACATACAACTGCCCGGCACGTTTGACAATCAACAGTGCAACCCCGTCGATTTGGACGCCGTGTGCGCTGTTGTCAGGGAAGTTTTCAACGTTGAGGTTCATGCAGTACTGCTTCTTTCTTCAGGTTCACGGTAGGATATGGCAATATTGTGCCAAATCAGGTGCAGGGATCAAGGCACGTTTTGGGAGAGACTATTTATGGCAAGCGCGCTCAACCCAAGGCAGTTGATGGGACTGGACGACTCCCATCTGGTGCCGCTTCCCGATGGCCATCGTTTGCAGGAAGAGGTCGCACAGGCATTTGCAGCACTGGAAGGGGCCGCGCGTCAGTCTGGTTACGAGCTGGTGATTGCTAGCAGCTTTCGGCCATTCTCTCGCCAGCTGGCTATCTGGAATGGCAAGGTCGATGGCTCGCACCCGGTACACGATGACGAGGGTCGGGCTGTGCTGATGGCGCGGTTATCGCCGCAGGAAAAGCTGCACGCTATCCTGCGCTTTTCTGCGATACCTGGGACCTCCCGCCACCATTGGGGTACGGATCTGGATGTCTACGATGCCGCAGTGATGCCGTCGGACTATCGGCTGCAATTATCGCCGCAGGAGGTGGCGGCCGGTGGTCTGTTTGATCCGCTGCACTGCTGGCTGGATGAACGTATGGCGGCGGGCGAGTCGTACGGGTTTTACCGGCCCTACGATAACGATCGCGGTGGTGTGGCACCTGAGCGCTGGCACCTGAGCTATGCGCCGTTATCGGTCGATTGCGCACAGCAGTGTGACAGGACGCTGTTGGCTGCTGACTGTTGGAGTGGTGACGAGATGGCGCAGGAGCTGCTGTTGCGCGAGGAGATTGACGCGAGCTTTGAGGACATCATGGAGCGGTATGTGCGGGTGCCGAGAAATTGGTGCCCGCCACCCCGGACTGAGTAGGGCGGCGGGCGGGTAGCGGTAGAGGTTTACTCTTTCGCTTTGGCTTTCGCGTGCAGGTGTCCGTAGTGGTTCTGGTAATCCAGCTCCGCGGCGGCAATGACTTTCAGTGCTTCGTCACGGCCGTAGACATAGTCCACTTTGACGTTGTTTTCTTTGCCTGGGATCATCTTGTAGGTTGAGAAGTAATGCTGCAGGCGCTCGATTTTGATCGCTGGCAGATCGGCGATATCGCGCACGTCGCCCCAAATGTTATCGCCTTCCAGTACGGCTATGATCTTGTCGTCTGCCTCGCCACCATCAATCATCTGGATGCCACCTACGATGCGCGCTCTGAGCACGATGTCGGCGCGGGTAATGTGACGCTCGGAATACACGCAGATATCCAGCGGATCGCCGTCGGCAACATCCACGCCGTCACAGCGTTTGGCCACTTCTTCTGCGCAGTAAGTGCGCGGAATGAAACCGTAGAGCGCCGGGGGACTGGAGGTGGTGCGCTGTGGGCGATCAACCATCAGGAAGCCTGATGCTTTGTCCAGCTCATATTTGACCACGTCAGTGGGGGTCATTTCGATATAGACCTGAACGCTATCTTCTTCCTGGCCTTCGGCGCGGATGTGCAGGCCATGCCAGGGGTGACGGCGCCAGCGGTTGAACTCGGTGTTGTTGTACATGGGTTCACCTCAAATTAGTAGGGGTTAAAGGGGGTGGTTAGTGTGATCAGGAGGCGCGCATTGTACCGATAAGCGAAGGCGAAATCTTGCCCGAATCAGGCAAAATTTCGCCTTTTGGCGCGCGGCGGACTAGATTTTGAAGCGGGCCTTGAGCTTGCGAGGCACGGGTAGATTCTTCAGTCGCACATACTGCGGCAAGCCGTTTTTATAAGGGGGATAGGCCTCGCCTACTATTAATGGCGCCAAATACTCACGGCCGGCATCCGTAATACCGAAGCCATCGCGGGTGATGTAATTGCGCGGCATTTTCTTCTCGACGTTGGCGACGTCCTCCAGTGCCGCCTCGCCGATCGACCAGGTGTAGCGCTTGCCCTTGCCTCGCACGATGCAGGGCATCACGGCATTGTCACCACGCAGGGCGAACTCGACGGCGGCTTCACCCAGGGCGTACGCCTGGTCGACGTCGGTCTGGGAGGCAATATGGCGCGCTGAGCGCTGCAGGTAATCGGCCACTGCCCAGTGGTATTTGTAACCGAGTTCAGATTTGATCATCTGCGCCAGATGCGGCGCCAGCCCACCCAACTGGCTGTGGCCAAAGGCGTCCTTGTTCTTGGATTCCGACAGAAAACGACCATCTTTATGCTGCGCGCCTTCTGAGGCGACAATTACGCAATAGCCGTGGCGTTTGACTGTGCGCTTAACCCGGGCCATAAACTTGTCGCGGTTGAAGGCGATTTCAGGGAACAGGATGATGTGTGGGGCGTCGCCTTCTTCGGTGGCTGCCAGGCCACTGGCAGCGGCGATCCAGCCTGCGTGACGACCCATGACTTCGAGTATGAAGACCTTGGTGGAGGTCTCGCACATGGAAGCGATATCCATGGCCGCTTCCCTGGTGGAAATGGCGATGTATTTGGCGACGGAGCCAAATCCGGGGCAGTTGTCGGTAAAAGGTAGGTCGTTGTCGATGGTTTTGGGCACGTGGATGGCCTGTAACGGGTACCCCATGGACTGGCTCAACTGGGACACCTTGAGACAGGTGTCAGCGGAATCGCCGCCGCCATTATAAAAGAAGTAGCCGATGTTGTGCGCTTTGAAGACGTCGATCAGGCGCTCGTACTCCGCGCGGTTTTCCTCAAGGCTTTTCAACTTGTGGCGGCAGGAGCCAAATGCGCCAGCGGGGGTGGTCAGCAAGCCGCGAATCGCCACTGCACTCTCCTTACTGGTGTCGATCAGGTCTTCGCGCAGCGCGCCGATAATGCCATTGCGTCCGGCATAGACTTTGCCGATCCGGGAGCGGTTTTTCTTGACAGTTTCGATGACACCGCAGGCAGTGGCGTTAATGACGGCTGTTACTCCGCCCGACTGGGCATAGAAGGCGTTCTTCGGGGGCATGTGATGATCCATTCCAGGTGGCGGGCGCAGTCCATCGCCCGGTAGGTTAATCTCGACAGTGATTTTGCATCGGAATCATACGGCAATTGCCACAGCTTGTGGACTACGGCGTCCGTTTTGTCCCACTGACTGTGGTGTAAGTCGCACACATGCTACTATGCGCGCTGTCTACCAGGAGCTGTTTTCTTGAAAGGTCACATTCATATTCTCGGTATTTGCGGTACCTTCATGGGCGGTATTGCACTGCTTGCCAGGGAGTTGGGCTATCGTGTGACGGGCTCGGATGCCAGCGTTTATCCTCCCATGAGTACACAGCTGCGCGCGGTAGGGATCGACCTGATGGAAGGCTATCTGCCGGAGCACTTGCAACCACAGCCAGACTGCGTGGTCGTCGGCAATGCGATGACGCGTGGCAACCCTCTGGTCGAGCACCTGCTGAACAGCGGCTTGCCCTACACGTCAGGACCCCAGTGGCTGGCCGAGCACGTATTGCAAAACAAGTGGGTGTTGGCGGTGTCCGGCACGCACGGCAAAACCACCACCAGCAGTATGCTGGCCTGGATGTTGGAGCACGCCGGTATGGCACCGGGCTTCCTGATAGGCGGAGTGCCTGGTAATTTTGGTGTTTCGGCACGCTGTGGCGACTCGGATTTCTTTGTGGTGGAGGCCGACGAGTACGACACGGCCTTTTTCGACAAGCGCTCCAAGTTTGTTCACTATCGTCCGCGCACCCTAACGATCAACAATCTGGAATTTGATCACGCCGATATATTCCCCGATCTGGCCGCGATACAGCGGCAGTTCCACCACCTGGTGCGCTGCGTGCCGGGGGAGGGACTCATTGCGTACCGGCACGGTGTCGCGGCGATCGATGAAACGCTGGCGATGGGTTGCTGGACGCCGCGCACGGCCTTCGGTATCGGCGAAGACAGTGCGGCTGACTGGCGCGCGCAATTGCTGGCAGAGGACGGGTCGGCATTTCGCGTGTTGCGTCGTGACGGTGACACACTGGAGGTGAACTGGTCGCACTGCGGTAAACACAATGTGGAAAATGCACTCACAGCCATCGCCGCTGCTCGCCATGTCGGTGTTACACCGGAACTTGCCGTTGCCGCACTCACCCAATTCCAGGGCGTTAAACGTCGGCTTGAGCTGCTGGGCGAACCCGGCGGCGTGGCGCTATATGATGATTTCGCGCATCACCCCACCGCGATCGGCACCACCCTGCAAGGACTGCGCGCGCGCGCGGGCGAGGGGCGTGTCATCGCCCTGATTGAACCGCGCTCCAATACTATGCGCATGGGCGAGCACCGCGGACAGTTGATGGCTGCGACGGCCGCCGCTGACAAAATATTCTGGTTCCAGCCCGCGGGTATGGACTGGTCGTTGGAGGCTTTAGTGGCGGATAGCCCGGTACCGGCCAAGGTAGCGGATGATATCGACGCGCTGGTGTCGCAGGTTGCCAGTGAAGTGCGAGCAGGTGATCAGGTCGTGATTATGAGCAACGGTAGATTCGGCGGGATTCACCAAAAACTGCTGGATACATTACTGGAAGCCTCGTCTGTATGAATACGCCGTTCCTGTCGTTTTACAATGCGCTGGTACTGCGGCGCCCCAAGCTGTCCCTGCTACTGATAGCGTTGCTGACAGCAGCAATGGCGACGCAGCTGGGTAAAATTAAAATCGATGCCTCTGCTGATTCTCTGATGTTGCAGGGTGATCCCTCGCTGGAATTTTATCGCCAGATCACTCGGGAATACGCTACAGAAGATTTTCTGCTGATAACCTGGCAGCCCAATGCGGCGCTACTCTCGCCACAGTCCCTGCAGCCATTGAAGGAAATGGCTGAGGCCCTGCGCGCACTGGACGGGGTGTCCTCGGTGACCACTATTCTGGATGTGCCGCTGTTGGAGAGCCCGCCGGTGACGCTCTCGGACATGACGTCGAGTGATTCCCTGCCGACGTTAGAACAGCCTGGTCTCGATCTCGACATGGTGATGGGCGAGTTCACCTCCAGCCCGATCTATGCCGATTTGCTGGTCAGTCGCGACGGCCTGGTGAGTGCTGTACAGATTAACCTGCAGCGCGACGATCGCTATTTGAACCTGCTGCAAGCGCGGGAAGCGCTGCGCACCCAGCGCGGTAAACTGGGTTTGTCTGTGGCGGAAGCGGCGGAGCTGGCGACCATTGAAACGGCGTTCAAGGCGCGCTCGTCGATCGTGCTTGAGCGCGACGCGCGACTGGTGGAGCAGGTGCGTGAGATTGCGGTGCAGTACCGGGATGTTGCGCATTTGTTTGTCGGTGGTGTGCCGATGATTGCCGCCGATATGGTCAGTTTTGTGGCCAGTGACCTGCTAGTATTTGGCAGTTCGATTCTGGGTATCATGGCGCTAGTACTGGCCATCATTTTCCGGCGTGTGCGCTGGGTCGTTATTCCGCTGACCACCTGTGGTGTCACGGTGACACTGATGTTGGGACTGCTGGGTGCGCTCGACTGGCGCATGACAGTGATATCGTCCAATTTTGTGGCGGTGTTATTGATCATCACGTTTTCCATCGTGATTCACCTGGTGGTGCGCTACCGCGAGTTGCACGCACGGCATCCCGAGGGGGAATTGTACGAACGGGTGTTGAAAAGTATGGGGTTGATGGCCGTGCCCTGCTTCTATACCAGTATCACAACCATCGTCGCTTTTATGTCGTTAGTGGTGTCTGGCATTCAGCCAGTGATCGACTTTGGCTGGATGATGACCGTGGGCGTCTGCGTCGGATTATCGACGGCGTTTATTGTTGTGCCATGTCTGATGCTGGTGTGGCCTGAGGGCAAGCCACACTACTATGCTGGTTCTGAGCCGACGCTCACGGCTTTTTTTGCCCGCATCACTGACAACTATGGCCGCAGTATTTTGGTGGTGACCGCGCTGCTGGCTATACTGACCGGGGTGGGAATCAGTCGTCTGCAGGTGGAGAACCGCTTTATCGACTATTTTAATAAGTCGACAGAAATCTATCAGGGGATGGAACTGCTGGATATCCAGCTCGGTGGGACTATTCCACTGGATATCATCATCACGCCTCCCGATGAGGATACGCCGCTGCCCGGCCTGGAAAATCTCCCTGCCACACCTGTTGCTGAGGACGATCAATTTGCCAGTGATGACTGGGATGACGAGTTCGGCGATGACGAGGGCTTTGTCAGCGTAGAAGACAGCTTCAAGCCGAGTTACTGGTTCAGCCTGGCGGGTATGCGTGAGTTGGATAAAATTCATAATTACATCGACGTCAGACCCGAGACTGGCAAAGTGCTGTCTCTGTCCACCGTGTTTGCCGTAGTTAAGAATCTGATGGGGGATGATATTGGGGGTGTGGAGCTGGCGATTGTGCAGAAGAGCTTTCCCGATGATATGAAGAAGCTGATGGTCTCGCCCTATTACTCCGAGAATACCGGGCAGGCCCGGTTGACGGTGCGGGTGAAAGAAACCAGTAAAGACCTGCGTCGGGATGAGTTTTTGCGCAGCGTGCGCGCTGATCTGGAAAATGAACTGGGCCTGTCTGGGGACCGGGTGCAGTTCACCGGTATGCTGGTGTTATATAACAATGTGCTGCAAAGCCTGTTTCGTTCACAGATTCTCACTCTGGGTGCCGTGTTTGTCGCGATTCTGCTGATGTTCCTGCTGCTGTTTCGCTCTCTGTCGCTGGCCTTGATAACACTGGCGCCCAACGCGCTGGCCGCCGGCATTGTATTGGGTGTGATGGGGCTGGTCGGCATACCGCTGGATATCATGACCATTACTATTGCAGCGATTGTGGTCGGCATTGGCGTCGATGACTGTATTCACTACGTGCATCGCTTCATGGTGGAATTTCCGGTGGATAGAAACTACAAGGCCGCCATGTACCGCTGCCACAACAGCATAGGTCGGGCGATGTACTACACAACGCTGACGGTGGTGATCGGTTTTGCAACGCTGACCCTCTCCAATTTTAATCCCAGTATCTATTTCGGCTTGCTGACGGTGCTGGCAATGGTAGCTGCGGTATTGGGCGCGTTGTTGCTATTGCCGCGACTGATTATCGTCTTCAAACCACTAGGCCCTGAGGAGGAACTTGATGCAGTGCCGAACTGACTGCGGTGCCTGCTGCATCGCCATATCTATTCATACGCCCTTCTATGGCATGCCCAATGGTAAGCCCGCCGGAGTGCCTTGTGTTCACCTGAGCCCCGCGATGCGCTGTAGCGTGATCGACGATACGCGCCGTCCCGCTGTGTGCGATGCGTTTATGCCAGAGGAACTTTACTGCGGCGACAATCGTGAGCAGGCACTGCTGCGCCTGGCGGCGCTCGAAATTCAGAGTGCACCGGACAGCATCGCGACAGGGGGTGCGGTGTGACTGAGTTGCCGTTGTTCCCTTTGTCTGGCGTATTGTTGCCGTTCGGGCGCGTGCCGTTAAAAATATTTGAGCCGCGCTACCTCGATTTGGTGAGCGATTGCATGAAATCCGATACGCCTTTCGGCGTGGTGTGGATACGCCGTGGCGCCGAGGTGACGCAGCGCGGCCGTGCGGCCCCTGAGCTCGGTGACTACGGCACCTGTGCCCGTATTGTCGACTGGGATCAGTTGCCCAGTGGTTTACTTGGTGTCACGATAGCGGGCGATGAACGTTTTGAACTCTACGAGACCAGTACCCGCAGTAATGGCCTGGTGGTTGGGCAAGTGGATGTAAATCCCGCCACGGCGCCGGCGCCTATGTCTGATGTTTGGGGATCACTGCTCGATGTGTTGCGCAGTCTGGAGACTCACCCGCATGTGGAGCGCATGAATCTGAGGGTGGATTACAATGATGCCTGGCAGGTCGCTTACACGCTGGTGCAGTTGCTGCCGTTGGATGAGGCCCTGAAGTACGAGTTGCTGGGTATCGATAGTATTGATGTTCTGATGGCTGAGATTCAGACCCTGCTCAATCAGATCAGCGGCGAAGACTAATACCCGCTCTCAGCTGAAGTCGGGCAGCCAGCCACCTGATTCCTTCCAGCGGTTGACGATATCACAAAACAGTTCTGCCGTGCGTTCGGCGTCATAGGCGGCGGAGTGCGCCTCATCGTTTTCAAAGGGTATACGCGCTTCGGCACAGGCTTTGGCGAGCACGGTTTGCCCGTACGCCAGGCCTGCGAGGGTGGCAGTGTCGAAAAATGAAAACGAGTGAAAAGGATTGCGTTTGATACCGCAGCGCGCCGCTGCAGCATTGATGAAGCCGGCGTCAAAGTGCGCGTTGTGACCCACTAAAATGGCGCGGGTACAGTTGTAGTCGCGGATTTCCTTGCGCACGACATTGAACAGTTCTTCCAGAGCCACTTCTTCCGTAACGGCCTCTCGAAACGGGTGATACGGGTCTATTCCGGTGAAATCCAGCGCAGATTGTTCGATGTTGGCACCTTCAAAAGGATGAATATGGAAATTATAGGTGCGATGTACTGACAGTAGCCCCTCTTCATCCATGCGCACGGTGGTGGCTGCCACTTCCAGTACGGCGTCAGTGCTGGCGATGAATCCCCCGGTTTCCACATCTATGACGACTGGCAGGAAACCGCGAAAGCGATCGCAGATCTGGTGCTCTGACTCGATTTTCAAGCATTCGCTCCAGTATCGATGACTTGCCAGGCGACCGTTTGTGCGGCGCGCAGGGGGGTGAGTGTGTGCTCTCCCAGGGGCAGTTGTGCCGGCACGTCCCAGCTTTGCTTGCGCAGCGTTATGGTGTCCTTGTTGCGCGGCAGGCGGTAAAAATCTGCACCAAAGTGCGAGGCAAAAGCCTCCAGTTTGCCCAGCGCCTGCAACTGCTCGAACACTTCAGCATAGAGTTCCACGGCGGCATGGGCCGAATACACCCCGGCGCAACCGCAGCTGGTTTCTTTGCTGGCGGTACTGTGGGGCGCGGAATCGGTACCAAGGAAAAATTTAGGATTACCCGAAATGGCCGCTGCCTGTAACGCCTGCTGATGGCTATTGCGTTTGAGTATAGGCAGGCAGTAATAGTGGGGGTGAATGCCGCCGGCCAGCATGTCGTTGCGGTTGAACAGCAGGTGGTGAACCGTAATCGTCGCGGCCACGGTGTCGGCAGCCCCGCTGACAAACTGCACTGCGTCTGCGGTAGTAATGTGCTCCAGCACCACCCGCAGTGCGGGAAAGCGCTGCGTAATGGGTGCGAGATGACGGTCTATAAATACCTTTTCGCGGTCAAAAATATCGATGTCATGATCGGTCACTTCGCCGTGAATCAGCAGCGGTAGATCCGCTTCTTCCATCGCCGCCAGCGTGGGATATAGCCCTTCCAGCGCTCTGACGCCAGCATCGGAATTGGTGGTCGCGCCCGCTGGATACAACTTCACAGCGTGTACCCCCTCCGTCTTGGCGGCCAGGTGTATCTCTGCGGGGTCGGTCTGGTCGGTTAGGTACAGGGTCATCAAGGGGTCAAACTGGCGCGGCAGTGCGTGCATGGCCTGCAGGATGCGCTGGCGATACTCGAGTACCTGGGCGACGGTAGCGGCAGGCGGTGTCAGGTTGGGCATGATAATCGCGCGACCGAAATACCGGGCGAGGTCAGCGCAGGTGTGCTGTAGTGCGGCACCATCGCGCAGGTGCACATGCCAGTCATCGGGGCGGGTAATGGTCAGTTCAATCACGAGGAGCCTTGTGGCGTGTATTTCAGGGGTGAATGCTACAGTAAAGCCCCCAGCGCGGGAATACAGACTGGGAATTGAATCCTCCCGGCGGTAGAATATCGGCCCTTTTTGAGTACAAATCTGCGGAGCATGCGATGTCGGATATAAACAAAGTTGTACTGGCCTATTCCGGTGGTCTGGACACCTCGGTCATTGTGCGCTGGTTACAGGATAACTATAGCTGTGAGGTGGTGACTTTCACCGCCGATATCGGTCAGGGTGAGGAGGTCGAGCCGGCGCGCGCCAAAGCACAGGCCATGGGCGTTAAGGAAATCTACATCGATGATTTGCGTGAGGAGTTCGTCCGCGATTTTGTTTTTCCCATGTTTCGCGCCAACACCATCTATGAAGGTGAGTATCTGCTGGGCACCTCGATAGCGCGTCCGCTGATCGCCAAGCGGTTGATCGAAATTGCCAATGAGACCGATGCTGATGCCATATCCCACGGTGCTACTGGCAAGGGGAATGACCAAGTGCGTTTCGAGCTTGGCGCCTATGCGCTCAAGCCCGGCATTAAAGTGATTGCCCCGTGGCGAGAATGGGATCTGACTTCCAGGGAATCCTTGATGGCTTACTGCAAGAGCCGCGAGATCCCCGTGGACTATTCCAATGCGAAAAAGAAATCACCGTATTCCATGGACGCCAACCTCCTGCACATCTCCTTCGAGGGCGACCAGTTGGAGAATCCCTGGACGGAACCCGAAGAGGATATGTGGCGCTGGAGCGTGAGTCCTGAAGCTGCGCCGGATGACGCGACCTACATAGAACTTGACTTTGAAGGTGGTGACCCGGTTGCCATCGACGGTGTGGTCATGAGTCCGGCGACACTGTTGGCTCATCTGAACAAGGTCGGTGGTGCCAATGGCATCGGCCGTGACGATATTGTAGAGAACCGCTATGTGGGTATGAAAGCCCGCGGTTGCTACGAGACACCCGGTGGCACCATCCTGTTAAAAGGACACCGCGCGATCGAATCGCTTACCCTGGACAGGGAAGTGGCACACCTCAAGGATGAATTGATGCCTCGCTACGCCAAGCTCATCTACAATGGCTACTGGTGGTCGCCGGAGCGCACGATGCTGCAATCCGCCATCAACGAGTCGCAAGGTGTGGTAAACGGCAAGGTGCGGCTCAAGCTCTACAAGGGCAATGTGATCGTCGTGGGCCGTCAATCTGCTGACAGCTTGTATGACGAGCATATGGCCACGTTTGAAGAAGACGCCGGGGCCTACAATCAGGCGGATGCAGAGGGGTTTATTAAACTCAATGCATTGCGTATGCGTATTGCTGCCAGTAAGGGGCGTTCTCCCCTGTAGATTGAAACGAGCGCTTATTACTTTTACTTTGGATGCAGAACGTTTACCGAGGATCGACGACGATGAGGAGTTTTACAGACAAAACCGAGGTTGTTGATGGTGTAATCTTCGAGCTACGAATCAACGCCCGGAAGCCAACGGATCCGGCGTGGATCTGTTTAAGAAAGTCACCGAACATGGTAGAGCGCTACCGTGCCCTGGCGCCAGAACTGCAAGGATGCAGGATGGTGGAGGTGGGTGTCGATCAGGGTGGTGGCACAGCGTTTTTTTTGAAGCTCTTTAAGCCCGCGCAACTTTTGGCGATTGAATTGTCAGACAAACCCGTGTCCACGCTGACCGATTTTTTGGCGGCGCATGACAAGGATCGGTGCGTCGATGTCCGCTGGGGTCTCGATCAGGCCGACTCGGTTGAGGTGCCTCGTGTCGTTGATGAAATATTCGAGGGTACACCCTTGGACATTGTTGTTGATGATGCCAGTCACTTATTGGCTCAGACGACAAACACATTTGAGATGCTGTTCCCCAGATTGCGACCTGGTGGACTTTACGTAATAGAAGATTGGTCAAGTGAGCACCTGCTGGAAGCCCGATTCACCGCAGAGATGGCTGCCAATCCTGAGGGCGAGCTAGCTATGAAGGTGGCAGGCATGTCAGAAATTAAGTATGAGATGCCGATGAGTTTTTTGATTTGCCAACTGCTGATAGCCTCAGCGCGTAATCCGGAGTTGATCTCAGATATTCGTGTCGAGAAGAGTATTTGTGAGATCCGTCGGGGAGTTGCAGATATTGAGCCGGCAACGCCTATTGCGGACTATGTGGGAGATTTGGGGCGATGGATGCTCAAATGCTGAGTTATTCGTTTGTCGCCGTGCCCGACAGGGTCCCCCAACCCTAAATATGGCCCGATATCCAATTTCGGGTTGGGGGCCCTCTCGGGCACTGAATTCAGTACGACCGTTTCCTCCTACAGCCTGGGGTTGTACCAGCCCCAGGCGGTCACCAAAGGCGCCGGCATCCATGGAAATGTTGGTGTACAGGTGGGTGTCGCCAAAATACACGTTGCTGGGGAAATCGCGCTGGGCGCACGCTGAATAGACTTTTCCGGTGTACGCACTGGACAAAATTTGATGGCCTGGTGGTGGTACTCAATGCCAGTGCAGTCAGCCAGGTTTGCAGTGTGTTGGGGTGCATGATTTAGCCCTTTTATTAGTGCGATGCGCGTGCGATGAATATTTGCGCTGTGTTAAGCATAATCGGCTCCGCTCGAATTGCCATAATTCAAATCAATTTTCAGGCTGTTGGCCTCTGGCTCGCGGCCTATCTCTAGTGGAAGTCCCGTGACTGCACGCGCAGCTGATCCAGTTCGGTGGTGTAGTCATACAGGGCGCCGGCGATCACGTGGATGACATTATCCTTGCTCTCCACGATGCCCTTTACCAGCAACAACTGACCGCTCATCAGCGCCTGGCGAAAATTCTCTTGCGTGCGTTTCCACACCACGATATTGCTATTGCCGGTTTCATCTTCCAGGGTTAGGAATAACACCCCCGAGGCGCTGCCAGGGCGCTGGCGGCAGGTGACGAGACCAGCGATACGCACGAAACGCCGGTTGCCCATCGCCGCCAAATCAGTGTGGCGCTTGCAGCGATTGAACGGGTAGCGATCGCGCAGCAGGCTCATGGGGTGGGCGCGGAGGGTGAGGCCGGTGGCACGGTAATCGGAGAGCACTTCCTCCGCTATCTGCGGCGTGGGTAACTGTACGTTGTCGTCGAAGTAACTGGCGCTCTGGCTCTGTTCATCACGTAGTAGAGGCTTGGGTTGTTCCAGTGCCATGATCTGCCACTGTGACTGGTGGCGATGACCACTCAACGATTGCAGTGCATCTGCATCGGCCAGGGCTTCCATGTCGCGCTTATCCAGTGCGGCCCACTGCCTGAGGTTGCTGATCTGGCGAAATGGCTGGCGTTGCCGTGCCTCCACCAAACGTTGGGCACCTTCGCGGCTCAGGCCTTTTACCAGGCGCAGACCCAGACGTAGTATTGGTTGGCTACTCTGTGACGAGCGGTGATCCAGTAACTGGTGATCCCACTCACTTTGGTTGGCGTCGATGGGCAAGACGGCAACGCCGTGGCGGCGGGCATCCTGAAGCAGCTGTGAAGGGGAATAAAACCCCATCGGCTGGCTGTTGAGCAGGCCAGCAAAAAAAGCCGCTGGGTGATGGCGCTTGAGCCAGGCGGAGATGTACACCAGCAAAGCGAAACTGGCAGAGTGAGATTCCGGGAAGCCGTAACCGCCAAAGCCCTTGATCTGTTCGAACAGGCGCCGGGCGAAGTCCTCGTCGTAGCCGCGCTCAATCATGCCGCATGTCAGTTTCTTTTCAAACGTGAGGAGCTTGCTGTTACGTCCCCAGTTGGTAATGGCGCGGCGCAACTGGTCCGCCTCGCCGCCGGAAAATCCCGCCGCAACCATCGCCAGTTTGATCACCTGTTCCTGAAAAATAGGTATACCCAAGGTGCGCTCCAACACTTCCCTGATCGCGTCACTGGGATACGTAACGGGCTCCAGTCCCTGCTTGCGCCGCAGGTAGGGGTGGACCATGTCGCCCTGAATGGGGCCGGGGCGCACGATGGCAACTTCAATTACCAGATCGTAAAAACGCTCTGGCTTGAGCCGGGGCAGCATTGACATTTGTGCGCGAGACTCGATCTGGAACACGCCGATGGTGTCGGCCTTTTGCAGCATACGGTAGGTGGCCGCGTCTTCCCTGGGGATGTCGCTGATGGTTTTAATTGAGGGGCAGTAACGGTTCACCATCTGCAGACTTTTGCGAATGGCCGACAACATACCCAATGCGAGTATATCCACCTTGAGCAGGCCCATGGACTCGATGTCCTCCTTGTCCCACTGGATGATGGTGCGGTCAGCCATACTGGCATTCTCCACCGGTACCAGGGTGGAGATAGGGCTGCGAGTGATGACAAAGCCCCCCACGTGTTGCGACAGGTGGCGGGGAAAACCCAGTATCTGTTGCACCAGTGAGTAGAACAGTTCCGCCT
>TARA_B110000503_G_scaffold22517_1_pt1 | contig 58145 bp, 48 predicted proteins | sample TARA_B110000503 | Tara Oceans TARA_B110000503 (sample SAMEA4397472) | marine metagenome | biome: Polar Biome; feature: [SRF] surface water layer (ENVO:00010504); material: water (ENVO:00002006), including particulate matter (ENVO:01000060) such as... | depth 5 m | reverse complement strand
GTAATCAAATGACTGGGAATATCCAAGAACAATAAATAACAAAAAAAGAATCTGAGTGTAAATTTTTTTCATAATAATATAAATATACAATAAACGTGCTAAATTTTTTATTTGATTTATTGTAAATAATATAGAGAAGATTGAAGTAAAAGAATAAATAAACAAAATATATATTACCTTTCTTATGATTAATTAAAATACTTCATCATGAACAATTCAATACTCACTTTTATAGTTCTGTCTTTTATTTTTTTAAGTTGTGATTCGAATAAAAACAGTAGCATAGAAATAAATAAAATATTTGAAAATTATTATCAAGAAAGTTTAAAGATGTATCCGTTAAAAGCTACAAGTCAAGGTGATGTTCGTTACAATGATTTTCTTCCAAATGATCTTAATAATGAATTCAGAACTAATGAAAAATCATTCTATAATAATTATATTAATTATCTAAATGAATTTGATAATAGGCTTCTTAATACTGAAGATTTATTAAGTAAAAAGATTTTAATTTGGGAGTGTCAAAGAAATTTAGAAAGATTAAACTTCAATGAGTATTTCACTCCAATTAATCAGATGTGGACATTACAACTCGATATGGGTCAATATGCAGGTGGGCTTAGTGCTCAGCCGTTTAAAACAGTTGACGATTACAATAATTGGTTAAAAAGAATAGATGATTATATAGTTTGGTTAAATAGTGCTGAAGAAAGAATGAGAGAGGGGATTGCAAATGATCAAGTTCTTCCAAAATCTTTAATAAAAAAAGTAATTCCTCAGTTGAAAACTATTTTAAATACCGACTTAGATGTTAATCTATTTTATAGTCCAATAAGACAGTTTCCTGCTAACTTTTCAGATGATGCAAAATCTATTTTAATTAAGAATTATTCAGATATGGTTTTGAATAAAATCATCCCTGTATATCAAAATTTGTATGACTTTATGAAAAATGAATACTTGAATAATGGTAGAGATTCTAGCGGAATAGATGCTCTTGAAAATGGTTCAAGTTATTACGATTATTCTATTAAATTATATACTACTACTAATATGTCTGCAGATGAAATTCATAATATAGGATTAAATGAAGTAGCTAGGATTTCATTAGAAATGGAGTTAATAAAAAATAAAGTTGGCTTTAAAGGTAGCTTGAAATCTTTTTTTAATCATGTTAGAGGATTAGACGAATTAATTCCTTTTAACAGTCCCGATCAAGTAATTAATAATTTTAATGAAATTCATAAAAAAATGATGCCTCAAGTAAACTCTTTGTTTGGGCTACAACCTAAAACTCCATTTGAAGTAAGAAGAACGGAATCTTTTAGAGAAAATTCCGCAAGTGCTGAATACAATCCAGGTTCGTTAGATGGAACAAGACCAGGTATTTTTTATGTTCCTATCCCTAATATAGATGAATATAATTTTTTCTCTGATGAAGATCTTTTTTTACATGAAGCTATTCCAGGTCATCATTTTCAAATTTCTTTACAACAAGAAAATGAATCATTACCGTCTTTTCGAAAGAGCCTATGGTATAGCGCTTATGGCGAAGGGTGGGCTTTGTATTCTGAATCGTTAGGTAAAGAATTAGGTTTATATAAAGATTCTTATCAATATTTCGGAATGCTAAGTGCTGAGATGCATAGATCTATTAGACTTGTTGTCGATACTGGAATTCATACCAAAGGGTGGTCAAGAGAAAAAGCTATACAGTATTCATTAGATAATGAAGCTGAATCGGAAGCAGGTATAATCTCGGAGATTGAACGTTACATGGCTAATCCAGGACAAGCTTTATCTTATAAAATAGGTCAATTAAAAATTCGTCAACTACGTTCTAAAGCTGAAATTAATTTAAGAGATAAATTTGACATTAAAATGTTTCATGAAAAAATTCTAGAATCTGGCTGTATACCTTTAAAATTGCTTGAAGAAAAAATTGATAAGTGGATTGAAGAAGTTTCTAACCTACCATCCTCTTACAAGGCTAAAGTGTGATTTAAATTCTCTACCATCTTGTAGTTGTACTCTGAACCAGTAGTCAGTTGATGGCATAGGATTTCCATTATATGTTCCATTCCATCCATTACTTAAGGTATCTAATTCTTTCAATAATTTATTCCTTTCCAAAATATTGTTTAACGGATTCTTGAATAGCTTGTAAAGAGGTATAATGAGGCTGATAGTTTAATAATTTTTTAGCCTTTTCGATACTAAAATTGGGACTGTGCGCTAAATGATCCCAGGTAAGTTCTGCATCTTTTTGATTAACTGTTTTTTTCCATTCCTCCCAAGGTAAAAAGCTTAGATTGGCTTTCTGGCCATACCATGTGGCCATTGCACTCGCATAACCTCTTAATGTAAGAGCTTGTTCAGAGATTATATGAAAACTTTCTCCTACCGAACTATTCCTGTTTGTTAGTGCTTTCATAAAAGATTGGGCAACGTCATCTGCATGAACATGGTGGAGAGTTTCCATGCCATTATTTGGTAATATAATTTCCTTTCCCTCGGCCAATAGTTTGAATATATTTGGGTTAAGATTTCCAGTAGGGTTTATTGGCATCCACCCAGGCCCTACTATATGTCCAGGATGTAATATAGTTGCAGGAAATCCGTTTTGACGTGAAACGGAGATTAAATAGGATTCAATGGCAGCTTTATTAATACCATAATGACCGAATGGATTACGTTTTTGAGTTTCAATTGTTGGAACCAGTTCGCTATGTCCATGAACCCAAGTTGTTCCACAATGTAAAAAGTGTTGTATTCTGCCCTGAAGTGCTTCAACTAAATTTTTAGCACTCTCAAGTGTAAAGCAAATCATATCAATGACCACATCGGGGCTCAGGTCTTGGATTTGTTTACCAAATATTTTCTTTTTATCTGCTTCAATACGGTCAATTGTAATCATCTTAACTGATTTCCAAGCTGTGTGAAAATTGTATGGCTTATTCTCTTGACGGCTAATGCAGATTACTTCATGTCCAGCCATCACCAAACGCGGAACTAAAAAAGTTCCCACATGTCCAGTACCTCCAATAATTACAACTCTCATTTTATGCCTTTTATAGTTTTTATTTATTTTCTAAATACAATTTGATTGTGCTATGTCTATGACTTGATAATGCTTGATTATGGTTCTGACCTTTGTTTATCTAAGGTATTATTTTATAAAGATAAATGTTTTAAGGAGGAAAAACAAAATCAAAAATATTTAGCTGTTGTATTTTTGAATTAAATTTTTTGTTAATTCAATACCCTTTAGCTCGGAAAGTAAATTCCCTTCATATTCAATCCCTAAGAATCCTCGATAATTAAATTCTTTTATAATATACATCATTTTCTTGAAATCTATTGTAGTCTCATTTCCAAATTCGTCAAAATCGTAGGATTTCGCACTTACTGCTTTTGCATAGGGCATAAGATCTCTCATTCCTTGATATTTGTCATATTCAATTTCACAAGGTCCACTATAAAGATTGTTGTTTTCTCTTTTTATACAAAAATTTCCAAAGTCAGGCAATGTTCCGCAATTATCTAAATTCACATTTTTAATAACTTCAGATAATGCTTTTCCATTAGAACTATGGCTGCCATGATTTTCAACAATTATATTAATATTAGAATTTTGTGCAAACTCACTTAATAAAGTTAATCCCTTAATAGAATTTTTTTTCCATTTATCTAAATTTTGTTCTCCATCTAAGTTAACTCTAACAGAGTGACAACCTAATTCATAGGCCATTTCCACCCATTTCTTGTGTTTTTCTACAGATTCTATTATTTGGCTAGAATTACTAGAAGATAAATAACCCTCATCGTCCACCATAATTAGAAGATTTATTATATCATGCTCTTTAGAATTACTTTTTAATTCTTTAGTTAATTTAGAAATTGTCATCTTTTCTAATACTGGTCTATATAGAGTAGAGACGTATTCAATTGCATCAAAACCTAGTTCTTTAGATTTTTGTGCAAAATCTATTGGGTTTAATGTTTTGTCTATTTTGATCATTTTATGTAATGACCATTGAGCTAGTGAAATACCATTTTCACTTCTTTCTTTTAAATCAGTGCACGAGTAACCACTTGAGAGAATAATTCCAGAGGATGCAGAAGTTAGTAGTTTGCTAAATTGTCTTCTTTTCATTTTAAGGTGATTCTTCTATTTTCTTTCTATTATCATCTGAATTTGTGTCTATTAATTTATTATAGGGATCAACACCAACTTCAGAAGGTTTCTTATCGACTATTATTGAAATTTTATTGTGAATAGAAGTTATTTTATGTTTTTCAAGATACAACTCAATCTCATTGTCTTGATCATCTTTACTGAAGATTCCTATATCAACATAGTCAGCTAAAAATACAGAATATTCTGGTTTTTTCATCTTATCTGTTTTGTAAGTAATTGAATCTCTTTCTTCATCTCCATAAAACATTCTGCCTTTTTCATTATTTCTGTATTTACTTACTTTAAATTCAATATTTACTTTAAACTTACCGTTTTCAAGCTCTTCAAAATCAGTTTCAATTACTCTATTTTGATAAAGAGTGATTGTCTCAAACATGTCTTTAATTAAGTAACTTAATGAATCTGGAATAACTTCTTTTACATGATTAACAAGATCAATACTAGTCGTATAAGGAGGCTCCTGGAAAGCTACTTTTTTTACATATTTTTTAAGAGCAGAATTCAGTTTTTTATCTCCAATATAATCACTCAAAGCATAAAATATTAATGACCCTTTTTGATAATGAATATATCCTTGTCCGTCATTAAACATAAGTGAATTCTCTCTTTTACTTTCAAAAGTTCTCTGAGTTAAGTATGTATCTAAAGATCTTTTAAGGAATTTACGCATCTTGCTTTTCCCATTAATTTTTTCAATAACTTTTAAAGAAACGTACTCTGACAAACTCTCAGAGAGCATGGTAGCACCAAGTACATCAGCTCCAATAACTTGGTGAGCCCACCATTGGTGTGCAACTTCATGAACAGAAATAAAAAACGCATAATCATTTCCTCCTTCTTCAGAATCATCTACATCAGCTATAAAACCAATGCTCTCTGAAAAAGGAATAGTATTTGGAAAAGATTGAGCAAATCCTCCTGAGGTTTTAGGGAATTCAATTATTCTTAATTGTTTGTGTTGATAAGGGCTAAAGTTTTCACTACAATAATCCAAAGCTGCCTTCATTCCCTTGATCATTCTATCTAAGTTATACTCATGACCTTTATGATAATAAATCTCTAAATTCACATCATTCCATTTATCTTTAATTACTTCATATTTTGCAGAATTAAAAGCATAAAAGTTTAATATTTTGCTATCCATTTTATAATGAAAATACTTTCTATCTCCTTCAATCCATTCTCTTTGTAAGTAACCAGGAGCAATCGCAATTTGATCTTTTGAAGTACTTACTGTAGCTTCAAAATCAATCCAATCTGCATCTTTTGCGATGTAGGTATTGCCAAGTGCTGTAGAATCTGACGGCTGTGGTTTTAGTTTGTTTTTAGGAAGATCATACTTTTCTCTTGTCTTATCATCTGTTAATTCTCCTAATGAGTAACCAAGAGATGGAAAAATACCACTATTTATAAAAGTACCATTATATATTATTTGAGAATTATTTCTCAATAGAGTATTAGGTTTGTTTTTGACTGAAAATAATAATTTCAGGCTGTCTCCAGGATATAATGAGGTTTTTAGCTTATATATATCAAAATTATAAAGGGTGTCCTCTAAAACAAGGTCTGTTTCTTTATTAAATTTAAAGGTGCTGATTAGTCCATTGTGATCTAAAAAAATACTATCAATAGCCTGCTTAGTTTTATTAACCATTAAATACTCACCAAAAGCACTTAAATTTCTTGAAGATGGGAATATATCTACATTCACTTTAACTGAAACTATCCTAGGCTGACTGTAATTTTCATATTTTTTATATTTTTTTTCTCCCTCTACAGTTTGTGATTCACTCTCTTTTGAAGTTGTTCTTTTATTTAAAATATTATTTGTGTAATAGATGTAACCACCAATCGAAATAAACATTAAAGTGAAAAGCGTTATAAAAAAGGGGTATTTTCCGTTGAATCTAGATTTGGCAATAAGAATTCTCTCCTTAAAACTACTAGGTAGTCCTCTGAAATAAAAAAGAGATGTTAATATGCAAAACACAAAACCAAGTGATAGCCAGTATATTTTATAAATAAAATATCTGTTTAGCGTATCACCATATCCGTTCATGTCAGAATATGAAAAACCAGGACCTTGGTTATATTTAAAAATAGCCTGTTCGACACCTGCTAAACCCATAAGAGGAATACCAGTTAAAAGTACAATCATTAAAAATAAGCCCACATAAGGATTACTAATTAGAGTTTGAACAAGAAATGCAAGAAAAGACCATATTACAAAGTAGATAAGATTTAACACGATTAGTTCATATATATAGAGAGATATTTCAAAATCATAAAATCCTTTATAGGTTTGAAATATTAATCCTGTGATCATTATAAGTGATGAAAGAGCTAATTGCATTTTAAAAATTGCAAGAAACTTAGAACCAAAAAGGACCCAGTTTTGGGTAGGACTAACATCAACTAATTGATTTATTTCAGAAATTCGTGATCTATGAATTAATATTCCAGCATAAAGAAATGTACAGATATTTATTGCAAGAGTAAAAGTAGAACCCGACTGTAGCATTCTCCATGTTCTTGGAAGAGTGGCGGTTCCAAATACATTTCCAAGTTCGAAGAGTCCAATTAAATTAATTAATAACCCAACCAGAACAATACAAATAAATGGCCAGCTTTTTACAATAAAGAAAAAATCAATATTAGATAGTTTCCAAAGTGATTTCAGTTGGTTTTTAAAAGAAAAATCAAAACTAACCTTAGGTAAATTAATTTTAATAATTCCTCCAAAATTTGATTTGACAACTCTTTTTGATTCTTTTTTATTAAATGAAAAAGTAAAAGCATTTTGGCTGAAACTAAAAACTTTGTAAATAGTTGTGAATATTAAAACACCAATACCACCCCAAAGCAGTCTGTTGTAAATTAAAACTTCTTTAATTGGAAGATATAGTTCGTTTTGTTCTGATACAGTCCAATACCTTGTATAATATTGAATTGCTGAATCTCCAAACGGATCTAAAATAGCTGCTAAAAATCTTTTATCAGGATCCTCAAATAGACTTGTTAATAGGACTTGTAAGATTAGTAAAATTAACACGGTTATAAAACCTGCAGAAATGTTTCTAGTAAAAGTGACAATTCCAAATACAATAGCTCCCATAAAAAGCATATTAGGAAGTATGTATATAAAATAAACATCTGTATAAGATTTGAGATCAAAACTGACTATAATATCTGGATTTGTTCCCGGAAGAACAAAACCACACACTATACCAAAAGCAACTATTAAAACGATTATGTTCACTATAAAAATTCCACTAAAAAATTTAGCCAATAAGTACTGAAGCTTTGTAAAAGGATAGGAATATAGTATGGTATGCATTTGACTTTCGTAGTCTCTATACACCGAAACTCCAATTATTGAAGGATATAAAAAAATAAGAAGACCTGATAATCCTCCAAAAAGTCCAATTATTCCAAGTGGAGAATTAACGATTTTTGAGGAACCAGTTGTGACTGTCAAAAAGTCAAAAAGCCCAGCAGCAGCACCAGACATCATTAATGCTATAAAAAGAAATATAAAAGAATATATGTAGAAAGCTGGTCTTCCAAACCAATACTTAATTTCATTAAAAAATATAGTTAAGAACATTTAATTGGTTTTTTAAGAATTACTGTTTTGATCTTCTTTAAGGGCAATAAAATACACATCGTCAAGTTGAGGTTCTACTTTCTTAAAATCTTTTGAAGGTTTTTCTTCAGAGTATACTCTTATTGTTAAGGTATTGTCAACATTGTAGTTAGAAGATAAAATATTAAATTCAATTTCTGCCTTCTCAAGTTCTTCTCTAGTAACAGTTTTAGTCCAAATCTTATTTTTAATTTCAGTAGTTGCATCAACAGGCTTGATGTGTTTTAAAATTCTTCCTCCATTTAATATAGCCATGTCGTTACATAGCTCCTTTACATCATCAACAATGTGAGTGGAGAAAATAACAGTACAGTTAGTTCCAACCTCTCTTAATACATTTAAAAATCTTTGTCTTTCTGCAGGGTCAAGTCCGGCCGTAGGTTCGTCTACTATAATTAGTTTAGGATTGTTAAGTAGTAATTGAGCAATTCCAAATCTTTGTTTCATACCTCCGGAGTAACCTTCAACGTATTTTTTCTTTACATCTTGAAGATTGGTAATGTCTAAAAGTTCATTAACTAGTTTATCACGCTCAGTTTTATTTGAAACACCTTTTAAAAGTGCAAAATAATTTAATAATTCTTCGGCTGACATTTTAGGGTAAACTCCAAATGACTGAGGAAGGTATCCTAATATTTTCCTCAGTGATAATTGATCTTTGAGAACATCAATTTCATTGAATATAATTGAACCTGAGTCTGGAGCTTGAAGTGTAGCAATAGTTCTCATTAGTGATGATTTCCCAGCGCCATTTGGTCCTAGTAAGCCAAACATTCCTTTTCCAATTGTTAAACTTAAATTATCTATAGCTTTTACTTTATTAGAGTATGTCTTTGTGAGGTTTTCTATTACTAAATTCATTTGTATTTTATTTAAGAGTGGGAATATATTAATATATTTATAGATAGAAGTACAAATATAGTATTTTTAAAAACATTCCAATAAGAATGTATTATTAAATATATATAATTTAATAAAATTCATTTATGATTCAATCATATAAACAAAAAGTAGAGTTAAGTGATAACTATGATGCAATAATTATAGGTTCAGGGATGGGTAGTTTAACAACAGCTGCTTTGCTTTCAAAAGAAGGAAAAAAAGTTCTTGTACTAGAAAGGCATTATACAGCAGGAGGATTTACTCATGTTTTTAAAAGAAAAGGATACGAGTGGGATGTAGGCATTCATTATATAGGAGAAGTTCAAAACCCTAATACCCCAATTAGAAAAATGTTTGATTATGTTTCAAATAATCAACTTAAATGGGCTGATATGGGTGAGGTTTATGATAAAATTGTCATTGGTGATAAAACTTATGACTTTGTAAAAGGAGTAAAGAATTTTAAATCAAAAATGCATGAGTACTTTCCAAATGATGTTAAAGCTATTAATGATTATGTTCAATTAGTTTTTGATAGTAATAAGAGTATGAAAAAATTTTATTTAGATAAATCTTTGCCAAATTTTCTAAGTAATTTTTTAGGATTTTTTTTAAGAAAAGAATATTTAAAGTTTTCTAGTAGAACAACATATGAAGTGATAAGTTCACTAACTGAAAACAAGGATTTAATTAAAGTTTTAACAGGTCAATATGGTGACTATGGACTTCCTCCTAAACAAAGTAGTTTTGCCATGCATGCAAGTGTAGTAAAACATTACTTTAATGGAGGCAGTTTTCCTGTAGGTGGTTCTTCACAAATAGCCAATACAATTGATAAGGTGATCGAGTCCTCTAAAGGAACTATTCTTACAAAGGCTGAAGTCAGTAGTATTATTATTGAAAACAATACAGCTAAAGGAGTTGTAATGAGTGATGGAAAGAAATTCTATTCTGATCTTATTATTAGCGGAACAGGAGTGTTTCATACTTACAATAATTTAATTAATGAAAAGATTAGAATTAAACATGGTTTTGATAAAAACTTAACTAAAGTTACTCCGTCAGTTGCTCATGGGTGTCTGTATATTGGTTTAAACGGCACTTCTGAAGAATTGAAGCTTCCTAAATCTAATTTATGGATTTATCCAAAAGATTTAGATCATGATTCAGCTGTTTCTAGATATTTAAAAGATAATGATTCAGAATTTCCTTTAGTTTATATTTCTTTTGCATCATCTAAAGATCCTTCTTGGCAATCTAGATATCCTAATAAAAGTACTATTGATGTTATCACTTTATTACCTTATGAAAGATTTTTAAAATGGGAAGGCACTTCATGGATGAAAAGGGGAGAGGATTATGATAAGTTAAAAGTAAAAATCACTAACAGGCTTTTAGATCATTTATATGATCAACTTCCTCACTTGAAAGGTAAGATCGATTGTTGTGAATTATCAAGTCCCTTAACCACGAAAAATTTTGTTAATTACAATAAAGGGGAGTTATATGGTATTGATCATACACCAACTCGATTTAGTCAAAAATTTTTAAGGCCTAAAACACCAATTAAAGGTTTATACTTGACAGGTCAAGATATCGTATCTGCTGGAGTAGGAGGTGCACTTTTTTCAGGTCTCATAACAGCCTCAGCAATTACCAAGGTTAATTTTATGAAGAAGATTTATAAATAAAAGGTAATTAAGTGTCCCTTTCTATATAGGGAGATATAGTATTAATAATGATTCCAATATAAAAAGAATTACAAAAGGAACCACTAAATAGCCCATGACATCTCGAGCTTCAATTCTTGTTCCAGATCCCATTACGGGCAAAACAATTAATAAAAAAAAGGGTTGTAATAAATTAGTTAAAGATTCTCCGTAAGCCATTGATAAAGCTATTCTTGAAATATAATTATATGCTTGATCTGGTGGGAGGCTGACAGATAGTTGTTTGGCTGCTTCAATTAGACTTGGACCGATTACAGCAAATTCTCCACCGCCTGATGGGATTGCAAAATTAACTATACCACCAATTAGATATGAATAATATGGAAATGTTGAAATGCTAGCATTTGATGCTATCCAATTTGAAAAAGCTTCTCCAAGTCCTGTATACATTACAATCCCCATTATTCCTGCATAAAATGGGAATTGAAATATAATTCCATAAACATTATTGCTTGCTCTTTTCATGGATATTGCATATCTCTTAGGAGTTTGGTGAAGAACAAGTCCTAGTATAATGAAAATGAAAATCATTATATTAAGATTCAAATCAAAGCCATTTGAACTGAAATAGTAAATCAGGTAGGAAAGACCCATTATAAATATTGAAATTTGAAGAATTTTACTATGATTCAATTTGTCAGATAAAATATTTTCCTTAGACCTATATAGAAAAGCCTCATCTTTTATACTGATTTTAACATCTTGTTGATCTTCAATAATCAGATCTTTTAATTCTTTATTTTTACTGCTTTTAGGTATCAGTAAAAATACGATAAGTGGAACAATAAACACATAGATGAAAATGATTATAAAATTCAAACTTGAACCTAAGGTTAAAGAAGTTGAAATGACTTGATCTAATACTCCTTGTTTTATTAAAAAATTATCTTGAGTATTAATTAATAAAGGGATTGAACTAGATAATCCTGTAACCCAGCTTGTAAATGATAAATAGGTACAAGCAATTAAAAAAGGATAATTTATCCCTTTTACTCTTAACGCTAATTCTCTTGCTAAAACAGCAACAATTATAACCATTCCCCAAGAAATCATAGAAAGTAAAACACCTAATACTATAACGGTTAAGTAAACTTGTAATGGGCTTGATATTTTTTCTGATATTTTACTTAATAATTTGTCGGTACTAGAAGCTAAAGCTATACTGTATCCTGTTACCACAATTAATGTAATTTGCATTCCAAACTCTAATAAACCCCAAAATCCTTTATACCAAGACTCTAGTATTTCTAAAAGGGTTGACTCTAGAAAAAGTATAGCTGACAGTCCAGTTATTAATGTTAAAATCAAGGCAAATACAAAAGAATCTGGCATGGTTTTTTTAAACATGTCAGTAAACTTTTCTCCAAACTTTTGTAGCATATTGTTTTTTTAAGAAGATAATAATATTGATTACAATTTAAAACTATTAAGTTTGATATAATTAAAAAATTTAAATATGAGTCTTAAAGTTTTAATGAATTATGTTAATGACGATACTTTTGAAGTAGAAAACAACTCTAACAACAAGCTTTTAATAGATATGTGTGATCCAGATAAGAAATCACATTTATCTCCAATGGAACTTTTATTATCTGCTTTAACAACTTGCGCTGCAGTTGAAATAGTGTCAATGATAAAAAAAAGAAAAAGAGTTTTTAAAGATATTAAAGCAGAAACTACTGGGATTAGAGTTGAAAAACCTCCTAGATTTTTTAAATCAATAAATATTAAATACATAATTTACTCAACTGATCTTACTGATAATGAAGCGGAAAGGTATATTTCTCTTTCTTTGGAAAAATATTGTTCAGTTGGAGCTACAATTAATGAAAAAACTGTAATTAGTTATAGTTTTGAAATAGTAAGATAATTGAAATTTAATTATTTTTAATTGAATTTAACGCATATATAGCAAAACTACCAAGCCAATGTCCACCTTCATAGCTATCTCCAACGACACTTGGTAATGAATAATTGATATGCTGATTCGCTATGTTGTTTAAATGCTTGTACTTAGGAAGGTCTTCAGCAATTTTATTTAAACTCCATGCTCTTGAAAAATTAAGACCATCTAAATGGACTAACTGTCCATCAGTTCTATCCGATACCATTCCTGTTTCTAGTTTAAAGTTAACATTCTTTAATTCTGGTATAAACCCTTCAACCCAAGGTGTAAACTCTTTTTTTGACAATAATCGTTTCATTAAAGCTGCTTCCTCTAAACATGGTGATAAGAAATCACTTCCACTTGGTTCCCAGGACATTGGACATTCTTTGTCTTTTAAATAAAAATATTTCGCTCTAGTTATTATGGCATTCGTTAATTTGCTATTTTTCATTGTCTTAGCATAATCTAAAGCAAAAGACAATCCAAATGCAGTATTAGAATGAGTGCCAATTCTTAATGGATAATTTAATTTTGGCAGAAATTCTATATATTTTTCAATTATCAAATCAGTCAAAGGTTTTAAATTGGCCTCTAATTTTCTTGAAATAGGATCATTCCAATTATGTAATTCTTCGGCTAATTTTAATAACCACGCCCACCCATATGTACGCTCAAAAGATTTATTGTGTTTGCTATTGAAAAAACTAACTTCAGCTAATATGTTATCCTTGGAAATACTTATTAAAAGTTCATTTTTAATATCATTGGCGTTTTCTATATTTGGAAATTTACTTAATAAATGAACGAGACTCCAATGACCATGTACTGATGAGTGCCAATCAAAACATCCGTAAAATGATGGGTGCAAGGTTTTTGGAGATAATAAATCCTGATCACTTCCTAAAGTTTGTCCTAATTTATTAGGGTATTCATTGTTTTTGCATTGTAATGGTAATTGAATTAAACGACGGGCTTCTTCAATATTAAGAATAGGTGTATCTTCAGTTTTAACTAATTCAATATCTGCTTTTTTTTGATTAATCGAATTATTGCAACTTATGATTACTAACAAAATCAATAAAATAATTATTGTTTTTTTCATATTATTTTAAATATATAATTTAATTATGATTTTATTATATTGTTCATATGATTTCTAATATTAATTTAAAGTTTCTACAAATACCATTGATTCTAATCTCTACAACTCTGATTGTCTGTGGAATAAGGTGGCTTTCACATGATCAACCTTGGATTTTAGATCAAATAGCAAATGAAGAAAGGTTAAATATGTCATTTGATGAACTTTTTTTAATAAACGGAAATCAAACATTGAATGCATATTTAACTCAGATTTATAGGTTTTTAGGTTTATATGTTTTAGGAATTGGAGTTTTATTAATTTCTTTTAGTTCAAAGAAAATACTTAAAATTAATATTGTCAGAAAAAGGGTTTTAACTGTTTTAGGTTTTTTATTATTCAGCAATTTAATCCTTGCTTATATATGGATTCCGAGTTCACATTTTATTTATGTAATTTGGAGTACTATTGTTTTATATGTAATCTCTTTATATGTTAATAAAAAGTATTAAAACTTTTTAAATTATATATTCTTAGAATATATAATTTATATAATTTTACTTGGATCAAAAATAATATGATCCATGTCTTCTAATCACAAAAAGACCATAACTCTATCATCTTACGGAATTAAATCAAGTAATGTATTTTATCAACTATCCCCAGAAAAACTTCATCAAATTTCTGTAAAAAATAAACTAGGAGTTGAAACTTCTTCTGGTGCTTTGGCTGTGAATACTGGTGAGTTTACAGGAAGGTCTCCAAAGGATAGATTTATAGTTAGAGATGAGATTACTGAAGAAAAGGTTTGGTGGGGTGATGTTAACATTCCTTTTAAATCATCTGATTTTGACAAACTGTATAGTAGAGTAATTAAATATTTAGATGGTAAAGACCTTTATGTTAGAGATTGCTTTGCTTGCGCACAGCTAAGTAATAAGATAGGTGTGCGGGTTATAAACGAATACCCTTGGTCAAATATGTTTGCATATAATATGTTCCTTAGACCATCTGAAAGTGAATTAAATTCATTTAAAGAAGACTGGACAGTTATTAATGCTCCTGGTTTTATGGCTGAATCCAATAGAGATGGGACACGTCAACATAATTTTGCTATTCTTAATTTCTCTAAAAAAATTGCTCTTATTGGTGGGACTGGGTATACTGGTGAGATTAAAAAAGGAATTTTTTCGGTTTTGAACTTTATTTTGCCAGTTTATAAAAATACTTTGCCAATGCACTGCTCTGCTAATGTCAGTGATGAAGGTGAAACTGCAATATTTTTTGGATTATCAGGGACAGGAAAGACCACGTTATCAACAGACCCTAATAGAAAGTTGATTGGTGATGATGAACATGGATGGGATGAAAATAATTCAATTTTTAATTTTGAAGGAGGTTGCTATGCTAAAGTTATTAATCTTGATAAAAATGATGAACCAGAAATTTTTGGAGCTATAAAAAAGGGAGCTATTTTAGAAAATGTTATTATAATAAATAACGGTATAGTTGATTTTAATGACACTTCAATTACTCAAAACACAAGAGTAAGTTACCCTATCAATCATATAGAAAATATTAAAATTCCATCTATAGCAAGTAACCCTAAAAATATTTTTTTTTTAACAGCAGATGCTTTTGGTGTACTACCTCCAATTTCTAAATTAACTCCTAGTCAAGCTGCTTACCATTTTATTTCTGGATATACAGCAAAAGTAGCAGGAACAGAATCTGGAGTAATAGAACCTACACCTTCTTTTTCAGCTTGTTTTGGTGCTCCATTTATGCCCCTCCATCCTTCAATTTATGCTGAAATGCTCATTACTAAAATGAATGATAACAATGTTAATGTATGGCTTATTAATACGGGTTGGACGGGAGGGCCATATGGAATTGGAAAGAGAATGAAGTTAAAATACACTAGAGCAATGATTAGCGCTGTTTTAAATGGTGATTTAGGAGATTATAGCCACGATGGATACCATATTCATTCAGTTTTTGGTGTTGCTCAACCGAGAAAGTGCCCAGGAGTTCCAACTAAAATTCTTAGTCCTAGATCAACATGGAATGATGATAAGAAATATTATAAAACAGCCTTTAAGCTCTCAAATGCCTTTAGGTTAAATTTTAAAAAATTTGAAGATTACGCATCAGAAGAAATAAAAAGAGGAGGGCCTCAACGTTATGCGTAATAAAAATTTCAAAAAATGAAATTTTTCAGTAATAAATTACGGTAAGTTACTGCAAACAACAAAGTATAAAAATAATAGTGATGGTATAGTGTATACCTTCCATAATACGCGTTATAGAATTTCTATAATTTTAATTTCCTTATTATTAAAAGTAACGACATCCCTAACTTTTTTTTCAAAAAGGGCTGAACCAATTGGACTTTTTCTTGAAATACAATAGTAAGTTTTATAGTTGTATTCAAATACTTCAGCTGATATAACTATGTAGTATTGATTTTCTTGGGTGATTACAAGAGAACCTAAGCCTATAGAGTTTAAAACTACATTACTGTTTATTTTTGAAAATAATTCAAATTCCTTTTCTATTTCTTTAACTTGTTGTCCTATCTTCTCTCTATCTAATTGTATCATAGCCCTTCCCGTTTCATGTTTGTCTCCTGCGCTACTTTTTGTTTCTGAATTTAAAGATTCATAGAGTTCATCACTACGCTTTTTGTATTTTATTAATCTACATTTAAGACTAGATTCACAATGTCTATATAATAATTTTTTTATTGTCTTATTCATTAATTTTAAATATGAGTATTATAAGGATAGAAATTAATAATAAAGCCCCTATAAACTAATAGTTTATAGGGGCTTTATTTAATAAGATTATTAGAAAATGTTATTCAGGAATACCAGTGCCACCTTCTAAAGGCGCCCAGTTTGAATGCATTATTTTCCAACCATTTACTGTTGAAATCCATACTGAAGAAGCTCTTGTGCTGTAGTCTATTACATCACTTTCTCCAACGGTGTAATCTCCTTTAGCATAAAAAGTTAAAACAGCAGTATTAGAATCTGGTGAAAGAGATACATTTATGTCATATAATTCAAATGTTCCCCACTTAGCTTTTTGTTCGATATCGAATCTTTCTGAGTTCATTACATAAAACTTACTTAAGTTTGAATCTCCAGTGGTAAAAGGAATGTTTTCATCAACATGATTGTTGAATTCTTCTAAGTTTTGAGTAAGAATAGCATCTTGAAGTTTAACGGCTTTTTCTATTAGAGAACTAATAATCTCTTCATTAGACATTTTTGGTTCAATAGGTGCAGTTGCTGTTTGACAAGCTGCAAATAATATTACAGTTGTTAATAAAAATAATTTTTTCATTTGAGTTTGTTAAAGGTTAATTTTATTCCAAGATATTAAATTATATCCACGCATTCTACTTTGAATGTTATATTTTTTTTAAAACTTTTAAAAAGGAACAGCATTTGTAATTTTATGGATAGCTTTAAGCATGGCTTTAGCCCTAAACTTACCAGACCAGCTTGGTCAAGGGAAAAGATTTTCTTCTTTTCATGAGTTATTCAGTTGTTTTGTTCTCAATATTATTTCAAGGGTTAACGTTAGGAAAACTATTTAAAAAGATTTAAGTATCAGGATTGTTTGATTTTGGAAATCCAGGAAAAAACATATTAGTATTTTTCTGAACATTTTTATAATTCGGTCTTTTTTTTAAAGAAGAATATTCAGAAGGTACAGCTCCAGTATAATAAACAAGAGTATTGTACATTATTCTTGAAATGTAAATAAGAGATACCAACATTCCTACCCAAATTAATTTTGATTCAATTGAATAGAAGTGCAATAGGGATGGTAAGGATGAGATAATTAGAGAATTCCAAACCATCCATTCTGCAAAATAATTAGGGTGACGCGTATACTTCCATAAACCAACATTACAAACTTGTTTTTTCTTTCCTTCCAAGAAAGATTTATTTAAAAATTTTTGCTTTTGAATATCTGATAAATGTTCAATTATAAAAAATATTACCCATAAAATGTAGCCCAATAGTTCTAAAGTAGATATAAATTTTTGAGGATTATAACTTTGTATTATTGCAGGCAGAGCTAGAAAAGTAACATTCGCAAAACATTGTATCATGATTTCATATTGTAAAGAAATATCATCATTAGAATAACCTGATTTTTTCCACCTTTTCCTTTGAAACTCATACCTAGATAATTCTTTATTTAAATGTCCTTTTTTTAATAATACTAAAGCTCCTATGCCCATTCTTAATCCAGCAAATATGTACATTCCAGAAATAATATATTTTCTAACCCAATATCCGTCACCATTTATCAAAACTATTACACCTATACAAACAAGCCCCCAAGGCCAACCTATGTCAACATATGACATTCTTTTAGTTAAGTATGCAGGGAAACAAACAACACTTATAAAAAGAATTAATTGTGTTAAGCCGTTTAAAGAGCTTATTAATTTAAAGGTCTCACTATAATACAATATTGTGAAGCATATTATAAAAGGAATATATATAATGAAACGCTTAATTATTTTTTTAATAGCAATATTTTTCATTTTGTTTTTTCAGATTATAATCAAATATCGTTATTCAATCAACTTGTTTGCAAACTATATATTTTATTTTTATAACTTAGATTTATAAGATATAATTATGAATTTAGATCAAATAGAGCAAAGAGAAATTTCACAACGAAGTTTTTTAAAGAATATTTGGAAGGGAAAATATGGTTATTAGATAAAATTTATCGTTATGAAACATACATACACTGTTAATGGAATGACTTGTGAAGGCTGTAAATCTTCATTGGAAAAGTACTTGTCTAAACTAAAATACGTTTCTGGTGTATTTGTAGATCTTCAGAAAAACGAAGTTGAACTGAATATGAGTGAATATATATCTGAAGAAATAATTCAAGGAGCAATCCCAGAAAAATTTACAATAATTAAAAATAATAAAACAATTAATATAGAGGAACCTTATAAAGAAAAAAACATAAAATTAAAAGAATTGAAGCCTTTGTTTTTAATTCTTTTTTATATCTCTTGTGCAGCTTTGTTTTTGAATTTTAATGATTGGAGTTGGGGTGCTTTTATGTATGATTATATGGGTTTATTTTTTGTAGTTTTTAGTTTTTTTAAAATATTAGATTTGAATGGTTTTCATAATGCTTTTCAAATGTATGATCCATTAGCAAAAAAATTTTCTTTTTATGCTTGGGTATATCCATTTATAGAAACAGCATTAAGTTTTATGTTTTTGATGCGAATAGAATTGAATATAGCCTTATGGATTACACTTTTAATCCTTGGAATCACAACAATAGGAGTAACCAGAACGTTGTTAAGTAAAAGATCTATTCAATGTGCTTGTTTAGGAACAGCTTTAAAACTACCTATGACTGAAGCTACTTTCATTGAAAATGCTGTAATGATTGTAATGGCAGTACTAATGTTAATTTAATAATAAATTATAATCGTTAAACTTCACTAATATGAAATTTAAATTTCACGATCAATAAGGTCAGTTACTACGTAATAACGAGGATCGTCAATAGAGTCTTTAATGTTGTTTTTTATTAATGGGTTAGCTTTTAATAACAAGGTTTTACATTCAGGACTAAGGTGGGTAAGTTTAACTTTTTTACTTAAAATCAAGTATTTTTCAATTAGATTTTTAATTGATTCTATTCCAGAATGATCACTCACTCTTGACTCTATGAAGTCTATTTCAATTTCATCAGGATCATTTTGAACATCAAATTTTGAATTAAAATTTTGAATTGAACCAAAAAATAATGGCCCCCAAATTTCATATACTTTTGTTCCATCTTTTTTTATTCTTTTCCGTGCTCTAATCATTGTTGCATTTTCCCAAGCAAAGACTAAAGCAGAAATTATAACTCCAACGATTACTGCTATTGCTAAATCTTGCCACACAGTTATAGCAGATACAGTGATTAAAACAAAAGCATCTGATCTTGGTATTTTATGTAATATTCTAAAACTACTCCATGCAAAAGTGCCAATTACAACCATAAACATTACTCCTACAAGGGCAGCAATAGGAATTTGTTCAATTACACTTGAACCAAAAAGAATAAAAAACAATAATGAAACTGAAGCAGTTATTCCTGATAAACGTCCTCTTCCACCCGAATTTACATTTATAATCGATTGACCAATCATTGCACATCCTCCCATTCCTCCAAAAAGGCCGTTTAAAAAATTGGCACCACCTTGTGCCAAACACTCACGATTTCCACTGCCTCTAGTTTGTGTAATTTCATCTACTAGGTTAAGTGTCATAAGGGACTCTATAAGGCCTACTGCTGCTAATAATATAGCGGCAGATAAAATTAAACCCCAATGACCTTCAAGAGTATAGAATAATTCAAAAATCTGACCTTGAAAGACAGGTAATCCTCCTTTAAGACCTTCACCACCACCATCAATTATAAAAGAACCAACTGTAGATACTTCAATACCTCCAATTATAGTAATTAGAGCTACACTAACTATAGCTACTAAAGCTGCTGGAACTTTAGTTGTTATTTTAGGCAAGTAATACATGATAAGCATTGTAATTACAACTAAAGAAAGCATAGTGTATAATTCAAATCCATTAATCCATTGCGCTCCGTCTAATGTATTCTTTTGAAAAAGACTCAATTGAGACAAGAAAATTACGATTGCTAATCCGTTTACAAATCCCATCATTACGGAATGTGGAATTAAACGAACAAATTTTCCTAATTTAAAAATTCCTGCTGATGCCTGAATTAAACCAACTATTAATAGAGTAATGAAAAGCCAGTGTAATCCTAAATTTTCAACAGGGTTTATAAGCGTATCACCAACTTCATTTCCTTTTTGGATCATATGAATCATGACAACTGCCATGGCTCCTGTAGCTCCAGATATCATTCCAGGTCTTCCTCCAAAAAGAGCAGTTATAATTCCCATGATAAAAGCACCATAAAGACCAACAAGTGGATCAATACCAGCAACAAAGGCAAAAGCAACCGCTTCTGGAATTAAAGCTAAAGCTACTGTCAATCCAGAAAGAATATCATTTTTAGGATTTTGACTAAAATTTTTGAAAAGTTTCTTCAAGATAATAGATTATTTTTTTTAAAGGCGCAAATGTAATCTTTAAAATACATGGAAGTTGTATTAAAGTTTAAACTTAAATTGTTTTTGCTTAATTTTAGAATAGTGATGTGTTTTGTTGGATTTAAGTTAATAATACATTCAATTTATTATCAATTTAACTTTTAATTAAATTTTGTTATATGAATTGTTTTTAAAGCACTTATAATTTGTTGTTCTTTAATTCAGTAACTATTAATGTAATGATTAGAATTTATTAATGACAATTCCCTTTTCTAGGATGCATTTAATTTCAATATAATTTTAGTATATTAATATCCTTACTCATTACAAAATATAAGGTGAATAGCTTGTAGAGTTAAGTGATAATATTTTAGTAAAAAGGTTGTCTATGTAAATAAGTAAAGCACGATTGAAGTATAGAAAATAAAATAATGATTTATGAAAAAACAAATTTTTACTGGGTTAATAGTCGTGTTTATTCTTGTTCAGTTTATTAAAATTGATAAAAATGAGTCTTCTGATTTATCTTATAATATTTCAAAGAGCTACCCTGTATCAAATGAGTTGAGTCAATTACTAAAAGTGTCTTGTTACGATTGTCATTCGAATAATACTTCCTACCCTTGGTATTCGAAAATACAACCTGTTGCTTGGTGGTTAGATCATCACGTTCAAGATGGTAAAAAACATTTAAACTTTTCTGAGTTCACAAAGAGTAGAATTGCAGTTCAGAATCATAAATTTGAAGAAATTATAGAAATGGTAAATGATAAAGAAATGCCGTTAGTTTCCTATACATATTTTGGATTACATCCTAAAGCTAATTTAACTGATAAACAAAGAGATTTAATTGTTAACTGGGGGATTGATCAAATGAATTTTTTAAAAAATAACTTTCCTGTAGACAGCTTAATTTTTTGAAGGAAATGACCTTAATTTAAGATTGGGTTTTAGTTCCCTTTTTTTTAAAGTAAATAATTTCAAATAGTTTTACTACTTTTAGTTTACTAACAATAAACTATTATGAAACATTTTTTTATTATAATTTCAATAGTCGGATTCTCTACATTTAGTTTTAGTCAAGAAACTATTAGTAATTCGACACCATTACCTAACTATAACTTAGCGTCAAAATACTCTTCTAAGCAGTTAGCTAAATTAGTTCATTCAACATCTGTAAGACCTCATTGGTTAAAAAACGGAAATCGATTTTGGTATCAATACAAGACTACAGAAGATACAAACTATTATTTAGTAGATGCAGACAAAAAAAGCAAAATCCAATTGTTTAATAACGAAAAAATGGCGAAGTGGCTTACTCAAATCACTAAAGATCCTTATGATGCTAAGCACCTACCTAAATTAGATTTAAAGTTTGTAAATAATGAAACTGCTATACGCTTTAGGGTAACTTCAACAGAAGAAGTTCCTGTAGAAAAAGAAGCAGAAGAACAAAAAAAGAAAGATTCTAATGATGTTAAAGGAAAAAGTAAAAAACTTAAAACTGAAAAAAAATCATATCATTTTGAATATAAATTAGGAAGTAATGGACTACGAGTTATAGATACCAAAAAGAAAATAAAAGAAGATTGGAAAAAGTGGGCCACTATTGCACCTGACAGTTCGATTGTTGTGTTTTCTAAGCATTATAATTTGTATTGGATGGATAAAGAAAATTTCCTAAAAGCTGTAAAAAATGAGAAAGATAGTACGATTGTAGAGAATCAGTGGACCAATGATGGCGTTAAGAATTATAGTTATGGAGGAAGCTCTAGAGAAGAAAATAATGAGTCTGAAATAAAAAACAAGGATAATAGAAAAAGAGCTACAGTAATATGGTCTCATGATTCTAAGAAATTTGTATTTCAAAGATCAGACTCTAGAATGCTCAAAGACTTATGGGTAATTAATTCTATTGCAGAAAAACGACCTACATTAGAAACTTATAAATATCATATGCCAGGAGAAAAAGAATATATTTTTAATCAACTTTTAATTTTTGATGTCCTATCAAAAGAAGTAGTTAAAGTAGCATTAGATACGACCAAACAAAATTCTTTAAACATCTATAGATCTCCTAGAAAGTTATCTAATTTAGATGATGATTTTCAACCATCTATACTGCTTTCCAATAAGGGTAAAATATACTTTAGTACTATTAGTAGAGATCGAAAAAAATTAGATATTAATGTTGCAGATATTAATACTGGAGAGGTTAAGGTGCTAATTGAAGAGAGGTTTAATACTTATATAGAACAACGAAATTTAGTATTGTTTAATAATGAGCAAGAAATTATTCATTGGTCTGAAAGAGATGGTTGGGCACATTTTTATTTGTATGATTCTTCAGGTAGATTAAAAAATCAAATTTCATCTGGATCTTACCATGCTAATAATTTTGTCAATATTGATGAAAATAAAAGAATATTATTTTTTACAGCTAATGGGGTTAATAAAGAAGAGGACCCTTATTACGAGCACTTATATAGTATTAATCTTAACGGTACAGGATTACGAAACTTGAATTCAGGTGATTTTACAAGTTCAACAAGTATGTCAGATTCTAATAAATACTTTGTTAGTAATTTCTCAAGAGTTAATATGGCTCCAAAATCAGAATTAAGAACCAATTCAGGCACGTTGGTATTATCGCTTGAAAAGGCTGACCTATCGCAGCTTATGTCTAGTGGATATAAGTTTCCAGAACCTTTTAAAATGAAAGCAGATGATGGTTTTACAGACATCTATGGTGTTATTTATCGTCCATACGATTTTGATGAAAATAAAAAGTACCCTTTAATTGAGTATGTATATCCAGGACCTCAAACAGAAGCTGTTAATAAGAGTTTCTCCTTAAACATGAATAGAACGGATCGTTTAGCTCAGATTGGGTTTATTGTAGTTACATTAGGTAATAGAGGAGGACATCCTGCTCGATCTAAGTGGTATCACAATTATGGTTATGGTAATCTTAGAGATTACGGTTTAGCAGATAAAAAACGAATAGCAGAACAATTGGCTGATAAATATTCTTACATAAATTTAGATAAAGTGGGTATTTTTGGTCACTCTGGTGGTGGTTTTATGTCTACGGCCGCAATGTTAGTATATCCTGATTTTTTTAAAGTAGCGGTTTCCTCTTCTGGAAATCATGATAATACCATTTATAATAGTTGGTGGAGTGAAACTCATCATGGAGTAAAAGAAGAAATAGGAGAAGATGGTAATATAAATTATAAGTATCAAATAGATGTAAATCAAAGCTTGGCAAGTAAACTTAAAGGAAACTTGATGCTGTCTACTGGAGATATAGACAATAATGTGCATCCGGGTGCAACAATTAGAATGGCGCATGCCTTAATTAAAGCAAATAAACGTTTTGAATTTTTGATTTTTCCTTCTCAAAGGCATGGTTATGGAGATATGACAGAATATTTCTTTTGGAAAAAAGCTGATTATTTCAGCAAGCACTTACTTGGTAAAGAAAATACAGAAATAGATATTTTAGAAATGAACAGAGATTCTCCAAACAGAAAATAAATTTATTAATTATTGAATAGATACCTTTTAACAATAAAGTTTCAATAAATTTACTTTCTATTATGAAAGAAGAAAAAGATAAAAACAAGAAAAGTAATTGGAGATTAGATCATTTACAAGAAAAAAAAGAAAAAAATAAAAAAAATAATTTAGGAGGATCATATAAATTTAAAATTGCAAAAAAGTATAGTAAACCTAAAACTAAAGGAGATAAAATTAAAAATAGAAGAAAGAAATTATGAATAATAGAAATTTGTTATTTCACGAAAAGCGAGTTTGGTTTGAAAACAAATCAAGAAATTTTTAGTAGCATCTTTTTTATCTTAAATTAGGTGCTTTATATAATCCGATTTCTGAAATAAACGGTATATCTTTAGCTTCTTTTATAGTTATTCTAATAGCATCAATTTGATTATCGTTAAACCTAATTAAGCGCTTGTTTCCTACAGTAGATCCTGTTTTAATCAATTCCCATTTATTTTTTGACTTTATTTCAAAATGAAATTTTTTAATTCTCTGTCCCAAATTTATATTTTCAGAAATTTTTAAAACATTAGCAAATACAGGGTTTTTAAACCTTATTTCAATAATTGATTCTTTATCTTCTTTTTTTGGATACCAATAAGTATTATGATCATCATCATTAATTATGTTTTTAATTTTTTTAAAATTATTAGAAGATGTTTTTATTTCTCCTTTTAATGCAAGATTGTGTGAAAAAGTATTTTTTATAAATTTACCTAATTGATTAAGCTTTAAAGAGTCATTCTCATGAATTAAACCTCTTCTATCTACAGGTATATTTAACAACAATGAACTGTTTAAGCCAACTGAATTAAAGTATATATCAATTAGTTTATTTAATGATTTTACCATAGAATCTTGTTCTTTGTGATAGTACCATCCTGGTCGGATTGACACGTCTGTTTCTGTTGGTATCCAGTGAGTTCCAAATTCTTGTCCAGAAGAAAATCTGTTAAAATCAGGCATTCCAGCATAAACACTGTCTCTAAAAATATTTGACCAATTAGTCTCTTTTGCATACCCTTTTTCATTTCCTACCCATCTTATATCTGGACCTGCGTCACTAAATATAACAGCATTTGGTTGCAATTCACGAATTATTTTATGTGTATTTCCCCAATCATAATAATTTTCTTTATCAACACGCCTAACTTCATTAGCTCCTCCATAATACCCATCTCCACCATTAGCTCCATCAAACCATACTTCAAATATTTCTCCATAATTTGTTAATAGCTCTTTTAATTGATTTTTGAAATAAACAAGATAATCAGAATTTCCATAATCAGAATGATTTCGATCCCAAGGCGATAGGTATATCCCCATTTTGATATTGTATTTTTTACACGATAAATACAAGTCTTTTATTAAGTCTCCTTTACCATTTTTCCATGGACTATTTTTTACTGAATGTTCTGTAAATTGACTAGGCCATAATGAAAACCCATCATGGTGTTTAGCCGTAATAATTATTCCTTTCATGCCTGAATCACTAACAATTTTAGCCCATTGATCCGTATTTAATTCTTTAGGGTTAAATGTCATAGGAGATTCATCTCCGTAACCCCATTCTTTATTTGTAAAAGTGTTCATGTTAAAATGAATGAATGCATAGTATTCCATTTTTTGCCAATTCATTTGTCTTTCTGTAGGCATAGGTTTAATTGAATCAATATTTTTTTCTTGTTGATTATAAGAGATTATATTAATCAAAACAAGAAAGATCACAAATGATTTTAGAAATATCTTATTATATTTCATTTTTTTAAATGATTTATATTCAATATTAATTTAATAAAAAATTATAACAATACATTATCTTGTATTTAAACTAATAACTTTACTATTCAACTAGCATAATTTATATTTTGAAAGCATTTTTATATAATCAGACTAATGAGTGTTAGGATTTTTTGACTTTATTTGCAAATAATATTTTTTATTTTTTAAAATAATGGAGAAAAAAGATTTAATAGACGGATTTCTTTTAGATTTCAAGCCTAAAAAAGATCAGAGTTGGAAAAGCTGCTATTTTTTTGCTTATTACTTAAAGAAAAAGCATAAAATTGATGCAGAATTAGTAGAAGGAATTTCTAGAATTAATAAAATTGATTATTGGATTGTGAGGCTTGATGGAACAGATTTGGACATTCACGCTAAAGCAGTGGATATAAGTCCTGATTTTATTGATAATCCTGAATTAGTTTGGAGTTTGAAAGATTTTGAAAAAGACAACTTCTAAAGATTTCTTTTTAGCGAATAATAAATTATTAAAAAAAGAATTATTCATAATGGCAAATAACATTAAAGAACAAAAGGATATTTTAAAAAAATTAAATATCAACGAATTAAATCTTATGCAAGAGGAAGCTATTTCTGTTATTACTGAAAAAACCAATACAATTCTTCTTTCACCTACAGGAACTGGAAAAACATTAGCTTTTTTATTACCGATTATTAAAATTTTAGACCCTGAATGCGTTGATATTCAAGCGTTAATTTTAGTTCCATCAAGAGAGTTGGCCATACAAATAGAGCAGGTTGCTCGTAATATGGGTTCAGGTTTTAAAGTAAATGCTGTTTATGGTGGTCGGCCCATGTCAAAAGACAAAATTGAAATTAAACATGTGCCTTCTATTTTAATTGGAACTCCAGGGAGAATTGCAGATCACTTTAGTAGTGATCGTTTTTCTAAAAAAAATATAAAAACCCTAATATTAGATGAGTTTGATAAATCTCTAGAAGTTGGTTTTGAATTAGAAATGATGGAAATAATCAATCAATTGCCTCATGTAAATAAACGTGTTTTAACATCAGCAACCCATAATATTGAAATCCCAGGATTTGTACGCTTAAACAATCCAACAACTGTAAACTATTTGAAAGAAAAGATAGATTCAAGTTTGGAGATTAAAACAGTTCGCTTATCTAAAAACAACAAATTACAATCATTATTAGATCTAATAGAGTACTTAGGTAATCAACCGGGAATTGTGTTTTGTAATGTAAGAGAAAGCGTTGATCAAGTAAGTCACTTTCTAGATAAAAACAATATAAATCATAGCTGTTTTTCTGGAGGAATGGAACAGAAAGATAGAGAGCGTTCATTAATTAAGTTTAGAAACGGGACCAACCAAATTTTAATTGCTACTGACTTAGCTTCAAGAGGAATCGATATTCCAGAACTAAAGTTTATTATTCATTACGAAATGTCTAGAACCTTAGAAGAGTTTACTCATAGAAACGGTAGAGTTGGTAGGGTAGATGCTAAGGGAACTGCATATGTAATGAAATTTGAAAACAAAGAATTACCTGAATTCATTAATAACGCTAAGGTTATTAATATTTCAAAAAAATCAGTTCGAAAACCTCAATTTTGGGAAACATTATTTATTTCAGGTGGGAGGAAAGATAAAATTTCTAAAGGAGACATAGCGGGGCTTTTTTTTAAACAAGGAAAAATTTCAAAAGATCAATTAGGTTCTATTGAATTAAAGCAAGATTGTGCATTTGTGGCAGTGCCTAAAACAATTGCAGAACAATTGATATATAAGCTAAACAATACAAGATTAAAAAAGAAAAAAGTGCGATTATATATCTTGTAGATTTATATCAAACTAAATTCAATAAAACATTCTGTTATTAAAGACTCTTTTTCTAAAACCACCAAAAAATATAACGTCCTTTTTTATTTCCTAAAACCATAGGGGTTATATGAAAATTTGCTTTTACTTTATTAAGTTGTTTCACTATTTTATCTAAGCTATCTGCTTTAGAGACAAGCGAAGAAAATACTTTTATTTGTTCTTTAAACGAGACACTTTCTTTAATTAATCTTTTTATGAAAAGCACTTCTCCACCATTACACCAAAGTTCATTTGCTTGTCCATCAAAATTGAGTGTGAATTCTTTTTTGATGCTTAAATTATTAAGTTTCCTAATAGATCCTTTGATGGCTTCTTGCTTAGAACTGTGAAATGGTGGATTGCAAACCATGAAATCAAATAATTCATCGGAATCAATGATGTTTTTAAAAAGAAAACTTTTGTTTTCCTGGTAATGTATATCAATTTTATTTTTTAATTCTTTTGTATTACTTATATTATTACTTGATATCTCCACAGCTCTTGCATCACTGTCTATTCCTACCATTTCCCAGTTAAAGTATTGAACACCTAAAATGCAATAAATACCATTAGCTCCAGAGCCTACATCTAAACCTCGTAATTTAGTATCATTAGAAATATTGAATTTTTCTGAAAGAAAATCACGAATATGTAATAGATAATCTAGTCTTCCTGGAATAGGTGGAATTAGATAACCTATAGGCAAGTCATAATTTTCCAGTTTAAAATCAGCAATTAGCATCGCTTTATTTAATGCATATATAGCTTTTGAAGAATTAAAATCAATTGTTTCATCTCCACTAGGATTTAGTATAATATATTTTTGTAATAATGGGTGATATTTGGTTAACCTTTTAAGATCATAACGTTTACTGTATGGATTTTGTGGATGCACTTAATAAAATTACTATTGATGTTTTTTTATGAAATTTTCTAGCATTTCAACCATGTTGTAGCTTCCGCAATAAAAGGGGGTTCTTTCGTGTAATTCCTTTGGATTTAATTCCATTATTCTATTAAAACCATCTGACGCTTTCCCGCCAGCTTGTTCAGCTATAAAAGCTATTGGATTACATTCGTAAAGTAATCGAAGTTTTCCTTTAGGATTTTTTTTACTACTAGGATATAAGTAAATTCCACCTATTATCATATTTCTATGAAAATCTGAAACTAGGCTTCCTATATATCTCGAAGTATAAGGTCTGTCACCTTCTTCTAATTGACAATATTTCACGTAATTTTTTACTGCTTCAGGGAAATTAATATAATTCCCTTCATTAATTGAATAGATTTGACCATTCTTTTTATAAGTCATTTTAGGGTGTGATAAATAAAAAGTTCCAAGAGCTGGGTTTAAAGTAAATCCATTTACACCATGTCCTGTTGTATATACTAACATGGTTGAAGTTCCGTAGATTACATACCCAGCTGCAACTTGATTGACTCCTTTTTGTAAAAAATCATCTAAATTTACTGGGGACCCAACTGGGCTAGTTCTTCTGTAAACAGAAAAAATGGTTCCTACTGAAACATTTACATCTATGTTTGATGATCCATCTAGAGGATCAATCAAAACAATGTATTTGTTTTTATTTTCATTCTCATGACCTTCCACATTAATGAAATCATCATTCTCTTCTGAAGCAATGCCACATACAATTTCTCTATTAATCAATGTCTTTATAAAAATATCATTAGCTAAAACATCTAATTTTTTTTGATCCTCGTCTTGAATATTTTTATTTCCAGCACTCCCAAGAATATCAACTAGACCTGCTTTATTAACTTTATGATTAACGACTTTAGCCGCTAGCCTTATGGAATTTAAAATTCTGGACAATTCTCCTGAAGAATATTTAAAGGCATTTTGATTTTCTATGATAAACTCTCCTAATGTTTTATTTTCCATAGTTAAAAGTAATCAAATATTAATAGCTTATTTTTTAATCAATTTTACTGAAAAATGTCTCATTATTGGAGCTTCCCATTCTATTTTATAACCACTTTTAGCATCTTTTCTTGTTTCATAGATATTCTTCAAAGCTATAGCTACATATTCCATTTGTGATAGAGAATAGGTCCTTCTTGGAATGGCGAGTCGAACCATTTCTAGTTTAGGAAAACGATTTTTTCGAGTTATAGGGTCACGGTCAGCTAACAAGGTTCCAATTTCTGCACTTCTTATTCCAGCAACAATATATAATTCTACGGCTAAAGCTTGTGCTCTATATTCTTCTTTTGGAATATCAGGAACAAATTTTGTAGCATCAATATAGACTGCATGCCCTCCAAAAGGCTTTAGTACTGGAACGTTAAACTCGACAAGACGTTGACCTAAATAAGAAACCTGTTGGATTCTACTTTGTAAATATTCAAATGATGTTCCTTCAATAAGTCCTTGAGATAAAGCTCCCATATCTCTTCCTGACATACCGCCATATGTAACAAAACCTTCATACATAATTGCAAAATTTGAACAAATTTCATGAGTGCCAGAATCATTTAAAGCTATAAAGCCTCCCATATTCACAATACCATCTTTTTTTGCACTCATAGTCATGCCATCTGTAAAAGAAAATATTTCTTTTACAATTTCCGTTATGGAGTAATTGTTAAATTCTTTTTCTCGAACTTTAATAAAATAAGCGTTTTCAGCAAAACGAGCTCCATCAATAAACAAACTTACTTGATATTGATTGCATAATGCTCTAACAGAACGTATATTATCTAAAGATACAGGTTGTCCACCAACAGTATTACAAGTAATGGTAATAAGCACAAACGGGATTTTACCTTTAGGAGTCTCTTTTAGAATTTGCTCAAGTTTTTGTAAATCAATATTCCCTTTAAATGGATGATCTGTTTCTAAGTCAAAAGCTTCTTTAATTGTACAGTCTAATGTAGTTGCTTTACGATATTCTATATGCCCTTTTGTAGTGTCAAAGTGAGCGTTTCCAGGTATAAAGTCACCTTCTTTAACTAAAGCTGAAAACAAAACATTTTCTGCAGCTCTGCCTTGATGTGTGGGTATGAAGTATTTGAAACCAGTAATATTTTTTACAGTTTTTTCTAATTTTAAAAAAGAACTCGATCCTGCATAACTTTCATCTCCAAGCATGATTTCTGCCCATTGTTTATCAGACATAGCTCCTGTTCCAGAATCAGTAATTAAGTCAATGACAACTTGACTACTCTTTAATTTAAATAAATTATAAGAAGCTTCTTTAATCCATTTTTTTCTTTGTTCTTGTGTAGATTGTTGAATGGATTCTACCATTTTTATTTTGTAGGGTTCTATTTGAGGTAATTGCATGTTTAATTAATTTAGTGAATAAAGATTTGAAAAGACCTTGGTATAAGAAGAGATAAAAAGAATTACACCAATAGATAAGAATCTCTATTCTTAATATTTTGAAACATGTAAAAAAGGTAGACCTTTATAATCATTTATTCAAAATTAATAAATTATGAATGAATACAACAATAAAAGAATGTGAATACAAATAGTCCCAATAGAAACAAAAATTTCGAGAGGATATTATTTTGAAGTTATTTTTCTAATTATAAGAGTCAATAATGAGAGGTTTAATATCAATTTTAAATCTCTCATTAAAAGTTAAAATTAGTTAGGTAAAATCACTTTATCGATTAGATGTATAACACCGTTTGTTGCCTGAATATCAACACCTACAATTTTACTTATTCTGTTATTACCATCAGTTAAGGTAGCTCCTCCAGAGATGTTTGCAGTTATTACACCTCCTAGGGTGTTTAATTGTAGATTATCAGATAAATCAGTAGATAGAGCATTAGTTCCACTTATTACATGATAGCTTAAAGTAGCTTTTAAAGTAGGCTCATTTATATCTGATAAATTTTGAACACCTAATTCAACAAGTAAGTTTATAAAAGCTTGATCAGTAGGGGCGAAAACTGTAAAAGGGGCAGGGGATACTCCTAATTTAGTACTTAAAGCAGTTACAAAATCAGTAGTTAAATCTGTTCTTGTTAGCGCAGAAGTTAAATTAGATAAACTGGTGTCTGCAGTTACAAAAGTCACTAATGAGGGTAAAGGAATTACTCTGTCTACTGCATGAATAATTCCGTTGGATGCCCTTACATTACCTTGTGTTATTACAGACTCACCATTAATCTTAACCCTCATGTTTACCTGATTAATGTACATTGAAAGCGTATTAACTGAAGCTTCGCTTGGAGCAGCAGTTTTGTAATACCCTGACTCTATATTTTGATACTCTAATTCTCCACCTAAAACATGATTTAAAAGAATTTTCTTTAAAACTTGTAATGGTACCTCATCAATATTTTGATAGCCGTTAGTCATTAAAAAACTTCTAAAAGCTATGTTAGACGGTGCCATTAAAGTGTACTTATCTGTTCCATTTAAAACTGAAACAAGATTTGTTTGTTTTAGAGCATAAGATAAAAATGTATAATTCATACTTGAATCAACAATTTCAGCTATTGTTCTTGGAAGCATACCATAATCTTCATCATTATCATTTGAACATGATTGAAGAGTGAAAACCAAAATAAGAACTGATAATAATTTTAATATTTTATTCATGATTGTTTTTAGTATTTTTAAATTACAAATAGTGTGCCACTATTGATGTCAAATAGTATTTGATTATTGTATTTTATAATGTATTTATAAGTTAAAGTTATGAACCTGTTTTAATTTTATTGTTTAAACAATTATATGAGCAAAAATAATGTTTCCTTTAAGTGGGCTTTTAAAGAGTTTATTTGGCCAAGAAGAAAAGTAGTTTCTTTTGGGCTATTCTTGATAATCTTTAGGAGTCTTTCAGGACTGGTTTTGCCTTATGCTAGCAAAACACTTATTGATGAAGTAATCCCTTCAAAGGATATTGAAGCTCTTGTCTTCTTGTTATCCGTTGTTTGTTCTGCATTATTATTTCAATCAATTAGCTCTTTTTCTTTAACACGTATTTTGAGTATTGAAGCACAACACCTAATTTCTGTTCTGCGCGCAAAAGTTCAGCAAAAATTATTAACTCTTCCTGTTAGTTTTTTTGACAACAATAAATCTGGAGCTTTAGTTTCTCGTGTTATGACAGATGTAGAAGGAGTTAGAAATTTAGTAGGAACTGGATTAGTACAGTTAATAGGTGGAAGTATTACTGCAATGATTTCTTTGTTTATTTTGATTAGAATTAATGCACAAATGACCTTGTTTGTATTAGTCCCTGTTGGAATTTTTGCAATAATTGCTTTGAAGGCTTTTGGTTATATCCGTCCTATATTTAGGGCTCGAGGAAAAATTAATGCTGAAGTTACTGGCCGTCTAACAGAAACTTTAAATGGAATTCGTGTAATTAAAGGATTTAATGCTGAAGCCCAAGAACTTATAGTTTTTAAAAAAGGAGTTGATGATTTGTTTCAAAATGTTAAAAAGAGTTTGACAGCTACAGCTTTTATGACGAGTTCTTCTACTTTTTTATTAGGTCTAGCATCGGCTGGTATCATGGGAATGGGAGGCTACTTTATTATGAATGATAACATGACTTATGGAGAGTTTGTTTCGTTTACGCTGTTTCTTGGTTTTTTGATTGCGCCCATTGTTCAAATGAGCAATATAGGCAGCCAACTTACTGAAGCTTTTGCTGGCTTAGATCGAACTCAAGAATTAATGAACTTAACAGAAGAAAATGATCCTGGTATTAGAAATGTAGTTCTTAAAGAAATTAAAGGTGATGTCTCTTTTAAAAATATTTCATTTAGTTATGATGATAAAACAAGTGTATTACATAATGTTTCATTTGAAGCACCAAAAGGAAGTGTAATTGCATTGGTTGGTTCTTCAGGATCAGGAAAGTCAACTATCGCTGGATTAGCTACTGCCTTTTTAAATCCAAGTTCTGGTCAAGTGTTAATTGATGGGATAGATTTGTCTAAGGTAGATCTTCGAAGCTATAGAAGTCAACTAGGTGTTGTGCTTCAAGATGACTTCTTGTATGAAGGAACAATAAGAGAAAACATTCTTTTCCCTCGACCCGATGCTACAGAAGATGACTTACAGCAGGCTATTCATGGTGCTTATGTTAACGAATTCACAGATCGTTTTGATGATGGTATAGATACTCTTATAGGCGAGCGTGGAGTTAAATTGTCTGGAGGACAAAGACAGCGAATTTCTATCGCACGTGCCTTGTTGGCAAATCCTAAGATTGTAATTTTGGATGAGGCTACTTCAAATTTAGATACTCAAAGTGAAGCATTTATTCAGAAAAGTTTAGGTTTGTTAATGAAGAATAGAACTACTTTCGTTATTGCACACCGTTTGAGTACCATACAAAAAGCAGATCAAATCCTGGTAATTGAAAATGGTGATATCGTAGAGCGTGGAAAACACGAAGAATTAATTGTTTCTAAAGGAAGGTATTATGAGCTATATACATATCAAAGTCGAATTTAAAACGCTAACTTTCAGATAGTTCAAACCATCTTAACGTTTTTAGCTCTAGTTCTTTGTTAAGAACTCCAAGTTTAATTGAATATTGCTCTATTTCTTTTTGTTCTAGTGACACATTTGTAAAAAGATTTTGAATTTCATCTTTTTTAGTTTCTATTTTTTTTATTTCTTTCTCTAATTTTTTAAATTCTTTTTGCTGTTTAAAATTTAAGATTACTTTTTTAGTAGATTTTTTCCAATCACTTTTTGTTTTATTCTCTAACTTAGGTTTTGATTTTTTTTCTTCAACTTTAGAATTTTCATATGCCCTGTAATCGGAGTAATTTCCAGGAAAACCTTCTATAATCCCTGAGCCTTGAAATACAAATAAATGATCTACAATTTTATCCATAAAGTATCGGTCATGGGATACAACCAATAAACAACCTGGAAAGTCTAACAAAAAATTTTCAAGTACATTGAGTGTAATAATATCTAGATCATTGGTAGGTTCGTCGAGAATTAAGAAATTAGGATTTTGAATTAAAACCGTACATAAATAAAGACGTTTACGTTCTCCTCCACTTAGTTTATCAACAAAATCATATTGTTTTTTACGATCAAACAAAAAGCGCTCTAACAATTGTTGAGCAGAAATTTTAAGTCCTTTTTTAAGAGGAATAAATTCTCCATATTCTCGTATAACATCAATTACTTTTTGTTCTTTTTTAACATTAATTCCTTTTTGAGTGTAGTAGCCGAATTTCAATGTTTCTCCCCAAACAATTTTTCCTGAATCTATTGTATCATTTGAAGTTAATAAGTTTAAAAAAGTAGATTTACCAGTACCATTCTTTCCTATTATTCCTATGCGATCGTTCCGTTGAAAGATGTAATCAAAACAATCTAATATGATTTTATCACCAAATGCCTTTTGAACTTTATGCATTTCAATCATTTTGCTCCCCAAGCGTTCCATATTAATTTCTAATTGAACTTGGTGTTCATTACGTCTTTGACTTGCTTTTTCTTTTATTTCTTTAAAATCTTGAATTCTAGATTTAGATTTAGTGGTTCTAGCTTTGGGCTGTCTTCTTATCCAATCTAATTCTTTTTTAAAATGTAACTTAGTTTTATGTGCTTCTACATTTTCTTGAGCAATTCGGGCTTCTCTTTTTTCAAGGTAATAGGAATAATTTCCTTTGTATGAGTATAGGTTTCCTTCATCTAATTCAATGATTTCATTGCAAACACGCTCTAAGAAATAACGGTCGTGAGTAACCATAAGTAAGGTTATTTTTTCTTTGGCAAAATACCCCTCTAGCCATTCAATCATTTCTAAATCTATGTGGTTAGTAGGCTCATCTAAAATCAACAATTCAGGTTGCTTTAGCAAGGCATTACATAGAGCTATTCTTTTTTTTTGCCCACCAGAGAGACTTCCAACTTTAGCATTTAAATCATCGACTTTGAACTTGGATAATATTTTCTTGTATTGTGTATCGAAATCCCAAGCTTGGGATTGATCCATTGCCTCAAATGCTTTTTGATAAGCATCTTGATCTTCAGGATTTTCTAAAGCTTTATCATAGTTCGCTATTATTTTTAGAGTAGGATTATCGGCTTGTAAAACACTTTCTTCAACCGTTAAATTGGAGTCTAAATTGGGTTCTTGAGCTAAATAAGCAACTCGTGTTCCTTTCCTGATGACAACATTACCTTTATCTGGAGTATCTTCTCCAGCTATTATATTTAAAATGGAAGTCTTTCCGCTTCCATTTTTGGCGATTAAGGCTATTTTTTGACCTTGATTGATTCCGAAAGAAAGAGGTTCAAAAATAACTTTTTCACCATATGATTTCGAAATTCCTTCAACAGAGAGTAGATTCATGTGATTTTGATCCTTTTAAAGAAAAGCAAAAATACACATTCAAAGTGTAGATTGAATCTTTTAATTATAAACATTGTGTTGCAATTAATATGAATAAAAATCGGAAACTAAATAAGAGGTGTTGTACAATGTCGTTATAACTATTAAATTTATTTAAAATTAATAGTTAATTTCGGTCGATAAAAAATAATATTTTTCATTCTATTGATTGGATTCTCAATAACTGATTTTAAATCATATTAGGATGCTATTAATAGTGAGATGGAAATACAGTTATCAGTCTAAAACATTTAAAGTAGGAAGACTTTTAAAAATTTTAACTAATACTAAAAATTGAATTTGAATCAACAAAATAAACAGTTTCTTATAGATTTAGCTAAAATGAAAATGCCATTTGGAAAATACAAGGGTAGATACTTAATTGATCTACCTGAGCATTATTTGATTTGGTATAAAAACAAGGGTTTTCCAAAAGGAAAAATAGGAAAACAACTTGAATCAGTTTATGAACTACAATTAAATGGACTAGAAGAAATAGTAAGAGAAGTTAGAAAGAGATATTAAAAAAAATTAAATGAATACAATATTTTTAGGGGTGGAGTTAACGGAATGGGTTGGTTATTTAGCAATGACAGTTTTACTAGTCTCGTTTATGATGAAAAACGTAACTAAACTTAGAGTAATTAACAGTTTTGGTTGTTTCTTTTTTGTAATATATGGTTCGTTAATTTCTCAATACCCAATAGTTATAACAAACGCGGCTATTATTTTAATAAACTTTTATTATTTATTTTTTAAGAAGGATTAATAGTGCTAACTATTTATAATTTTTTATCGCTAAAGCTATTTTTTCTGGACCAAAACGAATAACATCAGTAACAGGAAGATTGGTTTCTGCTTCCCAAAAATCAATTGCTTTTTGAGCAGCATCTGAGTCTAAACCTACTGTATTCAATGAAATTCCAACAACTTCAACTTTAGTCTTTGAAAAAGTTCCACAAGCATTTGCCAAAGCTTCGTTTAATTCAATTACTTTATTTAGATTAGGAATTTTTATATGCTCAGCTGGAGGCCTCAGATTGGTCATGTTAGCTCGATGACATAATATCAAATGAGTAGCACAACTCCCTCTCATTAAAGGTAGGGTAGCACTACTTCCAGGGTGTAATAATGAACCTTGACCTTCAATAAAAACCCAATCACTTTTAGACTCTTCTAAAACCATTTGTTCTACTGCTCCACAAGCATGATCTACTTTATAGGCATCCAGAGGAATTCCTTTTCCTGTCACGGTAATTCCTATTTGTCCAGTTGCTATAAAACTACTTTTAATTTTATTTTCTTTAGCCCATTTATATAATTCAAGACTTGTAGTCATTTTTCCGCATGCCATATCTGTTCCGACACACAAAATTCTTTTATTATTTGTTTTTAAAGCTCTAGCCGCTGCTATATTTGGAGTAAACTGTGGAATTCTAACATCCCATATCCATTGATTACTGGATAATGAGTTTTTATATTTTATTGCCAATTCATCATGAAGACCGTTAATAATTGACAAGCCCTTAAGTATCGCTGTATCTATTACAGGAAGCCATGATTTAGGAATTTTCCCTCCTGAACTTGCTATCCCTAAAATAAGAACTTCTGCTCCGTTAAAAATTGCAGCATCAATATCTTTAACAACAGGCACATTGTTGTCAATCGAAAGGCAATCTTTTATATTCTTTCCAACATTTTCAGAATCAATTACTGCAACAATTGGGTTGGGCAAGTACCTAAGTACTCCATGCCCCATCTTTCCATAATCTGTAAATAAATGACCTTCCATGTATATTGCAACTTTGGATGAACTATGTAGCATTATAATGTGTTTTCATCTGTTAAAAATGCACCATGACCTGGTGCTATTCTTGGCATTGTGACACCATTAATCATTTTTGCACCTGAAGCAGGATCAGGGTTGAGGTTATAATGAGAATCAAGATCAATGTGGTCGATGTGACCAGAAATAGATGCTGCTGCAGAAATGGAAATAGAAGATTCACTCATACATCCTATCATTGTTTCTAACCCATAAGCTTTAGCAGTGGCTAAAACCCTCAATCCTTCTGTAATTCCACCACTCTTCATTAATTTTAAATTAACTCCATCTACCCATTCAGAATACTCAATAATATCTTGGGAAAATCGACATGATTCATCAACAAATATTGGTATTAATCTGTTTTCATACAATGTTTTAAGATCTTTTTCCTTACCCTGTGCTATAGGTTGCTCAACATAATCACACTGTCTTTTTGACAACCATTCAATCATATGCTTTGCATTTTCAGTATTCCACCCTCCATTTGCATCTACTCGAAGACCAAGATTATATGGTTTCGAACTTTCCAAAACTTGTTCGTACATTATTTTATCAGCATCAATTCCTTCTGGAGATCCTAATTTAATTTTAAGGTATTTTGCTGTGCTGTCATCAAATAAAAGAGGAACTCTCTCTTTAACAGATTCAGAACTCATGATTCCGATAGTTAGAGATGTTTTTGTTTTAGGAACTGGTAGCCCGAGTAGGGCATGAAGCGGCATATTTGCTTTTTTAGCTTTCCAGTCCCAAAGAGCTATATCTAAACCTGCATGTGAACCAGCAGAGATTTTTAATTCCCTTGATAAAGATTCTATTTCAGAAATTGATTTATCATTAATATTAGTTTTAACAAGCATTTTAAGTTCGGATATTATCTGTTCTGCATTTTGAGCTCCCGTTTCACCAGGAACAGATTCTCCCCAACCAACAATACCATCTTTTTCAACCCTTACAAATACATTATAGCAAGATGTGGAAACAAATCTGCTTATTTTAAGAGGAAATCTTTTTTGTAATAAAATTTTATGATAACTAACTTTCATTATTAATTTTTGATTTTTAAAATTATAAATTATAAATTTAATAAAATGAAATATATTTTAATATTATCTATCGTTATTATGTCCTGTAAATCTTCTTTAAAAAATGAATCTGATCACAATTTATTTAAGGAAATTCATAATGAGTCGATTTTAATTGACACCCATAATGATATTCTTATGAAAGCTCTAGACAAAGGATTGATGTTTGATCAGGATTTAACTGGAAAAACACATAGTGATTTGGATCGTTGGAACAAAGGAGGTCTTGATGTTCAAATATTTTCGGTGTTTAGCGATGGCGGTGTTAAAAACCCCTATTCAATAGCCAACAGGCAAATGGACATTTTAGATGCTGTAGCAGCACGGAACTCAAATAAAATTATTAAAGTAGCCAATGTTAAAGAGATTTTAAAAGCTGTAAAAGAAAAAAAAATTGCTGCTATGTTTGGGGTTGAAGGTGGTCACATGATTGAAGATGATCTTCTTAAATTAGAAGCTCTTTATAAGCGTGGTGCTAGATATCTATCTTTAACACACAATACAGCTCCCTCATGGGCAACAAGTGCTGAAGCTGAAACAACAAATCCAAACTTACTACAAAAAGGTCTGACTGATTTTGGAATACAAGTGGTAAAAAAAATGAATGGATTAGGCATGATGATTGATATAAGTCACTCTGGCGATCAAACATTTTGGGATGTGATTAAGATTACTAATAAACCGATAATAGCTTCACACAGTTCGGTCTACACACTTGTGGCGAACCATCGAAATTTAAAAGATGATCAAATTAAAGCAATTGCCAAAAATGGTGGTGTAATTATGGTAAATTTTCACCCTGGTTTTATTGATGATAGTTTTGATGGGAAAGAGAGAGCTTTTCTTGAAAAGCACGCTAATGAAGGTGATTCTTTAATAAAAAGCGGAATGGATCAATGGAATACGATTGATTATTTATACAAAAAATATTCGGCTGAATCAGAAATAATGAGACCACCATTATCTAAGTTAATCGATCATATAGAATATATTGTTAAACTGGTTGGCGTTGATTACGTTGGTATTGGATCTGACTTTGATGGAATTAATCTTACTCCTTTGCAATTGGATGATGTAACCAATTATCCTATAATAACTAAGGTATTAGTTGAAAAGGGATACAGTAAAGAAGATCTTGTTAAAATTCTTGGAAGTAATTTTTTAAGAGTTTTAGAAGCAAATGAGTTAAAGAATTAACTAATTCTGATTCAAATACGTTATATAAAAAACTAAAAATTATGAATAAGATATTTTTAAAGTTAATCTGTATTTCAATTTTGACATCAGGCTTGTGTGTCAATAAGTTATTCTCACAAGTTACATCCCAAGAAATAGATGAAATCGTTCAAAATGCAATTGACAACTTTACTGTTGCCGGGGTGGCCGTTGCAGTAGTTAAGGATGGTGAAATTGTACATCAAAAAGGATATGGCATAAGATCTATTGAGAGTAAAGCGAAGGTAAATGAACATACAAATTTCGGCATTGCATCTAACTCAAAAGCTTTCACTACAGCAGCTCTAGCAATGCTAGTAGAAGAGGGGAAACTTTCTTGGACAGATAAAGTAGTAGATCATATTCCAGAGTTTAAAATGTATAATGATTATATAACACAAAATTTCAATATTCAAGATTTATTGACGCATAGATCTGGTTTAGGTCTAGGGATAGGCGATTTAATGTTTTTTCCTGATGGTTCAGATTTCACAATTAATGATATTATTACGAGTTTCCAACATTTTAAACCTCAATCTGCATTTCGAACAAAGTTTGATTATGATAATTTACTTTATATGGTAGCTGGAGAAGTAGTTAAAAGGGTAGGAGGTAAATCTTGGGAACAGTTTATAAAGGAACGTATTTTTGAACCCCTAGAAATGGATAATTCATTTGCATCTATTACTTATATTGATGACCTGAGTAACGTTGCATCTCCACATCTTAATAATGATAAAACTCTCTCAATTGTAGAGCCTGAGCAGTGGGATCCTGAAAAAATAAATGGAGCTGCCGGATCTATTTATTCTAATGTTAATGATATTGCCAATTGGATGCTGCTACATCTAAACAAAGGGAAGTATGGTAATGATCTTGAAAAAAATCTTTTTAGTGAAACTAGTCAAAATGAGATGTGGAAAATACATACTACTCTAGAGCCAAACAGAAACCCTCGTTATAATTCTCATTTTAATGGCTATGGTTTGGGTTGGATGTTGAGTGATGTAAAAGGAAACATGGTAGTATCCCATACAGGAGGTTTAATTGGGATGTTGTCTAAAACTATTTTGATTCCGGATATAAATCTTGGTGTGGTAGTATTGACAAATACGTATTTAGACGGTGCAGGAGTATTTTCTGCTGTGACTCAATCTATTGTTGACCGTTATTTAGAACTCGATGATTTTGATTGGGCTTCAGCTTTTGCAAAATCTTTTCAAAAGCGTGATGGAGATGCTAAAGAAGTAGTTGAAAAAATTTGGGAAATTACAAAGGCAGCGAATACTAGTGAGCTTGAATTAAATAATTTCTTAGGAACTTTTAAAGACCCCTGGTTTGGAAAGATAGTAATCTATAAAGAAGGTAATAAACTCTGGTTTAGGTCACATCGATCTCCAAAATTAAAAGGTCAGATTTTTTATTATAAAGCAAATACATTTGTAGCTAAATGGGACGATCCAAGTCTAGTTGATGCAGATGCATTTGTAATGTTTGGATTAGACGAAGAAGGCAAGGCGTTAAATATTAAAATGAAAGGCATATCACCAGTTATTGATTTTAGTTATGATTTTCAAGATCTCTACTTTTCTAGAGTTAATAAAAATTAACTATCATAAAAATATATATAATTAGTGTTTATTAAGTCAAATTACTTTTTTAAGAATTGTTGAATTTTGTTTTCAGCATAAATTAATATTGCTAATGCTTTATTAACATTACCTTTTTCTAATTCTTTTTTAGCAAATCTATGAATAGAGTTTAAATCTAATTTTGAAATGTTTTTTTCTTCATTTAGAATATTTTTAATTTCAGATGCATTAGGAAGTTTTTTTAAATTGGCTAAACGCCCTAAATTATTCCCTGTTAACACCGTACTTTCCTTAATGCTATTAGGCAGTTTATCTACGCCTATTCCTTTACTTTTAACAGGTTTAGCAATTTCAAATAATGACTCTTTTGTTGCTCTAATGTACCAGTTTTCACCCATTCGACCTACAAGATCTAATAGAGTAGTGTCTAAACATCCCTTATTGTTTAAATACTTTGTATTAACATGAATTAGTTCAACTTTTGCAAGTATAAGATTTCCAGCTCCTGGACCGTTACCTAATTCTATTATTTTTGAAACAGTACACTCAAATGAAACAGGAGTTTCCTTAACTCTTGGAGGTTTTATTTTTTTACTTGGAATTGGAGTTAACCCGGATTTTACAAACTCATTAACACCTTTTTCATAGCTAGTACTAGTTAATGACATTTGTTCTACCATATCATAGTTGACTATATTAATAACTACTTCTGGGATTTCTTTTATGTTTTCATGTGTATGTTTTAATGAATTATTTTTTCCACTTCTAGCTGGAGAAAAAATCATCATTGGAGGGTTTGAACTAAAAACATTAAAAAAACTAAAAGGACTTAAATTCACATTACCTTTTTTATCTACAGTGCTAGCAAAACATATTGGTCTTGGAGCAATAGCAGAAAGCAGGTAAGTGTGTAATTCTTGTTGAGTTATATCACTTGGATCAATTGTTTTTATATTGTTCATTCAGTTTATTTAGCTGGTAATATTTTTGTTTCAACCTCACCAAATCCAACACGTTGTCCCTTTTTTTGACTAAATCCACGAAAAGTGATAGTATCACCATCATTTAAAAACTTTCTTTCAGATCCATTTTCCATTTTAATAGGTTTTGTTCCCATCCAAGATAGTTCTAGCATTGAGCCATATGAACCAGGCGTTTTCCCAGAAATAGTTCCTGAACCATAAAGATCTCCTACGTTAATATTACATCCACTTACACTTTGATGAGTTAATTGTTGTACCATATTCCAATATAAATATTTAAAATTAGATTTGGCAACAACTTGATCCTTAGAGTTTTCAGGTCTTATGGATACTTCTAATTCTATATTATAATTCTTTTTTCCTTTGTACTTTAAGTACGGTAATACATCAGGATTTTGGTCAGGACCAGTTAACCTAAATTGGTCTAACGCTTCTAATGTTACAATCCATGGAGATATAGAAGAAGCAAAACTTTTTGACAAAAAAGGTCCTAAAGGAACATACTCCCATTTCTGAATATCCCTAGCCGACCAATCGTTTAGAAGAACTAACCCGAATATATGATCTTCAGCATCTTCAATTGATATAGAATCTCCAAGATTAGATTTTTTACCAGCAATAAAAGCCATTTCTAATTCAAAATCTAAACGTTCAGTAGCTTTAAATACTGGCTGAGTAGAGTTAAGGGGCAGTATTTGACCTTTTGGCCTATTAATAGACTGTTTACTGATAATAATTGAACTAGACCTTCCGTGATACCCTACAGGTATATGCTTCCAGTTTGGAAGAAGCGGATTATCTTTATCACGAAACATTGTACCTATATTAGTTGCATGTTCGATACTTGAATAAAAATCAGTATAATCCCCAATATTTATTGGCATATGCATTTGTGATTCAGATTGAAGCACAAATAGATTGGATTTGTTTGAAATTGGAGAGCTTTCGTCTGAAATCCAATGTTGAATAGAGGTTCTTACTTTATTAGTGATTGTTTTTCCTAGAGAAATAAAATCATTTAAGGTGTTTTCATTAAATACAGATGTGTCAAAATCAAAAACTCCTAATTCGGATAAGGCAACTAAATCTAAAATATGATTACCAATAGCTACCCCAGCTCTAGGAGTTCGTTGTTTTGTTGAGAAAATTCCAAAAGGAATGTTGTAAATAGAAAAATCTGAATTTTCTGGTATATCAATTATCATATGTTATTATTTTAACCAAGATTTAAAATATTTTCCGTCATCGATTTTTAATGCATTTTCAGTCACTTGTAGTGGGCTAAATGTGTCAATCATGACTGCTAATTCATGAGTCTCTTTTTTTCCGATACTTCCTTCATATGTTCCAGGGTGCGGACCATGAGGAATTCCAGAAGGGTGTACTGAAATGTGACCCGGTTTGATATCAGTTCTACTCATAAAGTCCCCATCTACATAGTAAATGATTTCATCAGAATCTATATTGGAATGATTATATGGTGATGGAATAGCTTTAGGGTGGTAATCATATAGTCTTGGACAGAAAGAACATATCACAAACGATTTAGTTTCAAAAGTCTGATGAACTGGTGGAGGTTGGTGAATTCTTCCTGTAATAGGTTCAAAATTATGAATAGAGAAGCCGTAAGGGAAGTTGTAACCGTCCCATCCTACAACATCAAAAGGATGAGTGCCGTAGATGATTTCATGTAACATTCCTTGTTTTTTTATTTTTACAAGAAAATCACCTTTTTCATTAAAAGAAACTAAGTTTTTGGGTAGTTTATAATCACGTTCACAAAATGGAGAATGTTCTGTCAATTGACCAAACCAGTTGCGGTATTTTTTTGGAGTGTAAATAGGATCAAATGATTCTGCATATAAAATCCTATTATCTTCACTTTCAAATTCAATTTGATAAATCATCCCTCTAGGGATTATCAAATAATCTCCATATTCAAAAGAAATATTTCCTAATAAAGTTTTAAGATTCCCTTTGCCTTTATGAATAAATAACATTTCATCAGCATCTGAATTTTTATAAAAATATGTTTTCATGGATTTTTTTGGAGCAGCCAGTCCAATATGCACACTTTTATTTACTAGTAAAGTTTGTCTGGAATCTAAAAAATCATTTTCAGGTAAAATGTCAAACCCAATCAATTTTAGGGATGTGATGTTTTTTTCTATTGCAACTTTTGGAGTTACATCTATACTTTTGTTAATTTTTTTTATCTGAGTAGGCGCGTGCTCATGATATAACAATGAAGACATTCCTTCAAATCCAATAGTTCCAAATAATTCTTCATGATAAAGAGTTCCGTCAGGTTTATAAAATTGAGTATGTCGTTTACTAGGGGTTTTTCCAAGAGAATGATATATAGGCATAGTTTTACGATTTATTAGTTTTAATTAAAGCAATTCCATTATTTATAAGATCATAATATTTAGGAAAATTTTTCATTATTTTATTTAAATATAGTAAAGCTTTTTCGCTATAATCAATAAATGAATTATTTAAACATACTTCATAAAAATTCAGTATAACTAGCCAATCATCTGCAGTTGTATTGATTATTTTTTTAAAAAGAATTTCTTTTTCTTTTGAAGAAAATTTAGAGGAGCTAAATTTTTCTACATCTTTATAAAGTTTATTTGATTTAGGAACTTTTGAAGTCGGAGTACTTTTATAATTACTTTTTTCTATTTTAAATGAGGAGTTGTCAGCACATCCAGAGTATGCAGAAGTGATCTTATTTCCAACAGCCATGTCGTAAACCCCCCAATCTGGTTGAAATAAAATTTGATTTTCAAAAGTAACTAGACAATCTTTAAAAGAGATTAGTAAAATTTTTCCAAAAACATTTCTTATCCCAGTTATAATAGTTCCTTTAACTATCACCCCACTTTCGAATTTAAGAGAGGTTTTTTTTCCTTCAATTATTCCAAATAATTCTAAATCAGAAGGAGACATATCTTCTATAGCTAAGTTGCTTTTTTTAAGTTTTCCTATTGGAGAACCAAAACCTGAAGAGTGATATTTTATGCTGTGTCCTATCAATTCCTTATTTCGATAAGATAAAGCAGTTTTTGAATTGGTAGCTAAGTAAGCTGCTTTTTTATTGTTATTAGGGTTTGAAATACAGTCATTAAAAACACCTGATATTTGTAATCCTGTACTTAGCTCAATAGTTCCTAGTTGTTTGGAATTAATTAATTTTTTTAAACCCTCTATACCACCTTTTCTTAGAGACATTTGATCGGCTAATTCTTCTAGAACTTTACTTAAATGAGAAAAATTTGGAATAACAAATAGCTGAGGTTGTGGTTTTGTGATATCAAATCTTTGATAGGCTGCTTCTAAAGAGTAAGGTTTTTTAACTACTTTTTTATCCAAACACCATTTGCTTTCACCAATAGATGACAATAGGCCAGCACCATAAATTTTAAAATCTTCTAAGTTTCCTATTAGACCATATTCAACAGTCCACCAATGAATATTTCTAATTAGTTCCATTTCAGAAAATTCTTTATTAGTATTTTGAAGCTGTAATACTTTTTCTAGTGAGATGTCAATTTCTTGCTTTGTAGAACCTACTGTTTCTTTTAGTATTGATAAATCCCTTATTGCTATGAACATTTCCCAGTCATGAGATGATGAGATTGCTTTGGAACCTATTTGCCCAAACCTCCTTAAGTATTCCGAATATTCTGGGTGTGCTAAGAATGGGGCATGCCCTGCAGACTCGTGTATTATGTCTGGAGCAGGAGTATACTCAATATTTTGTAGTTGTCTTATTTCACTAGCTATAATAAGAACATTATAGGATTGAAATTCCATAAATGCTGATGGAGGAATAAATCCGTCAACAGCTACAGCAGCCCAACCGATATCTTTTAATATCCGATTCATTCCGTACATACTGGGAATTTTATCAGCTGAAATACATGCTTTTTCTAATCCAGTAATATAAAAATCATGCGCGTGTTTTTTTAAAAAAGAAATATTGCTTCGCATAACATACTTCCAAACAGATTGATTTATAGCAGTATAGGATTCATAATTCTGAGGTTTAATATATTGCTTTAAATGATCTGGTAATTGATCAATTATTGGATTACTTATTTTTAATATCATTATATCCTATTTCATATGTATAAAAATATATTTACAAAGTCCCTCTAAGTTCTTGTTCTTTTTCAATAGCCTCAAATAGTGCTTTAAAGTTTCCTTTACCAAATGACAAGGCTCCCTTTCTTTGAATAATTTCAAAAAACATCGTTGGTCTTGGCTCTACAGGTCGAGTGAAAATCTGTAATAAATACCCTTCGTCATCCCTGTCTACCAAAATGTTTAATTCTTTAAGTTTCGATATTTCTTCATCAATCTCACCAACTCTGTTTAATACCGAATCGTAATAATATGAAGGAACTTTTAAAAACTCAACTCCACGACTTTTTAAATCTGTAACAGTTTTAACAATATCATCTGTAGAAAGAGCAATATGCTGAATCCCTTCTCCTTCATAAAAATCTAAAAACTCTTCTACTTGAGATTTTTTCTTCCCTTCAGCAGGCTCATTAATGGGAAACTTTATTTTACCGTTTCCACTACTCATTACTTTACTCATAAGAGCAGTATAATCTGTAGAAATATCTTCATCATCAAACGAAAGAATTTGAGAGAATCCTAATACTTTTTGATAAAAACTTACCCATAAATCCATCTTGTTCCAATCTACATTCCCTACCATGTGATCAACAAATTTTAACCCTGTATTTTGCGGGTTATAATCTGGTGTTTCCCATTTTCTATATCCTGGCAAGAAAATTCCGCTGTAGTTCTTTCTTTCAATAAAAACATGAACAGTTTCACCATAAGTGTAAATACCAGATTTAACAATCTTTCCTTGATCGTCAGTTTCTGTTTTTGGTGTAAAATAAGATTTGGCTCCATTTTTAATAGCAGTTTCGTAAGCATAGGTAGCATCATCTACCCAAAAAGCCACCACTTTAACGCCATCGCCATGTTGATCTATATGTAGACCAATTTCTGTTCCGCTTTTTAAAGGAGAGGTTAGTACTAAGCGAATTTTATCTTGAGCAAGTACGTAACTTTCTCTGTCTTTTATTCCTGTTTCTAAGCCAGAGTAAGCTAAAGATTGAAATCCAAATGCAGTTTTGTAATAATGAGCAGCTTGCTTAGAGTTGCCAACGTATAATTCTATGTAATCAGTACCATTTAAAGGCATAAAATCTAACTTACTATTGTTTTTTTTTGTTTTTATCATTTATGTGTTCTATGTCGTTATATATAAAAATATAAAAATATTGTTGTCAATGCAACAATTGGGATGTTTTTTATATTATTTTAAATAATTTGGGTTTAAAACATGTTATTATTATATTCACTTTATATGGATAGAATAGAAGGTTTTGGACTATACTTAGATTTAACTCTAAAAAAAATATCTGAGACATATTTAAGAGTATTTAATAATAATAATATAAACCTTACAATAGAGCAATTTGTTATTTTACAGCAAATTGATAGGCTAGGAAATAATGCTTCGCAAAAAGATATAGTAGAGATTAATTTCAGAAATAGAGCAACTACTTCTAGAGTTATTAGTGGTTTATGTAAAAAAAATTTTGTAAAAAAGAAAAGGTTTAAAAGTGACTTAAAACGTTACAAACTTATTATATCGGAAGAAGGGTATCTTGAACTAGAAAAGGCTCAACCTTATGTTCAAAAGTTAAGGAATTTGTCTAAAAAAAATATTAAACAAAAAGATTTTAACGAGTTATTAGTTATTTTGGAAAAAATCAGAAATAATTATGAACTTTTTGATGAAAGTGTAAAACCTATTTCATAGTTCGTTTTTATACATACAGAATAATACTGTTATTTATTCAAATCATTCTAATAAATAAAAAGTTTACATTATTTAATTGATTGGTAAATTATAAAAGTTATTGATTGATATTTTGTTCAGTTTTTCTACCTTAGTATAAATAAAAAGTTAATTTTATCATTAAAATATAAAATTTATGAAAAATGTAATTCTAATTACTTTAATGTTTTTTGTTTCATTTTTATCATTTTCACAAAACGTTACGCAATACTTGAATCCAGTTTCTAGTCCTCAAGCATCTGTAAGTCAGAATGTAGGTATGACTAATATTTCTATTGACTATTCATCTCCGGGTATTAAAGGAAGGCAAGTTTTTGGCAACCTAGTTCCTTATGATCAACTATGGAGAGCTGGTGCAAATAGTCCTACTTTGATAAAATTTTCAACTAATGTAACTATTGGTGATAAGACATTAAGAGCAGGTGATTATGCTATTGCTATAACTCCTAGAAAAGACAGTAAATGGACTATAGATCTAAATTCTGCTGGAAAATATCCTTTTGCTTATATGTTAGGCGGAAAATTAGATATAGAGGCCTATAATAAAGATTTAGCTGTTAGTTTTGATGTAAATCCAGAATATTGGGATAATGACACGTCTATTGAAAGGTTAAAATATATTATAGATGCAAATGACAACAAGATAGCCATAGTAACTTTGTTATGGGATAATGTGTTAGTAAGATTTAAGGTTGATACAATGACAGAAAAACATCTTGAAAATTTTTCAAATACATTAAAATAAGAAATCAATTTTATTTTTGTAGAGGATTATTTATCAAAAATCATTATTAAGGTTTTATTTTTTAAGAGGTAAATTTTTTGATGGCCTAAACTCTGTTATTCCTTTTTCTTTTATCATTTCTTCAATCTTATTTATACTTGAAGGAACAAACTCACTTAAATTTTCAACTCCATTTCTTGTTACTAATGCAACATCTTCAATTCTTATATATAATTTTTCTTCAGGTATCCATATCATAGGATCAATAGTAAAAACCATTCCTTCTTTAAGATTAATTCCATGAACTCTACCAACGTCATGAACTGCCATTCCAACAGGATGTTGAAAGTGTCCCCTAAATGATAAGGCATTTTGAACAGCTGTTAAATATCTTGGTTTCGAAAACTTTTTACCCACAAGATATTCTTTCATGTCTTTAGATGCTTTCCTCAATACTTCATCTGAATTCACACCAGGTTTTATATATTTAAACAAAGCATTCCTGTAATTGACTATGAACTTATATAATGCAGCTTGATCTGTATTAAAAACTCCGTTAACAGGCCAGATTCTTGTAACATCACTAGTGTAATTATTGTAATCTGGGGCATAATCCATAAGTACTAAATCACCATCTTTTAAAACATCTTTTTTTCTAAAATAATGTCCCATATAAGCATTAGATCCTCCCCCAATGATAGATGGGTATCCATCTCCTTGTGAACCGTGTTGATAAAAAATATATTTTGCAGCTGCATCAAGTTGATATTCATAAATACCAGGTTTTGTTGAACGCATTGCTTCAATTATTCCTAAACCAGCAATTTCTGTAGCTTTCCTAATAATTTCAATTTCTTTTGAACTCTTTATTAGACGCATAGAATCTAGTAAAGGAGACAAATTTTTAATTTCAAATTCAGGAAAACGTTCATTAATTAGTTTTATAAATCTAGATTCACGTGTAGTATTAGAGTCCCAAGGATCCGCTGCAGCACGCGCATGTCCAGATAAAATTTCATCCCTACTATCATTTCCCATTTCTGCTGGACTAAATGGAGTATATAATGTTGGTATAGTACCATTTATAAGACCTGTACTAACTAAGTCGTTTCCAAGAAAATCTAATGATTTAATATTTTTTATTCCTGTTAGTTTTTTAATTAAATCAGCATCATCAAACGAAAGAATTTTTCCTTGACTTTGTTCTCTATTTTTTTCTCTTCTTGGTAAATAAATTGTTGTGCTTTTGTTTTTACCATTTAACAATAAGTATGCGTGTCCCTCTTCAATTCCACATAGATAATAAAAAGTATTGGTTTGTCTAAAAACTTTAAAACCAGCAATACTTGCTCCACCTTGAATTAATGCAATTGAATTATCCCCAATTTCTTTAAAAACTTTAGATCTTCTTGCTTCAAATTCACTTATTGTGAAGTCAGTTTGGTAATAATGTTTTTCTTGAGAATATAGATTATTCCTATTTGATATTAATAAGATGGTTAAAATTAAAAGAAGTTTATTAAAACTCATTATTACTTGTTTTAGCTGTTTAATATTAGTGATTTTTATTTGTAACTTGATCTAACAACAATTTAATAATAATTTTTAACATTAGTTAGTTTATTAAAATATTTACAAAATGATATATAAGTTATGATAATATTTAAAAACAATATGTCCCTGTTTTTTTTAATTACAATTTCAAGTTTATTAATTAAAACATTTTTTTTCGATGATAATTACCCGAAAAATCTCAAAATTGATGCCATTAACTATGCTTTTAATATAGAATTATCAGATAAATCAGATCAGATTAGTTGTGAGTTAATTGTAGATATTCGTTTTTTAGGATCAGGAGTTAAAGAATTAAGATTAGACTTAATAAATGCCTCAAGTAAATTAGGAAATAAAGGTATGGTAGTCAGTGAAGTTTCTTCAAACGAAAAAATGTTAAGTTTTTCTCACAAGAATGATGAGCTTATAATTCACTTACCAAAACCTTCCTTAATTGAACAATTTTCTAAATATAAAATTAAGTATAAAGGGATTCCGCAAAGTGGTCTAATAATTGGTGATAATAAACATGGAGACCGTACTTTTTTTAGTGATAACTGGCCTAACTTAACTCGTCATTGGCTTGCTACTATTGATCATCCTTATGATAAAGCTATGTGTGAGTTTATTGTCACAGCACCAGATCATTATCAAATCGTATCCAATGGCCTTAAAATTGAAGAAAGTAATATAAATAACAATAAACGTGTTACTCATTGGAAGCAGTCAGTTCCAATTGCTAGTTGGCTTTTTGTTTTAGGTGCCGCTGATTTTGCAGTTCAATATGTCGATGAATTTGAGGGAAAATCAATTCAAACTTGGGTATTTAAACAAGATAGAGAAGCTGGATTTTATGATTTTTCAGAACCAACAAAGAAAGTATTGAAATTTTATAGTGATAATATAGGGCCCTTTTCTTATGAAAAACTAGCTAACATACAGTCTAATAGTGTAAGTGGGGGTATGGAGGCTGCTTCAGCAATTTTGTATAGTGATAATTCAGTTGTAGGCGATCGTAATGTACGATGGAGAAACGTAGTTATTCATGAAATTGCTCATCAATGGTTTGGAAATTCAGTAACACAATATGATTGGGATGATGTTTGGTTAAGTGAAGGATTTGCTACTTACTTTACTTTGTTATTTATTGAACATGAATATGGAAGGGAAGAATTTATAAAAGGACTTGAATCGAGTCAAAAAAGTGTAGATTCATTTTATGATAAAAACCCAAAATACCAAATAGTTCATGATAATTTAAAAAACATGAAAAATGTGACAAGTTCACAAACATATCAAAAAGGTAGTTGGACTTTACATATGCTTCGAGGTTTTCTAGGTAATGAAGTTTTTTGGGAAGGAATCAAAGTTTATTATAACAAGTATAGAGACTTAAATGCAACTACTAGTGATTTTAAAAATACTATGGAAGATGTATCAAACAAAGATTTAAATTTATTTTTTGATCAATGGCTGTATAACCCAGGGATTTTTAAACTAAAAGGAAATTGGAAATACAACAATAAAAATCAGATAATTATTAATATAAAACAGATTCAAAATGATGGTAGTTTATTTAAAATGCCCATTGAGGTCGGAATTATTTATGATGACAATGTAGATCATTTAGAGATAATAGAAGTCAGTAAAAAATCTAATTCATTTGTAATTAATGTTAAAAAGGAACCAAAAAATGTAATTCTTGATCCAAATTACTGGATTTTAATGAATAAGGATTTTAGAAAAAAAGTTTTTAATTAATCTAAATATTTAATTAAAACATACTGTTCTTAATCGTAATGAATTAGAAAAGGCTGGTGTAAAATTCATGTTATTATTAAACTATAATATTATTTTTATTAGATTTAGAAAATGAGTCAATCATATGATTATATAATTATTGGAGCAGGGTCAGCCGGCTGTGTTTTAGCTAACCGATTGTCAAAAAATCCGAAGAATTCTGTTTTACTATTAGAAGCAGGAGGGCCAGATAATAGCATGAATATCCATATACCTGGTGCATATTTAAAGGTTCATAAGAGTAAGGAAGACTGGGGTTTTTGGTCTGAAGAACAGACAAATATTTTGAATCGAAAAATCTATTTGCCTAGAGGAAAAACCCTTGGCGGTAGTAGTTCTACTAATGCCATGGCTTATGTAAGAGGTAACGTTGCCGATTATGATGGCTGGGCAAAACTTGGTAATACGGGTTGGGGTTATAATGACTTACTTCCATATTTTAAACATTCAGAAAATCATGCGCAATTTGATACTATGGATGCTGGATATCATGGTAATTCTGGAGAATTGGGAGTTACTCTTCCAGTTAAGTTTAAATCTCCTTATGTTGAAGGATTTATTGCTGCATGTGCAGCAATGGGTATTCCCGCTAATTCAGACTATAACGGAGCAAAACAAGAAGGCGCTGGTGTGGTGCAAAGCACTATAACAAACGGAAAACGTGCAAGTGCGGCAACTGCTTTTTTAAAACCTGCTCTAGAGCGATCCAATCTGACTGCTGTTTCATACGCACAAGTCGATAAGCTTATTTTTAAAGATAAAAAAGCAGTAGGAGTCATATATAGTAAAGAAAAAAAAATGATACAAGTACTTGCTAAAAATGAAATTATTCTTTCTGCTGGCACCTTTCATTCACCACAGTTATTAATGCTTTCTGGTATTGGTGAAGCTTCAGAACTAAAAAAACATGGAATTGAATGCATACATGAATTAAAAGGAGTAGGAAAAAATCTTCAGGATCATTTGTTTTTTCCTATTTGTGGTCAAACTAAAACCCAAGAGGGAATCAATCATTACATCCCTCTTTTAAAACAATTCAAAGCTGCTTGGAATTATTTTATTCATAAAAAAGGAGTTTTTTGTTCTAGTCCACTTGAAGGAATGGCCTTTTTTGATCTCGATCAAAAGGGTAAAGAAGTCAATTTTCAACTTCACTTTTCTCCTATGTGGTTAGGTAATAAATATGGCTACGATGCTTATGATCTTAATAAATTTCCACGTTCCGATGGTTTTACTATTTTCCCCACTCTGCTACATCCAAAGAGTAGGGGAACTATTAGTCTTTCATCTGCAGATCCAAAAGATGCACCAATAATACAACCTAATTTTTTACAAGAGAAAGAAGACTTAGATAAGCTGGTTAAAGGAGGTGAATTGGTTTTTAGAATAATGGAAGAACAGGCTATGAAAAAACATATTAAAGCAAATGGAATTCCAAATAATCGAACTTCTAAGGACTTACTTATTCAACATATAATGAAGACTGTAGAAACAGTTTATCACCCTGTAGGCACTTGTAAGATGGGAAATGATGATATGGCAGTTGTTGATCCTACTTTAAAAATTCATGGTATTAAAAATCTTCGTGTTGTCGATGCATCTATCATGCCTAAAATTGTTTCCGGAAACACCAATGCTCCTGTTTATATGATTGCTGAAAAAGCAGCTGACATGATCTTAATTAAAAGTTAGTTTTTAAAAGTGAGTCTATTTTGATAGCATAAAGAATTAATTTAAATTTATAAATACATGAAAAAAATATTAATTCTAATAATGCTTTATAATGTTCAAGCATATTCTCAAAATAGTAAGTATACAAAAAATGTGCAATCCATAGATGTTGTCATTGAAACTTTATATGCAGTTATTTCAGGAGATAAGGGAGTGGAAAGAGATTGGGATTTATTTACTTATCTATTTCATGAAAATGCAAAGTTGATTCCCATGACAATAAATGAAAAAGGTAAATCAAATATTCAATTTTTAAGTCCAAAAGAATATATAGATAATTCAGGAAAATGGTTATTTGAAAATGGCTTTCATGAAAAAGAAATTGGAAGAACAACAGAGCAATTTGGTAATATTGCTCATGTTTTTTCTAGCTACGAATCTTTTAGAACTAAATATGAAAAAAAACCTTTTAGCAGAGGGATAAACAGTATTCAACTACATTTTGATGGTGATCGATGGTGGATATTAAATGTATATTGGATGGCTGAAAACAATAAAAATATAATTCAAGATAAATATTTATTTTAAAAATTTATTAAATCGAATAATCTAATAATGACAAGATGATGACACTTGATGAAAAATTTAAGGCTATTGAAGCAAATAATGCTCCTGGTCAGGAAGTTCGACAACAAATAGGAAATCTTAGTACTATTCAACAAGGAGAGAAACTTGACGGAGTTCCTGTAGATTTCTCCCATGGAGATGTAGACGCTTTTCCTCCAACTCCTAGCTCTGAAATAGCTTGGAAAGATGGTTTTAATAAAGGAGCTTCTCAGGCTTATACTGAGTACAGGGGTTCTGCTGATATAAGAAATAAATTAGCTATTCGTTTAGGTAAGTTTACCGGTTATCCGATTGATCCTAACAACGAATTAATTATTACACCAGGAACTCAAGGCGCATTATTTTTGGCACTTGGTGCGATAGTAGGTAACGAGACGAAAGTTGCAGTAGTTGAACCCGACTATTTTGCCAATCGAAAACTTGTGAAATTTTTTGGCGGAATAATTGTGCCAATCCCTTTAAACTATAAGGATTCACAATCAAAAAATAGTCCAGATATTAGCCAAATTGAAGAGGCTTTTAAAAACGGGACAAAGGTTTTAGTTTTTTCAACGCCTAATAACCCAACTGGTCTTGTATATTCAAATGCTATCATAAATAAAATAGGTGTTTTAGCACAAGCATATGGAGTTACTGTAATTGTAGATCAACTGTATTCAAGAATGTTATATGGAAAAGAGGAGTATACTCATCTTTGCTCTTGTGAGATTAAGCCTGAAAATCTGATTACAATAATGGGTCCATCAAAAACTGAATCTCTAAGTGGATTTCGATTAGGAGTTGCTTTTGGTACACCAAAATTAATTGAAAGAATGGAAAGCCTTCAGGCAATTGTTTCTCTACGTGCTTCAGGTTATAATCAAGCTGTTCTTAACACTTGGTTTCAAGAACCTTCAGAATGGATGGAAAATCGTATTAAAGAACACGAACTTATAAGAAATGAATTACTGCAGATTTTTAGATCTGCCAATCTTTATACAGTAACTCCACAAGCAGGTAGTTATCTTTTTCCACAACTGCCTTCACTTAGCGTAGGATTACATGATTTTGTACGTTTGTTACGTGTTCAAGCAAATGTGATAGTTACACCAGGCTCAGAATTTGATCCTGCGTGTAGCGATAGTATTCGATTAAACTTTTCACAAGATTATAATAAGGCAGTTTCGGCAGCAAAAAGAATTGTAAAAATGGTAAAAATTTACAGCAGATGAATAAAAACAATGAACAACCAATTCCTCAAGGGAAGTACTTGTCAGCTGTTAGGCACGCAGATTTGATTTATACTTCAGGAATGACCCCTAGAAAGGCAGGGAACCTTCTTTATGTAGGTAAAATTAGAGTAAAAGATCCTATAGAATCTCATAAAGAGGCTGTTCGTTTGGCTACTTTAAATGCCATAATTGCTGCAAATGCTTGTTTAAAAAAGGGTGAGAGAATATCCTTAATTCTTCAACTCAATGTTTTTATAAATGCAGAGAATGAATTTACAGCTCATTCTGAAATTGCGGATTATGCTTCTGAAGAGTTAATGATAAACTTTGGAGAAAAATGTATAGGAAGTAGGGCGGCTATAGGAGTTGCTTCATTACCATCAAATGCACCAGTTGAAATAACAATCATAGCGAAAGTGGTCTAGTTCCAATTGAAAAATACTATTGAATTTTGTATTTTTTAATTAATGTTTCTCAAACCCTCATAAACCACAATGCTTACTGCATTTGCTAAATTTAAGCTTCTTACATGAGTGCTGTATATTGGAATCTTATATAGTTTATCTAAGTTTTTATCAATTAAATTTTTTGATAAACCGACAGATTCCTTTCCGAAAACGAAAAACATATTGTCCTTATAGTCAATAGAACAATAGCTTTTTTTTCCAAAACTTGACAGATAGACCATATTTTTATCATTATTTATTGATAAAAATTCATTTACACTTTGATAAATCTTTACAGAAATGTGTTTCCAATAATCTAGTCCAGCTCTTTTTAATCTAGCATCATTTAATTCAAACCCAAATGGCTTTACTAAATGTAAAACTGACCCTGATGCTAAGCTGAGACGGCCAATATTTCCAGTATTCATAGGTATTTCAGGTTCTATAAGTACAATGTTAAACCCCATTAATTTTATACTAATCTATATTTAATTATTATTTTAAAAACTAATAAGGAAATTTATAAATAATTTGTGTAAATACAAAAATCATAGTAAAATGATGACTTAAAGGTTTTTTTTAATATTTCTTATCAAAAAACCAAAAAACTTATATATCGAACTATTAAATTATATAATAGCTGTAAACCGCTCTAAAAAGTTTGTCTATTTAGGTTGCCTAAAAATTAAATTTAATTACCCTTAATCCATCCCCCATCAACAGCTAATGACTGTCCTGTAATATAACTTGCCCGATCACTTACTAAGAATGTTGCTGCTGCTGCAAACTCTTGTGGCGTTCCAAACCGTTTCATTGGGATGGTCTCTTTCACCTCGTTTACTTTTGGGTTTTTATGAATAAGATTTTCTAGCCGGTTAGTATTCGTGTATCCTGGCAATAAATTATTTACCGTAATGCCATGAACAGCTACTTCGTTAGACAAGCTTTTTACCAGACCTAATAAGCTTGTTCGCACAGCATTTGATGAGATTAGGTTATCGGCAGGTTGTTTAACGGCAACAGAAGTTATGGTCAAAATTCGTCCGAAACCTTTTTTCTTCATATTCGGCAACACTTGTTGAATAATATCAACAGCGCTTAAGAACAATAAATTATAGAGGTGTTTCCAATCCTCTAAATTAAATTGTTCAAATGGACCAGTTGCAGGACCGCCTGTGTTTGTTACTAAAATTTCAATATTACCAAAAGCTTTTATGCTTTGCTCCACAAGGTTTTTACGCTGGTCTTCATCAGTAATATCGCAAATAAACGAAACTACATTATTTGGTGCAATGACTTCAATATCAGCTTTAGTCTTTGCCAATGCTGCTGCATCAGTGCCACATATAATAACTCTTGCACCTTCTTTTGCCAATTCAATTGCAACAGCTTTACCCAAGCCT
>TARA_B110000503_G_scaffold53092_1_pt1 | contig 58977 bp, 52 predicted proteins | sample TARA_B110000503 | Tara Oceans TARA_B110000503 (sample SAMEA4397472) | marine metagenome | biome: Polar Biome; feature: [SRF] surface water layer (ENVO:00010504); material: water (ENVO:00002006), including particulate matter (ENVO:01000060) such as... | depth 5 m | reverse complement strand
AAAAGCACCCTGATTGGATTTCGGTAATTGTGCGATTTTATCGTCCTCAATTACCAAAATCTTCATAATTTAGTGTTTTATAGACATTTATATTTTATCTCTAAAATCAAAATGATAGTATAGTTTATACTATAGGGTTTAAAAAAAGTCCTTAATAAGACTATTATAATAGAATCTGACAAAAAAGTAGTTTTTTCAAAAACATTTGGGGTATGTTCCGTTTTGTAGTCATGGTGATGTTTTTAATGGTGGTGTACGGCTGTAATCATCTAATTAATGAACGTGTTGATCCGCAAGATATATTGGCTTTGGAGCTTGCAGAAATTAATTGGCGTACGGTAGATACTTACCCTTCATTTAATGCCTGCACCTCTATTTTGATTAAAGAAAATCAGGAGCATTGTTTTTTGTCTACAATCACTCAGGCCGTTCAAAAGGCAATAGACCAGGGGGCTGTTTTCTCTAAAAATGAGCGGCCGGATACAATAGCTGTAACCATTGAGGTCTCAAACCAGGGGGAACTTGTTTTGGCCTTTGCCCCAGAATTATTAGAGCGTCATCCTGCCTTTGTCGTCATTCAACAAAATAGTCAAAAGGACTTGCAAAATTTGGAGCTGAGTCCCGCGTATAAACGGGGCTTGCCCATTCAAATAAGTTATGCGTTTCAATTGGCCCTGAAGTAAGATCAAGGGGCGATTAAAAGCGCCTTGCTTTCCAAACATAGCGCCCCCTAGGACTCAATAGAGCGAGAGTCATGATAAATGGCGGATAAATTAGTGAGCCACAAAGGATATAAAGCAGCGTAGTCATAGATGGATTTTGCGCTTTGGGCCTTTGCAATAGAATGAGATCAAAAACCAATTTAAAAAGAAAGTTAGTGACCATTATGGGCCAACTCACCATGCCTGATATTGTCATTATAAAAAGAAAAATTAAATATAAGTTAGTGCTTAGAATCAATAGCGCGATGGCGCTAAGCCTCCAAGAGCGGATGGCGCTGGTTTTTGACGCCCAACGCATGCGTTGGTGCCATAAAGCGCTCCATCTTTCGGTGCTTTCGGTGTAGACCAACCCACGATCATCACTCAGGTAAACTGCCTGATATTTTTGGCTTTGCGCCACCTTACGCAGTAAAAATACATCATCACCCGAGGCGATATGCTCATTGCCCTTGTACCCCTCTAGGGCCTTAAAAACATCCTGTTTAAAGGCCAAATTGGCACCGTTACACAGAATAGGGTTGTTCTGAAATGAGTATTGTGTCAGAAGTTGTAAAGCACTAAACTCAATATTTTGGATAGCAAACAGTAAACTATGTTTTCCAATCAGGCGCACAGGGCCTGCAATGAAATCGGGTTGTTGCCCTGTGATCAGATCATTAAAAGCGTTGAGCCAATTTGGCCCCATGGTCGTATCGGCGTCTATGGTGATGATCCATGGATGGCAACTAAGGCTGATACCCAGAGTGATAGCGGTTTTTTTTGGAGATAAACTTGTGCCATAGGTATGACTCAGTTGCGCGTCCAAAGCACAATTATCAAGTAGCTCGAGCAATAATTCAGGGCCATGGTCGGTAGACTGGTCATTGATAAAGATCAACTCAAATGCGCTTTGAGGGTATTTTTGTTGCTTCAGGGCCGAAAGGAGTCGCTCTATATTGTTTGCTTCGTTGCGGAATGGTATGATAATACTAAAGCGGGTAAACACATCTGATGCCTTGGCAGCGGTATGCTTATTTTGCCTTGTGCTATTGTTGACCAATACGATCATTAACCCTGCGTAAGGCAGTAACATTAAGAGACTCATCAGGCCCATGTGCGCTTGTTTAAAGTGGTCATCTGCCAAATACTACCCAAGGCTAAAGGCCAAAGGGCGCTCAGTGTCCACTGTAGAAAAATGGCCGATAATATCAATACCGAATCTAGTCCGTATGGGGTAAAAAGAACCAAGGCAATGCTGCCTCTAATGACTACGTCAAACATGCTGAAAACAGGAATGATGGCCTGGAACAAATAAATACAGGCAATTGTCGAAAGACCCATAAGCAGAGAAATTTCAGCGCCAAGGAAGCGAAAAATCATTAAGAACATGAAGCTAAAGATGATGTAGCGCAAAAGTGAGAGGCCCATTATATGAGCTACTTTTCTCCTGGGGAGTGCCCTCAAGGATTTAAGGAAAAGCACCTGGAGATGTTGCTTTTGTTTGACCCATAAAAAAAGGAAAAACAGGCTCATAAAGCCAGCAGCACACAGGCCAATGGACCAAGGCGTTATGTCCAAGTTGACCCCAGGAAATACCGCTGAATTGATCAAAACACCAACCCCCCCAAATATTATTGTGGCGATAAGCTGGGTCCCATGGATACAGGCCTGAAGCGCCATAATTTGTGGCCGCTGCTCTGATGGGTAAAAGGCGGCTTTTGCCCCGTATTCTCCAATGCGGCTGGGCGTAATAAAGGCCCAGTTAAAAGCAATGAAGCATTGTTTGGCCGCAGCCACAAAATTTAAGGGCGCTAAGTCTTTGGTGCTGTATTGCCATTGAATAATGATCAGAATCCAATTGAAGCTTGCTAAAATAACGATAAGCAACCCCCATGGAAGCGCCTCAAGAGTAAAGACATTTAAACTCATTTGGATCACCTCAGATGTTGTAGCACGCCATTTTAGAACCACAATGACCACAGCCGCAATCAAGGCCGAAACCTTTAGGGCAAACCAGCCATATTCATTAAGTTTGTGAGACAGGTAATTCATACTTGGCTAAATTAAGAAACATTTGATCGTCATGACCAGCGAACGCATCATATTAGGGATTGATCCGGGGACCACTATTATGGGATTTGGCCTTATTAAGGTGGTTGGTAAGTCTATGGAGTTTATGCAACTGAACGAATTGAAGTTGTCCAAGTACGACGATCACTATGTGAAACTCAAGCACATCTTTGAACGGACGATATCCCTTATAGACACTTATCACCCCGATGAGATTGCTATTGAAGCTCCTTTTTTTGGCAAGAATGTACAGTCGATGCTCAAATTAGGAAGAGCACAAGGTGTTGCTATGGCCGCAGGTTTGAGTCGCGAAGTGCCGATCACAGAATATTCCCCCAAAAAAATTAAAATGGCCATTACTGGAAATGGTAATGCGTCCAAAGAACAAGTGGCGAAAATGCTGCAGAGTTTGTTACAGCTCAAAGAACTGCCCAAAAATCTTGATAGTACGGATGGATTGGCCGCGGCGGTGTGTCATTTTTATAATTCAGGATCCATCAAAACAACATCAGCTTATACCGGCTGGTCTGCCTTTATCAAACAAAACGAAGACCGACTCGGTTAGGGTCTGCATATATGGCTGGGCTCTATTTTCATATTCCTTTTTGTAAACAGGCTTGTCATTATTGTGACTTTCACTTTTCGACCTCTATTAAATATAAGGACCAAATGATCTCGGCGATGCAGCGCGAGTTAATTTTGCGGGCCAACGAGCTTTCGGTCCCGGTCCAAACCATTTATTTTGGTGGTGGTACGCCATCCTTACTTTCGGCAAGGGAGATCATTGATTTGCTAACGGTAGCCCGCAATCATTACGCAGTAGCGCCTGATGCCGAGATCACCCTGGAAGCCAACCCAGACGATATTACTCCACTAAAATTACAGGCCTTAAAAGAAGCAGGGATTAATCGCCTGAGCTTAGGTATTCAGTCGTTTAAAGCAGAGGATCTAACCTTGATGAATCGGGCCCATAACCCAGATCAGGCCCTACAGGCTTTGGAAGATGTAGCGGAATTGTTTCAAAACTATAGTGTGGATCTTATTTATGGCCTGCCGGGGCAAAGCGATGCCGATTGGGCACAAAACTTGCGAGTTGCCCAGAAGTTTGATGTACCTCACTTGTCTTGTTATGCCCTTACACAAGAGCCCAAAACTGCTCTTGACGCCTTTATTAAAAAAGGCCAGCTAGCGCCTCTGGACGAAGTTCAAGCGCAAGCCCATTATTATGCCCTTTTGGATTGGGCCCAGCAGCACAATTACAGCAACTATGAGTTTTCAAATTTTGGAAAGCCAGGTTTTAACTCCAGAAATAATACGGCGTATTGGTCGGGTCATCCTTATTTAGGCATCGGTCCTTCGGCGCACAGTTACGATCAAAAGAAAAGAAGCTGGAATAAAGCACATAATTTGCATTACATCAGAGACATCACAAAAAACGAATTGCCTTCTCAGTTTGAAGTGTTATCCCCAGCGGATCATTTTAATGAATATATCATGACCCGATTGCGTACAGCGGCAGGGGTCCAATTAGACGAAATTGCTCAGAAATTCGGTCATAGTGTCCGCACGAAGCTATATAATAATGCCCTAAAGCACCTTAAATCTGGTGTGTTGGTCGAAAAAGGGACGCATTTGGTGGTGACCCGAAAGGGAAAATTTTTGTCGGATGGAATTGCAAGTGATCTATTCTTACTAAATTTAGAGAGATGAAGTTAGGACTGCACTTAGGAGAAAACGCTTATTGGATCGAAACGAGCCAAGCCATTGACCTTTCTATTGCGATCAAGACCCAAGGTCAGGCTCAAGCTTCGGCTTGGTACATCGACAAGCCGACCAGCAAACCAGTCGCTCTTGGTGATTGGATGGGCAGCGTGGCTAAAGGCGGCTCGGTCAATTTTAATGATTTAATGTTCAATCCCCATGCCCATGGGACCCATACCGAGTGCTTGGGGCATATTACAGAAGCCTTTCATTCAGTTGAAGGAGTCCTCAGGGAATCGTTTTTTATGGCGCAACTCATCAGTCTGACGCCCACCAAAGTCGGAAAGGACCAGGTGCTCACTACAAAAGACCTACTCAGGGAGTTAGGAGATGAAGTTCCTCAGGCACTGGTGATCAGAACACGACCCAATACACCAGAAAAACTCACGACCAATTACGATCATACCCATTGGCCTTTTTTGGAACCTAGTGCCGCAAAAGCATTGGCCGAACTGGGAGTAATGCACCTACTGATCGATTTGCCTTCGGTCGATCCCGAAGAGGATCAAGGCGCCCTATTGGCCCACCGCGCTTTTTGGCAAATCCCTGATGCGCCACGTTACGGGGCCACAATCACAGAATTTATTTATGTACCCGACACTGTAGTCGATGGGCGCTATCTACTCGAATTACAGACAGCAGCAATCGAGAATGATGCGACATTGTCCCGCCCGTTGCTATACGCTTTGCATCCAAAACAGTGATGTTTTATGGTTGATGTAGAACAAATAAGAACCTATTGTCTGGCAAAAAAAGCCGTGACCGAATCCTTCCCTTTTGACGCAGATACTTTAGTTTTTAAGGTGGCTGGTAAAATGTTTGCTTTATTTTCTTTAGAGGCACAACCCTTGCGCATTAACTTAAAGTGTGCACCCGAAATCGCTTTGGAACTAAGAGATCAATACAATGGTTTGGTTTTGCCTGGCTATCACATGAACAAAAATCATTGGAATACCATTGTGGTTATGTCTCCGCTCAAGCCCAAATATCTGTTCCAGTGGATTGACGATTCTTATGATTTGGTGGCCCAAAGTTTGACCAAAAAACAACGACTGCTTTTAAGGGGCGACGCGGAGTAACAGGACTCAGATTTTATCCACAACTCATGTCGGCAACAATCCGCCATTCTCCTTTTATTTTTTTGAAAATAATCATAAAGGTGCCTTCTGCCTCACCTTGATCTCGAGCCAGATGATAGCGCCCCATGACCCAATAGGCCTCAGGATTGATCGCGCTGATGTCTTCAAAGGTAAATGAAAGAATCCCTGTGTCTTGAGGTGTTGGGTACGATTTCTTGTAATTGTCTCGCGTGTTTTGCCAGCCTGTGGTCACACCGTTACTGCCAAAGAATTTCAATGAATCACTCTGCCAATAGCCGGCCATAAAGCCGTCTATATCATGTTGGCTCCAAGCCTCTTCTTGTTGCTGCATGACTTGTTTGATGGCGGCAACGGCCTCCGGGTCATTTTGCCCCCAACTCATGGTCGATAGCAAACAAAAGAGCCCAAAAAATAGTGGTTTCATATCAAAAAGATTTATATAAAGATACAGGCTTTTTTAGTCCATATGAAAAAATAAAAATAACTTCGAAGACTTAATAAAGTTAAGATGGTCGATGTTACTATTCTGACGTGTAAGGCCTATTACCAGCCCAAAGAGGCCAGTGCCTACACCGACAACATACTATTGGAGTATCAATACCTCAAGGAGGCTTTGCAAGCCAGGGGGTTAAGTGTGGCACGCACCTATTGGGACGATCCAAGCTATGATTGGACCCAAACCAAAGCGGTTGTTTTTCGAACGATATGGGATTATTTTGAACGCTTTGACACCTTTTGGCCTTGGCTTCAAAAGGTTCAAACCCAGACCAAACTCATTAATCCAATGGAGCTCATTCAATGGAATATTGACAAGCATTACCTCAAAGATTTGGCCCAATGGGGTGTCCCAGTAGTGCCGACTGTATTTGTGGACAAGAACAAGCCTGAATCCCTTGCGGCTATTGCTCAGGGACAAGGCTGGGGTACAGTGGTAATTAAACCGGCCATTGCAGGCGGCGGCTTTTTGACCTACAAAATTGAGGCAGAAGGACTGCTTCAGGCCCAGGAATTATTTGATGATTTGGTGGGTCAGCGCGATATGCTGGTACAAGGATATATTGAGCGCATCACCACCAAAGGGGAGATTTCGCTTATGGTTTTTGACGGCACTTTTACCCATGCTGTTCTCAAAAAAGCAAAGCCTGGCGATTTTCGTGTTCAAGATGATTTTGGCGGCACGGTGCATCCTTATCAAGCCAGTACTCAAGAAGTGGCTTTGGCCGAAAAAGTCATGGCTTTATGCCAGCCAACACCGGCTTACGGACGCGTAGATGTTGTTTGGGATGATCTTGATCAGCCGATGGTGTCCGAACTCGAAATCATTGAGCCCGAATTATGGGTGCGGGCGTGTCCCGAATCGGCAGTTTTTTTGGCGCGTGGAATCGCGCGTTACCTTAGTGATAAAGTTTAATTAATGTTGCGGTTTTTGACCTTGCCCTTCATATCCCATCGGCGCTAAAAATATAATTATGACCATCGAAAAATTACTTTATGAACGTTCAAGTCAGTGTGAGCTATGCCAGAGTGACCAAAAGTTACAAACCTATACGGTGCCAGATTCACCCACTTCGGATGTTTCTGCACATGCTTTGTTGTGCGCTAAGTGCCGGACAGATATAGAGGCTCCAGAGCACGATGTGCACCACTGGCGTTGTCTGAATGACGCTATTTGGCATCCCGAACCGGTCATCCAGGTCTTGGCTTGGCGGATGTTGCAACGCATCAAAGACCAGGGCTGGCCACAAGACTTGATCGATATGATGTACCTAGAACCAGAAATGGCTCAATGGGCAGCAGCCTCTGGTGATGGTCAAGAAGCACAACCCAAATTGCAGCACCGCGATGTCAATGGTGTGCCTTTGTCGGCAGGGGATTCTGTGGTATTGATCAAAGACCTCAAGGTTAAGGGCAGTAATATGGTCGCCAAACAAGGGACCGCAGTGCGCCGTATCTCTCTTGATCCCGAAAATGAAGCCTATATTGAAGGAAAGGTCGATGGCCAAACGATTGTATTGGTCACTCAATACGTCAAAAAGACCTAATTGTCTTTTCTGCTTTGGCGATGAAGGGCCACGAATTCATGATAGAATTGTGGAATGGTTTCTATGCCTTTAAAATAATTCCATAGCCCGAAATGTTCGTTGGGCGAATGAATGGCATCACTATCCAGGCCAAAGCCCATTAATATGGTTTTTTGTCCTAAAGCCGATTCGAACAATGAGACGATAGGGATACTGCCTCCACTGCGTTGCGGAACAGGTTTGGTCCCAAAAGTAGTCTGGTAAGCATTGGACGCCGCTTGATAGCCGATATGATTGGTCGGGGTAACATAGCCCTGCCCGCCATGATGAATGGTCACTCCTACCGTGACACCTTTGGGCGCAATTGACTTGAAATGCGCTGCAAACAAATCAGAAATTGTATGCCAGTTCTGGTTCGGGACCAAACGCATACTTATTTTGGCGTAGGCCTTGCTGGCAATGACGGTTTTGGCACCTTCGCCGGTATATCCGCCCCAGATTCCGTTCACATCTAAGGTTGGGCGTATGGCATTGCGTTCGTTGGTGGTGTATCCGTGCTCGCCAAATACTTCTTCGATGTCCAAAGCCTTGCGGTAAGCGTGGATATCAAAAGGAGCCTTGGCCATCTCAGCGCGCTCTATACTGGAGAGTTCTTCGACATCGTCATAAAACCCAGGAATAGTGATGTGGTTTTGTTGGTCATGCAGGGAGGCAATCATTTTGGTCAGGATGTTGATAGGGTTGGCCACCGCACCGCCATAAAGTCCGCTGTGTAGATCACGGTTTGGCCCAGTGACCTCAACTTCGACATAAGATAAGCCGCGCAGACCAGTCGTTATTGAGGGAATGTCGTTGGCAATCATCCCAGTATCGCTAATGAGGATGATATCGTTGGCCAATTTTTCTTTGTTTGCCAAGACAAAATCTGTGAGGTTTTTACTACCGACTTCTTCTTCGCCTTCGATCATGAATTTGACATTACAAGGCAATTGATTGGTGGCTGTCATGTATTCAAGGGCTTTGACATGCATGTACATTTGTCCCTTGTCGTCACAAGCACCACGGGCAAAAATAGCCCCCTCGGGATGCAGCTCCGTGGATTTGATCACGGGTTCAAATGGCGGACTGTCCCACAGACCAATCGGGTCTGGTGGCTGCACGTCATAATGACCATAAACCAAAATAGTGGGGTAGTCCGGTCCGAGTATTTTTTCGCCATAGACGATGGGGTTGCCCGGTGTTTGGTGAATGGCTACGTGGTCGCAGCCAGCCGCGCTTAAGGCCGCTTTGACCTGGTTGGCCGTTTGGACAATTTCTGGCTTGAATTTGGGGTCTGCACTTATCGAAGGGATTTTTAGAAGATCAATGAGTTCATTTAAAAATCGGTCCTTATGCGTTTCGATATAGGCTAAAGCACTTTTCATGATGTTTTTTCTTTGGTGGAGCCGAAGTTACGAAAAGTCATAATTTTTAAATAGGTCGATTTGTTAATTCTAAAACTTATGTATATTTGCCGTCCTAAGTAAGAAAATCCATTGCGGCTGTGATGGAATTGGTAGACATGCTAGACTTAGGATCTAGTGCCGCAAGGCGTGGGGGTTCGACTCCCTTCAGCCGCACAAAAACCCGGGCCATTGGCCTGGGTTTTTTTATGAGATAAAATCAAAATGCCTAACTTAGAGAGATGAAAACAAGACAACATTCATTTCGCACTCGTTTATTTATCGCTTTTTTATGGCTTGTGCCGTCGATGGCTATCGCACAAAAGGTATTTAGTGTGGATCATGCCCATCAAGCCAAGGTCAAGGTTTTTGTCACCGACCAAGCCCATCAAGCAGATCTTTTGGTGCATAAGGTTGCTCATGGTCATCAGGCAAAAGGTAATGAGGGGCTTTGGTATTTTACCGACCATGCCCATCAAGCCGATCAAACCATTTATTTTGTGGACTACGCGCATCAAGCCGACCTCAAAATTTATTTTGTGGCCCAGCAGCATCAGGCCCTTTGGCGCAAAAGCACCCAGAAGCATCTTATGTATTAACCCCGGCCGATGACTGCAAGCTTTTGGTTATATTTGCCCTTCAAAAGCAGTTGCCATGAATTCAGAAGACCACTTTTTATCAAAAGCTTATGGCCAAACACCAGATTCTGGACTGATCGGTTATCAGGCGCCAAGTAACATTGCTTTGGTCAAGTATTGGGGGAAATACGGGGTACAATTGCCCAAAAATGCCAGCATCAGTTTTACCCTAGATGCTTGCGTGACCCAAACTGATCTGCACTTCAAGAAGAAACATAGCAAAGGGTTTTCGCTAGCGGTAGTATTTGATGGTGTGCCACAACCTTCTTTTGTTCCTAAGATTGAACAGTTTTTTGAACGTATCTTGAACTTTTTACCGCTGCTCGAAGATTATCATTTTGACATCAAGACGACCAATACTTTCCCTCATAGCAGCGGAATTGCCTCCTCGGCTAGTGGTATGGCGGCTTTAGCCGGAGCTTTATTGGCTCTAGAAAACACCTGTTTAATGCAGCCCATGTCCCCAGCTGATTTTGATCAAAAGGCGTCTTTTTTGGCCCGTTTAGGCAGTGGAAGTGCCGCGCGCAGTATTCAAGGACCCATGGTGGTTTGGGGTGATCATCCCCAAATACCACAGGCCAATAATTTGTACGGAACCGTTTATGAGCAGCCTCTAGACCCTGTCTTTACGACCTATCAGGACACTATATTGTTGGTAGATGAAGGCGAAAAAGTCGTCAGTAGTACCGTGGGCCATGGCCTGATGCACGATCATCCTTATGCGGCAGCGCGTTTTGATCAAGCCCAAAAGCATTTGTCCGACTTGATGCCGATATTGGCCAGCGGTGATTTGATGTCCTTTAGCGATTTGGTAGAGCGGGAAGCACTGGCTTTGCATGCGATGATGCTCACTTCAGATCCTAGTTTTATCCTGATGAAACCCAACACCCTCAGCATCATTGAAGCCATACGAAAGTTTAGGGCCCATACGGAGTATCCGGTCTGTTTTACCTTAGATGCCGGTGCTAATGTCCATGTGTTGTATCCTGAGCATATCAAAACTGCCGTTTTGGAATTTATTGATCGCGAATTAAAGCCGTATTGCAGTCTCGGGCGATATATCATCGACCGAGTTGGTCGTGGACTAAAAAAACTGTAATTTTACATCAAACAAATCCACATGAGAGGCCCGTTGTTTTATTCGAAAATTCTGCTGTTTGGCGAATATGGAATCATCAAAGATTCGAAAGGCCTTTCGATACCTTACAATTTTTATAATGGGGCCCTCAAAACGCCTGAAGAGAAAACGCCGCTAACAGAGGCTTCCACAGCCCATTTAGTCCGATTTTCTGGCTATCTACGTGGGTTAGTTGTTCAGGATGAAATATCTGTAACCTTTGACTTAGACCGTTTGGATTCGGATCTCTCTGGTGGAATGTATTTTGACTCGAGTATTCCACAAGGTTATGGTGTGGGGAGCAGTGGCGCATTAGTTGCCGCAATTTATGACGGCTATGCCCATCAAAAAATTACCGTACTCGAAAACCTTACCCGCGAAAAACTACTCGAACTGAAGGTGATTTTTGCACAAATGGAGTCCTTTTTTCATGGTAAATCCTCGGGCTTAGATCCTTTGAACAGTTACCTCAGTTTGCCGATTTTGATCAATTCTCAAGACCATATTGAGCCTGCCGGTATTCCTTCTCAGACGAACAAAAGTGGTGGAGCGGTCTTTCTATTAGATAGTGGCATTACTGGCGAAACGGCACCGATGGTTGAGATCTTTATGGAAAAAATGAAGCATGAGGGATTCAGGAACATGCTCAAAAATGAGTTTGTCAAGCATACCGATTCTTGTGTTGACGACTTTTTGAAGGGCGATGTTACCTCTTTATTTGGGAACATCAAGCAGCTCTCAAAAGTTGTTTTGGATCATTTTCAGCCAATGATCCCAAAGAAATTTCATGGCCTCTGGCAAAAAGGTTTGGAGAGTAATGCTTATTACCTCAAACTCTGTGGCTCAGGTGGTGGTGGTTATATGCTGGGTTTTACCCAAGACTTGGCTGCGGCACAAACCGCCCTAAAAGGGCATAAACTTGAAGTGGTCTATCAATTCTAGAGCCATTTAAACCTTGCGCGTATGCTGACCCGCAATCAAAAATATATGTTGCTTAAACTCCTTGGCCTTTTTTCTGTGGTGCGGGGCTATGCTATCGCAGTTTTGGTTTTGGCTCAAGTCCTTACGGCTGTCTTTATTTTGTCGCCAGATCGTCCCGTCAAATCTGTTTTAGGGGTCTTGGATTTGTGGTTGCTCATTGGGGCTTCTTCCTTGGCCATTGCTGCCGGGTACATCATTAATAACTTTTACGATAAAGAGAAAGACTTGATCAATCGACCCAGAAGGACCATCCTGGATCGACAGGTCAGACAGCAAACGCAACTCACAGGCTATTTTCTGCTTAACTTTGCTGTTGTATTATTGGCGAGTGCCGTGTCCTTTAATGCGGTTTTATTTTTCACGGGCTTTATCTTCTTATTGTGGTATTACTCACATCGACTCAAAAAGCATCTTTTTGTCGGCAATATTTCAGCGGCCCTTTTATCGGTCATGCCGCTATTTGTTCTGGTGGTGTATTACAGGAATTTTGACGCGATCATCTTGGTGCATGCAAGTTTTTTGCTATTGCTATTGGTGTTGCGTGAAATCATCAAAGACCTTGAAAATTTGAAGGGTGATTTGGCACAAAATTACCGAACTATTCCCGTGGTTTATGGAGAGCGTGAGGCTAAATATTGGGCCTCTCTGGTTGTAGGATTAACCTATGTGCCGACAATAATTCTGCTGACGAATTATCCTATCGGAGATATGCGGTACTATTTTTATGCCACAATAGTGCTTTTGGCGTTGTTCCTGCTGCTGCTTTGGCGTGCTGAGGACAAAAAGCACTACTTAATGCTTCATGCCTTGCTGCGTTTGGCCATTGTGCTAGGAGTGGGCAGCATCATATTGTTGGATAGCGCTCATTTTCAGTAGATTGGTTTGTGAACACACGAATATGGAATAAATACCGGATAAAAAACGGAGACCTAATTTAATGATTATCTTTGCGCAAAATAGAATCACCTGATGGTGTTTTGTGTTATGGCAAAAAAAGAAACTTCCAAGTCGGGACCTAAATCCCCAAAAGGGCCAAAATCCCAGAGTCCAATAGGGGCCAAAAAGCCGATAAATAAGCCGACCTCATTTCGGCAGGACCGCATAAAAAAATCCAACCTAAAAGTTGGGGCAAAGCCCAGTGCACCAAAAAAAGACGGCATTCGATTGAATAAATACGTAGCCAATAGTGGCATTTGTTCTCGCAGAGAAGCAGATACCTATATCGCATCAGGCCTGGTGACGGTCAATGGTAAGGTCGTCAATGTTATGGGCTATATGGTACAGCCTGGAGAAGAAGTCAAATTTGATGGGCGCAGACTACAGCCAGATCCACCAACTTACGTGCTCCTTAATAAACCCAAATCTGTCGCCTCTACCAATAGTGAATCCAAGGGTCTTACCGTGATGGATTTAATTGCCAATGCGAGTTCAGCCAATCTAAAACCTGTCGGACGATTGGGACGCAATGCCACGGGATTGTTTCTCTTTACCAACGACGATCAGTTAATGAATAAACTGCACAAGAAAGGCATGCCAAGGCTTTTCCATATTGAGTTGGATAAGAACTTAAAGGCCGCAGATATCCAAAAAATTAAAGAAGGATTCACCTTGGGCGAAAAGACCATTCAAGTGGAAGAGATCAGTTATGTCGCGAATAAACCCAAAAAAGAGGTCGGTCTCAAAATCAAGAACCTCGGCAATAGTGTGATCCGCGAATTATTTGAACACCTGGGTTACCAGGTGGTTAAAGTAGATTGTGTCACCCTAGCCCATTTGACCAAAAAGGACCTGCCTAGGGGCCGCTGGCGCACCCTTACAACAGAAGAAATCGACTTATTTTCAATGCTTTAGCGGTATAAAAAATATTTTTTGATTTTTTTTTACTTCACGCTTTTTATTCAAAAAAAAAATTACATTTACCCCGTTATTAGCGAAATTAGTGAAACAGGTTTTTACATTCGGGTTTTTGAAGATCAGGAAGTCATATTCAAAAATAGCTTACAAGGTAAGGCACCGAACTTTAAAGCTAACTTCCGTATTATCTGCACCACATCTCACCATTTTGCTGCGCAAAAAGGTCTGGGCAATGCTTCCTATTATTGTATGATTTACGTTTGAATTGAAACCTTAAACCTATTGTCTACATAATAATCAGCGCTTTAATGATGCGCAGTATCTCTCAAAATGAACACAAAATACATCGATCTTATTGATCAAACCTACGACTTCCCCCAAGCTGAATTTTGTTTGGCTGAGGATAATCTCGTCTTTCACGGGATTCCATTAATGGATTTGGTGGAGACCTATGGCGCTCCGCTTAAGTTTACTTATCTGCCAAAAATATCCGAAAATATAAATCGCGCCAAGCAATGGTTTGATCAGGCCATTCAAAAGCAGAATTACAAAGCGACTTATAATTATAGTTACTGCACCAAAAGTGCACATTTCAAGCATGTTTTGGTCGAAGCCCTTAAGAATGACATCCATATAGAAACGTCTTCGGCCTATGATATTAATATTGTCGAAAATTTAAAGGCTGAAGGACGCATCAGTGACGATAGTTATGTCATCTGTAATGGATTTAAGCGCGAAGAGTACATCGCCAATATCGGTCGTTTGATCAACGGGGGACACAAGAAATGTATTCCGATCATAGACAATTATGAAGAATTAGATATGCTGTCAAATGCTATTGATGGTGACTTTAGTATTGGCATCCGTATTGCCTCGGAGGAAGAGCCAAAATTTGAGTTTTACACTTCTCGATTGGGGATTGGTTATAAAAATATTGTTCCTTTTTATGAAGACCAGGTTAAGTATAATGATAAAGTAGAGCTCAAGATGTTGCACTTTTTCATCAATACGGGAATCAAAGACAATGCCTATTATTGGAACGAGTTGGTCAAGTGTCTCAAGGTCTATACCCGACTCAAAAAAATATGTCCGAGTCTCGACAGTTTAAATATCGGGGGTGGATTTCCCATCAAGAACTCTTTGGCCTTTGATTATGATTACCCTTATATGGTCGATGAAATCATCAATCAAATCAACATTACTTGTGCCAGTGAAGGGGTGCCTGTTCCACATATTTTTACCGAATTTGGGAGTTTTACAGTGGGTGAAAGTGGCGGAACGATTTATGAAGTGTTACACCAGAAGCAACAAAATGATCGTGAGAAATGGAACATGATCAACTCTTCATTCATCACAACCTTGCCCGATACCTGGGCGATCAATAAACGGTTCATTATGTTGGCCGTCAACCGCTGGTTTGATGAATATGAGCGGGTTCTGTTGGGTGGGCTTACCTGTGATAGTGATGATTACTACAATAGTGAGCAGCATGTGAACGCGATATACCTGCCTAAGTTTAGAAAGGACAAACCACTCTATATCGGATTTTTTAATACCGGTGCATATCAAGAGTCAATTGGTGGATTTGGCGGGTTGCAGCATTGCTTGATCCCTGCGCCCAAACATATTTTAATCGATCGCGATCAAGACGGTAAACTCCAAACCTCTGTATTCGCCCCGCAACAAACCAGTCAACAATTATTATCAATTTTGGGTTATGAACATTAAAACTTATGCTGGAATACCAGCAGTGCATGCCGTTATCGAAACCAGTAAAATCGTTTTGATTCCCGTTCCTTACGACGGGACAAGTACTTGGCAAAAGGGGGCTGATAAGGGGCCAGAGGCCTTTTTAAGCGCTTCAGAAAACATGGAATTGTACGATATTGAAACCGGGTCCGAGGTATACAAGCAAGGAATTTATTTGAGCCCGCCCATAGAAGGTTTTACAGAGCCTGAGGATGTGGTTTATCAGGTGCATAAGCGCGTAAAAGAATATATTTTGCGCAATAAATTTGTGACGATTTTTGGTGGAGAGCATAGTATTTCCATCGGGACCATTAGAGCATTTAATGAGTGCTTTGATGATCTCACTGTGCTGCACATTGATGCTCATGCCGACCTTCGCGCTACATACGAAGGTTCTGCCTGCAATCATGCCTGTGCGCTTTATCAGGCGAGTCAAGAAACCAATTTGATTCAAGTAGGGATCCGCAGTATGGATGTGGCTGAAACCAGGGTGCTTGATCCAGAAAAGACTTGGTTTGCCCACGAAATGGCAACCGATGAGTATTGGATGGACAGTGTCATAGAGGCTTTGGGTGATAACGTTTTTATTACCTTCGATCTAGATGCCTTAGATCCTTCTATCATGCCCTCAACAGGGACGCCGGAACCAGGAGGGATGCTTTGGTATGAAACCCTTGCCTTTTTGCGACAGGTCTTCAAAGAGAGAAATGTAGTAGGCTTCGACATCGTCGAATTGTGCCCGCGTCCTGAAGAAAAATCTTCGGACTTTTTAGCGGCAAAGCTGTATTATAAAATGTTGAGCTATAAGTTCGAAGGCGTGACTTCTGAGCAGGTTTTTGAAAGTAATTTTAATGAGCCCAAAAAGCCATTAGCCAAATTTAATAACCAAGAAAATGATGCATAAAGGACCAATTTCTCAGTTCATTCAAAAACACTATCTGCATTTTAATGCAGCTGCTTTGGTGGATGCTGCCAAGGGATACGAAGCGCAATTAGCCGCTGGATCCAAGATGTTGGTGTCCTTGGCTGGAGCCATGAGTACCGCCGAATTAGGCAAGAGTTTTGCTGAGATTATTCGCCAAGACAAAGTACATATCATCTCTTCCACCGGGGCAAACCTTGAAGAGGACGTGATGAATCTTGTGGCGCATTCACATTATGAGCGCGTGCCGAATTACCGAGATCTTACCCCACAGCAAGAGTGGGATTTACTCGAGCGTGGCCTCAACCGTGTTACCGACACTTGTATTCCTGAAGAAGAAGCTTTCCGCCGTTTGCAGACCCATATTTTTGATTTGTGGAAGTCGGCTGAAGATAAGGGCGAACGTTATTTTCCGCACGAATTTATGTACCAGCTCTTGCTCAGTGGGGTATTGGAGGAGTATTATGAAATTGATTTGAAGGATTCTTGGATGTATGCCGCAGCACAGAAGAACTTGCCGATGGTAGTTCCGGGATGGGAAGACAGTACGATGGGGAATATTTTTGCCAGCTATGTACTCAAAGGAACGCTTCATGCCTCAACCATGAAATCAGGGATTGAATACATGACCTTCCTGGCCGATTGGTACACGCATAACTCGGACAAAGGGATTGGATTTTTTCAAATCGGTGGTGGTATCGCTGGTGATTTCCCAATTTGTGTCGTGCCCATGTTATATCAAGATATGGAACGTACCGACACTCCTTTTTGGAGTTATTTCTGTCAAATCAGTGACTCAACAACCAGTTATGGTAGTTATTCAGGGGCGGTCCCTAACGAAAAAATAACTTGGGGCAAGCTCGATATTGACACGCCTAAGTACATCATTGAAAGCGATGCAACCATTGTTGCCCCACTCATTTTTGCTTACCTTTTAAACGATTAATCATGAGACGCGTTATTGTAGATTATAAAAAACTCAATAAGGAAATATTGGATCTATTGGTCCAAAAGTTCCCCTATGGTTATGATTCAGAAGACATCATTGCCTTCAAGAATGCACAAAATGAAACGATAGAAGCGGTTGAGGTGAGAACTGAAGACACCATTTATTTGGTTAAAGTCAGTAAGCGCTTGTTGGACACCATGGAGCTTTTTCAAGAAGACGATAGCGACTACGACGATAGCGACGAAAATGAGACGGAAACGCCCGAGGTAGCGGATGAGTCATCCGATGAATCCGAAGATTACTAGAGCGTAGTTGATGATGGAATATAAAAAAGTTGGTAATCTAAGGTTACCAACTTTTTTATGTTCATAAATGTTGGTTTGGCCGCATTTATCAAATCGAAAATTACCTTAATTTTCTTTGAGAATTTAACTTATTAACCCTTTATCGTGATGCATCAGTTCCATGTCTCTTTGCCATGTCGCCATTTGGAGGCCACGCGCAATTTTTACACCAAAATAATAGGTGCTTCTGTAGGCCGAAAATCTAACCTTTGGATGGACATTGATTTATTTGGCCATCAAATCACCTTTACTAAATGTGGTGCGTATCGTTTTGACTACCCGAACTATAGCTTTGAAAAGACGGTACTCCCCTCTTTTCATTTTGGTGTGGTTTTGCCCTTAGAACAATATGATGTCTTATATCAGAGGCTCAGTAATGAGGATTTTTTATTCATCGATACGGCAGAATTTTTGACCGGTCGTATCGGTGCGCATAAATCTTTTTTTATCAAAGACCCCAATGGCTATGTCATCGAATTTAAGGTCTTCAAGGAGCCAGGTGAGGTGTTCTTGGTTTAGATTTTTTAAGAATTTCATAAAAGGCCAGTCCAAAAATCCCAAGATACTCAAGCGTGAGCCAAACCGCATGCTCCTGAACTCCTGATTCATGATAGCCGGTATAACTCAACATGATCAGCAAGGATCCTAGTATGGCGAAGCGGTAGCTTGTGAAGAGACTCAATAATAAGGGGGTGGCCCAATACCAGGGGTGAACCGTTGTAGCCAGCAGCAGATAAAGTGCTATTGACCAGAGCATGACCTTGATCAGTCCGCTTATTTTGGATAGATCGTTTGCCCAGGCGAGCGTCAGAATCCCAGCAAAGACCATGAGTGATAATGTGGGACCCACCAGACCAATGAGGTTATAGCCAACCCACTGATAGCCGACCCAACGGATCAGATAATACACACTGGCGTTAAATTCAAAATTGGTGAACCACAAAGCAGTTGTCTGGGTATAGTGTTGCCAACCATAGCCAGAGGCGTAAGGCAAAACAGCAATAAGAAAAACAAGGGTGATACTGGCCATAAATAGAGAAATCCCCTTAGCGTATGACCGAAAGGATTTTAAAGGATGAGCGATATGTCGCAACAGTAGGGGCAAGAACATTAAGGGAATGAGCTTGATCAGGACGGATGCGCCAATGCTCCACCCAGCCCATGAGTAGCGTTGGTAAGACAGGGCCAATAGGCCCAACGTAAGGGCACAAAGCATGACGCCTTCAAAATGTAGATTCCCGCTGAGTTCAATAATAATAAAGGGATTCAAGAAATACCAGTTGATTCTGTGCTGTGGCAGGTCAAGCTGTTTGAGCAAACCTCTTCCAGCAAAAAACACAACGATGTCTGCTGCAATAAGCAGTATTCTAAGAGAGATGACCTGACTTAAAAGTGCCTTGATACCCAGCCAATGCGGTACAGCAAAAAGCCACTGCATGATGGGAGGATAATTGGTAAAATGACCAGCATTCAAGGATCCCATGCCGGTAACCAGTGCATTGCCATTGGGCACCACTAGGTCAATAAGGGAGGGGTCGCGAAGTATTTCTACGGGGGCATATAGGTATGGATTCAGTCCATGCGCGGTGAGGTAACCATCCCAAATAAAACGGTAAAAATCCTGGGAAAGATTGGGAAGGGCGGCCAGCATGGTCAGTCTAAAGAGCAAACCAATACTGAGGTCCCAGCGCCAATTTCTTGGGGAGCGTGCGATGATATAGGCGCTCAGGCCCCAAAGGGAACAAAAGCCCAGCAACAGATAAGTGGTCTGCGCCCGTTCTAAGAAATAGGCAAAGTAGCCGTAGATCAGACACAAAACAAAAACAACCCCATAATGCAGCATCAGGGGTTGTTTCTTGTGGTTCATGTTGCTAGTTTAGTCTTGCCATTCGGCAATGAATAAATTAGTGTCGCGTGTCCCGCCGTTGTTTCGGTTCGAAGAGAAAACCAGGTAGCGTCCATCATTGCTAAATACAGGGAAGGCATCAAAGGTTTCTCCATGGGTAATGCGTTTGAGATTTTTCCCGTCGGTATCGATCAAGTACAGATTGAATGGGAAACCGCGTTCCGCTTCAAAATTGCTCGAGAACAAAATTTTATCGCCGCTGGGATGGAAAAATGGGCTCCAGTTCGCGTTTCCTAATCGGGTCAACTGTCTGAGATTACTTCCGTCAGCATCACAGATGTATAGTTCCATTTCGGTAGGCTCCACGAGTCCTTGGGCCAAAAGATCCTTGTATTTTTTGATAGCCTGTGGTGTTTTTGGACGGGAAGAGCGAAAAATAAGCTGGGTCCCATCTGGGGAGAAAAAGGCGCCGCCATCATATCCCAATTCATCAGTAATTTGGGTCACTTCAGAGCCGTCAATATTCATGGTGTACAGTTCCAAATCTCCACTTCTGGTGGAGGTGAAAACAATTTTATCGCCTTTTGGTGATACGGTGGCTTCGGCGTCGTAACCGGGCTCATTGGTGAGCTGTCCCGTAATGTTTCCTTCTAGATCCGCCACAAAAATATCAAAGCTGTCGTAGACTGGCCAAACGTAATTGCCGTTTTTGCGCAAGGGAACTTCAGGACAATTCTCATCAGCCAAATGCGTGGAGGCATAAACAAAATGTTGGTTATCTGGCAAGAAATAAGCACAGGTGGTACGTCCTTTACCGGTACTGATCATAGGTGGTTGTGTGGCTGAAAATTCTTGTGTAGCATCCATCAAGAACATCTGGTCACAACCAACGCCCCATTCGCTGTAATTGGATTGAAAGACAATCTGCTGGTCATCAAAACTCCAGTATGCCTCTGCATTATCACCGCCAAAAGTAACTTGACGTAAAGATTTGAAATGCGTCTCTTCGGGGTAGATGAGTCCAGACATCGTAACGGCATCTTCTTGCGCCACATTCACAGTAGTTTGCTGTTCTGGATTATTTTTGCAACTCCAAATAAGAGAAAGAAGGAGTAGGGGTAGAAATTTTCTCATTTTTAAGCTATTTTTGTGCAAAAATAAAGATATGCGTGCAATTTTCCCTCTTTTTTCGATTCTGATTTTAGTTTCTTGCCAAAGTCCGCAAAATGGACCCAAGGTGACCCTTCAAGATGATGTTTATTACCTTGCTTCAGATGCTTTGGAGGGGCGTGAATCGGGAACCAAAGGAGAGAAAATGGCTACTGCGTATCTAGCAGAGCGTTTTGCGGCTATTGGGCTAGAACAAAAAGGAGATTCGGGGTATTTTCAAACTTTTAACTTTAAGCAAGGGAGCAATCCGCACCAGACCAACCAAATTGTTGACTCGGTAACTTCGGCTACAGGGCAAGGCATTAACGTCATAGGTTACTTAGACCGTAATGCAGATAAAACGGTCGTTATAGGTGCTCATTTGGACCACCTCGGCTATGGTGGCGAAGGCTCTTTATTTCGTGACACCATACCCAGTATCCACAATGGTGCAGACGATAACGCCAGTGGTGTTGCCTTGATGCTGTATTTAGCACAGGCTTTAAAGGATGAGCCAACGAGCCAAACCAACTATCTTTTTATTGGATTTGCGGGTGAAGAAAAAGGCTTGTTGGGGTCCAATTATTTTGCCAAGAACCCGACGATTGATTTGGCTGAAGTGAATTTCATGATTAATATGGACATGGTCGGCCGCCTGAATCAAGAAGAGACAGTGGCGGTACACGGGGTGGGTACCTCACCTATATTTAAGCAAGTTCTATTTGCCAACAACGACCAAGGCTTGACTATCGCCGAACATGAAAGCGGTGTGGGGCCCAGTGACCACACTTCTTTTTATCTTGTGGATCTTCCTGTTTTGCACTTTTTTACGGGTCAACACGAAGATTACCACAAGCCTTCAGATGATGCGGAAAAAATAAATTATGCTGGAATGGAAAAAATTGGGACCTATATTTTGGCGGTCATTAATGACCTAGACGATGATCCCAAATTGACCTTCAGAAAAACCAAAAACGAGAGCGAAGAAACGCCTCGTTTTAAAGTCGGTCTTGGCGTGGTACCTGATTACTTGTTTACAGGGTCAGGGATGCGTATCGACGGCGTTAGCGAAGACAAGCCAGCCCAAAAGGCAGGGTTGCAGAAGGGCGATGTCGTAGTGCGTTTGGGCGACAGTACGGTGACCGACATGATGAGCTATATGCGCGCGCTTTCTAGTTTTTCTGGAGGGGACAAGACGCAAGCAGTTATTGAACGCGATGACCAAACGCTCAAAGTTCAGATAGAATTTTAGTAACGTTTGCTATAGGATAGCGAGACATAAAGATGCGGGTCAGCGGCTCTATTTCTTGCCGATTCATAATGGTAGTTCAACTGCAGGTCATGGCGCTCGAAGCGTGCAAAGAATCCTACACTAAAAAAATATAGCATCGGGTAAGGGCGTACCGTATATTCTGACTGGTCTCCGAACAAATTGCCTTGGAGCATGCCATCATGAAGGACATAACGGTGGCCAAACCGTGTCGCGAAAAACAACTCGTTTTTGCGCCCTAAAAGTTGTTTGTAGGCCATCGATTTTTGAAGCGGTTGGCGTCTCCCAAAATAAAACACCAAGTCATTTTCTAAATAGGTGTCTTTGCTGCCGAGTGCCGTGATCGGATTCCAGGCAAAATAAACCCGAAATGGATCTCCATTCCACTGCCATTCCCGCGTATAGTGATAATATAAATTGAGATGAAAACTATTGTCGATCTGCGCGCCCCAGGTAGCAATTTTTGAATCGACGGTCGCCGAGTTATGAAAAGCACTCTGTACTGTTTCTGAGCCCGACCATGGTCCAGCTATGCCCATGACCCATTTGATATCATGCGCCCTGTCGGCTTTTGCCAAAAGTAATTCGTTAGAGAGTCCCAAAAATCCTCCGTAAGGCCGGTCCATAAATTTGGGTTTGTCGGTCAACAAATCGGTTGGGGTATAGATTTCTTGGTACAAGAACATTGAGTATTGCTTGGTGGTCAGGCTATCCTGGCTTGGCGGTAACCAGCGGCGCAAACCAAGAAAGGTTCCTGTGCTGTAATAACGGTCTGTGAAATGTAAAAAGTCATTATCCTCACGGAGTTCAAACAGGTTCTCGTACAAAGGCCCTTGATCTATAACGTGAGCTTTGGGTATAGTGTCTTGACTCCATAGGGCGGCGCTGCTCCATAGCCATAGAATTAGGGTACAAGTAAGATGCCTGTTAAAAAGGATAATGGTCGTCAGGTTTATGGGGTAAAAATACTTTTAAAAAAGAGATATCCGAAACCAAATGCCGCCATAAGGTGAAATGCGAACAAACCAAAATCGCCTTGATCACCCATATGAAAGGCCAAATATAGCCCCCAGCCGAAGTAAGTCATCATGAGTCCTTCGAGTAACACGGGTATCCATGGGATTTTTCTGCTGTAGTTTTTCTTAGCTTGACTTGTCTCAGATGAGACGATATTGAATTTTGGTGTGCGCACGAATCCCGATTTTTTACCCCAGTGGCCTTCAAGTACGGCTCTGGAGTTATTCAGTGAGAAGCCCAGGGCAATGGAAAAAAAGCTAAAAAATAGGGGTATAAAGTTTAGCCATGTTTTTAAGGATCGACCGTAGAGGCTTTGATGTAGTGTGCCATAAGTGAGGAACAACATCAAGGTGGTCATGCCAAAGGCATTCATCACCCAAAATAGCCCAACCAGTTCTGGGTGCCTTTGTTTGACAACCAGCAAGGGTACACTCAGCAGGGCCAGCACAAATACCTGCAAGAACAGTGTGCTGCTCAGTAGATGAACTGCCCCATGAAATTTTTGCCCCCTTGTGAGTCCAGGATGATGCAACACCTTTCTGATGGACTTTTGAAAGTTTTCAGCACCGCCCTTGTTCCATCTGAATTGTTGCGCACGCGCGGCTTCAATGGTCATGGGCAACTCCGCAGGTGTGCTGATGTGCGGTAAGTAGAGGATTTTCCAGGAGCGCAGCTGTGCACGATAACTCAGGTCCAAATCTTCGGTTAGGGTGTCTCCTTGCCAGTTTCCGGCATCGCGGATGGCCGTTTTGCGCCAGACACCTGCCGTCCCATTGAAGTTAATGAAATAACCCAAAGTATTTCTGCCCAATTGCTCAAGGGTAAAATGAATGTCTAGAGCAAACGCCTGAATCTTGGTCAGTAGCGAGGCATTATGATTGATATGGGCCCATCGGGTTTGAACGGTACTGATTTCTGGGTTTTTAAAAAATGGGATGGTGCGTTTGAGCCATAATGGATCGGGCAAAAAATCTGCATCAAAAATAGCAATGAATGCCCCTTGAGCCGACACGAGCCCTTCTTTTAAAGCCCCTGCTTTGTAGCCCGTACGCTGCGCTCGAGTGATGTGCTTTATGTTGTGTCCCATCTCTAGATATTGAGGCAGTAGGGCTTCGATGAGCGATGAGGTTTCGTCTGTGGAGTCATCTAAAATCTGAATATCTAATGCCTCTTTGGGGTAATCCAATTGCGTGATGCAGGCCAGAAGTCGCTCTACCACATTGGCCTCATTGTATAGGGGTAGTTGCACGGTCACTTTCGGACAGTCGCGCTCCTGTGAGAGGTCCCATTGCGGTACATTGGCAGCAGTTTTAGAGGCCTTGAGGTAATACCGTAATAGGTGGATCTGTGTCAGTGCAAAGACGAAAATAATAGTCAAGGCAGTCACATAACCAACGATCAGCAAGATCTCCCAGCTCATGATTTTAGCGTGTATTTAAATATCCAACCAAGTATTTTGAATCCGGCAAAAACAACGCCTTTAACCGTTCCTGAGACTTTGGACACCCCGATACGGTTTCTGTATGGAACAGGAATCTCTGTGTAACGTAGCTTATGTTTCAAAGCTTTCAACTGCATTTCGACGGTCCATCCATAGGTGTTATCCGTCATGTTGAGCGCCAATAGTTGATCATAGGCTATGGCGCGAAAGGGCCCAAGATCGCTATAGTTGGCCTGGAACAAATGGCGCATCAAAAAGGTGGCCAGCCAATTGCCAAAACGCTGCGGCGGGGTCATCGCTCCCTTTTCCATGAGTTCAGGAACACGAGCACCAATAACCAGGTCGCATTCCTTGGCTGAAATAGGTGCTACCAGCGCACTGAGATACTCAGGATAATCGCTGTAATCACCGTCCAGAAATACAATAATGTCTGGGCGCTCTTGCGGGTTGAGTTGCTCTTGTTTTTTGAGGTGATTTAATGCTCTCTTGCAGGCATAGCCATAGCCCGAACGCGATTCTGTCAAGACAAGAGCCCCATGATTTTGGGCTATTGCTGCCGTCTGATCACTGGAAGCGTTGTCCACCACAATAATTTGATTGACCTCTTTCGGAATTTCATCCAAAACATGGCCGATGGCTTGCGCTTCGTTTTTGGCAGGAATAATGACGACAATTTTGGGCTTTGTCACGGGGGCATTACTTACTTAGTTCGATTTGTTGCTGTGGAACGATGTAAGCATCGAAATACCACGCAGAAAATTTTTCTAGACCGATAAACAATAGGACACCAACAATAATGATCAAGGCCCCCACGATAATGGTATTGAGCCGTTTTCTTTTGGGGTCAATAGAACATTGATCTTGAGTGGTTTTGTAACGGTAAATGCCATAGGCGCCAATACCTATAGCGACAACGCGTAGCACAATCGCTCCGGTACCCAGGGAACCGTCTGCCTGATAGAAAAAGTCAGCAAATGAAATCGCCACGACGCCACCCATCAGCCCCAGCATAAATAATACGGCTGGTGCCACGCAACAGACGATGGCTGCCATGGCAGACATCAGGCCATATTTTAGGGTCCATTTGTAGATGCTTGGTGTCTTCATAAGGTATTATTTGACTTGACCAAAGGTACGAATTTTGACCTTATTACGACTTGATCTTACTCTGGTAATAGCCGTAGAGTCTTTCCGGACTTGCCCCACGGCGGTATAAATATTGAATGACCCAAAAGTGGTATTGCAAAGTCCAGATGCCTTTTTGCTGATATTTGCGGGCCGAGGTTATGACCGATTTGGGGAGCACACCAAAATGGGTTGCCGTCCACAGGCGATCGATGATTTCCAAGTCTTCACAGATAATGAAGGCCTCATCATATCCATTAATGTCGCGAAAAAGGGCTTTGGTTACAAACAAACTCTGATCGCCGCCACGGCAAATTTTCTTGCGAAAACGAGTCCCCCAACCAGCAAGCTGCAACCACCAATGACCCGTGTCAAATTTCATCCGAAAACAACCAGCCTGTTTCCCTGGCGCGATATAGTTCATAATACAAAGATCGAAATCGTGTGGTGTAATGGTGTCTGCGTGAAGGAAATATAATACGTTGCCCAATGCGTTTTGCGCCCCAAAATTCATTTGCGCGGCACGGCCTTTTTTTGGGGCAGCGAGACAGCGAACACCATCGAATTGTTGGAGAAGACCCTGAGTGCCGTCTGTGCTGCCGCCATCCACTACGATAATTTCTAAAGTGGTTATTTTTGCTGCTCGATGGCGCAGAGCCGTTATGGTTTGGACAATATTCGGGGCCTCGTTGAAGGTGGGAATGATTACCGAAATCTCAAGGGCCATGGCTAAATTTTAGTTGTTGAGCGCCCAGTCATAAGACAAATAGGTTATAGAAACATTATCGGGCACTCTGGATCCCGTGTGCTGGTTGATCATCTGTATCAGGTCGGTTGTCGTACCAAAATCCGTTCGAAACCAAAGAAATATTTTGGACAAGAATATTTGGCTGGGCGCGATTATATTCTTTGAGGTGTCCCGTAAAAAACCTTGGGCAGCAGTTTCGAGTTGCCTGTCAATTTTGCGCCCTAGATAGGCTTGGTTTGCCAGCTGGGGGCAAGACATCGAAGCACAGTTGATAGCGAAATGCATGCGTGGTTCATTCATTTTGCGCAGTATATTGTGTTCGATATCATCAAGGGTATAGGAACGGTCAGCAGCAGTCATCACCACTTTTTTCCATGGTCGAGAAATATCTTTGATACTGGAAATCGGCATATGATCGCAGATCAGGCGGACTGTACAGGCATTGTAGGCGTTGATCCAAAATGCCAATTGCTCATTTTTATCGCTCTTTTGTACTTGAGGTAATAGGCGCTCTAGGTGGTCCACGTACTGGGCTAATATGGCGTAGTCTTGACGGAATCCCGTATAGTCTACCTGCCCTTCTGAGGTCACATGCTCTTGCAATAAATCATCCCATAGGCTGTGGTCAATGGCCTGGGCTTGGCCTAGGAAGCAATGGAATAAGATTGCAAGAGCCGACAGTATTTTCATGACTTGCGATGCCAATGGTGAAATTCTTGCTGGATAAAGGTTTTCGGAAAGTCTTCATCTCCGTGAAAGCCTAATTCGATGTCTCGGCCCTCTTTAGGGACATGAGCGGACCCAAAAAGATAATCCCATAGACTCAGTGTTAACCCAAAATTGACCCCATAAGGGGCATGATCGGGCAAGTTTTTGGCATGATGCCAAATGTGCATTTTGGGGTTGTTAAATATGTATTTAAGACGGCCATAGTCCCAACCCAAATTGGCGTGATTCAAATGGCCTATAGTGATGGCGAAAAAATGAACTAAAGCCACATTTTTGGCGTCCAGGCCACCAATCAGCGCAATGGGTATGTAGAGCAACGCTTTATAAACCACAGGCTCCAACCAATGGTAACGCAAATGGGCGGCAAACCCCATCTCCTTGACGCTATGATGCAGCTTATGAATTTGCCAAAGGCGCGGAATGCGGTGGAGCAGTTTGTGGGTGTTCCATTGAACGAAATCACTAACCAAGAAAAACACCAATAAACCGAGTCCGTAAGGCAGCGCTTCTAAATCAAAAAGCTCAATATTAACCATCCCCAAACCAAACATTCCAAGAAGGTCATCAAAAACCCGGGCGGTTGCCTCTGACAGGGCAATGAGTACAATCAAATTGAGCAAAAAGAAGTTAAAGAACATATAAAAAGTGTCAAGCCAAAAGTCTTTGCGAAAAATGGATTGGTCCTTACGCCATGGAAAAATAACTTCCAAGCCCCAAACCACCAAAGAGATAATGATCAGGCCATAAAAATAATTGCCCCAATACCATTGGGTAATTTCTTTGGTCAGGTAATTAAAATAACCCTGATAGGAGGCGATGATCAGCTCGAGGTACGATTCCATAATTAACAACAGCCTCCTCCATCGTAATGAAAGGTAGAAGGACTTATAAAAATATCATTTCGGTTTAATTCTTCTAACGCTGCAGCGGTTTTATCGCAAATGGCCAGCGGTTGATTTTGCACTAATATGTGGCCTTTCTTGTCGTCAAAATAATCTTCTAGGCCATAATAAATGGCTGCTTTTCCGGTAAAAATACAGGGCCCGTCTTCGGGCATTGGGTCCTTTATCGCAGCGACTTCAATGGACTCAATATAAAGTAATTCATCTGTTTCGTAGTGCGCGGGGTCCAAAATACGGTAGGGCTTTCGTGCGCGAATTTCAATGGTGCCAAAGCCGACATCGGTCAATGCTTTGACGTAGGTCGCAATCGGTAAGCTGCCACTCAAACATAGTGCTCTGAGCCGCGCGTCATTGCGTAAATTTTGACTCATCGGTTGTTCGCAAGTCGGGTCGCTCATCACCAGACGTCCGTGCGGCTTCAAAACGCGGTACATTTCTTCAACGGCTTTTTTCAGGTCTTGATCTTTAAAAATATTGAACAAGCAATTTTGTGCTGCGACGTCTACGCTTTGATCCGCTAGAGGCAAGTTTAATGCGTCCCCTTTTTTTAGGGTGACAAAGTCACTTTGGAACCATGGATTCATGGCCTGGGCAGCAACAAAGTTCTTTTTTGAAGCTTCGAGCATTTCATCGACCACATCAATGCCAATGACGCCCCCTTTTTGACGTGAGAAATAGGCAAACTGAAGTAATTCCATCCCGCCACCTACACCGACATAGAGTATTTTGGGTTGGTGGGCCAAGTCGCGCGGATGCACCGTAGAGCCACAACCATAATTCATCTCTTGCATGATCGTGGGGATCTTTAACCCTGGCAACTCCCAAACGGGATTGGTTGTGCAGCACAAGCCAACATTGGGCGTAAGTGCAGCCTCTTTATAAACGTCGTGTGTGGTGTCCAAATAGCTCATATAAGAGAATTTAAAGCTGTTCAATTAATTTAGAAAACAGCTGAACCACGTCCGGTTCTGCTTTTTTGGCCTGGGCAATGATATCATTAATGTCGACAGGTGCCAAATGATCTGGATCGCATTCGTCTGTCAGGACAGATATTGCAGCAACCGGCAATGACAGATGGTTGGCAACGATCACTTCAGGGATGGTACTCATGCCGACGGCATCGCCGCCCACCAGACGCAAAAATCGGTATTCGGCCCGTGTTTCTAATTGAGGGCCCAGGACTCCGACATAGACCCCGCGATGTAATCGAATATTGAGTTGCTCGGCAATCTGAGTGATTTGTTGGTTCATGGCGGGGTCATAAGGCCTATTCATATCAACAAATCGCTCGCCCATATGTTCGACACCGTGAAAAGCCAACGGAGAAGACCCCTGTAGATTCAAATGGTCGTCGATAAGCATCATTTCTCCTTTTTTGAAGGCTAAATTCAAGGCGCCTGAGGCATTGCTGACCAATAATTTCTTGATTCCGAGCTGGTGCATGACCCGAACCGGAAAAGTAACATCTTCTTGGCTATAGCCCTCATAAAGATGAAATCGTCCCTGCATGACCACTACCTTTTTTCCGCCTAAAATGCCAAATATCAGCTTGCCTTTATGAAATTCGACAGTAGCGGTTGGGAAGTACGGAATGAGGTTGTAATGCACTTCTTTAATGACCTCTACCGAATCAATGAGATGTCCCAAGCCGGTACCCAAAATAATACCGACTTCTGGCTGATCAAAACCGCGTTCTTTGAGAAAATCAGTCGCTTCTTGAACGAGCTTTATGAGTTGTGGTTTCATTTTAAGAAGGGTTTAAATATATCTATTGGGTGTAAATCTGCTTCGGTATCTATATCGTTGCGTAGGGGTAACAAATGGTAACTTTCAGGATGTAAATTACTCAAAGTATCTCGCAAAACCGAAGCGGTTCCCCAGTTTTTATTGTTAAATAATTCTGAATTTAAATGGTTGAGCCCCATCAGGTAATAGCCCCCATCTTCTGCTGGGCCGACAACCATGTCTTTTGTTTTCAAAGCCTCAAAGGCCTGGCCGATGAGCGGGGCATCTATATCATATAAGTCTGTGCCGATCAATACAATATTGGTGTAGCCTTGGGTAAATCCATCGGCAAAGGCCTGGGCCATTCGTTGGCCAAGGTCTTCTCCTTGTTGTATATTTTTTTCGAAAATGCCTTCAGGCCAAAAATCTTGCCCGGCTACCTTGTGGCTATAAAGAACCCTTCTTTGGACCGGAACTAACCTGCAGACATTTGCCGTGTGTTGCAATAAAAAATGGTAAATGGCTAGGGCGGACTCATCCCCGACAGTAGCCCCTAGGCGTGTCTTGCACTGACCAATGACTGGGTTTTTACAAAAAATAATCAGCAGTTGTTTATTGCTGGCCTCAGCAACGGGTCGCACAAAATCGGGGTCAAAAGGCGCGTTGCGGTTACTCATATATTTTGATGCCTTGCCCGAGGTATACACTCCAGCGCTTGTTGTAGGTGTGTATGCTATCGGTTTGGTTTTGATGGGTGTTTACGACAGGATGTTGTGTGTTTTTCCACTCAAAAATACCCCCATAAAGGTTAAGTACGTGTGGGAAGCCAAGGGCTTTAATTTGGGCGCCACTGGTTTCGGAACGCACACCAATAGAACAGTAAACAACAATCGGCCGATCGGGATCAGTGATGATCTTGTCCAATTCACTTTGAGCAAGAGGCTTTTCTCCAATAAAATAAGCCCCAGAAATATGACTGACGTCGAATTCCTCGCGAGATCGCGCATCCAAAAAATAGGCCATTTGCGTATTTTGAAACACAGCGGCTTCTGTGACAGAAATATAGGGAATCAAGTTTTTGTTATAGCGTTCCAAAACAGGGGCAAAGGGTTCTTGAGACCAAATACTTTGACCCGTCAATAGAATCATAAAAATTAGGAGATACTTCATATTTTTTTTGTTAAGCCACGCTACCTTGGCAGCTGCTTCCTGCTCCGGCGGTACAGCCATAGCAGTGTTGTGAGACCTTGATTTCACGTCCTTCCATAAGGGACTCTTGGTAATGCGCAATATGCCGTACAGACCCAGCAACGGGCAATTGCAGCATTTGATTAAAATCACAATCATATAATGCGCCGTCCCAAGAAACGGAGAGGGTGTTGGTGCACATAACACTTTGGGCAGCAGCGGGATTATAAGCATCGACCAAGCGATACATATAGTCTTGGTAATTATCACTGGCAATGAGAAAATCCAAGAATCTAGATATCGGCAAATTCGTGATGGCAAAGAGTTGACCGAATTCAATACCAAAGTCGCTGCGCAGTCTTTGCTTGAAGTCAGCTTCCAAATCGTTTTGATCTGCGGGCAAAAAAGCACCACTTGGATTGTACACCAAATCCAATTGCAGGCCGCTATTGGGCTGTCCGTAGCCCACGGCATTGAGTTGTTTAAGGGCTTCAATAGAGGCCTCAAAAACACCGCTACCACGCTGTTTGTCTGTTTTGTCCTTAGTCCAGTGGGGCATGCTGCTCACGACATGGATATTGTGTTGTTTAAAAAAATCAGGAAGGTCGTGGTATTTCTTATGCGCTCTGATGATGGTCAGATTACTGCGCACAATGATTTCTTGGATACCGGCTTTGCGCGCGGCCACCACAAACCAACGAAAATTAGGATTCATTTCTGGCGCACCACCGGTGAGATCGAGTGTTTGGGCCTTGGTGGTCTTGATGACTTCTAGGCATTGCTCCATCGTCGCTCGGGTCATGATTTCTTTGCGGTCGGGCCCAGCATCGACATGACAGTGGTCACAAACTTGGTTGCACATATACCCCACATTAATCTGCAGAATCTCTAGTTTCTTGGCGACAAGGGGTTGTCCTAAACTCTGATGAATACGCTCCTTAAAAAGCGGTAAGTCCCCATTTTTGAATGGGCCTTCGGCCAGTATCTTTAGCTGATGCGTGGCATCAGCTAGGGGATTGGATTGTTTGTGTAGCGATTGTCCTTTTACTTTGGTCATTCTCTCTAGGCGTCTAGTTTGTTGACTTTGTTCATCATCATGACACTATGAACCAGTGATGCCCCACTTTTGATTGCGGCGCCCACATGCACGGCTTCCATCATTTCATCTTTAGTAATACCCCGCTTGAGACCGTCTTCTGTATAGGCATCGATACAATAAGGGCACATTTCGGTGTGGGCCACGGCCAGGGCGATGAGTGATTTTTCGCGCGGGGTCAATGCGCCTTCTTGAAAAACAGCATTGTAATAATCAAAAAACTTATGACCAAGCGCCTCACTCCATTGGGTGATGTCCTTGAATTTACGCAGGTCTTTTGGGTCGTAGTAAGACATAATAAAGATAAAATTTTACTCTGGGAGCATCGGCACTCCTTCTGGATAAAGATAGCAACATCAGTGCCAAAACACCAAGTAGGCCCAATGAAAAAACCCCCATGATGCACGGAGGTCTTTACGAGGCTGGGGGATTGTGACTAACTAAAATAAATATAGATCATCACCACAATAAGCACAATTAATGACCCAACAAATTTGGCGGGCTGCCAAGGGGTGATGTCGACCTGTTTGGTATACACTTGCTCAAATGCTTCTGCTCTGGGGTATAGGCGTCCAATCAATAACATGATCAACACATTCAGGACAAACAAAATCGCCATAACATCCAAAAAGTGAAGACCAAAATACCCTTGTGATTCAATAATGGATAAGGCTGCTGGATCTGTAATGCCATTAGCTTTGGCTTGGTCTAGTGCTTGGCCCACAAAGTGTGGCTTCATGATGAATTGACTGATGATATAAAGAATGGATCCCGAAAGCAAGCCTATTTTGGCAGCAATGGCAGGAACCCTTTTGGTCGTGTAGCCCACCACAATAATGGTCAAGATTGGAATGGAATAGATCCCATTAATTTCTTGGAGGTAGTCAAAAAGACTTCCGGCATTGGCAATCATTGGAGCTATAAACATGGCCCCTATAGCCAACACAATACCAAAACGCTTCCCTTGATGTACCACCTTTGCCTCGTCGGCTTCTGGATTAATGTGCTGCTTGTAAATATCAACACCGAACAAAGTCACAGAGCTATTTAGGACACTATTGAACGAGCTCAATATGGCGCCAAAGATCACGGCTGCGAAAAAGCCTAATAGAGCAGGGGGTAAGACGGCCGCAACCAGTTTGGGATAGGCCTGATCTACCGAAGATAAATTGGGAAACATATGATAGGCAATAATTCCTGGAAGGACTACGATGATTGGCCCTAATATTTTAATGAACGAACCTAGAAGCAGTCCTTTTTGGCCTTCTTGAAGGTTCTTCGCCCCAAGGGCCCGTTGGATAATTTGCTGATTGGTTCCCCAATAAAACAACTGGACGAGCATCATTCCTGTAAATAAGGTATAGAACGGAACAGGGTCTGTGCGCTCTCCCATGGATTTTAGTTTTTCGGGATGCTCTGAGCCAAGAACCATAAGCCCATCCATCAGGCTACCATCACCGATGGCCATAAGCCCAAATACAGGGATAAGGATTCCGCCTATAAGTAACCCAATGGCATTGATGCTATCGGACACCGCTACAGCTTTAAGCCCACCAAAGACAGCATATACCGAGCCAATGAGGCCAATACCCCATACGCACAAATAAATTGATTGAGATTCTGTTATGCCAAATGCCTCTGGGATGCCAAACATACCGCTGATGGCGACCGAACCGGAATAAAGTATAACAGGCAGTAATACCACGACATAGCCGGTCAAAAACAAGGCTGAGGTAATGGTCCTTGTAGATGTGTCGAAGCGCTTGGCCAAAAACTGAGGTACCGTCGTGATGCCTCCCTTAAGATAGCGTGGCAATAAAAACAAAGCAGTGACGACCATGGCAATTGCGGCTAAAGTTTCCCAGGCCATAACAGACAAACCGCTTTCGTAGGCAGAACCGTTCAGGCCAACGATTTGTTCGGTGGATAAGTTGGTTAAGAGCAGCGATCCAGCAATGACTCCCGCCGTAAGACTCCGGCCACCAAGAAAATACCCATCGGCAGTTTTTTCGTTGGTTTTGCGAGCAGAAAGGTACGCGATTATGGCAACCAGAATGGTGAAGCCTAAAAATGAAATAAGGGTCATAGCATTAATTTTATTGGTTCATAATATCAGCAATAACATGCGCGTAATCAGGGATACGCCCTACATTTTGCAATTTAATGGCCGCCATTTTTAGGGCAGATTCTAAGCATTTTTGAGGCGATTTATCCTTGAGATAAGCAAACAGAAATCCACTCCAAAAGGCATCGCCAGCTCCTGTGGCATCCATGATTTTTTCCACTTCAAAGGCCGAAACCTCGAGCACGGTAGCGCCCATCTGACTCAACTTGGCGCCATCTTTGCCTAGCGTAAAGCAGATTTTGGATGCTCCTAGCCCATGAAGATAGGAAAATACCGCTTCATGACTAATCCCCGGACCTAATAATCGATCCACATCGTCCTGACTGATTTTGACCAGCGCACCGTACTTACAATATTCGGCCAAAGTGTCTTGGGCACCCTTCTTATCGGGCCATATTTTTTCGGAAAAATTGACGTCGATACTTAATAATGCGCCGAGCTCCGACGCTTTTTTGGCTTTTTTGACAATGGTGTCTCTGGCGGGTTGTCGGCTTAAGGCAAAACAAGTGGTGTGAAAAATTTTTACCCGTTCTAGAAGCTTATCTGGGAATTGGTCTTCGGTAATTTCCGCATCGGCCCCGCGATAGGCAATAAATTCTGGCGTGTGTTCGGTTTGGTTGATAAAAATAGTTGTACTGGGTAAATGCTTGCAGGTTTTTAGATGCCTTTGACCTACCCCCGCTTCTTCCAAGCGCCCAACTATATACTGACCAAAACCATCATCCCCTACGGTGGCCACCATTTCTACCGAGGCTCCCAATCGGGCCATATTCATGGCTACATTGGTTGGTGAGCCTCCAAGGTAACGGTGGTAATCTTTAGTTTCGCTGAGGGGTGCCTCGGTTTGGGTTCCAATAAAATCAATAAGGGTTTCCCCAGCACAAAGGATGTCGATATCTTTGGTCATATGCGCTGCTAATAGATGCTTTTATAAAGATTTTGTTCCAATTATTTCTGGGTATTGAGTCTGAGGGCCAGCACCGCTGAAATGATAAAAAAGACCCCGCCAAATAAAATAGCGTTAACCGCACTTCCGCCCAACAGATGTTTCATGATCGGACCAAAGGTGATGGTTTCGATTCCCATAGGAATCACAATCATCATATTGAGTATGCCCATATAAACACCCCGACGTTCTTGCGGAACAATTTTGGATACCATACTGTAAGGGATGCCCATCATAGCCGCCCAGCCGACACCAAAGAGAATCATCGGAAATAAAATAGTGATAGGATCTGTGATATAAGGGATAGCTAACAAGGCGATACCGGTGCCTAAAAGACTGAAGGCATAGGTCTTTTTCCCGCCGAATTTGATCGATATGGGCACCAGTAAGAGCGCAACCACAATGGTCGAAATATTATAAGTGGTGCTCATTTTCGCTGCCTGACTTAGTGCTTCAGAGCCATTATAACCCATGGTTTCTTGGATCAAAGGCGTAATGTATTGCCAATAAATAAACAAGGCATACCATTGGAATAAGTAAACGCCCGAGAGCTTCCACATAAATTTAGGCATGTCCTTTACGGCACGGGCGATTTCGGTAAAGGGTGCCTTGACACGCCCAGCAAAAGGCAATGCACGATTTTCGTTCATCACGGCACGTTCTTGGTCCGTCGGCGGTATTTCGGGTGTCTTGAGCACGGACCATAAAATGGTGGCCACAGACAGAAAAGCCCCAAGGAAGAAGGAATAATAAAGCCACTTTGGAATACTGGTGATTTCACCTTCAATGGCGCCTGCGCCAAACCAATCTTGGAATAAAAAGATGGAAGCATTGGCCAAAACAATTCCAGCGCCTACGAATAAACTCTGCATTTGGTAACCAAAATTGAGTTGCTTTTCGGGAACTTTATCTCCGACAAATGCGCGATAAGGCTCCATTGCCATATTGTTTCCGACATCTAAGATCCATAAAAGCCCTACCGCAAACCAAAGACTGGGGCTATAAGGAAAGGCAAACAAACACAAGCTGCCTATGAGCGCCCCAATGAGGAAATAAGGTTTTCTGCGGCCCCAACGTGGTGACCATGTTTTGTCCGACATGGCACCAATAATGGGCTGTACAATTAATCCGGTAACCGGTCCAGCAAGGTTGAGCAAAGGAAGGTCTTCGGGTAAAGCACCCAGGAATGAAAAAATTGGGTTAATGGCAGTTTGCTGTAATCCAAAACTGAATTGGATCCCTAAGAATCCGACATTCATATTCCAGATATCCCAAAAGGATAGTCGTGGTTTTGTAGTCATAATTTAATTTTTGGTCGGTTGTTGCCTGGCTTTTACTTTTGATAAATACCATTGAGTTAATATCCGCAAAAATTCCCTAAAAAGCTCAATTTTTGAATTTCAATAGGGCTGAGCCATACCGAAATCGTTTTCGAAACAATATTTTAATCCCAAGGGAGGCATCAAAATACGGCTGGAACTAAGTTAAGGGGTCATTATAGGGAACAAAATAAGAGAAGACCAATCAAGACTTTCACCGCCCGAATGAGGATCGTTAAGGTAAACTTCTGTCGGATAGGGCGCTAATTCAAGATCATGATTTTGGGCGTAATCCAAAAGATAGAACCATCCTTGTTGCGAAATTCTATAGTTACCCTTGAAGGTCGTCATGAGGTACTTCTGAGACGGAACCTTCTTAAAAAGCACGTTGGGGTCTTGTGGATAGTTTTCTGATGGATCAATGGGGAAACAAAAGTCAAATTGTAGGACTTGATTTTGTTGGTCCCAGTGCGTGACTGTAATGAAGGGATCTCCCTTCAAGGGGAGTTCATGGGTGTTGATATAATCCATGACTGTAGCAATTTGGGCCATCATGCCCTGGGCTTTTTGTGCACTTCTGACCGTAACCGGAACATAGGCACAAAATTTTTCGGGTAAAATGGTGTCAGAAATGCTTTGAACACGAAAGTTCTCGCTCTTTTTGATCAATTGTTGCGCAACGCTCGAGGTACTGTTGAGTGCCCGCTTTACAAAATCATTACGCCCGAAAGGTGCTAGAAATTTTTGCTTTAGGGGATGGGCGACATCTTCGTAATAACTCGTGACTTTGGTCACACTATCATTGAGGCGCTTGAATTGCCAATTGACTTTTATTATGGAGTCATTGACCAGCAGCTCTTGTGTTAAAGCCGAAAAGGCTTTCATGTCTTTATTAGTGACTTGGAGCCCCTGGGCCTTGCCAAAAATGGGCCAGGCACGCACGTGATCAAAAACGACTCCTGGGGGTTGTTTGGTTTTGAAAGTGATTTGATAATGATGGTCTTGACCAATAAAGTACCATAGACCGCCAGTAATTAGAGCCGCAGTAAGCAGCCATCTATATAGATGATTTTTATTCATGATTTGTGTTTAGTTGATCACGGACGAGTTGCCCCACAGAAATGCCTTGTTTAAGGCCTTCTACTATGGCTTTTTTGTAATGAATTCCACCATACATTCTAGAGATTGCGGCTTCCTGAGCGGCTTGCTCAAAGGAATCGAAATGGCGAACAGGAAGGCCAAAGGGAACTTCCGTTGTGTCATCAAAACTAAAATTAGGACCGAATATATCAGTCAATATTTGCGCTGAGGCCCCAGAAACCACCGAATGTCCACTGCTGTATTCAGGAAAAGGCGGGGTCTGGAGCACGGGCTTCCAACTCTCGTCGATGTATTGGTTGATTACAGTTTCGGGGCGGATGAGATTGCTGCGGTATTTTTCGTCCCAGCAGCTGATGAAGGCGTCAAATATAGCTAAGGATGTTTTGGTATACGCCGATACGGTCTGGTTAAAATCCAATTGAGCTTGGTTGGCAGCAATCTTGGTAATCCCAATCCAGTGGGCTCCAGGGGTGATTTTTTTGGTCGCAAACATCAGGTGTCCTCGGGTCACAGAGACATAAGGATTACAATCCCAAAATTGAGCCATTTTTATTTCATCAGAGCTGTCGCCAATGGCTTCGATGCGTTTGCTGGTTTGGTAAACATCCATCAGCTCTTTATAAAAGTCACTTTTGGGGTCCATAGAGAAAGTTGGTGGCGGTATGGGTTTGAATTGATTTGCCGAATCCATAATCATGGGTCGTATTTTGTTCCAATGCGGCTCAATTCCATCCATATAGGCCGGAGGTGTTGGTTGCCAACGTGCGGGATCCTCCGTAATGACGGTAAACTTTGGCATGGTCCGTGTCGCGCTATAATTGTCTTGATTCATCCAATCTTTGATATGCTGGGCTACAGCCAATCCATAAGATTTTGAGGCATTAAAACTGGACTTGTTTTGATGGCTCCAGAGGGCATAAAGACTGTCTCGGTAGGTCTCAACACGTTCTTCTGAAAAAACCAAGGCTTTGCTGATATCCATATGGGCGATTAGGGCTGCGAGCGGATAATTAATCGCTGGGTCTTGGCTTTTTGGTATCGGAGGAAGATGCTTTATTGACTTAGATAGGGAACCGAGGCTGCTGTCTTGCTGTGCCAGTATTTCGTGGGCGGCAATATTGGGGTAGGCATAAATACGGCTCGCTACGGGAGGCGAAAAAATATCATGAACCATGATCGCCGTGATATGGTCTACGCCATTTTGATAATCTTGCGGCGAGACAACGATCCATTGTGGTTCTTTGCACGAATGCAGGGTGAGTGCCAAAAGACTCAATAGGGCAAGGCTATTGATTGATACGGTAGACTTCAGTTTTTTCATCATTATAAAATAGAATTAGGTAAGGTAGTTTGTTGTAAGTCAAAACGGCCATATGCCGGATGGATTTTTGGGTCATATTTAGGCCGAGCTTACTGGCTTGGGTATAGGTGCCATCACTGTCGATAAGCACCCCAGGGAATGCATCATAGCGCCCGTGAAAGGGGATAACACCAAAATAATTGCCACCAGCCAAGACCTCGTTTATGCCGTCTCGGTCAAAGTCAAAAGAGACAAAATCCATAATTGGAGCCCATTGAGCGATGGGATCAAAGGGCACGAAATGATATTGTCCGGCTGTGTTTTTGAGATAGCCACTGGCCAGCACATCGACTTGAAGTCGGTGGCTTTGTTCCAGTCTAGAGCCAAATATTGCGTCCAAGGGCTGTCCTGCAAAATCTGCATATCGGGTATAAGCTTTGCGCAAGAAGACCATTTGACTGGCCAAATCATCAAGCCCCAAAAGGGGATAGTATTGGCCGTTTTTTTCTATGGCAATGATGGTCTCCGTGCTGCCATTTTGATCAAAATCTTGATGGAATAGCTGCATGGGTGCTTCGGGACTGGCTTTAAACTTGCTATTGAGCCCCCAGTTGCCTAATAAAAGATCTTCATCGCCATCCTGATCGATGTCAAAAGGCAAAACACTTTGCCAAAGTCCGCTCAGGGGTTCGTTAAAAGGCGCTATAGCGCGAAATCCATCTCGGGTTTGTTCCAAAAAGTGCGGCGCCATCCATTCGCCCACAATTACGAGATCCATCAATTCATCTTGATTCAAATCGACCCATTGTGCATCGGTCACCATACCCAACCCCTCCAAGGTTTGATAAATTGCACCGTCTTTGAGGATGTAGCTATCGGGAGCAGCCCCAAAGTCATTTGGCACGGTATGGTTGCCGATAAAAGTAAGGTTGTCGTGGGCCCGAAGGACACTAGTATTGGCCAAAGCTCCGGGTAAAGTTGCGGGTTTGTAAGAAAGCCCATTAAGCGGGAGGATATCGTTGGAAAACACAGCAGCAGATGGTGCTACTGCACTGCCGCCTGCCCCCAAAAGCAGTGAAGGAACTCCACCAATGGTCTGTACCACAGCGGTGACATATTCGCTGATGGAATCTTGAAGGGCCGCCAATGGTTCTGATTTGGTGAATCCCGATGGCTCTTGGAGGTATAAGGCAGAACGATGGTATTTACTGTTGCCCACAAAAATATCGGTGCGTCCGTCTTGATTAAAATCGGCCAAGGCGACTGCTGGTCCCCGATCAGAAACCTCATAGGGAATCAATTTTTGACTATTAAAGTCGGTATGGGCATCTTCTTTATGTACGAAATCAATGCCTAAGTTGTCGCTTACTTTGGCAAACATAGTCGGTAATTCTTCTTTTGGAAGATTAAGGTTTTGGGTGTCATTTGGCTGGTATTGGACGGTCAAAACCTGGTTCCCTTGGGGCGTAATCATGGTCTGACGCATCCCGTTGGGCCAAATGAGTTTAAGAGAATCTAGTTGTGCCTTGGGTCCGAGTCCAAAATGAAGTAGGGGTTCGGAACTGGCCTGAAACCCTCGTGTGGGATTGAGTTCTCTGTATTGTCTTTTGCCATCTAGGTATGCATAGGCTTTAGTGCCAATTCCAAATGGGTTTTTTTCCAAATACCGTAAAGCGATAGATAGCCCATAATGTCCAGTGGTTTCAGTACTTTGATTGACATAGAGCCCCAGAGGTGCGTTGGTGTTGTTTGTCACCAAATCCAGATCACCATCTTGATCGAAATCGGCAACGGCACTAGCACCCGAAATGGAAGGAACCCCCTGAACCCATTTTTGGCTCATATCACTAAACTTTAGGTTTGCGTTGCCTCTAAAAAAGTAATTAATCGCGGCCCCCGAAGGCATCATTTCAATGGCTTGCTGGTCGACCAAGCGCGAATCGTTGAGCTGCCGCTGAATTTCTTGATTGGAAATGAATTTGATATAATCCAAATTGTTTGGTCGGCGCATGATGCCATTGGAGATGAACAGATCCTGTTGCCCGTCAAGGTCGTAGTCGCCAAATAAGGCACTCCAGCTCCAATCAGTAGCGGCGACATCACTGTACAGAGCGGTTTCCAAATAAGGAAAACCTGGTTGACTCACAAAAAGCATATTGCGGCTGTATTGGTAATGATAACCGTATTGCTCGGTGCGCATTTTGAGGGTTTGAACGGGGTCGTCGCCTTCACTAGATTTGATCACGGATTCTTCTTGGGGCAACATGTCCAAAGAGATGAGGTCGGGCCATCCATCATTGTTGATGTCTGCTGCATCATTACCCATAGAAAAGCGAGAGGTGTGGCTAAAATAGTCCTTCAAGGACTCGGTAAAGGTGCCATCTTGGTTGTTGATATAGAAGTAATCATCCTCATGAAAATCATTGCCGATGTAGAGATCTGGTGCGCCATCTTGATTAAAATCTGCCACGCTGATTCCTAGGCCATAGGCATTGACCCCACCATAAATACCGGCCTGTTCACTCACGTCGGTGAAGACCCCGCCGTCATTGCGCATGAGGCGATCGCCCGTTTTGGGGTGTCTTTTCTGTCGTATTTCTGACCGGCCAAAGGATTCTTGTGTGTGGATGGCATGATTCAGGATATAGAGATCCAAGTCGCCATCCAGATCGTAGTCTAGGGCCGCAGACATGGTGCCATAGTCTTGTAAATCCAATCCATAGGCTGCAGAAGACTCCGTAAAGGTCATATCATGGTTGTTGATGTATAACTCATTATGGCCGGTAAAGCCATTAAGTCCGACCACGGCACTGACATAAATATCTAACCAGCCATCGTTATTAGCATCGAAAAGCAAACAGCCGGTTTGCCAACTGCTTTGCCCGACAAGTCCTGCAGATTTAGTGACATCAGTAAAGGTCAAATCCCCTTGATTGAGGTAAACGGCGTTGGGACCTTGATTAGCGGTGGCATAAATATCTGGCCATCCGTCATTGTTGAGATCTCCAACGGCGATACCTCCGCCATTATAAAAGTATAAATAGTCTAAGATGTTTAATGAGTCCGTAGGGTGCAGGTCATTGCTAAAAACCAGACCGCTATCGGCAGGTCTGGGCATCACAAAAAGCGCCTCAACTGGTTTTTGACAAGCAAAAATAAGCAAGCTCAGGCATGTAAGCCCGACACGTATGATGGGGCTATTGTAAGGCAAAAATTTGTGGTTTTTGATCGTTTATGGCAACAAAAATATAAGTGCGTCCTTGGGCATCTTTTATGGGGCTAATGTGCTTGATTTCGTCTTTGATAAAAAAGCCGCTTTCTTCATAGTTTTTCCAGTCAAAATTCATGGCGCCATCATTGAGCAGCACACTCCCAAAGTCGGCATCCAGTCTTGAGAATTGCGGGCGAAATGCATGATTATTTCCACCAGCGATGATATCCACCGCCCCATCGTTATTGATATCAACACATGCGATCCCACACACGCAAGAGAGCTGACTGCGCATGGGTAGAGGCCTCACGGTAAAATTCATATTTCCATTGTTTATCGCGATGACGGATTCTGAACTACTGGCTTCTCTTACTGTGGTGTTCTTGAGTACCGAAGGAGCAAACAATTCTGGCATGGATTTTTTGGCGTATTCAGAGGCTTTGAGGTTTTGTTTTTTGAGCGACACCATTTGTGTTGTCATTTCACTTTTTTGGTGGATGGGCATGTCTTTGCCACCGAGTTGTTGGGTGATGATTTGCTCATAGGTCCCATTGTTGTCAAAATCATTGACCCACAGCTTCATGGGTTGCCCTGGTTGTGGTTTGTAATGCAGATTACTACCTTGATTACCTATGACAAAATCAAGATCGCCATCTCCGTCCATATCCGCAGGCGTAATGGTGTTCCACCACCCGCTGAAGTGATCAAGTGTGGACTTAACAGCCACGAATTGATCGGCCACGAAGCGATAGAATGCGGGCGTTCCCCAGTCAGATACCACCACCAGGGTGCGCTTTTGGTCCAAATCGATCCATTGGGCATCGGTAATCATACCGCTGTTAGCAAGGGCCTGAGCTTTTGTTCTGGAGTGGTCGATCCAGCCGCCTTGGCCATCATTTTCCAAGAAAAAATGTTGGGGATTCATACCGTAAACACCCACAATACTTCTGGCTGTCGCTACAAGATCTATGTCACCATCAAGGTCTACATCTTCGGGAGCAATGGCAGAAATATTATAAATATTACTGATGTTTATAGGCGTTCCCTTAACAAATTGACCGCGACCATCATTGAGGTAAAGACGTAAAGAGGTTCTTTGGGCCTCATCCACTTGATTGCCTCCAGATCCGACAATGAGGTCCAAATCGCCGTCTTGATCGGCGTCAAAGAATGCGGCGGCGGTGTCTTCGAAGGCTTGGTCACTAGCAAGCTCAGGTTGTGTCGTAATGGTTAATTTTCCTTTACCTTGATGAAGCATCAGCTGTCCGGATTGGTTTTTGGCCCCACCCAAAAAGACATCTTCGTTTCCATCACCATTTACATCTCCAACGGCGACACAAGGTCCTTCTTGGGAAATCATCTTACCCAAAAGTCCTTCGTAGTCAAAGTCATTGTATGAGTTTTCGTTATGTGCCAGAAATTCGGAAGACTCCAGCGCTTTTAATAAGGGCTCTTTGGGTTTTTTTGCTTGAAAAGGCTTCGATGCCTTTGTGGCGTCGGCTTGTTTCAAATAAAGGGATTGATTTACGGGTACTGAAACCAATTGTGTTGTGCTGTTGTCTGGCCACAAGACATGAATGGAGTCGATTTCGGTATGCGCACCTAAACCAATGGTCATGGCATACTCCATAGAGGATTGAAATCCACGTGAAGGCATGAGTTCCTGAAAAAGTTCGCTGTCCTTCATGTATAGGCGAACACTGGTGCCGATGGCAAAATGATTTTCTTTTTGGCCTTCAAAATACAACTTGATGTAATGATGGTCATCCATTTCGTTGGTGTGGTTTTCATACAAAAACGCCTGCATATTGACGTTGTTTACCACCAAGTCAAGATCACCATCATTGTCCAAATCACCGTATGCAGCTCCATTTGAGAGACTAGGCACCGCGAGGCCCCAATCTTCGGATCGGTTGTCAAAGGTCAAGTCTTTTTGGTTGTGAAACGCATAATTGGGCAAAGGGTGGACCGGCATTTTATTGATGATTGAGTCGATTGCTTCCTTCTTGCCGGTGAGGGCCATGTCTTGGATGATCTCATTGGCAAAAAAGTTAACGAAGTCTAAATCTGTCAAATCGTGATTGATACCATTGGTGACATAAATGTCTCGAAATCCATCGTTGTCCATATCAAAAATGAGTCCAGACCAGCTCCAGTCTGTCGCTGAAACACCACTGAAATAAGCGATTTCTGAAAAGCTTCCGTTGCCATTATTGAGTTGTAGGGTATTCTGAATATACTGCTGGAAAAAATCCTTGCTTTGCTTGAGTTTAAAGACGTTGTATCCTTCAAATTCCATGACCGATTTGACGCGTTGGTCCTCTTCGGGCAACATGTCCGTAATGAAAATATCGGCTAAGCCATCGTTGTTGATGTCGGCCATGTCCACACCCATAGCGGAAAGACAGAGATGCGAGGTCCAGCGCTTAATGTCTTCGGTAAAGGTCCCATCTTGGTTATTGATATAGAGGTAATCACGCTCATAAAAGTCATTAGAGACATAAATGTCTGGATAGGTGTCTTGGTTGATATCGCTGACCATTACGCCGAGACCGAAACCTATAAGACTGCCATATATTCCAGCTTCTTCACTGACTTCGGTATAGACGCCGTTATCATTGCGCAAAAGCATATCACCAACACCACGAAACATTTTTGGGACATTCCAGTCTTGTGCCCGAACATCGCGCTGGTGGGCAAATCCCAGGCTACTTACGGGTATATTACTGTTGTTTAAGATATAGGCATCTAAATCACCGTCTTTGTCATAGTCAAAAAAACTGGCATGGGTAGAAAAACCAGTTTCAGCCAAATTAAATGCTTTGGCCTGTTCGCTAAAGGTCAAGTCTCCATTGTTGATGTAGAGATCATTATTGTGGTTTTCTCCATCCATATTACCGGCATTACTGACATAAATATCCAGGAGCCCATCTTGATTGACATCGACCATTAATACACCGGTGGACCATGGCTTATTCCCCTCGATACCAGCAGACTCGGAGATGTCTTCGAAAACCATATTTCCTTTATTTAAATAGAGTTTATTGGGCCCCATATTGGCCGTGAGATAGACGTCAGAGAGGCCGTCATTATTGATATCACCAATAGCGACGCCCCCCCCGTTATAAAAATTCCGGTACTTGAAAATATTAAAATCCTTTTGATTTTCAACCCGATTACTGAAGGTGATATTGGATTGCTCCGATGCCACCAGGCTAAAACGTTTAGGCCCCTGGTCTTGTTTGGGTTCTGGGGTTTGACACCCGATCAATAGCAAAAGGGTCAATAGCAAAAGTCTGCTGATATAATGCTTCATGGTTGCGGAATTAATTTTTTTAAATAAATGGGTGTGTTATTGTTTCTGGTCATGATCCATGTACTGTCTTGCGGCTGGGGCATGACCGCAATTTTTCGGCCGGCACCCAGAAGAGGCTGGTCTAGGGCATAATCAAATATGAATTGCCCCCCCTTATTGAGTAAGACACCGCCCTTAAAGGCATCGAGTCGTCCCAATTGTGTGCTGATTTCGTAAGTATTACCACTGGGTAAAACATCGAGCAGTCCATCGCCGTTGAGGTCAGTTACAAAAAGATCATTGATACTCGAATATTGCATTTCTTGGGGTAGAATTTGTTTTTTGTAGACCAAGCCACCGGTGTTTTCAAAATAACAAGACCGTAATTCGGTCACCTCTTTGACCAGCCCTTTTTCTAGGTTTTTCGCTCCAAAAATAACATCTACTGTGGCATTGGCAAAATCCTTAAAAGACAAAAATTGCTTATTGATCTTGGGCATCTGCTTGGCCAATTCCTCTTTTGAAGCCATAGGGGTTTCCTTGCCTTGATAGACATAGGTGACTAAAGTTTCTTCGGTTTTATTTTGATCAAAGTCGTATTTATAAAGACGAAGAGGTGTGTTTTGATCGGCAGTCCAGCGGCTATTAATCCCCCAGTTCCCTGCCATTAAATCCAAATCGCCATCTAGGTCGAAATCGGCAACGGCCAAGGCATTCCATAGACCGGAATCCATTTCGAGCCCTGTATCGGCAGCACGCACTAATGATTGGTCTTTTTGTAACCAGATGTTGATGGTGTTCCAAGGACCACAAGTGACCAAATCTATCTGATCGTCGTTATTGATGTCTATGGCAATAAGGTCGCTGATGGCACCAGAATGAATAAATCCTTTTCCAAAAGTATGGCTTACATCGCTAAAGTTACCTTTTGCGTCATTAAAGAATATATAGTGTTGTGGATCCCGCCCAAAATCTTGTGCGTGATATTTTGCTGTAAAAATGAGGTCTTCGGCACCGTCCTGATTCAGATCAATCGCGGTGACTTTTGACGCACTCAATTCTAGATCTCCAAAAGCCCAAAAAGCACTTTGTAATCCATTTCCGTTATTGAGGTAAAGTCTTGGTTTGAGCGGATCCCCCTGAGTAAATTCATTGCCACCACTGGCAATGACCAGGTCCATTAACCCATCTAAGTTTGCGTCTAGTGCCGCCAGGGCTGTGTCTTCGTTTAGGGCATGTTCTGCCATTAATTCGGCCCAAGATGACGTAAATTGACCATCTGACTGCTGAAGCCATATCTGGGATGCCTGGCCTTTGCCGCCAGTGAAAATAATATCCGCCAATTGATCTTGATTAAGATCGGCCACACAGAGATCTGGCCCTTCGTGCGTTAAAGCATAGGGCAGGAGGGGATTACGATTAAAATCGAGACTACCTTGTTCTTTGTGCTTGTAAGTCGTTAGGTCCTTCTGCACCCCTAACAAGTATGACGGCTTAGGTGCCACACTTAATTGCGGTTGGGATGCGTCGTATGAAAGGGTAATGGACTGGTTGGCCGCCACGTTATAGAGTGTTTGAACTCGGTTGCCCGGCCACTGGATGACCAAAGAATCGAGGCTATTGATCGTGTCAAGACCAAAGTGCAGTTCCGGGGCAACAGCAGATAAATAGCCGCGCGAGGTATAGTTTTCTCTGGTGTACTGAGCGTCTTTGTTGTAAGCGGTTACTCGGGTGCCGATTCCATTTATGTTATTTGTACTGCCTTGGAAACGAATCTTCAGGAAGTGAGCGCCAGAGGGGCTTTGATCGATATGATTTTCTAAGATAAATGCGGGTTCATTCACATTGTTGACCACCAAATCTAAATCACCATCATTGTCAAAATCGCCATAGGCTGCACCGTTACTATAACTGGGTGTTTCAGGTATCCATTGCCCAACACGATCTACAAAGGATTGTCCTTGATGATTTTGAAATATGTAATTGGCGGAGTGTTTGGTCGGAATTTGGTCAATGAAGCTCATCGATTGTCCTGTCATGTTAGCGCCGAGTTGTTTCTGAATTTCTTCGTTAGCCACGAAATTGATGAAGTCCATGTCATTGGTTGCCCCAATAATCCCGTTAGTTACATAGAGGTCTTGATACCCGTCTTGATCAAAGTCGGCCAGCAATGGACTCCAGGACCACTCTGTCGCGGCAACCCCAGCAGCAAAACCAATCTCGCTAAAAGCGCCATGACCGGTATTGAGCTGCAAGGTGTTTTGCATGAATTGATAACCATAACCATTCTTAATGAATTGGTCATAAATTTGGTAGTTAAACTCGGTTCCCGAAGTCTTGTAGGTGCTCAGGTCTTCTGGTAGCATATCAACCGAAATAATATCTGTGTGCCCATCGTTGTTGATGTCACCACTATCATTTCCCATAGAATAGTGCGTGGTATGGCTGATACTTTCGTTCTTTTGGTGAATTACTTCCTTAAATGAATTCCCTTGTTGGTTGATGTAGAGGTAATCGTTTTCGAAGAAGTCATTGCCAATATAAAGATCAGGATAGCCATCGTGGTTATAATCACTGATACTCAAACCGAGGCCATAACCAATACTGCCTTGAAAGATGCCCATTGCTTGGGTCACATCGACAAAGATCCCTTGGTTATTTTCATATAGTTTGTCGCCTGAAACGTGGTCGGCTATTTCGCGCTTAGTGCCTTTGCCGTAATTCTGATTTGGGTTGATGCTGTGATTCAATAAATAAACATCCAAATCACCATCCAGGTCATAATCAAAAAATGCAGCTTGTGTCCCGTAGCCTTTGAAATCGAGCCCGTAGTCCTTGGCTTTTTCTTCAAAAATGGGGTCACCGGATGCGTCTAGTCCTTGATGAACCAGTAGCATGTTCTGGCCGGTGAGTCGGGGATGAGCCCCAACGCGGCACAAATAGATGTCCATCCATCCGTCATTATTGATATCTACAATACTTACCCCATTTGTCCAGCCCGTGGAGAAATCTGTATTGAGATTCAATGCCACTGAAGAAAACTGCATTTTACCTAAGTTCAGATAGAGTTCTGGATGAGCTTGATTCGCGGTGAATATAATGTCAAGTCGTCCATCATTGTTAAAGTCTGCGGTGGCAACGCCACCACCGTTGTAATAATAGATGTAGTTGAGTATGTTAAGCTCGGGTGCTGTCCTGAGGGTATTAGTGAAACTAATACCTGTTTTTTCGGATGTCAGTAAGGCAAATGGCTTGATGTCTGGCTTACAACCCATTGATAATATGAGCAGCAGCCATATCAGGTGTATTGTGGTTGGTTTATTTTGAAAATTCATAGGCCAATAGACAGGTTTGTCCGTAAGGGGAAGATAGAGGTAAAGCGAGTTAAATAGCCTTACTGATAAATTAAAAAGATTAACAATAGGTTAAAAAAAAAGCCACCTCCGAAAGGAGGTGGCTTTTATATTTATCACATAAAGCTGATTAGTAACCAGCGTTTTGGACCAAATTAGGATTTGAAAGTAATGCGTTAACTGGAATTGGAAATAAGTTCCATTTAGTGTCCCCTACAGAAGCTGGGTTTTTAAATTCCCAATCACTAGTAAATTGACCAAAACGAACCATATCGTTTCTTCTCCAGAACTCAACGTAAAGCTCACGTCCCCGCTCAGCTAACATATCCGCTTCAGATACACTTCCAAGTGGAGAAGCTCCGCGAAGTGTTCTAAGGGTGTTAACCATAGGAGTGGCATTACCACCCATACGCATCATGGCCTCAGCTTTCATCAAGTGGGCATCAGCATAACGGAAAACGATTTCATGCGAACGGAAAGATCCACCATCATCACCAGGGTGATATTTGATGATACGGATTCCAGAGCTTTCACCATTTCCAGATAAACCTGGAAGTTCCTTAGAGAATACTAATGGATTACCGGTACGGTCTTTAAGGATTGTTCCATCCTCTTCGTACTGTTGTCCAACCAAGAAACCATAACCGATACCTAAGTTTGCCGAGTTTGAATTAGAAGCACCTGGCACATATCCACGACGCTCTTCTTGACCAGCACCGGCACTATTGTCTTCACCACCTTCGAAGCTGTCATAAAACTCAGCTAAGGTTGTGAAACCATTCCAACCTCCACCTGAGTTATCAGGAGAGTTTTGGTTGTAGTGCAGACCATTCCAGATACGGTTGGCAACACCAACTTTGGCGTACCAAATCGTTTCTGTGTCAGGAATATCTTGCTTGAAGATATCGAAATAACCAGCTTGAGCAGCATAACCTTCGGCACTGATCGCATCAACTGCATCGATAACACCTTGGTAATTAGGCTCGCTACCGGTATAACGTTGTGCATTCAACATAACTTTGGCCATTAGGAAGTTACCCGCGGCGCGGTTAGCTCTTGAATGACCTTCTTCTGTAGGTCCAGGACCTGCAACAGGAAGGTTAGGTAGTGCTGTAGTTAGGTCATTGATGATAAAGTCATAAGCCTCGAGAGAAGACAAGACAGATGGGTTAACATCTGATCCATCTGTAGGATTACGGTATGGAGCTACACCCCACATATCAAGAACGAAGAACATACTGAAGGCACGTAAAAAACGGGCTTGAGCTTCTTGTTCTGCACTTGGGGCACTTAAAGGATCGATGATTTGAGAAGCTCTCAAAACATTTTGATTTAAGTTATTCCAAGTACCTAAGACAAATGAGTGTGTTGGACTCCAGGTGTGCGCATGAAGCGTACGCCAGATACCATTATCCCCCCAGTCAGTCCCACGAGTAGGCACTAAGGTTTCGTCTGTGGACACTTCGTTAAGGGCAAAGAAATTTCCTTGGTCACCAAGTTGTCCATAGGTGTCGTTGTATAGGTTAGTGATTGATGCATCAACATCAGCCACGCCTTCGAATACTGTAGATCCTTCTGCGATAATAGAGTCAGACTCTTCAATGGCTAGATCAGTACAGGAAACGGTCAATAAGGATAGAAACGCCGTTGCTAGAACAGGCTTCATCAATTTTATTAAGGTTCTTTTCATAATTAATTTTTTAGAATTTTGCATTAAAACCAAATGTGAATGTTCTTGGTCGTGGGTAACCCGCATAGTCAATACCAAATACTGGAAGACCATTGAGTAAATCACCACCAGCAGGAGAACTACTTACTTCAGGATCTAAACCAGAATAATCGGTGATCACGAATAAGTTTTGACCTGTAACAGACAAGACCAATGAAGAGAAGAAAGCTTCTCCAGTTACTGGCCAGTTGTAGCTCACAGTAGCATTTTGCATACGGATGAAATCACCACTTTCTAAGAAACGTGTTGAAACATCAGCAGCAGCATCAAATGATTCGCCAGCTGTAAGTACATCAGAAGTCACGTTACGACCACCACGGAAAGCACCTGCAGTAAAGAAGGCATTAGCAGTGTTGTTGTAAATATAGTGACCGAATTGACCAGCAAAATAAGTTGATACTGTCCAGTTCTTATAGTTCATAGAAGTAGATAGACCACCAGTCAAATTTGGAAGTGCACTCTTTCCTACGAAATCTTGAACGTCCGTTTGTATTGGTTGGCCTGTAGCAGGATCAAACCCTTCAAATTCACGCAAGAAATAAGAGAACAATGGCTCACCAGCTTTAAGCTTTTGAGCAAAGGCCAATGAAAGACCTTGTCCACGAATCGTACCTGCATCAAATTCTCCAGATAATTCTTCAACCATGTTCTTGTTGTAGGCAACGTTAAACGTAGCATTCCAAGTTAAATCATCACTTGAAATCAAGTCATAACCTAAACTCAATTCAACTCCTTCGTTAACGATCTTTGAATCAGGAAGGTTAAGGAATAAAAATGGTTGTACTGAGGGTTGTGCCGCCAATACATTGAATAAAAGGTCAGAAGTTTCCTTGCGGTAAACATCGATACTACCATTCAAACGATCATCGTTAAATCCAAAATCTAAACCAGCAGCCAGTTGTAATGTTTCTTCCCACTTAAGTGCTGGGTTTGGATAAGATACGTCAACGATACCAGGTATGTTGATGTTTCCACCATCATCTGGACCACCGCCAGCGTAACGCTGTCTTTGCGTAAAGTTACCGTAACCTAAACCTTCTTGGTTACCAGTGATACCAGCACCTACACGAAGTTTTAAAGTTGAAATGTTGTCACCTACGAAATCTTCGTTGTGCATTTTCCAAGCAAAAGCTCCAGAAGGGAATGTACCGTATTGGTTATCTTCACCAAATTTTGAAGAACCGTCCATACGTACTGTAGCCGTAAATAGGTACTTATCCGCTAAAGAATAGTTAGCACGTCCAAATGCAGACTGTAATTCATCTGTATTGTCATAAGTGTCAGCAAAAAGAGACTTAACGCTTAAGTTGTTAAGATCAGTGATAAGGTCAGTTGTTACATCAGGAAACAAACGATTTACAAAGATACCACCTGTGTTACCTGCGAAACCATACTGTTGGTAGTCACCTGTAATTTTTGCTTGAACAGCATTAGCAGAGTTTTCCAATGCATCACCCATTTCGTCCATGTTTTCGGTGAAGAATCCCCATCCGTTAACATTACGACCATCTCTTTGGAAGCTTTGGTATGAGTAACCTGCTAATAGGTCCAATTTAGAATTGCCAAACTCTTTATTATAGTTTAAGGTAACTTCTAAAAGTTCACTATTGGTATTTAAGTCACTAAGAACTCCACGACCATTACCAAATGAGCCAGCACCGAAGTTACGGGCCTTAGGAGATGAAACACCGATACGCGTAGATTCAGATTGATCAAGACCAATATTTACTTTAGCGGATAAGTCAGATGTTAAATCATATTCAGCAGAAACATTAACCAACATGCGGTTTGTATTTGCTTTGTTTTGGTAATAATCCAACATTGTAGCGGGACTTAATAAACCACCAGTCCCATCAAAGTCAGGACCAGTTGGCCAAGTTGGATTCGCAGAGTATGCGGCTCCTAATAAATCACCTTGGAATCCAGCACTTGCTGCAGTAGCAGCTCCTTCATCGTTTATACGAGAGAAAGAAGACTGAACACCGATTTTTAGTTTATCATTTAAGAACCGTTGGTTCCAGTTCAAACGACCTGTGATGCGCTCAAGAGAAGAATTCTCTACAACACCAAAGTTCTTATTGTAACCAAAAGTAGCTCTTAAATTACCAGATCCGTAGTTGTTAGAGTAGGCGATGTCATTGTTGGTTGACGTCGACGTACGGAAGATATAATCTTGCCAGTTTGTGTTGGAACCGAAATCTCTTTCAGCAACGTTAAAATCAAAATCAGCTGATCTACTTAAGTATTTGTCTGCAGATAAAAGATCAAACGTCTTTGCCACAGAAGCAACACTCATAGATGAAGAGTAGTCCCAAGAACTCCCCTTAGCACCTTTTCCTGATTTAGTGGTAATGAAAACAACTCCATTTGCACCACGCGACCCATAGATAGCAGCAGCAGAAGCATCTTTCAAGATACTAATGCTTTCGATATCATTTGGATTGATAAAAGAAAGTGGGTTTTTAGCTGCTCCAGAACCAATACCAGTGTTGGCTGTTTCTGCAGAAGTGCTTCCTCCCGAAAGTGGCACACCATCAACTACAAATAATGGATTATTGTTCGAACGTACTGAACTTGCACCACGAATACGGATGTCAATTCCAGCTCCAGGTTCTCCACTACTTTGTGAAATTTGAACCCCTGCAGTTTTTCCTTGAATCAACTGCTCTGGTGAAGTGATCACCCCTTGGTTGAAGTCTTCTGAGGTTACCGCGGTTACAGATCCTGTTGCATCTTGTACGGTAGTTGTACCGTAACCAATAACAATAACTTCTGCTAATGCTTGCGCATCTTCTTGAAGGGTAACGTTGATAGTCGATTGACCATTAACGGCAGCTTCTTGTGTGGCGTAACCAATGTAACTAAATACTAAGGTAGCGTCGTTAGCGACATTACCAACAGAATAGTTACCATCGAAATCTGTTTGTGCTCCAATAGAGGTGCCATCTACGACAACGTTTACTCCGGGAACAGGACCATTAGCATCGGACACTGTCCCACTAACAGCAATTTGCGCAAATGCTGAACTACCGAGTAGTAATACTACCGGAAGTAACAACAGATTAGTTAGTAGTTTGTTTTTCATATAATTTTCGGTTTTAGGTTAATTTAGTTTTCTTTTTTAGTCGTTTTAACATATATATTATACTTCAAATGAGTCATTCAAACCGTTAGAACGCCTCATTTAAAGGTGAAATATACAATAATTTTATCAAAAAACAGTTTTCGGCAGTTTTTGAGTCCTCAAAAATAACTTTGACAAACAGCGATTAAAGGTTGTCATAGGATCTCTTAACCAGAGTTAATGTGACCATACGACAGGTTGCTTTCATGCTATCAGCCAAAGAGTAAAGAAGTTAACAAAACATAGCGTTATAGTATTCCATTCTTTGCAGAACTAAATTCAAGTTTTTTTTTGACAATCATAATTTTTGTTTGGGAAATTTGCGAATATAATATACGAAATCGTTTTCGGCATTCATGCCAAAAAAGTTTAGGATCAAAAAGAGATCGCTAATTTGAAGTTTTTAGTGATATTTGACATGAAGAACAAAATAGGGGAACGATGAAAGAAGTCACATTAAAACAAATTGCAGAAAATCTTGGGATTTCTATTACCACAGTTTCCAAGGCGTTAAAAGACTATAAAGATGTCAGCAAGGCAACAAAAGCGGCGGTTAAGGCCGAGGCAAAACGCCTCAATTTCACGCCTAATTCATTTGCCGTTAATTTAAGAACCAAAGAATCAAAAACGGTTGGCCTGATCATTCCCGAAGTCGTTCATCACTTTTTCTCTAGTGTCATTAATGGAATTATTGATAAGGCTGAAAAAAAAGGTTATCTGGTGATCATTTTACAATCTAATGAATCCTATAAACTTGAGAAAAAGCAAGTAGAACTGCTCATCAGTAAGCGCGTTGATGGAATCATGATCTCGATGGCTAATACGACAGTCGATGTGGGCCATCTCAACCACATTAGAGACTTGAAAATTCCTTTAGTTATGTTCGACAAAATATCAAAGTTAGTGGCCTGTTCGAAGGTCATTATCAATGATAGGATGGCTGCCTATGAAGCCACCAAGCACCTTATTGATTCTGGTTGCAAGCGCATCGCCCATTTTCGCGGGGCACTGCTGCCGCAAAACAGCATAGACCGCTTCTTGGGTTATAAAAAAGCTTTGGAAGATCATGGACTGACCTTTGACCCTGCACTGGTATATATTTGTGAAAATGTGGATTACGATAATGGCCGATCAGCGGCACTGCAACTTATCGCAGATGGTCACAAGATTGATGGTCTTTTTGCTATAACGGATATGGCGGCTGCCGGTGCAATCACGGTCTTTAAAGAACGCAACATCAATGTGCCTGACGATATTTCTGTGATGGGCTTTAGCAATTGGTTTTTATCTCAAGCCATCACACCTGCCTTAAGTACGGTGGATCAGCCGGGTTATGAAATGGGTAAGAAATCCTTCAAATTACTTTATAAAGAAATGAGGGCCAAGAGGGAAGATCGGTATTTAGAGCCAGTTATCAGAGTTCTAGAGACCAAAATCATCAAACGTCAATCTACTAAATAAATGGAAATGAAGTTGTCTCAGTTTTTGCGTTTATGGGGCCTAATTATGGTTCTATCAGTGTTCTACTCATGCACTAATGTTAATACAAATCGTGACAAAGCATCTGCCTTTCAAGAACCCTACCGTCCACAGTTTCACTTTACGCCTCCATCTCAATGGATGAATGACCCGAATGGTTTGGTGTATCATCAAGGGGTTTATCACTTATTCTATCAGCATTACCCGGACAGTACAGTCTGGGGGCCCATGCATTGGGGACATGCGGTAAGCTCTGATTTGATAAAGTGGCAGCACAAACCCATTGCTCTTTATCCCGATGAATTGGGGCTGATATTTTCGGGTAGTGCCGTGGTCGATGTAGCTAATAGCTCAGGTTTTGGCACGTCTGAAAACCCGCCATTAGTCGCTATTTTTACCTACCATCTTATGGATGGGGAGCAGGCCGGGCGAAAGGATTTTCAGACTCAAGGCATTGCTTATAGCCTTGACAACGGTGAGCGCTGGGTCAAATACGAAGGAAATCCTGTGATTCAGAATAACGATATTAAGGATTTTAGAGACCCAAAAGTATTTTGGCATGAGCCAACACAGCAATGGATTCTAACTTTGGTTGCCGGAGATCACGCCAAATTTTATAAATCTACCAATCTCAAAGACTGGACATTGCTCAGTGAGTTTGGGAAAACACAAGGCGCTCACGGTGGTGTCTGGGAATGCCCTGACTTATTTGAGTTGCCTGTTGCGGGCAGCCAAGAAAAAAAGTGGGTCCTACTCATCAGCATGAATCCTGGTGCGCCTAATGGTGGCTCGGGGACTCAATATTTTGTTGGTGATTTTGATGGAACATCATTTACAACAGACCAGACAAATGCACGATGGATTGATCAAGGCCGAGATAATTATGCAGGAGTGACCTTCAATAACATGCCCAACGACGAGCGGGTCTTTATAGGTTGGATGAGTAATTGGGATTATGCGCGGACCACACCAACCGAAGTTTGGCGCAGTGCGATGACCCTTCCTCGATCAATATCCTTACATCAAGATAGTATCGGCTTTTATATAAAGAACTATCCCGTGAGTCAGTTATCTTCTATTACTTCAGTGACCTTTGAAGAGAAAGCCGTTTTATTGACCGAACCATTTGAGTTGGCACAGGACAATTTTAATCAATCTGAATTAAGGTTTGACATGCTTTTGTCAGAGCCGCTCAAGCTTACCTTGAGTAATGATTTAGGAGAGCAAGTCGTTTTAGAAATGGATCCCGAACGGCGTATGTTGCGTTTTGACAGAACCCAGTCTGGGTTGGTGGACTTTGACCAAAAGTTTGCTTTGGGTGTTCAGAAACAAAGTTACCATAACGCAAATGAGTTGGCTGAATTACGGATTATTATGGATGCCTCTTCAATCGAAATATTTATTGACAAGGGACGCTATGTCTTTACCAACCAGATATTCCCAACTACACCTTACACAAGGATCACATTAACGGGTAATCCTAGTACTGTTTTAAAGGATTTTAAAATAAATAAACTCACCTCAATTTGGCATCATGAATAAAATATTTATCTGGTCCATGACCGTTGCGCTAGCTGGTTTCCTCTTTGGTTTTGATACCGTTGTGATCAGCGGCGCAAACAAACCCCTTCAAGAACTATGGGGGCTATCTCCATTCATGCACGGCACCTTTATAATGAGTATGGCCCTGTGGGGCACTGTTTTAGGGTCTCTCATGGGCGGAATACCGACTCAGCAGTTGGGGCGGAAAAAAACCTTGTTTTGGATTGGTGTGCTGTTTTTTGTTTCGGCCTTGGGCAGTGCCTTAGTTTCAGACCCGTATCTATTTTCATTCTTTAGATTTATTGGAGGCGTCGGTGTAGGGGTTTCGTCTGTGGCAGCACCTATATATATATCTGAAATCACTTCCTCAGACAAAAGAGGCCAGTTGGGCGCGTTATATCAATTTTGTTTGGTCTTTGGTATTATGGTTGCTTTTATTTCGAATTGGGCGCTAAAAGGAGTTGATGGCATGAACGATTGGCGATGGATGTTAGGGGTTGAGGCCATTCCGGCTTTAGCTTATACACTCATGGTTCTGAAGGTACCGCATAGCCCGAGGTGGCTGGTATTGCAGAAAGGCGATGATCAACAGGCACTATCTATTTTAACGGTCATCTATGGAAAACTGGAAGTGGCAAAAAAGCATTTGACTGAGATAAAATTAGACGCAGAAGCATCTAGGGGAAGCGATCGTTTATTTCAAAAAAAATATAAAAAAGTACTGTATTTAGGATTCTTAATAGCCTTTTTCAATCAGCTGTCTGGAATTAATTTTGTTCTGTATTATGCCCCACAAATTTTGGAGCAAGCAGGACTCGGTGGAGGCGACTCATTGTTGAACTCAATAGCCATTGGCATCGTCAACTTGATATTCACCTTAATAGGGGTGCGTCTGATTGATCGCCTTGGGCGACGACAATTGATTATTATAGGTTCTATTGGCTATATATTTAGCCTTATTATGGTAGGGATCTGCTTCCAATATAATTTAAGTCCTACCGCACTGATAACTTTTATTTGTTTGTTTGTAGCGTCTCATGCTATTGGTCAAGGAGCCGTCATCTGGGTGTTTATTTCTGAGATATTTCCCAATCGCGTACGCTCTTACGGACAGAGTTGGGGCACTGGTACTCATTGGGTTTTTGCCGCCATCATTACCATGATTACGCCTTATTTCATCGATGATAACGAAGGTATTTTTAGAGGCAACTTGGAAGTGATTTATTATTTCTTTGCCGGAATGATGGTGCTTCAGTTGTTGTGGGCCTTTTTCAAGATGCCCGAAACCAAAGGGATTTCCCTAGAAGACTTAGAAAAGAATTTGGTGGATCATGATGCCTAAAGGAGCTGCCGTTGTTTGTTATGGAGAATTATTGTGGGATGAACTGCCGCAAGGACGCATCATTGGGGGAGCGCCGTTTAATGTAGCCCAGCGTCTCCATAGCCTTGGGGTAGCGGTCACCATGATCAGCAGTGTGGGTGGCGATGATTTAGGGCGTCAAGCCCTTGATATTGTCCGAGAACAAGACATGCCGATCAAACATATTCAGACACATAAGCATTGGGCTACAGGAACGGTACAAGTTGCCTTAAATGAAGCAGGTTCTGCCTCTTATACAATTCTGGAACCTGTTGCGTGGGATGGAATTGAATTGACTCCGGCACTCATGCAACAGACGAAGGACTGTGAGTTGTTTATTTTTGGTAGTCTAGCGGCACGTCACCAAAAAAGCCGAAGCACTTTGGAGGAACTTGTTGCATTGGCAAGGGATTCCGTGTTTGATGTCAACTTGCGACCCCCGCACTATGATCTTTCTTGGATCATGAAGATGATTGCAATGGTTTCTGTAGTGAAATTTAATGATGAAGAATTGGCGCTTATTTTTGAAGCGCGTCATGGTCAAAAGGGCAGTATACACCAGCAATTAGATTGGTTGTTGCATCTTGACCCAGATAAGATTTGGTGCGTCACGTTAGGGGCTCATGGGGCCCAATTGTATGTCAATGGTGCGTGGTATAAGCATTCTGGTTATCAGGTTGAAGTAGCCGACACTGTTGGTGCGGGTGATACTTTTTTGGCGACTTTGATTAAAGGGTTATTATTGAATAAGCGGCCCCCAGAAGATGCTTTAGATCAGGCAGTGGCCTATGGCGCTGTCGTGGCTTCAAAAACTGGAGCTAATGCGCGCGTTACTGCGCAGGATATAACCGATTTGACCCTCTGCGGGTAGGACGCATTATGTTCTTTATAAAATCATTTTTTTATTTTGCGAACGGTAAAATAAATTTATATTTGCACCCGCCGCAAGGCGAGTTTTGCTGAAGAGCAAAAGGTACCTTAGCTCAGTTGGTAGAGCAACGGACTGAAAATCCGTGTGTCCCTGGTTCGATTCCTGGAGGTACCACATAAACCCTCGATAATCCATTGATTATCGGGGGTTTTTTGGTTCTAGACTTTTTAGCTGGGATCAATGAAATGGCATTTTATTCTTGGCCAAGTTGTTTTTTGGTCTTTGATCTAAAAATGCGCAAAATAAAAGGCTAACCTTCTGGTTAGCCTTTTATTTT
>TARA_B110000503_G_scaffold54415_1_pt1 | contig 59294 bp, 47 predicted proteins | sample TARA_B110000503 | Tara Oceans TARA_B110000503 (sample SAMEA4397472) | marine metagenome | biome: Polar Biome; feature: [SRF] surface water layer (ENVO:00010504); material: water (ENVO:00002006), including particulate matter (ENVO:01000060) such as... | depth 5 m | reverse complement strand
GAAGTCATGACCACGGGAGCTGAAGCAGTCCCTTCGATAAAAATTTGTGCCCCGCGCTCAACAGCGATATAGGCTGCTGTACCTCCGGTGGCAGTAATGGTTGTTCCTGCAGGAATGGTCAAAGAAGCGCCTGCCCGCACGACATAAGCGCCAACCAATTCGTAAGCTACTGTGGCGTCTAGGGTCAGGTCTTCACTCACATCTCCTTCAAGGAGATTATTGATGTTCACCAAACAAGGCTCACAAGCGGCACCCCCGCAATCGATACCGGTTTCATCGCCATTTTGAAGTCCGTCTGAACAAGTGACTTGCTCAGAATCAGGGGAACTGTCATCTTTGCTGCAAGATGATGTAATGACCAAAAGGGCCAAAAGCGTAATAAAATTTAATCGAAACTTTTTCATTTTTTTTGGTTTAAAAGATTAAAAGGTATAGTTCATGGATAATTTTAAATCAAATCCGCGGCGAAAGGATAATACCGTAACGTCTCGTTCTTGTATGCGATCCCTGATCGGATTGATGTCCCCATTGACAGCTTCCTGGACCCTTTCGATGCTGGGATTAAGTAAATTTTTGGCGGTTAAACCTAAGCTCAAATTTTTGTTGAGTTGTGATTTAATGATGAGGTCCACAGTGGGCACCCCTTTCTCAATAATATTTCCTTTTCCAAAGTTTCCCAGGGCAAAAATGCGGTCAGAGAAGTAACTACCCGAAAGCGTTACGAGGATATTTTTGTCTTCTTTGAGGGTATTGAAAAAACTAATATCTGCGTTGGCAACCAAGTCAGAAGCGCCCGAAATACCGGTACTGGAATAGGTCGGATCAAAACTTAGTCCGGCCTCCTCAAACACCTTACTGCCATCAAGATCCTGTTGGGTTATCATATAAGCGAGGTTCATCCCCACACTTATTTTTTTTGAAGCGGTATAACTGTCAAATTCACGGGATTGATCAAATAAGGTTTTTCTCGATTCCAATTCAAGACCAAATGCGGTCGCCTGATCTCCAGTATTGGCCCAGCTGATGTCATTAGCCGCCGACTGAATAGTCACCGTGTTGATCGGGTTTTGAATTATTTTGCCAAATACGCCCGCCGAAAACAACTCTGTGTTAGACGGGAATACTTCCCACTTCAAATCAAAATTATAATTGGTCGAAGCGCTGAGAAATGGATTTCCAAAATAATCTTGATTGACCTCTTGGAATAGGAATGGGGCCCGCTCTTTGTATTGTGGCAAGGTGTAAGTTCTGCTTGCGGCGAATTTCAAGTTTTGCTGCTCATTAACGCTATATTTTAATGAAAGGGCTGGCAATAGCTGAAAATCATTGAGCGCATTATTGTCTCCAGAAGGGTCTAGGGAGGTGGTCCAATTAATAGACTGGTCTATTTGTTCCCCACGTATTCCAATCAATAGTGTGGTTTTCGCTCCAAAATTGTACGAAAAATTCATAAAACCTGCTTTGATGCGCTGCGTCCCACCATAGGTTTGTGGGTCTAGCGCATTTGGAATTTCCACGTTACCTCTAAAGGTTTCGATACGGAAAAGTCCGGCATTTAAATTAGCCTGATTGAAATAGCTGTCCACATTGTAGATGTCTTCGACAATGGGTTGCACGATGCCCCCGCCTCGAATGATTCTAAAATTGAACTGAGTCGCGCCAAAATCTACTTGTTTTGACCGCAAACTCGCCCCCAATTCAAGACGTCCTTTATAATCGTCGTCAGTGTTGGGGAATAATTTAATTGTCGTTTTGAAATTACCCGCTAATTCTTCTTCAGAGAGATCAGCATAAAAGCGATGATTACTTGAAGAGGCAGAGACATATTCAAATGATTTAGGCCCTTCTGGTTCTTTTATGTTTTGCGGGACAAGTGTAATTTGTCTGCGGTCGGGCTCTGCACTGTGTAAAAAGTTATAAGAACCACTCCAATTCAATGTGACCACATCATTGACCTTGTGCTCTCCATGCAATTGATGAACAAATAGCTGAGTCCTCGTAAATAAAGCCCGTTGGATGAATCCGCCCCCTTCGGAGGCGTCATCGTCCTTGTCAATAACCCCGTAAAACTCTTTTTGCTCTTCGTTAGAGGTGTTCAAGAGCAGGGTATTGTAATTAAGTTTGTTACCCTTGTGTTTAAGACCAACATTAGTCAAGAGTGTGGCGTTTGTATTAAAGCCATAATTGACATAATCAAAATCACTATTAGGCACGCCGCTGACCTCTACACCGCCGCGGGAAATTCCTTCGCGGTATTGAAAATTATTACTGAAGGAGCCAACAGCAAATACAGATAATTTAGTGTTATCGGTTAGCGCGTAAGAATCCCCTGCTTGTATGCCGACGCCCATATTAAGCGGTGCATCAGCAGCTACGCGGTCCCAGCTCGTATCAAAATTATAGTTGTTCAACGGGAATTGGGGGTATTGCGCTGAATAGAATCCCGTATTATTAGGTCCGTCAATACGGTAAAACTGGTCTTGCTCTTGTGTTATGGTGTTAAATCCAGTGTCCACATTTAGGGATAAGTATCCTTTGCCCTGATAATCTTTTGATTTGATATCTATATTGGCCCCAGCAAAATCTGCATATTGATCAGCATTATAAGTCTTGTCAATACCGATGTTTTCAACAATATCCGTATTGAAAATTCCTAAATTGATGTTTTTGCGCGCCGGGTCATCCGAAGGCAAAGGCAAGCCGTTGAGTGTTGTCACATTGTAACGATCGCCAAGGCCGCGAACAAAGATATTCCCCGATCCTTCTTCCTGTTTAGAAATTCCGGTAACTTTAGTCACAGCGGTTGCAGCATCACCAACACCTTTTCTAGAGAGCTCTTGCGCACCAATAGATGTTTTTTGCGTAATCGCATTTTTTTGATCTAGAAGTAAAGCAACTTCACTTTCTTTTTTGGTGGTCGCGGTAATGAACACTTCTTGCAAATTTGCTGCGCTTGCGCCCATAGGCACATTGACAGTAGTGACTTTGCCCGCCTCTACACTGATATCAGCGATTGCGACGGTTTCATACCCCACAAAACTATAGACCACAGTATAGGTGCCTTCTGAGAGATCTTCCAAAGCATATAAACCATCGAAGTCCGAAGTGGCCCCTTTTTTTTCTTCCTCAATAAATAGGTTTACGAAAGCCAATGGTTCGTTGTTAAATTCTTTATCGGTCAAAAGACCAACGATAGACCCTGTTGATTGTCCCGCTGCGCCGAATGCCACAGAAAGACAAATAATTGTTATTAGTTTTTTCATGTCGAAGTTTTAATCACCGCAAAGATGCCCGCTCGATGTAAATCCGCTGTTAAGGGTAAATTATCTTATTGTGAGCCGTGAGTTACCAAAATGTTATGGCGCAGTTGCGTGGGTTGTTGGTGCAGATTAATTCAAAAAACTTATCTTGCTGAGATCAAACGAGACACCAATATGATGCAGTGGGAGCAGTTACTTTCGTTAAAACGCCAAGGGGACAAGCACAAACGGTTACGGGCCGAACAAGACGAAACCCGACTGGGTTTTGAAGTAGACTATGACCGAATTATTTTTTCGTCAGCCTTTAGAAGTCTGCAAGACAAGACCCAAGTCATCCCTTTATCCAAAACCTCTTTTGTCCACACCCGATTGACCCATAGTTTAGAGGTATCTGTCGTGGGCAGGTCCTTAGGGCGCAAAGTGGGGCAGGTTATTCTCAAAAAATACCCGCATCTGAGTGCGGTCCATGGGTTTCAAGTCAATGATTTTGGCGCTGTCGTAGCGGCAGCGGCACTGAGTCACGATATTGGCAATCCACCTTTTGGCCATAGTGGCGAAAAGGCTATTGGGGATTTTTTCAGTCGGGGACCAGGGCAACGATTCGCCTCAGTATTAAGGCCAGAAGAGTATCAAGACCTTTGTGATTTTGAGGGGAACGCCAACGGGCTCAAGATTTTGTCCGAAACTAAAGATGGCGTCGCAGGGGGTCTTCGCTTGTCTTATGCCACACTAGGGGCATTTACCAAATACCCAAAAGCTTCATTACCCAAAAGACCCACAAAACAGGTGGGCGATAAAAAATTTGGGATGTTTCAAGGGCAGGTCCCTTTTTTCGAAGAGGTGGCCCAAGAATTAGGCCTTTTGCCTTTGGGTGATAATCGATATACCCGTCACCCTATGGCTTATTTAGTTGAAGCAGCCGACGACATATGTTATACGATAATTGACTTTGAAGACGGCATTAATTTGGGCTTAATATCAGAGGAAATCGCTCTGGAGTATTTGGTTCGCTTGGTAAAAGACACCATTCAGTCCGACAAATACGCACAGTTGACAAAATCCTCTGATCGATTGGCCTATTTGCGTTCGTTGGCCATCAGCACCTTGATTCATGAGGCCGCCGAATTGTTTATCACTCATGAGGACAAAATATTGTCGGGCAACATGACGACTTCGTTGATGGACAAAAGCCAGTATAAGGCCCAAATTGACGACATCCTCAAAATCAGCATCGATCATGTGTACCGCAGCCGCGAAGTCTTGGAAAAGGAAATCGCCGGCCACCGCATGTTGACCGATATTTTGGATGCCTATACGCAAGCGGCAGAACATTTTGATCAGGGAAAGACGCGATTCATTGACGATTTATTGCTGCGGGAAGCTAAAATAACCATCAAAGACAGCGCCACGCCTTATGAATATCTGATGGAGATCACGCATTTTGTCTCCCGATTGACCGATGGAAACGCTATGAATCTTTTCGAGCGACTCAACGGGAGGGTTTCCTAAATGGCTTTTATGGGCGCAGAGCATCAAGTATTAAAAAACCCCTGCATCATTTTATGACAAATATTCGAATCAAATAAGTAACTTAGGGTCCTTAATATCACAAAAAAAAAATTTTAACATGAAAAAATTACTTCTTTTAGCGGGGTTTTTGACCTTTAATTTTGGGTTCGCCCAAGACGAAGCTCGAGTTATTCGAGAATATCTGGGACAAGAACGGGCTCAATTCAATCTTACGGCGTCCGATGTTCAGTCCCCTGCGCTTAAATCGTCGAGCTTCTCACAGAGCATGAATGTGACCACGGCCTATGCCAATCAAACCCATCAAGGGATTGAAGTGTTCAACACCACGTCGCGTTTTGCGATTCGCGACGGGCAAGTAGTCTCGGCAAAATTATCTTTTGCGTCTGATGTTGCGTCTAAAATTAATACGACTGCGCCATCCATTTCGGCCCGTACGGCCATTTTAAAAGCAGCCCAGGCCTTAGGCCTTCAGGCCCCTGCGCAACTTGAAGAATTATCGGCAGAGGACAACACTTATGTTTTCAAAGCCACAGACCTTTCTTTAAACACCATTCCAGTTGCATTGACCTATCAGCACCTTAGTGATAGTCAATATGTTCTGGCCTGGGACTTGAGTCTTTATATTATGGATGCAACGCACTATTACAGTGTGCGCATTGATGCCCAAAACGGGGCTTTGATCGATACGAAAGACTGGGTGCAACACTGTGATTTCGGTCAAGGAATCCATGAGGGCCATGCAGCAGAAAGTATTTTGTTTGCCCCGGCCAAAAGTGAAAGAGCAATGGCCATGGTTGACGCACAGTACCGCGTGTTTCCCATGCCTTTAAGCAACCCTTTTGATGGTGATGATCAAGTTGTAACAAGTCCTGAAAATCTCGACGCATCTCCATTTGGATGGCACGATACCGACGGTGCCGTTGGTGCCGAACACACAGTGACGCGCGGAAATAATGTTTGGGCCAAAGAGGATATTGCGGGAACTAATAATGGCGGGGCTTCTCCAGAAGGAGGTGTCGATCTAATATTTGATTTCCCTTACGGCTTGCCACAAGCCCCAGAAAACTTTACCGATGCTGCTACTGTAAATTTATTTTATTGGAACAACATCATTCATGATGTGACTTATCAATATGGTTTTGATGAAGAAAGTGGAAACTTTCAAGAAAACAATTATGGTAATCCTGGAAACGGCGGTGACTCTGTCAATGCTGACGCCCAAGATGGTAGCGGAACAAATAATGCAAACTTTGCCACTCCTCCAGATGGCGGCAATCCCAGAATGCAAATGTTCATTTGGACGGGTTCTGCGGGGCCAATCGAGCTTTTGACCATCAATAATGGTCCATTGGCAGGGGTCTACAGCGGAGTGCCTGCAATTTTTGGTGGGGCAATGCCTAATCCTGCACTAACTGAGGACATGGTCTTGATCGAAGATGATAACTCAGGGACTTCTACCGATACAGCAGATGGTTGTGATCCGATAGTGAATGGTCTGGATTTAGCGGGAAAAATTGTCGTGATCCGACGTGGAATATGTGAATTTGGATTCAAGGCTTTGGCCGCAGAAAACGAAGGTGCTTTGGCTGTAATCATAGTCAATAACGTGGCTGGTGACCCCCCCCTTATGAGTGAAGGTGCTGTCGGCGCTCAAGTGACCATCCCATTATTTGCGGTGTCCGATGTGGATGGCGAAGCGATCATTGCCGAGCTTTTAACAGGGAATGTAATCAACGGCACCATTGATGGAGGAGCAGCGAGTCCTTCTATCGATGGCGATTTGGACAACGAAATCATTGCTCATGAATATGGCCACGGTGTTTCGAACCGACTTACTGGCGGACCGGTCAATACTAGTTGTTTGGGGAATGCTGAGCAAATGGGTGAGGGCTGGAGTGATTACCTTGGCTTGATTATGACCATGCAAACTGGGGACCAAGCCAGTGACGTAAGAGGGCTGGCGGCTTATGCCTCGGGCAATCCTAACGGGATCCGCGAAGCACCTTATAGTACAGATTTTTCGGTCAATGATTATACTTATGATGACACCAATGCTAACGTAAGCCAGCCTCACGGAATTGGCTTTGTTTGGGCGTCTATGTTATGGGACTTGACTTGGGATTTGATTGATCTTTATGGTTTTGACGAAGACATTTATAACGGCACAGCAGGGAACAACATTGCCTTCCAATTGGTTATGGACGGAATGAAATTACAACCGTGTAGCCCTGGATTTGTCGATGGCCGTGACGCGATTTTGGAGGCAGACGAACTAGCCAATAACGGTATCCACCGTTGTTTGATCTGGGAAGCATTTGCCCGACGTGGCCTCGGTTTCAGTGCGGATCAAGGAAATTCTAATTCGCGTTCGGATCAAACGGAAGCCTTTGATATTCCAGAGTCCTGTAACCTTTCGACCATTGATTCGAACTACGACAACAATTTCAATATTTATCCAAATCCAACACGTGGACTGATCCAAATCAACTCAGTTGTTGACTTGGGCGCTACGGTCGTGTCTATTTATGACATGAACGGACGTCGTGTTTGGAACAACACCTTGGAATTAGGTCATCATACACAAATTGATGCTTCGGCATTAAGCAGTGGGATTTACCTGATCAAGATCGAAGGTGGCAACTATAGCCACACAAGTAAATTGATCATCAGATAAGGATTTTCTTTGATGAATAAAAAAACGCCTTCCCATCGGGAAGGCGTTTTTGTTTAAAGAAGTTTTTTAAGGGCAGCAACAATATGTGCCCGATCAAAGCCGCACATGTCTTTTAATTCAGCGATGGTCCCGTGGGGGACAAATACGTCAGGGACACCCAGACAAACCAATTGGTTGTGGTAATCTTCTTGGGCCATGAATTCGGCAATACTGCTGCCAAGTCCACCAATCAGCGCACCATCTTCTACCGTGATTATGGCGCGATAAGACCGACAGATGGTGTGCAATAAATTTCGGTCTACAGGCTTCAAAAATCGCCAGTCATAATGACCAATACGGTCTATGTCTGCAATCTCTGCGATGGCTTGGTTGACCACATGCGCGGCTGGCCCAATACTGAGGATTGCGACATCTGTTCCGGGCTTGAGTTCAATGTTCTGACCTATTGTGATCCGTTCAAAAGGGACTTGCCATTGTATATTTGACCCTCTACCGCGTGGGTAGCGAATGGCGATTGGCCCTGTGGGTGAGACTTGCACGCTGTACATGATATGACGCAATTCCATTTCATTTCTTGGCGCAAAAATGATGAGGTTTGGAATGGTCCGTAAAGAGGACAGATCAAAAACCCCGTGATGTGTCGCGCCATCTTCACCGACGAGACCTGCCCGATCCAGACAAAATATGACCGGCAAGTTTTGCAGGCAAATGTCATGGATGAGTTGGTCGTATGCCCGTTGAAAAAATGTAGCATAAATGGCGCAAAATACTATTTTGCCTTGGGTGGCTAATCCACCGGCAAGGGTCACTGCGTGTTGTTCGGCAATCCCAACATCAATGGCGCGATCCGGAAAAGCATCCATCATATACCGCAAAGAAGACCCCGTAGGCATGGCGGGAGTAATCCCGATAATGGACGCATTATTTTGGGCTAATTCCACAAGGGTATGCCCAAAGACATCTTGAAACTTCGGTGGCATAGCCCCAGTGGGTTTGGCGATGAGCTCACCAGTTTTGGGGTCAAATTTTCCGGGGGCATGATAGGTGACTTGATGTGCTTCGGCCAAGGGCAACCCTTTGCCTTTTTTAGTCACAACATGTAACACTTTGGGCCCAGAGATGGTTTTTAACTGTGTCAAATGATGAATCAGTTGTGTCGTGTCGTGGCCGTCTATAGGGCCGGTATAATGAAAGCTGAGCGCTTCAAATAAATTGTCTTGATCGTTGATGGCTTCAGGAAGTGCGCGTTTGGTGAGGTATTCTTTAAGGGCGCCAACGCTCGGATCGATGCCAATGGCGTTGTCATTGAGGATGACTAACAAATTGGTTTGCGTCACTCCGGCATGGTTGAGCGCTTCGAAGGCCATGCCGCTGGCTATGGAGGCATCGCCAACGACAGCAATATGCTGACGCTCATGGTGTCCATCAAGTGCACTGGCCAAGGCCATACCTAATGCGGCCGAAATAGCGGTGCTGCTGTGGCCAACACCAAAAGTATCGTAAGGGCTTTCACTGCGTTTGGGAAACCCACTCAGTCCCCCCAATTGGCGATTAGAATGAAAGGCATTTTTGCGTCCCGTTAGGATTTTATGGCCATAAGCCTGATGGCCGACATCCCAGACCAGGAGGTCTTCGGGTGTTTGAAAGACATAGTGAAGGGCAATAGTTAATTCGACAACGCCCAGGCTAGCGCCCAAATGACCTTCTTTTATGGCGATGATATCAATAATGAACTGTCTGATTTCAGACGCTAATTCAGGAAGTTGCTCCAGAGATAACTTGCGCAGATCTGCAGGGGAATCAATATGATCGAGCCAAGAAGAAGTCATGCCTCAAAGATACGTTTATTCGTCTCTGATTATTAAGTAATAGGGGGAATTTGTACCTTTCGTCACCATGATCGATCAGACCCAACGGGACCAGTATTTTATGCAAAAAGCCTTGGCTGAGGCCAAAGAGGCGCTGCGTAAAGGTGAAATTCCTATAGGGGCAGTCGTTGTGGCTAAGGGCCAAATTATAGCCAGGGCGCATAATATGACCGAGGCGCTAAACGATGTCACGGCACACGCCGAAATGCAAGCCATCACTTCAGCCGCCCATTTTATTGGCGGAAAGTACCTCAAAGACTGTACATTATATGTGACCATTGAACCTTGCCAGATGTGTGCGGGCGCTTTATATTGGAGTCAAATCAGCGAGGTGGTCTACGGAGCAAGAGATGAGCAGCGGGGCTGTATCGCTATGGGAACGACCTTACACCCAAAAACAAAATTTACAGGAGGCGTCCATCAGGAGGAGGCGCGCCAACTCATGCTGCGTTTTTTTGAAAAACGGCGAAAAAATTGAGCCATAAAAAAAACCCCTTAAGCTAGGCTTAAGGGGTTCAATTCGGTTTTTGAGTATCTTTAGTCGTGGATAAGACGCACTTGTGCGGCAACCATTCCTTTTCTTCCTTCTTCTTCTACATACTCTACTTTGTCTCCTTCATTAAGGGCTTCCCCATTAAGACCGGTTACATGTACGAAAATGTCTTTTCCGGTATCATCGCAAGTGATGAATCCGTAACCTTTTGATTCGTTGAAAAACTTTACTGTTCCTTCCATTGTAATATAAATAAAATAAATTAATAATGCGCAAAGATAATCTATTTAAACTCCGCTCGACGATTTGTGGATAAAATTTTTATAAAATCATAAAATTAACTTTCTGATTTGTTTTTAAATGCCTTCATTTTTTTTAAATTTTCAGGGGTCAACATATAGTCTTTTACGTCTTTTTTGCGCCACCGATGATAGACAAAAGCAGGCATCCATACAAAGAAGAGCCCTAAAACAGCACTTCCCAAGTATTTTGGCGCAATAACTGGATTCGTGTTTTGAAAATAAAACCCCAGGATGAATAGGGTCATAATGAGGATGAAAATAACATATAAAAAATACTTCATGAGTTTTCAGAAAATTCAATAAGTTGGCGTCGATATACGGTCAATAACTTGGATTTAGACACAAAACCGTAGTATTTACCTTGAGAAACCACTGGAAGGTTCCAAGCACCAGTGTCTTGAAATTTTTGCATCACTTCGGTCATGCGGTCGTCTTCCAAATCTACAATACTCAGTGGATTTATCATCAGATCACGGGCAGTAATTTCTTGATATAGGTCAGTTTGAAACATAACGGGACGCAGGTCATCTAATAAAATAACCCCTTCCAAAACGCCAGAATGAGGGTGTATTACGGGAAAAATATTACGGTTCGACAGGACTATGGCGTCTTTGACAATCGTCCCTAATGACATATCTGGGTGGAGGCAAATAAAGTTTTGTTCGATGACGGTTTTAATTTCCATTAATGTGAGTATGGCATGGTCTTTATCATGGGTAATGAGCTCGCCTTTGCGGCCTAATTCCATGGTATAGACCGAATGTGGGTGAACGTATTTGGTCAAGGCATAGGCGATCGCGGAGGTCAACATCAATGGGATAAATAGGGCATAACCACCCGTGAGTTCTGCAATCAAAAATATAGCGGTCAGTGGCGCATGAAGCACACCAGCCATCAGACCAGCCATGCCGACCATGGTAAAGTTGCTTTCTGAGATCTGTTCGGCACTAAATCCTATAGTCTTTAAAATGAGCGCCACGGTATACCCCATAATACTACCCATAAACAGCGTGGGGGCAAAAATACCACCAACCCCTCCGGCACCAAAAGTCAATGCGCTAGCGATGACTTTGAAAAAAACCAATCCAGCCAAAAGCCCTATAGCCATGTATATGTTGTTGGTGTCGAGCTGAAAAATGTTGTTTTCTAAAGCCAAGGCAGCATTGCCTTGAACCAAACTATTGATGACCTCAAAACCTTCACCATAAAGCGGAGGAATACAATAAACCAGAGCCCCAATACCCAAACCACCAATCAAAAGACGATAATAGGGTGATTGAATGCGCGCAAATTGTTTTTGAATAAATTCGTAGGTGTTGGTAAAATAGATAGAAACCAAACCAGAAACGATCGCTAATATGATATAAAAAGGGATGTGGGACAACTCAAAAGCATCAACGACCTTAAAGGGCAATAAAATTTCGTTGCCAAAAAAGAAGTATGAGGTGATGATTGCGGTGACTGAAGCAAGGAGCAGCGGCACCAACGACACTAAAGTAAGGTCTAGGCTGAAGACTTCGACGGCAAATATGATTGCGGCAATTGGGGCTTTAAAAATCGATGAGAGCGCGCCAGCCGCCGCACAGCCTATGAGCAAAGTTCTGGTGGCCTGATTTAGATGGAGTAGGCGCGCTAAATTTGAACTTATAGCGGCCCCTGTGGCCACAGTAGGCCCTTCTAAACCCACTGAGCCCCCAAAGCCAACTGTAATAGGCGCAGCAATGAGGCTCCCAAACATCTGGAAACGCTTAATGACCCCTTTTTTCTTGGCAATAGCGTAAAGGGTTGAAGGAATACCATGACTGATTTTGTGCCGGAGGATATAGTTTATATAAACATAAACTAAGCCAAGGCCAATAAGAGGAAAGATAAAGTAAAAGGCACTTTGGTAATCCCGAATCAGTCGCCCTTCGAGAAGATCTTGAATGAGGTAGGTTAAGTTTTTGATCAACACGGCCCCTAGCCCCGAGATAAGGCCAACCAGAACACTTAATACAAGAACAAATTGTTTTTGGGTCACATGCTTCATGCGCCAAATCAAAAACCGTGTCAGATAGGATTTTCTATGCGTATCCATAAGTGATCCGCATTAAGTTGGTAAGTCAAGCTTCAAATGAAGTTCACGCAGCTGATGATGATCGATTGGTGCTGGGGCATCGATCATAACATCGCGTCCAGAATTATTTTTTGGAAATGCAATAAAATCACGAATGGTCTCTTGACCACCTAATATGGCGACAAGTCGGTCCAGGCCAAAGGCGATCCCTCCATGGGGTGGCGCACCGTATTGAAAAGCTTCCATAAGAAAACCAAATTGAGCTTGTGCTTCTTCTGGGCTAAACCCGAGGTAGTCAAACATTTTGCTTTGGGTCGCTTTGTCATGGATACGGATAGAGCCTCCACCTATTTCATTGCCGTTCAGGACAAGATCGTAAGCGTTCGCCTTAACGGCTCCCGGATCGGTTTGCAATAATGCCAATTGACCCGGTTTTGGCGCGGTAAATGGGTGGTGCATTGCGTGATAGCGCTGGCTATCTTCATCCCACTCGAGTAATGGGAAATCAACAACCCACAATGGCGCAAATTCGTCGGCATTTCTTAAGCCCAAACGCTCCGCAAGTTCCATACGCAAAGCACTAAGCTGGGGGCGCACTTTATGGGCGTCTCCAGAAAGGATACAGATCAAATCCCCTGCTTTTGCGCCAGTTATTTCGGCCCAAGCGCTCAAATCATCTTCATTATAAAATTTATCTACGGAAGATTTAAAGCTACCATCTTCTTGACAACGGCAGTATACCATGCCCATAGCACCCACTTGGGGTCTTTTGACCCAATCGATGAGCTGATCGATTTCTTTTCTCGAAAAGGCATTGCCTGCGGGTACTGCGATCCCAACGACCAATTCCGCGTCGTTAAAGACCTTAAAATCTTTGTGTTGGGCCTGCGCGTTTAGTGTGCCGAATTCCATACCAAACCGAATATCTGGTTTGTCATTACCATAACGCTCCATAGCGTGGTCATAGGTCATGCGCGGAAATTCAGCAATGTTGACACCTCTAATTTCTTGGAGTAAATGACGGGTGAGGCCTTCAAAAGTTTGTAAAATATCTTCTTGAGTGACAAATGCCATTTCACAATCGATTTGTGTGAATTCTGGCTGTCGGTCGGCACGAAGATCCTCGTCACGAAAACATTTAACGATTTGAAAATACTTGTCCATGCCTCCAACCATAAGGAGTTGCTTGAAAGTCTGTGGCGATTGGGGTAAGGCATAAAATTGACCTTCATTCATGCGGCTAGGCACGACAAAGTCACGCGCCCCTTCGGGGGTTGACTTAATGAGATAGGGCGTTTCGACCTCTACGAACTCCAGTCCAGACAAATAATTTCTCACAGCCATACTGACCTTATGCCTGAAAATAAGATTATCACGAACAGGTTTGCGTCGGATATCTAGATAACGGTATTTCATGCGCAAATCTTCACCGCCATCGGTTTGGTCTTCTATGGTGAAGGGCGGAGTGAGGGCACTATTGAGTATGGTTAAGGTCGCGACCAAAATCTCGATATCACCTGTCGGGAGTTGCGGGTTTTTAGATTCACGCTCAATGACGAGTCCTTCTACTTGGATGACAAATTCACGTCCAAGTTTACTGGCTACTTCCATGGATTGGGCAGTGCTGCGGTCCGCATCAAACATGAGTTGCGTGACGCCATAACGGTCACGAAGATCGACCCAAATCATAAATCCTTTATTGCGAATTTTTTGCACCCAACCAGAAAGGACGACCTTTTGGTTGACGTGATTTAGGCGTAAATCGCCGTTGTTATGGGTTCTGTACATAGTAGTGACGTAAGCGGCAAAGTTAATAAGAACCAGCCTATTGACATATTTTTTTTAAGGCATAAATAGACCGAGTTTAAGGTTTTAAGTCCTTGCTCGTATGCGGCCTATTTAAGACCAAGACTAAAACAACCTTTTTAGACGGCCTTTGAACTGATGGATCATGAAATAGAGCACCGGAACGATGATCAGGGTCAAAAAGGTGGCAGCAAGCAAACCATAGATAACGGCCCAGGCCAGTGGTCCCCAAAAGATCACATTATCTCCTCCAAAGTAAATATGAGGGTTAAAGTCCGTAAAGAGCGAGAAGAAATCCATATTGAATCCTATCGCTAATGGAATTAAGCCCAGTACCGTGGTGATGGCGGTAAGTAAAACCGGCCGCAAACGCGCTTTTCCCGCCTGAATAATGAGTCCTTGGAAGTCTTTTGTCGGGATGGTTTGCATGTCGTCAAGGTCATGATCTGCCATATATCGATCAACTAAAAGCTGGGTGTAGTCCAGCAAAACGACCCCGTTATTGACTACGATTCCAGCCAGGGAAATGATCCCCACCATGGTCATCATGATCACAAATGAGGCGCCTGTAATCAAAATACCACCAAACACCCCAATGAAGCTCAAGAATATTGCCAGCATGATAATGGTAGGTTTAGAAATAGAATTGAACTGAAAGATCAATAAGAACATGATGAGTCCAAGCCCGGTGAAAAAGGCACCCATCAAAAAGGACATTTGTTTGTTCTGTTCTTCGATCTGCCCCGTATAGTCGATAGAGACCCCATCGGGCAACGCGGCAAAATTTGCCATTTCTGCCTGAATTTGACTGACGATTGCACCGGCATCGGTATAGCCGGGAACAAGTGCCGAATATACGGTGACCACACGTTTGCCATCACGGTGTTTGACCGCGCTAAACGATGAGGTATTCTTGCGACTGGTCACCGCGGACAACGGAATTTCTTTTAAGCTGCCAGTGGCTTGATCGCGAAAGGTGATGTTTTGATCAAATAAGGCGCTTTTGTCCTCGCGCTGATCCGCATTAAAACGGACATTAATGTCATAATCTTCACCATCTTGCTTATAAACCCCTGCCTTTTCTCCAAAAATAGACCGGCGCAGTTGCCGACCAACTTGGCCTGCCGCGACCCCAAGAGCCCCCGCTTTTTCTCGGTCCACATAGATTTCCATAGCGGGCTTGCCTTTGTTGACATCAATTTTAAGTTCATCGATTCCGGCAATGTTGCGCGCGTTGATGTAGTTGCGCATAATCTCCGCCGTTTGAATCAATTGGTCGTAATCATCGCCTTCAATTTCGATATTAATGGGATAGCCTGCTGGGGGACCCGTTGGATCCTTTTCTACAGAAATAGCGACACCTGGGTATTTGCCTTTCAAGCGTTCCTGGATGCGCTTACGCAAGACTTCAGTATCTTGTCCCTTGCGGTATTTAAACTCATGCATGGTAGCGGTAATTTTTCCGCGATGGGGCATTTCTGCCGCACTACCGCCATCGGTTTGCGGATTTCCAGCACCCTCACCTACTTGCGACACGGCAGCCTCAACCAAGAAGTTGGTCTGCTGATCAAAGAAAGCCGGATCATTGAGCAATGTGTAAACTTGGTTTTCAATGGCCAAAGTCATGGCGTTAGTTTTTTCAATATCGGTCCCTTGCGGGTACTCTATGTATATGACAATCTGATTGGGCGTATTGTCGGGGAAAAATTCCACACTGGTGCGTTGGCTGCCAATCGAGGCGCCGAATAGGCCAAAAACAACAAACAATAGGAGTAATGTTGTACTGAAAAACACGATGGGTTTCCAGCCTGAAAGGGCAAAGCTTAGAAGACGCTTATAGCGTTCTTCCAACCAAGGGAGCGCGCTCCTTTGAAAAGTGTTCGCCCATTGCTTGATGACGTACTTATAAGACCAAAGCAATCCTAAAACAAACAATAATAGCGTCCCGAGGCCACGCATACGACCGCCAAAAAACAGAATCAAAAGCCCAAGACTTCCGACAATGAGGGTAAGGCGAATCAGGCGCTTACGCGAAATGATGCGATTGTCGATTTCCATAAACTGCGAGACGAGCATCGAATTCATGAATATGGCTACAAATAGCGAAGAGCCTAAAACCACGGATAGGGTGATGGGAAAAAAGATCATGAATTCACCCATGACACCAGGCCATAGCCCTAAGGGGATGAAAGCGGCCACGGTCGTGAGCGTCGAAATAATGATGGGGTAGGCGATTTCGCTAATCCCTTTTTTGGCTGCTTTGACCCGAGAAAGACCTTCTTCCTCCATGAGACGGTAGACATTTTCAACGACCACAATACCATTGTCCACCAACATTCCCAGACCCATAATAAGTCCGAATAAGATCATGGTATTCATGGTATATCCCAACAATTGCAGGATCATAAAACTCATAAACATCGACATCGGAATCGCAAATCCGACAAAAAGGGCGTTGCGAAAGCCTAAGAAAAAAGTAAGTACGGTGACCACCAAGATCACCCCAAAAATAATATTGTTGACCAGATCATCGACCTGGTTGATGGTTTTGGCAGATTGGTCATTGGCGATGGTGATCTCGAGATCTTGAGGAAACACGTTGGCTTTGGCCTCTTTAATTATGGCTTCTACCTTCTGGGCCGCTTCGACCATGTTTTTGCCCGTCCGTTTTTTGACATCGAGCATCACGACATTGGCACCAAATTCTCGAGCAAACGTTGTGGTTTCCTTTTCTTTAAAATCAATTGCAGCGATATCTTTAAGATAAACCGTTCCCCCTTGGGTCTTGACGACAAATTCATCGAGTTGTTCGGGTTGTTCTATTTCACCAATAATCCTGAGGGTACGGCGCTGGCCACTTGAAATCATATTTCCCGCAGAAAGGGTCATATTCCCATTGCGAATCGCATTCAGGATATCATCAAAACTGACCTTAGCGGCCATCATTTTGTAAATATCTACGGCAATCTCTATTTCGCGGTCTTGTGCACCACGGATGTCTACCTTTTTGATTTCGGGGAGATCCTCAATAGCATCTTCGAGGTATTCTGCAAACTCCTTGAGTTTCTGGGTGGGGTAATCCCCTTTGATATTGATATTGCTGATCGGTGCTTCTTCAGAAAAATTCAAGTCAAAGACATTGGGCTCTACTTTAGCCCCATTGAATGTGGGCCAGTCTTCACTACTTTTTTCACTATCGACTTCATCTTTTACCCTTTGTTTGGCCGCTTCTACAGCGATGGATTCGTCAAATTCGACGGTAATGATGCCATAGTCTTCTTGTGAGGTCGAAACGATTTCAACAACATTACTCAGGTTTTTCATGCGGTCCTCTAAGGGATCCACAATAAGCCGTTCGATGTCTTCGGCCGTGTTGCCAGGATATGGCGTGCTGATGTAGATTTTGGTTTCCTTGATTTCTGGAAACGTTTCTCGGGGCATATTATAGTAGGCCTTTCCGCCCAAGAGCAAAATCATTCCAATCAGAACATAAATAATGGTTTTGTGGTCAATCGCCCATGAGGCGAGCCCAAATTCCTTATCCAGTTTTTTTTTGCTTTTGTTGGTCCCTTTACTCATTGCCTACAGTTTTTAAAATAGTTACCGCTTGTTGGTCTTTTACACTGCGGGCACCTTCTTCGATAATGGTGTCTCCTGCATTGATGCCGGTCAGAATCTCGACATCATCGCCTTGCGTTTTACCCGTGGAGACAATGCGGCGTTCTGCAATAGTGAGTGCGCGGTCTTGGTCCATTTTGGCGACATAAACATATTGCTGTCCTTCGGCATTTTCGGATAAAATACCTTGAGGGATCAATAAGGCCTCTGGGCTAGAGTAGTCGTTTATTTTGATCTGTGCCGTAAGGTTGGGTTTGATTTGCTGGCCGGCATTGGGCAGATCGATCTCTATTTTGAAAGTACGGTTGTCGGGTTTGATGTAGCGACTTACCTCACGAATGACGGTCCGAAATTCTTTGTCCAGTATCGGGAAATATACCGTGACTTTTTTGCCAATAGTGACTTCCTTGAGGTAGCTTTCAGGGACTTCGGCCTGGAGATACATATGGTCTAGGTTGACCAATCGAAACACGCCATTCATGCCGGCAGAAACCACCGTGCCCGCTTCGGCAAATACGGCATCAATGGTTCCAGAGAAGGGCGCTTTAATCTGGGTCTTGGCCAGCTGAGCTTCGACCTGGGCCACAAGATTTTGTTGTGATTCGTATTGGGCTTTGGCCTGCAAGAACTGCATTTCACTGCCAATTTTTTCGGACCACAATCGTTCTTGTCGATCAAAAGTGGTTTGGGCCAGACGTGCCTGTACTTTGAGCTGGGCCAATTGCTGGGCCAAGCCATTGTCATCGATGGTTGCCAAAACATCACCCTTGGTGACGGCATCACCGACACCGACATGAAGCGTTTTGAGTAGTCCTGGGAATTCAGGATAAAGCACCACATTTTGTTTGGTGGCGACATCGCCCTGAACTTCTAAGTAATGTTCAAAATTTTGTGGAACAACGGTAAAGGCCGTTACCAAAGAAAATTTTTCGTTGTTGTCAATCATGCGTATGGCATCATCAACTTCTTGCAACGCAGTGTTTACCGCTTGTTGTTGGTGCACAACTTCGGCCCGTTTGGCGCGAAGCCCTTCGAGATCTTGATCATTTTTGAGGTCTTGGGTCGACTTTTCCTTTTCAGAACAGGCCGAAAAGATCAGGAGCAAAGAAAGGATGTAGGTAAAACGTTTCATAGACAAAGGATTATTTTTTGTTTGATAGGGTCTTGGATAAAAAGGTGTCGCGCAGTGTTTTGGCATTGACCAGGGCCAAAAGCGACTGGTAATAAGCCTGCTGTGCCTGATACAATTGAGCGTTTGCCTGATGCTGTTCGAAACTACTGGCCAAACCTTCATTGAATTTGATCTGATTTTTTTGCGCAATACGTTCTGCTAATACAAGGCTTTTTTCGGCGTTTTTGAAAGTATCTTGATTCAAGGCATAGGCGCTTTCAGCGGCATTAAATGCCATAATAATGGACTGCTTTGATTGGATGAAATCAGTCTGTGCTTGTTCATAGGCGATTTTGGCTTGCAGGCTTCTTGCGCCGCGCAGCCCACTGCTAAACAAGGGAAGTTTAATGCGCAAGCCCAACATTGAGGATTGGAACCAAGGCTCAGAGGCCTCGGTAAAAGAAAAGTCGCTGCGGAAGGCTTGCGTACTGTAATTCATAAAGGCCGAGACCGAAGGCAAAGCTCGGCTGCGCTCCAGGAGCCATTCCAATTGACGTTGGGTGGTAAAGTTTTCGGCAATTTTATAATCGATGTATTGTTCCAATTCAAATTGCGGCAAGGATTGGCTTTGTGCTTCAGCGCTCAGAACGATGGCCTCTAGAGGGTCTGTAAGGGTGAGCGAAGCATCCAAGGCCAGCCCTAATGAGGCCTTAAGCATATCGCGCGCAATACGCTGACTCCGCGAGGCATTTTTGCGGTAACTATCTACCTCCAACAAGGTGATTTCGAGTTGTTCGAGTTGTTCTTGCTCTGCCATTCCATTGGCATAAACAATCTTAAGTTCGTTTAAGGCGGCTTCTAAGGTCGCTTGGTTGTTTTCAAAAACAGCGACTAGGGCATCCATAGTCAGTACGCTGACGTAGGCATTGACCACACTTTTTTCCACCTCGGTTTGCGTCTTTTCTAAGGCGTTTTTTGAGAAGTCCAAAAAGGTTTTTGCCGCTTTCAACCCTACTAAATAACTACCGTCAAAAATCAACTGATCCAGTGTGGCTTGAGCCGTTGCATTTTGTTCTGTGCCAAAAACAACGGGGGTATAGGTGCCGGGAGCGCCGCCAGTAATTTCTCCTGGGATGAGGGTTACGGGTTGCTTGAGGTTGTTGTTGTAGTTGATTGACCCATTAATTTGGGGCAATCCTGTCGCGGTAGTTTCCCATTTTTTCTTGATGGCAATAGCAATATCGCGTCGGGCATTCAGTGCGGCGTAGCTGCTGTCTTTGGCAAAAGAAACGGCTTGATCCAGGCTGAATTCATAAGATTGGGCATGGCCATTGGTCGTGCCTACAAAAAGTAAAAACAGAATTATGGTGATGATTTTGTTCATGGCGTGTTTTCGTGCATCAATTGTTTTAAGCGATCTAGACCTTTTTGGGTCACAATACCACGCAAGTGGTAGGCCAAAAAGGACTCAACCAAATGGGTTTTGGGGAAGTCTGTAAGCGGAAAAATGCGGTCGTCTACAATGCCCGTCATGCCGACAAAGTAGATGCGGGCAACAAAATCTATATTGAGGTCATCTCGGTAGAGTCCAAGCTCCATGCCGCGACGGACATTTTGGACCGTAATGCTGTTGAGTCGCTCAAATTTTTTGACTTGAAATTTTTCGAAGATCTCAGGGTAATATTTTTGCAGTTGAAATTGCGGCGATACGCGTTCGTTTTTGAGTTGAATCGAGACGAATTTTTTGATGGCGTATAGCTCTTCTATAGGATTGAGTTCTTGAGCGCAAATTTCGTTAATGCCTTTGGACACCTTATCAAAAAGGGAATTAACCACTTCGGAAACCAAACTCGATTTATTATTGTAGCTCGCGTAAATGGTTTTTTTGGACATGGACAATTCTCGGGCGATATCATCCATTGTCACGCTTTTGACCCCAAGGGTCAAAAACAGGTCAGTCGCTTTTTGTACAATCTTACATTTCACAGGGCGCAAAAGTAATTAGAAAACTTTGAATACAAAAAAAGTTTCCGAGGTTTACTTACAATAAGTTTGAAATAGGCCAGGGTTTGGTAGGAGGTTTTTAGGTTATCACTTATTTTAGCCAAAAATTGACCGATGAAGGAATTGATTTTTTATAAAGCGGCATTGGAGAGCGCTATGGAAAACCATCAGTGGCCCCATGATCCGCAGCAGCTCTATAGCCCCATTGCCTACATTTTGGGTATCGGGGGGAAACGCTTACGTCCTGTTTTGACGCTCATGACCTGCGATTGTTTTGGAGGGGCGCATCAAGACGCTATGCCTGCGGCCTTGGCGGTAGAGCTTTTTCATAATTTTTCATTGATTCATGATGACATCATGGACCAAGCGCCTTTGCGCCGGGGCCAGATGACCGTGCATCATAAATGGGATCTTAATACCGGAATTCTTTCTGGAGATGCGCTATTGATTTTGGCTTATCAGCATTTTGAAGCCTATGCGCCTCATGTGTTCATGGACTTGGCTAGGCTATTCAGTAAAACGGCTTTGGAGGTTTGTGAAGGCCAACAGTACGATATGGATTTTGAGACCAGGGCTGAGGTGGCTTTAGATCAATATCTAAAGATGATCGAATACAAAACAGCCGTCTTGGTTGGCGCGGCCATGAAGATGGGGGCTATTGTCGCGGGAGCTTCTGACCAAGCGCAGCAAAGGATTTATGATTTTGGTCTCTCACTAGGGATGGCCTTTCAACTACAAGATGATTATTTGGATGCTTTTGGGGATCCCAAGCACTTTGGCAAACAGGCCGGCGGGGACATCCTTAGCGGAAAGAAAACGTATCTTTATTTGGCGGCGTTTTCCGCGGCATCTGCCGATCAACGAACTGAATTGCTCGATCTTTTTCAAAATAAAACCTTGGCTAATGATACAAAAATTAGTCGGGTTCTTGACTTATTTGAGGCCACAGGAGCCCCTATTCAGGCCCAAAGAGCGATCAAACATTATACCCATGAGGCTTTTCAGCAACTCGACGCCATTGAGATGGCCCCGACCTACAAGGAGCAACTGCGCGTTTTTGGGACTGCACTGATGGATCGCACGGTTTAAACCGCTGTAATTCGGACACTTTAATGCATTATTTTGACAAGATAATTATGCAGAATCCCTTCATGTATTTTCTTGATTTGTTGTATTTTTGTGATGTTAAATTATAACAACAGCAGGATTTCCAAACTATGGATCGATTTTCATTTCTCAACGCGGTTCACCCATCATTCATAGCCGAGCTTTATGACAAATACCTGCAATCCCCTGATCATATTGAGCCGAGCTGGCGTGCTTTTTTTCAAGGCTTCGATTTTGCCCTAGAACATGGTTCGCTCGAAGCATTGGGCATTGAAGGCGATTCAGGCCTGAACCCTCAAGTTTTAAAAGAATTTAGCGTTATTAAACTCATTGATGCTTACCGTTCGCGCGGGCATTTATTTACCAAGACAAATCCTGTGCGCGAGCGCCGCAAGTATCTGCCAACGCTAGCACTCGAACATTTTGGCCTTTCTGCCGAAGATTTGAACACAGAATTTGAAGCGGGCTCTATCCTTGGCTTAGGCAAAGTCACCCTCGGCAGCATTTGTCACCATTTGGATCAAATTTATTGCGACGCCATTGGTATCGAATACATGTATATCCGAAACCCTGAGGAGATTCAGTGGATTCAAAATTGGCTCAATGTCAATGACAATCATCCAAAATTTTCGCCAGAACAAAAAAAACATATCCTGCACAAGCTTAATCAAGCCATTTCTTTTGAGAGCTTTTTGCATTCCAAATACGTGGGGCAAAAACGCTTCTCCATTGAGGGGGTAGACGCCCTAATTCCTGGTTTAGACACGTTAATCGAACAAGGCGCAGAAATGGGGGTCGAACAATTTGTGGTGGGGATGGCCCATCGCGGACGATTGAACGTCTTGGCCAATATATTTGGCAAATCACCTGAAGCTATTTTTAGCGAATTTGACAGCAAAGAATACGAAGAAGATGACTTGTTCGATGGGGATGTGAAATACCACATGGGCTGGACCAGCTTTCGCGAAACCAATTCTGGCAAAAAAATCCGCATGGATTTGGCACCCAACCCGTCGCACTTAGAAGCAGTGGACGCTGTAGTCGAAGGGATCGCTAGGGCAAAAATTGATCAAGTCCTTGGGGGTGATGACAAAAAAATTCTCCCCATATTGATTCATGGTGATGCAGCGATTGCTGGCCAAGGAGTCGTTTATGAAGTGATTCAGATGGCCCAACTCGACGGCTACAAAACCGGAGGGACCATTCATATCGTGGCCAATAACCAAGTCGGGTTCACGACCAATTATCTCGATGGGCGTTCATCGATTTATTGTACTGACATCGGAAAAGTGACTTTATCCCCTGTGCTACACGTCAATGCAGATAATGCCGAAGCCGTTTGTCACGCGTTTAAATTTGCCCTAGATTTTAGAATGCGTTATGGACGTGATGTCTTTATTGATGTCTTAGGTTACCGTAAATACGGACACAACGAAGGCGACGAACCACGCTTTACCCAACCGACCTTATATAAGGCGATTGCCAAACAAAAACCCCCTCGCGATCTTTATGCCGCGCAATTGATCCATGAAGGAGTCATTGGCGCCGATCACGTTGTGGCCATAGAACAGCTATACAAGCAGTCTTTGGAGGACAATCTCATTGCCTCGCGTCAAAAAGACAAAACGGTGATCACCGAAATTTTAGCTGATGATTGGAAGGAATATGTTTTGGGAGAGGCCGAAGATATTTTGCGCCCTGCCGACACCAAATTTCCTTTAGAAGTACTGGACAAGCTGGCTGAAGGCATCACCCAATTGCCCAAGGACCGGGTCTTTATCAAAAAAATAGAGCGGATTATTAAAGACCGCCATAGTCGCTATTTTGAGACCAACAATTTGGATTGGGCTATGGGCGAATTATTGGCCTATGCAAGCTTGATGGCCGAGGGATTTAATGTCCGAATCTCAGGTCAAGATGTCGAGCGCGGCACTTTCTCTCATCGTCATGCGATCACTAAAACCGAAGATGACGCTGAGGAAATTAATTTACACAATAGATTAGGGCTCGAAGGCAAAATGTCCATATACAATTCCTTATTGTCCGAATATGCTGTCGTGGGATTTGACTATGGCTATGCCATGGCAGCCCCAAAGACCTTAACCATATGGGAGGCTCAGTTTGGTGACTTTTCAAACGGGGCGCAAATCATGTTGGATCAATATATTTCTGCGGCTGAAAGCAAGTGGAAAATTCAAAATGGACTCGTGATGCTTTTGCCTCATGGCTATGAAGGCCAGGGCTCCGAACACTCAAGCGCCCGAATGGAGCGCTATCTGCAGTTATGTTCCCGACACAATATGATTGTGGCCGATGTGACCACACCAGCGAATCTTTTCCATCTGTTACGCCGACAACTCAAATGGAATTTTAGAAAACCATTGATTGTATTTACGCCCAAAAGTTTACTGCGTCACCCTCTGGTGGTTTCGTCCAAAGAAGAATTAGCCCATGGTCAATTTATGCCCGTAATGGATGATGGTCAGGTCGATAAATCGAAGGTGACTTCTGTTGTTTTTTGCACCGGAAAATTTTATTACGATTTACTCGAGCGTCGCAGCGAAAATGGGCGCAACGATGTGGCCCTTGTGCGCCTGGAGCAATTGTTCCCATTACCCCAGAAAGAAATTAACGAAGTCATTGCACAATACCCTAAGGCTACAGAATATGTCTGGGCCCAAGAAGAGCCTGCGAACATGGGCGCATGGGGCTTTATGCTGATGAATTTCACTCAAGTGAGTCTGCGTTTGGCCTCACGAAAAGTGCACAGTTCGCCAGCAGCAGGAAGCAGCGCACGCTCCAAGGCGCGCCACAAAAAAGTGTTAGACAGTGTGTTTGATGGACCAACCGCACCCTAAGAATATAGAGTTATGCTAGAAATGAAAGTACCCTCACCCGGGGAATCGATTACCGAAGTAGAAATAGCCCAGTGGCTCGTCGCTGATGGCGATTATGTCGAAAAGGATCAAGCTATTGCCGAAGTCGATAGCGACAAGGCAACCCTAGAACTACCGGCTGAAGCCAGCGGGATCATTAGCTTCAAAGCTGAAGAAGGTGATGCGGTTGCTGTGGGGCAGGTGGTCTGCCTCATTGATACAGATGCCCCGCGGCCCGATGGAACTGCTACTCAAGAAGCTAAAGCGGCGCCAATAGCTGCTGCTGCGCCAAGACCAACAACCTCTGCGCCATCTTATGCTGCTGGAACGCCTTCTCCTGCGGCCAAAAAAATGATGGATGAGCGAGGATTGACCAGTACTGACGTCCAAGGCACCGGACGCGGTGGTCGTATTCTCAAAGAAGATGTGGTCAAAGGACCGCCATCTATGGGAAGTGCTCAAGACCAAGACCGTGGATCATCACGACAAAAATTATCTATGCTGCGGCGTAAAGTTGCGGAAAGACTCGTTGCAGCTAAGAACCAAACAGCGATGCTGACCACGTTCAACGAAGTGGATATGAGTGCTATTTTCGCCTTGCGTTCGGCGCACAAAGACAGCTTTAAGGCCAAGCATGAAGTAGGTCTAGGGTTTATGTCTTTTTTCACTTTGGCGGTAGTCCGTGCTTTAGAGCTTTATCCTGATGTTAATTCTATGATCGATGGTGATTATAAAATCACTTACGATTACAAAGATATTTCGGTTGCGGTATCTGGCCCTAAGGGGCTTATGGTACCCGTAATTCGGCATGCAGAAAACCTCACATTTAGAGGGGTTGAATCAGAGATTAAGCGTCTGGCCATAAGAGCCCGTGATGGACAGATCACGGTAGACGAGATGACCGGCGGAACTTTTACTATTTCTAATGGAGGGGTCTTTGGCAGTATGTTATCGACACCGATCATCAACCCTCCTCAAGCGGGGATTCTCGGTATGCACAACATTGTGGAGCGCCCGGTAGTCAAAAACGGAGAAATCGTTGTGGCCCCGATCATGTATGTGGCATTGAGTTATGACCACCGCATTATAGATGGACGCGAATCCGTGGGCTTCCTGGTAGCGGTAAAAGAAGCATTAGAAAACCCTGTCGACTTATTGATGGACGGAGACATCAACAAGGCTTTGGAATTATAATTTTTGAGGCTCCTCTAAGACCTTATAGAGGTTGACGCTGAGCAAATTTATATAAATGTATGCTCACCGACACGCACACCCATTTATACAGTGAGGCTTTTGACCAGGATCGAGACCAGGTTATGTCTCGGGCATTGGCCCAAGGCGTGGATCGGTTTTTTATCCCGGCCATCGATTCCCAGACCACGCAAGCCATGTACGAATTGGAGCGGACCTACCCCAGTCACGTTTCGTTAATGATGGGCCTGCACCCAACATCTGTTAAGGATGATTTTGAAGCAGAATTGGCCCATGTGGCAGCGGAATTAGCCTCGCGCTCCTTTTGCGCTGTGGGAGAAATTGGCATTGATTTGTATTGGGACAAAAGCACATTGGCCTACCAGCAAGAGGCTTTTCGCCGTCAGATTCAATGGGCAAAAGACTATAATTTGCCGATAGTGATCCATTGCCGTGATGCTTTTGACGAAATATTTGCGATCTTAGAGACCGAATCAGGGCCTGAATTGCGCGGCATTTTCCATTGTTTTACCGGAACCATAGCGCAGGCAAAGAGAGCGATAGAATACAATATGCTTTTAGGTATCGGTGGTGTGGTGACCTTCAAAAATGGTAAAATTGATCAGTTTTTGAACGAAATTCCGCTGTCACAGATTGTTTTGGAAACGGACAGCCCGTATTTGGCCCCTGCGCCCCATCGAGGCAAACGCAACGAAAGCAGTTACCTTGCCTTGATCGCACAGCGCGTGGCCGAAGTTTACGGTTGTCCTGTGGAAGAGATTGCCGCGGCTACTTCGCGTAATGCAAAAAACCTATTTGAATGATGAATGTGCCCAAAATCTTACTCATATATACCGGTGGAACCATCGGCATGATCCGCGATTTTAATTCAGGAACATTGCGGTCATTTAATTTTGATGAATTGCTCAAGCACATTCCCGAGCTCAACCTTTTGGACTGCGCCATTGACACCAAAAGTCTCGACGCACCGATCGATAGTTCTAATATGACCCCAGCGGTATGGGTGTTATTGGCCCAGCTCGTAAATGAAAACTACGACCAATTTGACGGATTTGTGATTTTGCACGGCAGTGATACCATGTCCTACAGCGCATCTGCCCTTAGTTTTATGCTCGAGGGCTTGTCCAAGCCTGTTATTTTTACGGGGTCACAATTGCCCATTGGTGATCTGCGTACTGATGCCAAAGAAAACCTTATTACCGCCATACAGATAGCGGCGATGCGGGAAGCAGACCAAATGCTCGTGCAAGAAGTCTGTGTGTACTTTGAATATAAGTTGTACCGTGGAAACCGCACGACAAAAATCAATGCTGAGCATTTTCAGGCCTTCGCCTCCTTTAATTATCCACCACTAGCCGAGAGCGGCGTTCACCTTACCGTGAATAAGCAATTGCTGCACCGGTCCGAGCAAAAGTCTTTGCGGGTACAAACAAATATGACCGCCCCCATTGCGCTGATTAAATTATTCCCTGGACTGACTCCAGAGGTCTTTGGGCACATGCTTCAAGCCCCTGGCGTGGCAGGAGTCGTGCTAGAAACTTTTGGAAGCGGTAATGTTCCCAATACCCCATGGCTCATTGCGGCGCTTAAGGCCGTTATTGATAAAGGTATCCCCGTAGTGAGTGTGACCCAGTGTTCTGGAGGTAGTGTTAAAATGGGTATGTACGAAACCAGTGAGGACCTAGAGGCCATTGGCATCATCTCTGGTCATGACATCACCACAGAAGCGGCATTAGCCAAGATGTTATTTCTCCTGGGAGAGCACAAGCAGGGAGCCGAATTCAAAGAGGCTTTCGAAAAGCCCATGCGCGGTGAAATCACTAAAATTTAGTCCCGAAATATTTCAGTACCACCGTTTTTTTTTGTTATTTGCCGCCCCGTTCGTGAGAGCGATTTAGAGAGGTGGCCGAGTGGTCGAAGGCGCACGCCTGGAAAGTGTGTATACGCCAAAAGCGTATCGAGGGTTCGAATCCCTTCCTCTCTGCGAATGACCCTTAGGTATGCGTGCCAGGAGTTGTAAAAAAACTTTTTCTTCTATTGATTTCTATAACAGTAGAGATGCAATGGTATTAAAAGGAGACCACCTATGTATCGTTCATCAGCAGCCATTTTATCATGATTAAAGGCCGCAATTGCCCGTAAGCTTATTTTGGCCCCCTTTGGCGGTGTTGCTTTAAAGGTTAAAACACATGAAATGGTCCGCTTAATGGGATTGCGTCCGTGTAGATCTAATAATTGTTTTGATAGGGCCATCACGCCTAAGTTCTGATCCCGAGAAACATAGTGATGACAACGAAATTCTGTGACAAAGACGCGGTAGATATTCTTGCAGATAAACTAAATAATTTTATATCTTTAGAACCTTAAATTAATAACTAATCATCAAACTTTTAAGTCGATAGCAATGAAAAAACTATTTTCTATTTTCGCAATTGCCGCTATGGTTTTTGTCGGTACAACAAACATGCAAGCTGCTCCAGCTAACGCACTTTCTACAAGCCTTTCAACGGCTTCTGCATTGAGCGCTACGGTCAATGCTCAGGAGGCTGAAGCCCCTGCAGCAGATAAAAGCTTCCACCAAGAATTAAAACAACGTTTTATTGAAGGTGGTCCAGGATTCATGGGAATCGTTTTATTGTGTTTAATTTTAGGATTGGCAATTGCCATCGAACGCATCATTTACCTTAATTTATCGACCACCAACACGGCTAAATTAGCTTCTAGTGTTGAGGAAGCACTTAAAAACGGTGGCGTTGCTGCAGCAAAAGAAGTTTGTCGTGAGACTAAAGGACCTGTAGCTTCTATTTACTACCAAGGTTTGGACCGTGCTGAAGAAAGTATTGACGCCGCAGAAAAAGCAGTTGTTGCTTACGGTGGTGTTCAAATGGGTCAATTAGAGAAAAACGTATCTTGGATTTCATTATTTATCGCCTTGGCGCCAATGCTTGGTTTCATGGGTACGGTAATTGGTATGATCCAAGCTTTTGATAAAATCCAGGCGGCAGGGGATATGAACCCATCATTGGTTGCTGGAGGTATTAAGGTAGCTCTTTTGACGACTGTTTTTGGATTGGTCGTAGCGATTATTCTTCAGATCTTCTATAACTATATTGTCTCTAAAATCGATAGTATCGTCAACAACATGGAAGACGCGTCAATTACATTGATCGACATATTGGTTGATTACAAAAACAAAAAATAATTTAAAAAACCGTTCAAATGGGTTTATATAAAATTTTCAAAATAGTAGCGATGCTTCTGGGATTCGCGGGACTTATATTTTGGTTCCTGCTGATTTCCAAAGGAGATGATGCTGTTAAGGCAACTGGAGCCGGTGTAGCACCCTTGCTGTACATAGCCTATGTGATTATGGCCATCGTGTTAGGCTTGGTTACCGTATTTGTCTTAAAAGGAGTAATGTCTGGTGACGTCAAAAAGACATTGATATCTGTTGGGGCTTTCTTAGCCGTTTTGCTCATATCTTATGTGATGGCTTCCGGCAGCATAGAAGGCTTGACTCCAGCGGACAAGTCAGAGGTTACGGAAAGCACCTCTAAGTGGGTAGGAACCGGATTAATTGCCTTTTATATTTTAGCGGTTGTCGCGGTAACGACAATGGCGTTTAGCGGAGTCAAAAAAGTAATAACAAAGTAATATGGGACGAAGAGCCACCCCTGAAGTAAATGCTGGGTCTATGGCAGATATTGCCTTCCTTTTGTTGATCTTTTTTTTGGTCACAACGACTATTGAAAAGGACAAAGGAATTGCACGTCAATTGCCCCCACCGATTGAAGAAGAGTTGGATGTCATCATCAAGCAGAAAAACTTGTTTGTTGTTAATGTGAACAAGGACGATCGATTATTGGTAGAGGACGAACTAATGGAGCTAAGTGATTTGCGTCAAGCAGCTATCGACTTTCTTGACAACGGCGGTGCTCCTGCTGGCTCTCCTGATTTTTGTAATTACTGTAAAGGTGACCATAGGCCAGATTCATCAGATAATCCTCAAAAAGCTGTTATTTCGGTCCAAAATGATCGATTGACTTCGTACAAGATGTATATCTCGGTTCAGAATGAATTGGTGGCCGCATACAATACCCTTAGGAATCGTGAATCACAACGTTTGTTTGGCTGGGATTATACCGACTTGAAAAAGGGGATTGACGACGGGCAAATCACAGGGGATCGCAAAAATATCATCCAAGATAAGCTCAAAGAGATTCAAGATTTAATTCCATTAAAACTTTCTGAGGCAGAGCCAAAGAAATCTGGAAAATAAAAGAGACACGTCATGTCAAAATTTAAAAAGAAAAAAAGTGGTGAATTGCCGGCGATTTCAACGGCGTCACTTCCTGATATTGTGTTCATGCTGCTGTTCTTTTTTATGGTAGTGACGGTATTGCGTGACAGTAATTTACTCGTGATGCAACGCCTTCCAAAAGGGGATCAAGTAGAGAAACTACAGAAAGACCGTTCTGTATTTATCTTTGCCGGAAAACCAGGACCAGGCTATGAGAAATATGGTAAGGAAGCAAAAATTCAAATTGGGGATAAGTATATGGACGTTTCCAATGTCAAATTTGCCTTGGAAGAATTCCGACGTAAGTTACGCCCAGAGCTTCAGGACAAAATCATGATTGCTTTGAAGGTGGATGGCGAGACCAATACCGGTCTTGTGTCCGATATCAAACAAGAGTTGCGGGAACAAAACTTATTGAAGTTAATTTACATCACCACTCCCGGAAACGAGTTGGACAACTAGATACGACAAGGGCCCATTGTGTGGTTGAGTAATGAATTAAAAAAGCCTCTGTTGAGGCTTTTTTTTATAGCTTTACCTGACAAATGATATTGATTCATGAAATTAAGATGCCCCAAATCCATATTGATCCCAATAGCTTTCCTGATGGGCTGGAGTGGTATAGCTCAGTCTGAAGCGCCATCTCATGGCGGATTGGACCAGGAGTCGTATCGGGAAGATCAGTTTTATATTGGGCTCAACTATAATGTACTGAGTAATGTCCCCACAGAGGTTGCCGTACGAGGCATTTCTGGAGGCCTAAGTTTCGGTTTCATTCGGGATATGCCCCTAGTGTCCAAAGGCAACTTAGCGATTGGTCTTGGCGGCGGATTTAGCTTTGATCGCTATGGCCAGAACATCAAAATAAGCACCAGCCCTGATAGTGGCGCAAATACTTTTGAGATCCTCACAAGCCCGTCGGCTATTGACCAAAATAGATTGAGTGTCGTTGCTTTAGAGGTGCCGCTCGAACTGCGCTGGCGGACTTCAACTCTGGAGACCTATAAGTTTTGGCGTATTTATTCTGGAATCAAGTGGAGCTACTCATTATGGAATCAAGCTTATTTTAAAGGTACAGAACAGTCGGTAAGCCTCACGGATTTATCTGGCATGGATCCCAGTCAGTTTTACTATACGTTGTCCTTAGGTTACGGAACCTTCAACGCCCAGTTGCAATATGGATTAGGGACGTTTTTTTCGCAAGCAACAGAAGCAGAAAGTGCGGCGACTATTGGTATAACCCCTATTAAAATAGGGATGGTTTTTTATCTCTTATAGCCAATAGAAAAACAAGACTACTTGAGGTAATGCGCCAAAAAATCCACCAAGCCATAACTCTTGGGAGGAATGTGCTTGACTCCAAAGCCGAGCACTTGCTACCCATCCTACCGCAACGCTCAGGATCAATAGAGGGGTCAAAATACGTAAGTCCATATGCCAACTAAGGCCAAAGGCGAACACGGCAAGACCCGTTATACCCATTTGATGTAAACTGGCTTTATAAGAGCGCATACTCGCCAACAGAGCTAATACGGTCGAGACCAACGCTCCTAAATAAAAATAATAAAGGGGCGTAACCCCAGAGGTCTGACCCAGAATCTTCAGCGCAATAACCCACAAAAGACATTGGATCATTAAGGGCCATTTCCGTTGCTTTGCGGTTTTGAGGTCAATGGAATCCACAACCTTTAATTGACGCAAAACAGGAAATAAAATTAATGGAGAGAGGACAAGTACAATGAAAAGAATCAAGCCTTGTATCAACATAAAACGGGTATCGAAGCGATAGGGCTGTACATAGGTCACTAAAAACCAGCCATACATGGGCACAAAAAGGGGGTGCCAGAGGTAATTCGCTAATGCCATGAGCCAGCGCATGGATTATAGGACTTTACGCAAACGGGCCACAGGAAAATCGAGCTGCTCACGGTATTTGGCAATGGTCCGCCGGGCAATAGGGTAGCCTTTTTCTTTGAGAATCTGGGCCAATTTGTCATCTGTAAATGGTTGACGTTTGTTTTCGTCGGCAATGGCTGTGGCCAAAATGTTCTTGATTTCTCGAGTTGAAACATCTTCACCTTGGTCATTCTTCATGGATTCACTAAAAAACTCTTTGATGAGTTTCGTGCCGTATGGGGTGTCTACATATTTGCTGTTGGCCACGCGCGATACGGTAGAAATATCCATGTTGATTTTGTCCGCAATGTCTTTTAAAATCATGGGTCTTAATTGACGCTCATCACCACTCAAAAAATACGCTTTTTGTCGTTCCATGATCGCATTCATGGTGATGAACAGGGTATGCTGGCGCTGTTTAATGGCATCAATAAACCACTGTGCGGCATCGAGTTTTTGTTTGATAAACATCACGGCATCCTTTTGTGCTTTGGATTTCTCCTTGGCCATCTTATAGCCTTGTAGCATTTCGCTATAGTCTCGAGAAATGTGCAAATTTGGCGCATTTCGACCATTTAAGCTCAATTCGAGGTGGCCTTCGGTGATGTGTATTGCAAAATCAGGGACCACTGCTTCGACCATACGATTCGAACCTGAATAGGCACTACCTGGTTTGGGATTGAGTATTTCTATTTCATGAATGATGGCCTTGAGTTCTTCCTCGGTCCAGTTATAGCGCTGGATGAGTTTGTCATAATGTTTTTTTGAAAAGGCATCGAACTGGTGCGTGATCATTTCCAGAGCCTTTTGGGCCGTTTCTGTCGTCGTTTTTCGCTCCAGCTGCAGGATCAGACATTCTTTCAGATCACGAGCACCGACTCCAGGCGGGTCTAAATCCTGAACAAGTCTCAGAATCGTCGCGACATGCTCCCGATCAGTATAAATATTTTGGGTAAAGGCCAGGTCATCGACCAAATCTTCTAAGGCGCGCCGCAGATATCCGCTATCGTCTAAGGAGCCTATGACGAAAAGCGCCATATCAAAATCTTCTTCAGAGAGCTGGTAGGTGTTGAGTTGTTGCACCAAAAATTGATTGAACGTCGTGCCTGAGGCATAGGGCGTATGATGTTCCTGATCATCGGCACTGTAATTGTTCGCCGATAATTTATAGCTTGGGGTTTCATCGTCGCTAAGATAGCTGTCGATGTTGATGTCGGTTTCAATGATTTCTGTGCCCTCGTCAAAATCATCGTAGGGGTCGTCGTCATAATCGTCTTGATCCAAAAGCTCTTTGCCACTCTCTAATGCTGGATTTTCTTCCAACTCCTGGGAGATTCTTTGCTCAAACGCCTGGGTGGGTAATTGAATCAACTTCATGAGCTGAATCTGCTGTGGCGACAGCTTTTGAGATAGTTTGAGTTGAAATTGCTGTTTCAGCATGTGCCCGAGGCTTTTGATAAATTTAAAAAAAATCCAGTAACGATGGAAGTCCTTACTGCATCTATAGCAGAATTCGTGCCAGACCTAAAAAGAGGCGTTGCCTGGTGAGCGCGGGTAGGGAATGACATCACGGATATTACCCATGCCGGTGACAAACTGAACCAAACGCTCAAATCCTAATCCAAATCCACTGTGAACACAGGTTCCAAACTTTCTCAGATCTAAATACCAGTAGAGTTCTTCTGGTGAAATGTCCATAGCGATCATTTTTTCTTTCAGGACGTCGTAGCGTTCTTCACGCTGGGATCCACCAACAATCTCACCAATACCTGGGAAAAGAACATCCATGGCGCGCACCGTTTTGCCATCGTCATTCAAACGCATATAAAAGGCCTTGATTGTTGCCGGATAGTCATAAAGGATCACGGGGCATTTAAAGTGTTTTTCCACCAAATAGCGTTCGTGCTCACTTTGTAAATCAGCGCCCCAGGCTTCAATGATATATTTGAATTTCTTTTTACGGTTAGGAGTGCTGTTCATTAAGATATCGATGGCTTCGGTATAACTGACCCGAACAAAGTTGTGTTCCAAGACAAAGGCGAGCTTTTCTTTTAAAGGCATGGGACTGCGTTGGTCCTGAGGCTTACTTTTCTCTTCCTCTTCCAAACGTTTTTGTAAAAAATCCAGATCATCTCCGCAATGCGTGAGGGCATAATTGACCACGTACTTGATAAAGTCTTCGGCCAAATCCATGTTGTCGTGTAGGTCATTAAAGGCGACTTCGGGCTCGATCATCCAGAACTCCGCAAGGTGTCTTGAGGTATTGGAATTCTCTGCACGAAATGTAGGTCCAAAAGTATAGACTTTGCCAAGTCCCATGGCATAGGTTTCTGCTTCAAGCTGACCACTTACAGTCAGGTGCGTTTCCTTATCGAAAAAATCTTTGCTGTAATCTACCTGGCCACGCTCGTCTTTTGGGGGTGCGGCGGCATCTAGATTGGTTACCCGAAACATTTCTCCGGCACCCTCTGCATCACTCCCGGTAATAATTGGCGTGTGCATATAATGAAAATTGTTGGTCTGAAAGTACTCATGCACCGCAAAAGACAATTTAGAACGCAAACGCATCACCGCCCCAAAGGTATTGGTGCGAATACGCAGGTGCGCTTGTTCGCGCAAAGTCTCTAAGCTATGACGCTTTGGACTTAAGATCGTCAACTTTACCTCTTCTGGGTCAGCCTTACCCAAAATACTGAGCGTTGTGACCTGAATTTCGACAGCCTGGCCTTGACCCTGGCTTGCCACTAAAGGACCACTTACGGTTATAGCCGCGCCCACGGCGACAGATTTTAAAAGATCGGCGTCAAAGCCATCAAAATCGACAACACATTGAAGATTGTGAATGGTAGACCCATCGTTGAGTTGAATAAATCGATTGCTTCTGAAAGCCCTGACCCATCCGGAAACCGAAATCGGGTTTATAGAAGCCTCCATTTTAATGATGTCAGAAATCAATTTTTTTTGCATGCGTCTTGGTTTAGAATGATAAAGATAATTGTTTTCTATTTCGTTTCATCCTCTTGATTTGAGGTTAAAGCCCTTACCTCTTCATCGCTGTTGGTGAGGATCTCTAAGGCAGGTTCCCGCAAGGTTTGCTGGTTGGCAATATTGCGCTCTAAAGACAAAAGAAGCGAAGGGAGTAGCAGTAAATTGGCAAGCATCGCAAAAAGAAGCGTTACAGAAACTAAGGCCCCTAGTGCGATCGTTCCGCCAAATTCGGAAATGACGAATACGGAGAATCCGAAAAATAAGACAATTGAGGTATAGAACATGCTAACCCCTGTTTCGCGTAAAGCGGCGTAGACCGATTTTTTAATTTTCCATTGATTGGCAATGAGCTCCTGACGGTACTTGGCCAAAAAGTGAATCGTATCATCGACCGATATGCCAAAGGCAATACTGAAGACTAAAATCGTTGATGGCTTGATGGACACCCCGACAAACCCCATGATCCCTGCTGTGATCAAAAGGGGCAATAGGTTTGGAATCAAAGAAATCAAAATCATTTTGAAATTCTTGAACATCCAGGCCATAAAAAGGGCAATAAGGAGAATGGCTAGCGAGAGAGACAGTAATAAGTTGTTGACCAAATATTTGGTGCCCTTTTCAAAAACAAAGGCTTTTCCGGTGATTGAAACCGTAAATCGATCTGAAGGAAAGAGCTTGTCTATTTGGCCGCGAATATCGGCTTCAATACGCTCAAATCGCTCAAGCTGCGTGTCTTTCATGAACACGGTAATACGCGCGTACTGCCCAGTACTATCGACATAGCGCGCCAGAAGATTAGATTCTTTTGAGCTGTTTTTGGCGTATGACAAAATAAAGGCACGTTCCTGACTGTTGGGTAATTGATAGTATTCTGGATTGTTATTGTAATAGGCCTGTTTGGAGTATTTCACCAGGTTGACAATAGACAAGGGTTGAGACAGCTCAGGGATCTCGTTGAGATAGTTCTGAAGCGATTCCATACGCTTGAGTGTCGCCAGATTGACCACTCCTTTTTGACGCCGGGTATCGATGAGAATTTCCAGAGGCATCATGCCTTCGTATTCTTTTTCAAAAAATTTAATGTCTTTGTAGAAGGACATGTTTTTGGGCATGTCTTCGATCAGGCTTCCCGAGAGCTTGATGTTGAACATGCCAATAATACTCGCACAGAGCAACACAATCGACACCATATAAATGGAGATGCGGTGTTCTCTAACCATCCGCTCCATCCAATTGACAAAAAGACTGATCCATCGTTTATTGAGGTGCTTTAAGTGTTTGTGTTTAGGGATGGGCATGAAACTATAAAAGATCGGAATGATGAACAAGGACAACAAGAAAATCGCAATGATATTGATCGAGGCCACAATGCCGAATTCTTTAAGGAGTTGACTGTTGGTCAAAATAAAGGTAGCGAACCCTGAGGCCGTGGTCATATTGGTCATCAAGGTGGCATTCCCTACTTTGGTAATGACCCGCTGCAAGGACTTGGCTTGGTTTCCGTGGCGCTGGATTTCTTGTTGGTATTTATTGATCAAAAAGATGCAATTGGGAATACCAATGACAATGATTAATGGTGGAATCAGGGCCGTTAGTACCGTGATCTCATAATGCATTAGGCCCAAAAATCCAAAGGACCACATCACCCCGATAAGGACTGTAACCAGAGAAATAAAGGTCGCGCGGTAGGAACGGAAAAAGAAAAAGAAAATCAGTGAAGTGATGAGCATTGCGGCCCCAATAAATAAGCCAATTTCATCAATGATGTTTTGCGAATTGAGGGTACGGATATAAGGCATCCCGGAGGTATGGACCTTGATATTTGTTTTTGCTTCAAAGGCCTCAATTTTGGGGATGAGGTCTTTGATGATGAAGTCACGGCGCGCGGAAGTGTTTACGATTTCCTTGTTGAGGTACAAGGCCGTGCGCACCGAGCTTTTGGCCGGATTATAGATCAGGCCTTGATAAAACGGGAGCTTATTGAAAAGCTCGTGCTTGTATTCCGCCATATTGGCTGATGTGAATACAGTATCGGTAATGAAGGGAACGAGTTCAAAGGCCGACTCATTTTTTTGTTTCTGAAGCTTCTTAAGATCCCCTATCGAGAGACTGAGATCAACTTCATCATAGGCTTGAAAATCAGCTGAGAGTGCTGTCCAGGCCTTGAAGTTTTCGGGCTCAAAAAGGGCATCATCCTTGACGCCAATAACAACCAGGTTGCCTTCTTCGCCAAAAACATCTAGAAAGGCTTGATATTCCAGATTGAACTTATGATCGTCGGGGAGTAAATTAGCTTCGGTATAGGTGAAGCGCATGTGTTGCCATTGCATGGCCAGAAAGACCGTAGCCATAACGATAGCCGCTAAAATTCCGATTCTATTTCTTAAAATAAATCGGGCAACGGCACTCCAAAAACCAATGCTAAAAAGTTTCTCCAAATCTTATCTGTTATCAGGAGCTCAAAGGTACTAAAATCCAGTACATCCCTTGGAAGTTCGCATTTGATAATTCGGGGATTTTTGAAATGGGTTGCTTCCAGCCTGCTGCGCTCAAATGAATTCGGTTAAAACAGAATGATTATTTTATAAGGGCCCCAATTTATGGCATTGGGCGCTATGTTTTCAAACCAAAATGGGGATTAGACCTTCATTATTTCGCCCTCTTTGCGGGCGAAGACGACATCAATTTTTTGCACGTGTTCGTCAGTGAGTTTTTGAATATCAACTTCTAATGATTTTTTCATGTCGTCCGAAATGTCCAACTGTTTGATTTCGTTGTTGGTATATTTGCGTTCATTTCGGATGCCTATTTTGGCATCTTCTGCCTCGGCCTTGGCCTGTTTGGCCAGGTCACGCCGGCGTTCTTCGGTAAGTGGCGGCACATTAATGATGACGCTCTCGCCGTTATTCATGGGATTAAAACCTAGATTGGCGATCATGATGCCTTTTTCAATTTCTGGGATCAAACTTTTTTCAAAGGGCTGAATGGTGATGGTCATCCCGTCTAAGGTATTGACATTGGCGACTTGGTGCAGCGGAGAAGGATTGCCATAATATTCTACCATAACCCCGCTAAGCATCGCTGGCGAAGCCTTTCCGGCACGAATAGTAACGAATTTCTTATCTAAGTGGGTGAGGACCTTACCCATAGATTCTTGTGTTGCGTCAATGATAAATTGAATTTCTTCTTCCATAGCTTTAAAAAGGTTTAGCGGCGTACTTATATTTTGACTATCGTACCGATGTTTTGACCAGATAGCACCTTTTGCAAATTCCCTTGGGTATTCATATCAAAAACCACAATAGGGAGGTTGTTTTCTTGACTTAAGGTAAAGGCGGTCGTGTCCATAACATTCAGCCCTTTTTTGAGGACATCGGCAAAGGTAATACTGTCGAATTTTGTTGCAGTTTTGTCTTTTTCTGGATCGCTGGTATAGATGCCATCAACACGTGTTCCTTTCAAAATCACGTCGGCCTCGATCTCAATGGCGCGCAAAACGGCTGCTGAATCTGTTGTGAAATAAGGATTCCCGGTACCCCCACCAAAAATAACGACACGACCTTTTTCTAAATGGCGGACGGCCTTACGTCGGATAAAGGGCTCGGCGATTTCGTTCATTTTGATGGCGCTTTGGAGTCGGGTTTGAACACCTTCGTTCTCTAACGCGCTCTGCAGGGCTAGACCGTTAATGACCGTTGCGAGCATGCCCATATAATCGCCTTGAACGCGATCCATACCACCACTAACACCGGAAACACCCCGAAAAATATTGCCACCACCGATCACTAAAGCGATTTCTACCCCAGATTCTAATGCGGTTTTAATGTCTTTTGCATACGTCTGTAGACGGCTCGGATCTATGCCATATTGCTGATCACCCATAAGGGCTTCTCCTGAAAGTTTAAGTAGAATACGTTTGTATGTCATAATGGTGGATTACACCCACAAAAGTAACGAAAATTTGTGTATCAAATGACGCTTCTATAAGCGCCGAATGGGTTAGGGGGCGTAATTTTTTTTGTTAAGAAGTGTCTCAAAACACAAACGCCCCATGAAAAATCATGAGGCGTTTGTGCGGTGTCTTTAGGCGTGGCTAAGGCTATTCTTTGACGATGATGAATTCAGAGCGACGGTTCTTCATGTGATCTTCTTCAGAACAATTCTCTCCACAGTCGACAATAGGCTGGTCTTCACCAAATCCTTTTCCGGAGATACGCCCAACATCTATACCTTGATCAATTACGTATTGAACGGTAGCCTGCGCGCGGCGCTCAGATAAGTCTCGGTTGTAATCGGCCTCACCTTGAGAGTCGGAGTGGCTTGCAACACTTACTATAATTTTTGGATATTTTTTCATGATCTCAATGAGGCGATCCAATTCGAAAGCCGCTTGTGGCTTGATGTCACTCTTGTTGTAATCAAAAAGAATGGTTTCGAGCTCAATCTTATCATCGACAATAATGGCTTCAACAGGTTTCAGGCTGATGGTGCGGATTAAGGTGCCATTGGGATGCGCCTCAATAACAATCGCTTCAGGCTCAAAGCCGATCAGCGAAGCCTGAACCGTAAGTTCAGTATCACAAGCCCCGATGAGTTGTCCTTGGCCAGATTCTGAAGTTGTTTTGGTGCTCAGTCGTGTATCGGTCCCGTCATATAGGCTCAATAAAGCACCAAATAAGGGTTCGTCGGTATAAGCATTGACCACAGTAACGTCCATAAGCACATCACATGGAGGAACGATTGGGGTGATTTGGTAAATATCATCCATGCCTTTTCCGCCAGAGCGGTTAGAAGACACATAACCCAATTTTGTTGCAGGATCATAAACAAAAGCAAAGTCATCAGCGGCGCTATTCACCCCTTTGCCTAAATTTTCTGGATTGGCGAAGCCATTGCTCTGGGCAACTGCTTTAAAAACGTCTAAACCGCCAAGGCCCATATGCCCGTTACTCGAAAAGTATAGATTGCCTTGTGCATCAGTAGAAGGAAACAATTCTTTTCCCTCGGTATTAATGCCCGCACCCATATTCATAGGCTTGCCGAAACTGCCGTCGGCATTGACAGCGACGCTATAAATATCTGAAGCGCCTGATCCACCAGGCATATCACTTACAAAATACAAGGTGCTGCCATCTGCACTAAGCGCCGGATGACCCACAGAGTACTCAGAGCTATTAAAGGGGACTGAGTAGACACCCTTCCAGCCACCATCGACGAGCTCAGAATAAAATAAGTTGATCTGATTGATGCCGTCTTCTGACTTTTCATAGTTGCCATTGAAGTAATCGTTGCGGTCAAAATAAATACGTTTGCCATCGCCACTCACCGCGACATTTCCTTCGTGGTATTTGGTGTTAACATCCCCTTCAAGAAGCACGGCATTTTTGAGCGTACTGCCCACCATTTGGGCTTTATATATATCTAAAAATGGTTGGTCATCCCAATGGTATTTTTTTCTTGTGGTATTTCTTGAACTGGTAAAGTAAAAGTCTTTGCCCACAAACGTTCCACCAAACTCAGAGTAGTCGGTGTTGAGTTCTTTGAGGTTCTTGGCCTCGAAGCCCGGAAATGCATCGTTGATTTCTGGGACGCGGTTTGGGGTCGCCAAGTAGGCTTTTGCTCGAGAATCATCCGGCTTCGCTTCAGCAAAATTTTGCATATTGGCGCCGTAATCACTAAACTTACCGTTGGCTTTCAAAACCTGTGCATAGCTATAATAGGTTTCTGGATTCACGCGTCGGCCTTTGGCCACACGCTTAAAATAAGTCTCTGCTTTTTTGAGGTCGTTCAGCTGATAGTAGCTGTTGCCCAATTGCTCGAACACATAACCGCTTCCCTTCCCTTTTTTCAGCAACTTCAAATAGGCATCTGCCGCATCGCCATAAGCCATTCCGTGGTATAGATCATCGGCTTTTTTGGTATCCTTATCTTGTGCCGAAACCATGGCGATAGAGAAACATATAAATAGAGTAACAAGTTTTTTCATCTTAATCAAGTTAAAAATATGCATTAGAAGTAACGAGGTGAACGGAGTGTTTTTGGATTCGATCTGAGGTCAAATGTGATCACGACCTCATGCGAGGCTGGGGCTACAGCACTAAGCTCGCTCACGATATGGTCGTAGGCGTATCCAATACGCAGATAGGGCGCGACCTGAAAACCAATCAAACCGCTAAAGGAATCTTCTGTACGGTAAGAGGTACCCACTTCAAATTTCTCGAAGAACAAAGCATTTAAGTTAAGATCCATTGAGAGTGGGGCGCCAAAGGCCGACTTCAACAGCGTTGAAGGCTTTAGTTTCACATCGTCTGATACTTGAAAGACATAACCCGCTGTTACGAAATAATGACTGACCTCACTGCCGTATTGCATGCCGTTTTCGTCTAAATGAACGCTGTTAAGCATATTGGGGACCGATAGTCCAAAATAATAATTGTCTCCATAAAGAAAAGCACCGGCCCCAACATTTGGCGTGGCACCACTGATGTCTTGGGAAAAGAAGGGGTCATTAAGATCTTGAAGGTCTAATGTTGCTAATCCAATGTCGTGAAAAGTCCCTCCTGCTTTAAGGCCTAAAGCCAGTTTGGTGCTTTCGCCTAACTCCAGGGTATAAGAGAAATCGACAAAAACATTTGTTTCGTTAACCGGGCCTAATTCGTCTTTGACGGCTGAGAGACCCAAGCCGACTTTATCGCCTACAGGGGCATGACCTGATAAGGTAAAAGTGGTTGGTGCGCCTTCCAATCCGGACCACTGCTTACGGTATAAGGTGGTCACCGAAAGGTTTTCTTTGAGTCCGGCATAGGCAGGGTTCACCACGTTCATGTTGTACATGTATTGCGTGTACTGTGGATCTTGCTGTGCCGAGGCTGTCATACTGACCAGTAGTATTACAATTGCTAATTTTTTCATTATGCTGGGTTGTTATTTCTGTTTGATATAATTTTTTTGTTACACACTAGCGGTTGAGGTAAACCCATCCGGTGAGTAATTCTCCGTATATGCTATCGGAACTAGCAAACTTAATTACGTAGTAATAAGTACCCGTAACCAAATCAGCGCCATCGGTATCAACACCACAAAATTCATTGACATAATCATTTTGGGTGAATACAAGCATGCCGTAGCGGTTGTAAATATCTACGCTAAAGCTGCCCGCACGATCTGCAACATATTCCAAGTCAAAACAATCGTTAAGGCCATCATCATTTGGTGAAATTCCTTGAGGAATCACACACTGATCAAGGTCGTAAAGACTCACCACAACACTGGCACTATTGGAACAATTGCCTTCTGTTAACGTTACGGTATAGGTTTGATCACCAATGGTTCCGCCTGGAAGGGCAACCTCTAGTGTACTTGAGTTTGCTCCAACAATCAAATCTCCGTTTAATGCCCATTGGAAGGAGCCTACACCAGCGCTTGTCGCGGCCGTGATGGTTTGTACTTCTTCGGGACAGGTTTTGAAATCTGCATCAATGACTAAGTCCAATTCTGGACCTACCCCAACAGAGGCCTCGGTAACACATCCGCCAACACTCACCAGTGCAGTGTAAGTGCCTTGAGCACTTGGAATTAAGGTGGCTGCTGTTTCACCTGCAATGGTTTCTCCATTTAAAAGCCAAGCGAAGGTGACATCTTCGGGGTCATAGTTAGATGGTGTCGCATCCAAAATGGCTTCAGGGCCCAAACAGGTGTCGGCGCCTAAATCAATATTAGGCTGCGAAAACTGTACGGCATTAAAGCCTACAGTTGTCGCGTCACAAGGCTCTAAGGCCACGGTAACAGCATAAATGCCAGGAGCCGTTGGTGTATATATCGCATCAGTACTCACCACATTACTCTGTGCATCTACCCACTGGTAACTGACAAAGTTCAGATCAATATTTGGGTTTTGTGGTGTGGCATCGAGCTCAGGAAATCCTTCGCCGGCACAAACACTGACCACCGATGGAATATCGATGTCAAAGGCAACTGCCGGGTTCACCACCAAATTAAAGTTTACTGTGCTAAAACAAGTTGGCTCAGCAACACGCTCTACACGAACATAAACCTGTTCTGGATTGGATGTGTTGGTATAGACAGTCGGAATTGCGATGGCATTCAAATTGACTTCTGCCTCCAGCTGACTGAGGTGGAACGTAATGCCAAATTGAGCAGGATCTTGACCATCTAAAACTTCAGGGAGGACAGAGGTTAAGTCGAATTGTCCTTGACCTGATCCTGAGGTGTCACAAGTACTCAAGTCCGCTGGGGTAACAATTTGTGGTTGGCCATTGAGGTAAGACAAGCTGATGTCGTCAATAGCGAGATCGTTACCACAGCCTCCTGCAGCATTATTGATCAATACCAATTGAATTGCGGTGTTGGCACCCGTATTAAAGTTGATAAAGAATTCCTGCCAGTTTGGATCAGGTCCATTGGCAAGGTCTCCTGTGACGGTTTCTTCTATAGTATTTCCAGCGAGGTCCTCAATACGGAATCTCACGTTAGAGGGGACGCTATTACCTTGGCAAATAAAGGTGTCTGTATCGTATAACGTCGTGATCCAGGCACTGAAGGTATAATCAATGTTCTGATTTAACGCAATGGTTCTGCGATAGAATTCACCGACAGGAATATCGGCATTCACAACAAACATACGTCCATTGGTGTCGCCTTCTGTGTGGTCAGTCATACCTTGGTGCCAGCCTGAATTGAAGCCAGTTGAAGTATTTGAAACAGAATATTCGCCATCTTCCATTTGCCCGCCGCTATAGCAGGTATAGGTTGTTGTAGCACCATTCAGGTTACAAGAGGTTCCTGTCCCAGTACCAAAGGTTTCTTCGAAATCGATGTCAGCACAGGTCGGCTCTATCGTACATGGGCTGGTAAGAAAAATGACTGTAACGGTTTCTACCACGGTACAACCATCCCCCGAAATCTCTACAGTATAGTCTCCAGAAGTGGTCACGTTAATAGTTTGGGTGTCTTCACCGGTATTCCAAGCAAAGGTGGCGTTAGCCGGAGAGATGCCTTCTAATGCGACAGTCAAGGCTACTGAAGTAACATCACAAACGACCTGGTCATCGCCTAAGTCTGCTGTAAAACCTGCGTTGTTGGAAGGCGTTACGACAACATCATCTGTGAGGATTTCGGTAGTCCCACCAGGGGTTACAAAAATTGAAACCGCCGTATAAGTCGTTTCGACTTGCGGGCAAACCGTAATGGCTAAGTCGGTTCCTATAACGGTTCCTGCAGCATCTTGCCACTCAAATGAGAAGCTGGTGCTTGGCGCGCCATCTGGCACAAAACGCCAAGTTTCGTTGCTGGCTTCCCAGAATCCGGTATTGCGGGTAAGCGGGACACTGTATTGGCTAAGGTTGTTACCCATAAGGCCAACTGCAGCAAGCCCATCATTCCAATCGACACAGGCAGGTTTGTCGATCAGATTCACGTCAATAACATTGAGTGACTCATATAATAAAATTTGCTGGGTTGTAAAGAATGTAGAACAACTCGATCCAAAGTGCGGCATTTCGTTGATGTTCATTACAAAGATGCGGTAAGGCGCATCACCAGAAACAAAATAGTTCATACGGGCTGGGTCTGGATCAATTGCTGGATTCAGATCATGAAATGCCCCATATATAGTATTTAATGGGAAGTTAGGCTGGCTATTAGGGATCAGGTCCGTTTCGTCCATAGACCAACCATTGTATTGGTCGGCTAGGGAAATGTCAAAAGTAATTTGACCATTGGCTCCCACAAGTAATTGGTTGTAGGTGCTGCCAAAGTACTCAAAGTCAAAGCCCATATTAATGGTCGTACTCCAACGGTCATCAATAAGTAAGTTGGTTGGCGTGCCTCCCGTAAGCGGCGGTATGCCACAAAGGGGGCCTTGGATTTGATAAGACGATGTTCCTCTTCCTGGAATGGCAAGCAGTGCTGCTTCTAAATCGACACAAGGCCCAGAGCACTCGGTGGACACATCGTCACCCGCAAAAAGCAAGTCACAAGTTCCTTCTGCAATACAGAAAAAAGTAAGTCCAGAACTTACTAATACACAGTTCGGGTCGAAATCATTTTCAACGGTCAAAACCACATTGGTTAGGGTGGCGTAAGGCCCAAAGGAATAAGTTCCTGTTCCTGTTACTGTTTGTGCTGGCCCGCCTAAGTTATCGGTGACACTATATGATGCGCCGGTGCCCATGTTCGTAAAGTTGGCACTCACAAAGAATTGATTATTTGGTTCGCAATCTCCGATAGTAGCAAATGCAACGGTTGGATTGGTACAGGTACTGCAGAAAACGTCAAAATCCCATGGAGTAAAACCACTACTCTGGCAGCTGATACTTCCATCGGACTGGATGATGACCGTAATGGTGTCCCCAGAAGAGGTATAGGTTAGCCCAGTGAGGTCCCCTGAATTACCATAAGGAGTTGCCGCGTTAAGATTGGTCACCCCGTCGGAATCCAGAATAATGACTTCGTCAAAATTGTTTTCGACTTGGCCCGCATTAAAAACAACAATCAGAGGCAAGCCCGTATCGCTTTCGAAACTGAATTGTGTATTGTCGTTGCTGGCATAACAATAGGTGGTATTGACCGGCCCGTTAGCACATACTACAACCGTTTGAGCGGTTACAGAAAAACCTAAAAAGGTCATGAACAGAAACAGAAATAATGGGGATTTCTTCCAAGGAAGATTAATGGCTGTATTCATTGTAATAATGATTGGAGGTTATTTTGCTCTAAAGTAATTAAATTTTAGAAAAAATGCGGTGGTTTTCTATTTTTTAGACCAAAGACAAAAATTGTCGCCTATGAGCCACCCCGTTGATAAGGCAGGCTTATTTTATTGTTGTTCACAAGGAATATGGCATTGTATTATTGCAACAAAATAGGGTTTAGGATTTAAAAAAGATCTTGCACAAAGCAGCCCCAGTTTCGTACATTTGTCATCCTATTAATGACCTATGCTAGAAAGACAAAACACCGATTATGAGAAAGTTGTTCTCATTGGTGTGGTGACCCGACTCCAAGACGAAGATAAAGCGGCCGAGTATCTCGACGAGCTTGAGTTTTTGGCTTTTACAGCAGGGGGTACTGTAGAAAAACGCTTCACACAAAAATTAGATGTCCCACACCCGAAAACCTTTATAGGCACTGGGAAGTTGCAAGAGGTCCTGGCTTTTGTCGAAGCGCAGGAAATTGGCACCGCTATTTTTGACGATGAGCTCAGCCCAGCACAACAAAAAAACATCCAAAAAATCCTGAATTGTAAGGTCATCGACCGCACTAATTTGATCTTGGATATATTCGCTCAGCGGGCGACGACTTCTTATGCCCGAACCCAAGTTGAATTAGCGCAATATGAGTATTTACTGCCCCGGTTATCGGGTATGTGGACGCACCTAGAGCGCCAACGCGGAGGGATCGGAATGCGCGGCCCTGGAGAAACCGAAATAGAAACCGACCGTCGTATTGTCAGGGACCGAATTGCTCTTTTAAAAAAGAAGATCATAACCATCGATCGCCAGATGAGCGTGCAACGTGGCAACCGAGGATCTCTGGTTCGTATCGCTCTAGTAGGGTATACCAATGTCGGCAAGTCAACCCTGATGAACGTCATCAGCAAAAGCGATGTGTTCGCTGAAAATAAACTTTTTGCCACCCTCGACACCACGGTTCGCAAGGTGGTGATCGGCAACTTACCGTTCCTTTTGAGTGATACCGTCGGATTTATCCGAAAACTACCAACCCAACTCGTAGATTCATTTAAAAGCACCTTGGATGAGGTACGCGAGGCGGATCTATTGTTGCATGTTGTAGATATTTCACACCCGTCTTTTGAAGACCATATTGCTTCGGTCGATCAGATTTTAGATGAAATTGGTGGTAAAGGCAAACCGGTGCTCATGGTCTTCAATAAAATCGATGCCTATACACCAGAAGTTATCGATCCCGAAGATTTGGTGACTGAAAAAACAGAGGCGCATTATACTTTAGAGGACTGGACAAGAACTTGGATGTCTCGTTCAAATGGAGACGCAGTGTTTATTTCAGCTATTGAAAAGGACAATATCGAGACCTTCAGAAAAGTGGTCTATGATCGGGTGAGAAACATCCATGTGACCCGATTTCCCTACAACCACTTTCTCTATCCTGAAGAGATTCAGGAATAGCCCATTTATTTTAGTTTATAAGTCACACCGATGCCTAATGCTTCTCTGATTTGAAAGCCTTGCACGGCATTATCGTCATATATGGCCTGAAAGGCAATATTTGTTGTGATTAAATTATTGACGCGCAAAGTCAGGTTGGCGGTATAATCGATATCTAAGTTTTCCGGACGGTCCAAGTAGTTGGCGTAAATTCCAATGATATTTTCAATCCCCACATTAGGCATGATTTCGAATTTGGCATAACCGTTGAGGGCCAAACCCAATTCGGTTCGGGTCGTTTGGTTGGCCTTAACACCAAAATAATGACCGCTGCTGTCCAATCTATTGCGCGGATCGTTGGGGTCCGTGAATTGGTAGTTGACGATGATTAATTTACCTGTGGCAGGGGCAATATTAAGCTTAAGGTCGTCATCTTTTTTCCATAAAATACCTGGGCCTGCCAAGAAATAGGCTGGGGAAAAGAATTTAGAGTTGCGTTGGTTACTGGTAATTTTTACAGCAATCCCATTGACGATTTCTGTACGTTCGGTCAGCTCAAATCCAGAGTCAAGCTGGGTTTTGAAATTAAAGAGCCCAGAATAATACCATTGCCCATCTGTTATTTTTTTGCCGGCGACCGAAAGAATTTCAAATCGATCATTGGTTTTTTGCATGGCGTCTTGGGTCTTGATTTTGGCCGCTCCATACTCCCCGGTCACCTTGGTGTCCCAACTCAAACCATTGCTTTTGTAATTAAGGGCATAAGTCAAAGTTAGATTTCCAGCGATATTACTGACCCCGCCACCCTGCCAGTCCTTGTTGAATGCGGCTTGATTGAATAAAACAGTGGTTTCAGCGCTCTCGGTCCAAAGGCCATCTTTTTTTTGGGTGTCGTTAGATTGCGCTAAAACTGGGAGCCAAAAAAGGCCTAGAAAAAGACCGGTAACGAGAGTGGTTGCAGAGAGGGTTGCATGCATAAAACAAATTTAGGGGATATTACGCTTGAAAAGTGGGACGGCCGAACAGGCTTCGCCATACATGAGTTGCTTTGTAATGGGCTGCAAACGCTGGATCAGTGTTAAGTAGGCGGTTTGCGGCACCAGTTCATTGTCACAACCTTTTATGATAACAGGTTTGTCATAGTAAGGGCTGAGGTCCAATTTGGCGAGGGCATCGGCCCAGATCATGAGTTCTAGGTCAGATTCAGTACCCTGAACGACGATCAACGCTTGCCCAGCCAAAGTCACCGTGACCAGGTGATAGGCCCATGCAGGCAGTATGGCGGAACTTGAACAGTACAAACGGACAAATTTATTGTGGTATTTTGTGGTATCGAGCTGGCTCATTTGTGCGCGAAATTCACGCTCCCTCAAGACGAGTCCTTGATCCAAAAATGAAGCCAAGTCCAAGCTCGTACGCACTGCTTTAGGGCGAAATTGCGCTAAATCTAAAGAGATCAACGGACTGTTGGCAACACGATTGATTAGGGGTTCTTCCATTACAACATGCCCAAGGCCAATTTGGCTTCTTCACTCATCAGATCTTGCGTCCACGGTGGGTCGAAGGTGATTTCTACTTCAGCGTCTTTGACCATTTTGATGCTCTTGACTTTTTCTTCAACCTCCAAAGGCAAGGTTTCGGCCACGGGGCAGTTTGGCGTGGTAAGGGTCATGAGGATTTTAACTTCAGCATCTTCATTGACCATCACGTCATATATAAGCCCTAATTCATAGATGTCTACAGGTATTTCTGGATCAAAAATGGATTTCAAAACCTTAACGATCTTTTCCCCTAATTCAACGGTATCAATATTTTCTGTGCTCATAATTTAGGCGTTTAGTTGGGTTTGGAAGGCGATGGCGTAAAGTTTCATTTGACGAATCATTGAAACAAGTCCATTGGCCCTGGTGGGCGATAAATGATCACTCAGCCCGATGCTATTTATAAAGTCGGTATTGGCATCAAGAATCTCTTGAGGCGTAGCATTTGAAAAGGCCCTAATCAAGACACTGACAATTCCTTTGGTAATGATGGCATCACTATCGGCGGTGAACACAACCTGATCGGCATCCATTACAGCATGAAGCCATACCTTGCTTTGACAACCCTTAATGATGAATTCTTCGGTTTTGAATTGTGGGTCAATCAAAGGTAGTGATTTTCCAAGTCCAATAAGATGTTCGTATTTGTCCATCCAGTCATCGAACAGGTCAAAATCCTCTATAATCTCTTGTTGTTGTCCGGCAATACTCATCAGTTGGCTATTTTAATGGCGATCACATTGTCTTGTGCAGATCCGTTACCGGTAAGGGTAAGGGTGTCTTTTTTGCGGCTCCATCCCGTTCTATTGCCCAGCAAGTGAGTCAAGCTTCGCTCAATGTCCATTGCAGGGTCGTCACAAATCATTTTGGTTTGTCCTATACCTTTGATATTGATGTGTTGGCCTTCGATGGTATAAGCGGCAAAAAAATCATTGCAACCTGTGTTGCCAAATACGCTCTGGTTGGCAGGGTCAAAGGTCAATTGAATCGGGTTATTTGTCAAGTCCGTAGCGGCAAGTTGCAAGACACGGTAGGTTCCGGTAATCGTCTCAGTTATATTACTTGTTGTTGCTTTTTGACTATTGCACGCATTGATTATAAGCAACAAGAGCCCCAACAAAAGGGAGGTGCGGGTCGCTGCAAAGAATTTACTCATTTGGTTCATAGCCATTTGGGTTTAGCCCAGCAACATTACTGCAGCTCTTTTTAGGGCGTTCACAAAAACGTCGATTTCTTCTTGAGTATTGTAAAAAGCCAAGGAAGCGCGAATGGTTCCTGGGATTTTATAATAATCCATTATCGGTTGGGCGCAATGGTGACCCGTACGCACGGCGATCCCCATTTGGTCCAAAAGGGTCCCGATATCATAAGGGTGGATGCCCTCTATATTGAACGAGAGTACAGCGGTTTTGTTAGGCCCATCGCCATAAATGGTAAGTCCTGGTATGGTTTTGAGGGCTGCAGTTGCATAAACCAAAAGATCGTGTTCGTATTGGCCGATCGCTGCCACACCAAGCCCTTTGAGGTACTCAATGGCGGCACCAAAAGCAATGACGCCCGAAATGTTAGGGGTGCCTGCTTCTAACTTGTGCGGCAATTCGGCATAGGTGGTTTGCTGGAAGGTCACCTCTTTAATCATTTCTCCACCACCTTGATAGGGCGGCAGCGCTTCGAGCAGATGTTTTTTGCCATAAAGGACACCAACGCCTGTTGGTCCGCACATTTTGTGCGCAGAGGTCACATAAAAATCGGCGTCCAATGCTTGAAGATCTGTGGGAATATGGCTGCTGGCCTGAGCGCCGTCAATGAGCACGACGGCACCAACCTGGTGGGCGCGGTCGATCATGTCTTTGATCGGATTGATGGTTCCTAAAGCATTCGACACATGGTTGACCACCACAATTTTCGTTTTTGACGACAGCAATTGATGATACATTTCTTGGTCTAGCGATCCATCGATGGTCATGGGGATGACTTTGAGTTTGCTGCCCACCAGGTCACAAAGCATTTGCCAAGGCACAATATTGGCGTGATGTTCTGCCTCGGAGACAATTATTTCGTCTCCAGCTTGTAGCATTGAGCGGTAGCCATGAGCCACAGTATTAATACTATGGGTTGTTCCTGCGGTAAAAATAACTTCTTGCGGATGCGCTATGTTAAAGAAGCCCTGAACCGTGCGGCGTGCATTTTCAAAAGCCTCAGTGGCCTCCTGAGATAAGGCATGAACTCCGCGGTGAATATTGGCATTGGTGTTGGCGTAATAATGTGCTATGGCATCGATGACCACCTGAGGCTTTTGGTTGGTCGCTGCATTATCTAGGTATACCAGTGGTCGGCCGTTTACCGTCCGACTGAGAATTGGAAAATCTGCCCGTATATTGGTCACATTAAAATCCACCACACTGTATTTTTTTATAAGTCAAACCCAATCTTAACACCCATTTTGAGCGCAATAATGCGATTGATGCGTTTCTTTAATTCTGGTATTTTGACGCTTTCCAAGACGTTGTTGGCAAAGGCATACATCAGTAACCCGCGCGCTTCTTTTTCGTTAATGCCACGGGCACGCATATAAAATAGTGCGTCTTCGTCCAGTTGACCGATTGTACAGCCGTGCGAACACTTCACGTCGTCTGCAAAAATCTCGAGCTGAGGTTTGGAATTAATGGTCGCTTTATCGCTAATGAGAATGTTGTTGTTTTGTTGGAAGGCATTGAGTTTCTGAGCTTCTTTTTCGACAAAAATTTTGCCGTTAAAAACACCTGTTGAACGATCGTCGTAAACCCCTTTATAGTCTTGGTGGCTTTCGCAATTAGGCGCAATATGGTGTACCAAGGTGTTGTGATCTACGTGTTGTTTGCCCTCGATCAAGGTGATGCCTTTCATGATGGACATCGCATGCTCGCCATGTTGGTAAAAGTTGAGGTTGTTACGTGTGAGTTGACCACCAAAAGAAAAAGTATGCACGCTACAAACACTATCGCGTTCTTGTTTGACATAAGTACTGTCGATAAGAGAGGCCTGTGCTTGATCATTTTGGATCTTGTAATAATCTACTTGTGCGCGCTGGTTCACAAAAATCTCCGTAACGGCATTGGTCAACACGGCATGCTCCGATAAGCTCTGATGACGTTCAATGATTTGCACCTGTGCATTCTCTTCAACGACAATCAGATTTCTGGGTTGTAGCATTAAAGCGGATTCGGCACCGGTATAGAAATATAAAATCTCAATGGGCTTATCAACTTCCTTATGTTTGGGAATATAGATATAGGCTCCTTCTTTGGCAAATGCGGTGTTCAATGCATTTAACCCGTGTTGCGGCGCGACCTGATTAAAATAATTTTCAATGACGGCCTTGTATTTATCCTTGGTCAAAGCCGAAGACAAGAGGCAAACGTCCATGCCTTCGTGTGTGGTTGTGGACAAAAACGCACTGTATTGGCCATCAACAAAGACAATTTTGTAGGTATCCAGGTCGTGCAAGAAGTATTTGCGCACGTCCCTAAATTCGACCGTCGCTTCTTGTTTAGGAAAAATGCTCAGGTCATCACGCAGCAGCGCTTTGAGTGAGGTGTACTTCCAAGCTTCAGATTTTTTGGTTGGAAACCCAGTCGCTTCAAAATTCTTTATGGCTTCGCTACGGATGTCATGGACCAGTGAGCCCTCATTGAGGTAGTCGTCAACGGCCAAAAATGAAGAGATGAATTTTTCTTTTAATTCCATGAGTTTATTTAAGCGCTTCTTTGATCCAATCGTATCCTTTTTCTTCTAATTCGTAGGCCAATTCTTTGGTGCCGGATTTCACAATTTTACCGTCCATTAATACGTGAACAAAATCGGGCACGATATGATCCAATAGTCTTTGATAGTGGGTGATCACAATCACTGCATTTTGATCGCTGCGCAGTTTGTTGACCCCGCTGGCGACAATCCTTAACGCATCGATGTCCAATCCCGAATCTGTCTCGTCTAAAATAGCTAGTTTAGGCGCGAGCATGGCCATCTGGAATATTTCATTCCGTTTCTTTTCTCCTCCAGAAAACCCTTCGTTGAGGGATCGCGACAAGAATTTGCGATCTATATCAAGCATTTCCGAAACTTGTTTAATTTGTTTGAGCATCTCCCCAGCAGGCATGTCTTCAAGGCCTTGGGCCTTACGTGTTTGGTTGATCGCGGTTTTGATGAAATTCGTAACGGTTACCCCTGGAATTTCAACTGGGTATTGAAAGGACAAGAACACCCCTTTGTGTGCGCGTTCCTCGGGCGATAATTCACTGAGGTCTTCACCCTCGAACATCATGGTTCCTTGGGTAACCTGAAACTCTTCTTTGCCTGCAAGGATTGAGGCAAAGGTGCTTTTTCCAGCTCCATTTGGCCCCATGATGGCATGGATTTCGCCAGCATTAACCTTTAGGCTAATGCCTTTCAATATGTTTTTGTCGTCAACTCCAGCATGGAGATTTTGTATGTCTAGCATCGTAATTAGTTTGCTTCTTCTATTTTAATTTCGGCTTCAGCAGGCTGATCAGCGATACTGATAATGTCACTTATGGTAATGATTTGCTCCCAAACTTGTTGTCCTTGTTCAAAGGCTGGATTCGTAGTAACAATTCCTAGGACCATTACGGGAACCATGTCATAGGCGTCTTGCTTGACCGGCGCTATGCGCTCGCCCAATTCTTTGGCCCAATCGTCCATAGTTACCGCATAAATAAAAGTTTTGCCTTTAAGGACAGCGCCCTCGTTCGAGTAGTAATACTCTCCAGAAAATGGGGTCGGTTGGGTTTCCGTTACTTTTGGTGCTGGGTCTTGAACATTATTTGTTTTTGTTTCGCCACATGAGATCATTAATCCCATCAAGACAACGGCCGCAATAAAAAACTGTTTTGTGTGCATAAAAAAGGGGTTATCCTACAGAACCTTCCAAGCTAATTTCGAGTAGCTTTTGCGCCTCTACGGCGAATTCCATAGGGAGTTTATTTAATACTTCTTTACTAAATCCATTAACAATAAGAGCAATCGCTTTTTCGGTTTCAATACCGCGCTGATTGCAATAAAATATTTGATCCTCACCAATTTTGCTTGTGGTGGCTTCATGCTCTATTTTGGCCGTCTTGTTCTCTACTTCGATATACGGAAAGGTATGTGCCCCGCATAAATTACCCATAAGTAAGGAGTCACATTGTGAAAAGTTTCGCGCGTTCTGGGCGCGTGCATGGATCTTGACCAGACCACGGTAACTGTTTTGTGAATGACCTGCTGAAATCCCTTTAGAGATGATCGTGCTTCGGGTGTTTTTGCCAATGTGGATCATTTTGGTCCCTGTGTCGGCTTGCTGGTAATTATTGGTCACGGCAATCGAATAAAACTCACCAATTGAGTCATCACCTTTCAAAATACAACTAGGGTATTTCCAGGTCACGGCACTACCCGTTTCTACTTGCGTCCAAGAAATTTTCGCGCGGGTTTCACAGAGGCCTCTTTTGGTTACAAAATTATAGACCCCGCCTTTACCATTTTTGTCACCAGGAAACCAGTTTTGAACGGTAGAGTATTTGATTTCTGCACCATCTAAAGCAATCAGTTCGACAACCGCTGCATGGAGTTGGTTTTCATCGCGAGAAGGGGCAGTACAGCCTTCTAGATAACTCACGTAACTGTCTTGATCGGCAATCACCAAGGTGCGTTCAAATTGCCCTGTCCCTGCTTGATTGATCCTGAAATAAGTCGATAATTCCATCGGACAGCGCACCCCCTTGGGGATATAACAAAACGATCCATCACTAAATACAGCACTGTTTAGGGCGGCATAATAATTATCTTTTTGCGGCACCACCGAGCCTAAGTATTGTTTTACAAGATCAGGGTATTCACGGATGGCTTCAGAAATAGGGCAAAAAATAATGCCTTTTTTGGCCAAAGTATCTTTGAATGTTGTGGCCACCGAAACCGAATCTATTACGATATCCACGGCGACACCTGCTAATTTTTTTTGTTCATCTAGTGAAATACCGAGTCGTCTGAAAGTGTCCAATAGTTCGGGATCAACTTGATCAATGCTATCGTATTTCGGCTTTTTAGAGGGCGCCGAGTAATAGGAAATGTTTTGAAAGTCGGGCTTCTGGTAATGGACATTGGCCCATTCGGGCTCAGTCATCGATTGCCAAATCTTAAAGGCCTCTAAACGCCATTGGGTCATCCACTCGGGTTCTTCCTTCTTTTTTGATATGGCCCGAACAATGGATTCGTCCAGCCCTATCGGGAAGGTTTCTGATTCAATATCGGTATAGAAACCATACTCGTATTCTTTGGTTTCCAAGTCCTTTTTTAAATCGTCTTCTGTAAATTTTCCCATCGTGTTTGGTCTATATTTTATAATGAGAAACTCTCACCACACCCACAAGTCCTGTTGGCGTTTGGGTTATTAAATACAAATCCTTTTCCGTTTAATCCGCCACTGTACTCGAGCACAGTACCCACTAAATAAAGGAAGCTTTTTTTGTCGACTACAATACGAATTTCGTTGTCTTCGAACAATTGATCCTGCCCTTCGACCTGTCGGTCAAACTTGAGGTCATAAGACAAGCCGGAACAGCCACCACTTTTGACCCCAACACGCACATAATCGGCTTGTGGATCAAATCCATCACCACGCATCAGGTGTGTGATCTGGGTTTTCGCGGATTCACTGACTTTTATCATCTAAATAGATTCTTTCTAAATTACCGCAAATATACTCTAATTGGATTGTTTGGCCATAAAGCAGGCGATAATTTAAAGATATTTTGGCAGAAGTAAAACCTATAGGATCTGTGGCAAAAAATACCGCCTAGTTATTTTGAAAGGCTGTATTTTCAATAAAACTTTGGTCGGATAAGCTCAGTAGAAATGCTTTTAAGTCTAATTTTTCTTCGGGCGTGAGGTGCACGCCACCAGTGGCGACGTTTTTCATCAAGGGTGAAATCGTTTCTGAATAAACCAATCCTTCGCTGTAATGATCGATGACTTGATCGATGGTGGAAAATCGCCCGTCATGCATGTATGGCGCTGTAAAAGCCAAATTGCGGAGCGACGGCGTCTTGAATAGTCCATCATCCCTGGGGTCCCCTGTAACGCCGCCCAAACCGTTGTCTGTAAAAAATGCATCAAGGCCATTATTGTGGAATCGGTTATCGGTCCATAGGGGCGTATTGGGATTCCCATGACAATGAAAACAATCGCCTCGAGTCTCATCCAAAAAGATGTTCAGACCACGCGCTTCTTCAGGCGAAAGTGGTGTATTGTTGGTCAAGTGACGGTCAAATTTTGCATTGCCACTGATCAGGGTTCTTAAAAATTGAGCAATGGCTTTGGACACGCGAACGGAATCAATTCTGGTCGTGCCAAAGGCCTCTTGAAACAAATCTGGATAAATGACTGTGGCCTCTAGGCTATTGATGACGTTGGGCCAAGAGTTGTTCATTTCGGTTGGATTGGTGACGGGTTCAAAAATTTGATTTTCTAGGGATTGTGCTGCGCCATCCCAGAAAAATCTTTGGCCAAAATTCCATGCCAGATTGAAAAGCGGCATTGAATTTCGGGTTCCAATGTCCCCTTGCGATCCTACGCTATATTGACGGCTATCGGTAAAAGAATTGCTCGGCAGATGACAATCTGCACAGGCCTGTGTGCCATTACCTGACAAAACGGGGTCATAAAACAATTGCTTACCCAAAGCAACCCCTTCGACCGTCTGTGGATTGTCGCTCGGAATGACGGGGGCTAATATTGATGTGGCAAAAAACGTTGGTACGTCTAGCGCTAATGGTGTAGCTGCATAGGTCGGCCCGTCATCGTTTTGGCAGGACCAAATCGTGATCAGTAATAGACCTAAATACAGACTTTTCTTCATCGTTTAATTTGTGACGTCCCCCAATGTGAATACACCGTTGACGCCATTTTCACTCATCATAACCTGGGCATCAAAGTTGGGCATCAGCGTGGTATACAATTCATAAAGATTCCAAGTGTTAGGGTTTTTGAACCATTCAGCCACATTCATTTTGACCTCTATTGAGGTGTTTTCCGCGATGGTGACCTGACCAAGATTAACCAAAAAAGAGGTGTCTTGCAGGGTAATAGGAGCTGTTGATGTGTTCGCAGCACGGATGGTGTGGTATTGGAAATTCACCTCTGATTCTGGAATTGTTAGGGTACTCATATATTTACCTTCCATCCGCATAAAATGATAGCCACCACCGAGCATCATCGGAACGTTCCATCCACCATCAGCCGAATTTAGTGCCGGGTAATTTCCTGCGTTATCTTCATCATCAAAGCCAAACCGAAACGAAACGGTATAGTCCCCTTCGGGAATCAAGAGGTTGGGCGAAAAATTCAGGCCCAAGCCTTCGCGCGCATCGATTAAGTTAAAGTCGCCACCGGTATAAGAGACACCTTGGGCGTCGGTAAAGGTGATATCAGAAATGAGGTAGACGAGCTTGGACAGCCTTAAGGTCTCGCCATTGGCATTGGTCAAAGGTGTACTGTCAAAATCAGCATTAGCCAGTGTGGTCCCGTCCCAATTCTGAGTCCAGACAAATTCTGGAGTAACGTCTTGTGGCACCTGATCGTCATGGTCTTGGCAAGAGGAGAGCACAAGAGTTGCCCATAAAATTATCAGAAAGCGAGATCGAGAAATAATACGCATAGGATTACCTAGATTAGTGTAAAATATTAAAAAATTGATTTATTGAATGAGGTAAATGAGAAAATCTTTAAATCCTTGGTTCTGGAGAACATCACCGTCGTTACTTTCTGTGTTGCCAACCACCAAAATGGCGTTGCCGTTTTGCGCAGCAGCTTCCGAGAAATCGAGCTGGGATCCGCCAACCACTGTTTCGTAAAGCAGGGTTCCGTCAGGACTTACCACCAAGCTCCACGCATCGTTTTGGCCCAAATTATTGGCCACATCACCATCTTGACTCCGAGAAGAACCCGTGATGAAATAGTTGCCATCTTCCATCATAAAAAGAGCTTTGCCAGAATCAAACTGAGATCCGCCGAGGCTTTTTTCCCAGATTAAATTCCCCTGAGGCGAAATTTTTATGAGCCACATATCGGCATTGCCATAATTATTGCTCACTTGCTGGTCTTGACTGCGGGCATCTCCGATAATCAGATAATTACCATCCTGTGTTGGCACGATATCGTAGGCACTGTCAATCTCACTTCCTCCATAAGAGCGACTCCAAACCAATTCGCCTTGAGGGTCCAGTTTTACCGCCCAGTAGTCGTAGGTCCCTTTGCTATCAGAGATGTCAAAGTCTTCACTTTCTGAGGACCCAACAAGGATATAGCCACCATCGGAGGTTTGAATGGCATTATAACATCTATCGTTATTTGAACCTCCATAAAAGCGTTTCCAGAAAAATGCGCCTTGAGCATCGAGTTTGATCGCCCAATATTCGCCAACACCATGGGCATTGCCACTGTTGGAACGGTCCTCATCACCCTGACCCTCACTAGCGGAAACATCAAAAAAGCCAGTAGTGAGCAAGTCTCCTTGAGACGTTTGTATAATGGACTGTGCCTGGTCACTTCCTGGATAGCCAAAATTTTGACACCAAACTTCGTTCCCTTGCTCATCTACCTTGAGCAAGTAATAATCATGAAACCCGCCATTGCTTCCGGCAAAACAATTATCACTTCGGCTGTACCCAGAGAGGACATAACCGCCATCGCTTGTTTTTGTGATTCCGGTGGCTATTTCATCCTCTGGGCCACCATAAACCCTAGTCCATAAAACAGCGCCATCGGCACCCATTTTGATCAAACAATAGTCTGCATCCGTGGTTGTTTTGAGGCCCAAAAGGTCGCCATCGTTGCTGTAGGTTGACCCCACAATCATATAATTGCCGTCACCAGAGACCACAACACCTGCGGCCTGATCAATACCGCTGCCACCAAAACTTTTGACCCATTGAAGCGATCCATCAAAAGTTGACGGAGGATATTCTGCAGGAAGGTTAACGCCATCATCATTTTGGCAACCAACCAAGAGCAGAAGGCCTAATGCACTAATAGTAAGTGAAAAGTAAGCGCTGAAGGTATGGCCCATAGGCAGAGGGTTTTTTTATTGAATCACTAATTTTTTACTGGTGTTTCCGTTGACCGTTACCAGATAAATTCCTGCAGTTAATGAGGTAACGTCTAAACTGATTTCTTGTTGTCCAGAACCCTCATGATTCATAACCAATTGTCCTAACATGTTATGGATGTTGATCTGTGCGACAGCGGTGTTGGGCACCTTGATGTTGACCATTGACTGAGCGGGATTAGGAACCATGCTGAAGCCTTCTTGCTGTAAGTCATTGGCGCCTAAATTGGTCGATTTTACCAAGGAGAATCCAGTGCTTAAATCAGAAATCACAATATTGCCGCTTTCAAAAAAGGGGTAGACATTCCAAACCCCATCAAAGCCGGCATTATTATTTGCGGGATAGGTATCGAAATAACCCACTT